>JAEEGL014479509.1_pt1 | contig 15548 bp, 4 predicted proteins | sample 9134231 | NCBI WGS metagenome assembly JAEEGL01 (sample SAMN16246548, study PRJNA631951) | gut metagenome | biome: gut microbiome; feature: rumen; material: fiber-attached | host: Bos | place: Iran: Karaj | collected 2018-10
CAATTCTGAGAGGCCTTTCCATACGTTTTCCGATGCTCATCTATGGCGCAGAGTTGAAGGATGAGAACGTAGGAATAACACTTGATAACTTCACGTCATTCATCGACAAGGAGTCTTGGGAGGAGTTTATGCCCCAAGGCATCTCGATGCAGCGTTTCTATGCTCTACGCAAGTATTATGATCCGGATGTCTTCAACGCCTGTGGCAAGCGCATTCGTGAGAAAGCCCGCTTGGCAGATAATCTTCCTCCGCTTGAACGCACTCAGCGCATTGCCGACATATTCGCTACATTCCGTAATCCAGACAAGGAAACCGTGCTTACCCCATGGCGAGTGGTCAATATGCACCTGTCTGATACAATAGGTGGATATGACTTCTACGATGAGCAGCACATTCATCCCATTGAGGAGCCCAGGCTTGTTGAGCACGGCAAAATAACTTGGCGCATCTTTGAGGGTCCAGACCCCCAGATCCTGGAAATCAACTCCAAGTCTGGTCTTTATCCGCTCTATATGGCCTATTCTCTGTTCCGTGCCCGTCTTGTACAATGGGCTAATGTAGGGTTGATTGCAGATCCAGCCAAACCCACATTTGAAGAGCAGCAGACCATCTGGGATGATGTCGTCCAGCACAACCTCTTCATCTTGTGCAAGACTCCGATGGCTCGCAGTATCACGAAACGTACATTGGTAGGTTTTAGAGATGTGAAGGTGAATGCTAAATATGAACCCAATCTTATCGAGACTCTTTCAGATTCAGAGCAACGAGATGCTTTGATTACAAAACTACACCAAGGTAAAACATATTGGAAAGCAATTAAAGATAATATGATTCAATTCGAAGCAATTGTGGGGAATCCACCATATCAGGTGATGGATGGAGGTAATTCTGCATCTGCCATTCCTGTTTATAATAAATTTGTAAACCTGGCACGACTAATTGGTCCTAATTACATTAGTATGATTATGCCTGCAAAGTGGTATAATGGAGGGCGAAACCTTGATGAATTCCGAAAGAGTATGCTAAATGATCGCCATTTAGTAGAATTGCATGATTTTATTGATTCTCATGAATGCTTTACAAATGTTGATATTGCAGGAGGAATCTGTTATTTCCTATGGGATTCTTATTATAACGGAAATTGTAAAGTATTTTCTCATAATCATGGGAAGATATTATGGTCTATTCGAGACTTGCGAGAGAGTGAAACTTTTATTCGTTATTCTGAAGCACTCCAAATAATTAAGAAAGTCAAGCAGAATAGTAATACTTATTTTAGTGACCGAGTCTTTCCTCAAAGGCCTTTTGGATTACGTACTTATGTAAAGCCCTCCGAGTCAGGAGATATCATATTAAGATATAATAAAGGAAAAGGACCATTTGACAGAAAGAGTGTTATCCTTAATTCCAATCTTATAGGAAAATGGAAAGTAATAACTTCATATAGAACTAACGAACATGCCGGTGAGACAGATAAAGAAGGAAAAAAGAGAATACTTTCTACTACAGAAATCCTTCCGCCCAATGAAATATGCACAGAAACATACTTGTTAGTTGACTATTTTGAAACAGAAGAAGAAGCAACCAATTGCTTAATCTATATGAAAACATTATTCTTTAGATTTATGCTTTCTATGGTTGTTTCTACCCAAGGTTTATCTGCTTCAAGTTTTAGCTTGGTGCCATATTTAGATTTCCACGAATCCTGGACCGATGAAAAATTGTATGCAAAATATGGTATAACTCCCGAAGAGCAAGCATATATTGAAAGTCTAATCAAACCGATGGAATAATAGTTATGATGGCGAAAGACGAAAAAACAGGCATCGTATATGTGCTAACCAATCCTCTTATGCTAGGGTTGGTGAAGATTGGCAAGACAGAGTCTAGTGAGATGGACGCACTTATAGAATAATTATCGATTCGGAATCTCCCATATCTTCGTGATTGCGGTATTATTAGAAATATTTGAATCCACTCAAGTGAACCGCATCTCCTTTGTATTATTTTATTTGTAACTATAAGATTCAAAATGAAGCATATATCTATTCGTGTACCCTGGCACGATAATAACTGGGATGGAACAGTTTGCCGACATCCAGAAGGGAACCCTTTCTGTATGGCTTTGCATAATATTGCTACAAAGAAGAATGCTGCAATTGAGCAATCTGTGGCTGGACAGGCTTTTAACAAACTAACTCAATCCACATTGCCGCCTTGTCTGGGAGAAAATGGCTCTTTTATGAACAGTTGTCCCTATAAGAGGATACATCGACATGTTTATTCGTCTGGCCCGCATGCCGCACTGTTGCCAACAGAGGTTACGATTCCTCCGTATTCCATCCAAGGAGTGCCTTTTAGATATTTGTCTCATGATGGTCAGGAGCGTCTTGACCAAATGTTTCCCAATCTGCCTGAAGACGAAACTGCATCATTTAAGACGTCATGGGTGTATGGCGCCGAAAGACAGCGAGCTATTCTAAAGTGGTTTGCGGATTCTATAGAACCCGATAATTCGTTAGCAGTATTCTATTGTAAAAATGCTAATCCAATAGATGAAGAGTGTTTACGCCTTATTGTTGGACTCGGTGAAGTTACCAGTGTTCATGATATCCGGTATTACAAATCTAAAGCAGATTACACATATCCTTTTTGGGAAATACTTATTGAACATTCTATTCGTCCTAATCTCAAGGAATCAAAAGGCTTCCTTCTTCCCTATAAAGAATATCTTTCTTTATCAGAAGAAGAGATCAAAGATGCGACTGGGAAAACGAAAAGTGAGGCAATAGATGAAATATCATTATCTTTACAAAAACTTGGTGGTAGTGAGAGTATGTTGAGAGAATTGTCTTATGGTTGTGAGTTTATTTGCAACCAGAATATGCTGATTATTCTTTCAACGGCTCGCAAATGTCTTGAAAAAGTGATTGAACATAAACTTGTTGGAGGAGACTGGAAACGGCAGATTCGATGGATAGACGACCAGATTGCTAAGGTTAAAACTTTAATTGGGCCATTTCCAGCATTTGCTGAGGCTTTACGTTCGATTGGTATCACTTATGCATATATCATAGAGCAAGATCTTCGCGTTAATGGTTTTTGCGCCATTAAGGATAACCCATGGCAGTCTTTTGATAAACTCATTAATGGTTCTATTCTTCTCCCCGAGTCAGTTTATAAGGCAGAAATGCCTACGTATAAAGCGACTTGGAAAGGCTTAACTACTGACACCAAAAAGGTTCTTGAATTGCTCTCCAGGTTTGAGATTTCGTCTAAAATCATGACAGATTGGATTAAAAAACCTGCCCGATATCAGTCATTATTAGAGAATCCGTATCTATTAAGTGAAGAATGTAGTTATGAAGAAGGAAATCTTGTCACTACAGAAATGGTAGATCTTGGTGTTTTTGCAGACCCACTCATCCAAGGTATTTGGACTCCAGAAACGCCTTCTCTTGTCGAAACAAAACTTGATTATAGACGTATTCGTTCTATGGTAATCTACAAATTAAAAGTGCAGCTTCAACAAGGTGATACTTTGCTTTCAATTAAAGAACTGGAAGATTTTGTCAGTGACAGTTTGGACAAGGACAATTATAAGTTCCCTATTAACTTCCTTCAATCTCTTAAATCATTTCTATTAGAGAAACTAGAATTCATAGAGTCTGATGATTCTCACGCAATTCAGCTCAAGGAATACTATGAATATGAAAACTATCTGAGGAAGAGATTTACTCTAAGAGCTAAGAAAGATGTAAAGGTTGAATTACAGGAAGATTGGGATAGTCTTGTCAAGGGTGTCGGTTTTTACAATCAGAACAACGAACGTAGCCGTTCTGCGGCTGAAGACCAGATTCGAGCACTTAAAATGTTCAGCAAGAAACGTCTTTCTGTGTTGACTGGTCCTGCTGGAACAGGCAAAACTACTGTGGTGAAAGCCTTTCTGAGTTCAAAGCAGATAGAGCGAGAAGGAGTATTGCTATTGGCACCCACGGGAAAGGCCAGAGTTAGATTGGGGGAAATGGGTAATGGTTTAGAGGCCTTGACTGTAGCACAGTTTCTTACTAGACAAGGGTTCTTTAATTGGGATACTATGACTGCGTTTATCCCAGAGAATGTTGACAATAAGAAATATGCAAAAGCCAAGAATGTTATTGTTGACGAATGTTCGATGTTAACAACACTTGATTTCTATGTGTTGTTTAATGCATTGGATTTAAAATACGTAAATCGTGTGATTTTGATAGGAGACCCATACCAGTTACCACCTATTGGACCTGGAAGGCCATTCTCGGATCTATGCAATTATTTCAAGTCCACACCTGATTTGCAATCAGCCATCACTCAACTAAAAACTGTGGTTAGAACAATTGAGAAGGGGGAATCAGACATCCTCACTCTCGCTTCATGGTTCGCAGGCGAATCTCCTATGAAAGATGCTGATAGCATTTTCGAACGAATTGCAGAAAATAAGTTGACGAATGAGCTTTCAGTATATACGTGGAAAGACGAAAACGATCTAAAAGAGAAACTTCATAGTCTGTTAGAAAAAGAATTACCTAATCCAGATAAGCCACTATCTGAGAGAATTCGTCAATCTATTGGAATGGATGACCTCAAGAATGCGTTTTCTAAACCTTATGTTGTTGAGAATTTCCAAGTTTTATCTCCTGTTATTAACCCCGTTTGGGGCACTTATCAGCTAAACACTTATTTTCAGCAATGGATGAATCGCGTTAATTCTCAAAAATGCGCAGAGATAGGTTCTTCTATCATTTATCAGGGAGATAAGGTTATACAACTTGTGAATGAAAGAAGGGATGCATATCCCCTTCAGCAAAAAATGCTACTCTCAAACGGTCAGATTGGATTTGCACGTTTCATTGATGAAACATATAATAATAAGAAAATAGCCAAAGTTACATTCGCAGGCATACCAAACCAGCATTTCTCATATTTCTCATCAAAATCAGATGAGAAAGAATCCAATTTGGAATTGGCTTACGCAATCACTATACACAAGAGTCAAGGAAGTGATTTCAATATGGTTGTTGTAGTTTTACCAAAATATGGTAGAATCCTTTCACGAGAATTAATATATACAGCTCTTACACGAGCAAAATCTAAACTGGTTCTTTTCGTTCAGGATAATTTCGAATGGATGTATGAGTTCACTAAACCTCAAAACTCAGTACTCGCTAGAAGAAACAGCAACCTTTTCACTTACTCTGTTCGAGCAGATAAAGCCGAAATACCATATGTAGAAGGACTAATCCACAAGACAAAAAAGAAAGGGCTCATTGTTCGTAGTAAATCTGAGGTTATCATAGCCAACGAATTAATCACAAGAGGAATTCCTTTTGAATACGAGAGGATGATTAAAGAAGATGGTTATCGCTGTATTCCAGATTTCACGTTTGAAGATGCCTCGGGAGACAGGATTATTTGGGAGCATTTGGGGATGCTTGACAACCCTGCTTACCGAGCGTCATGGGAAAAGAAGAAGAAGATATATAAAGAACTCGGATACATTGAAGGTGAAACCCTTTTTACAACCCGGGACCATGAAAATGGAGCATTTGATTCTACGGAGGTAACTGCTGTAATTGATGAGCTTGTAGATTTAATTTAAGAATATGGTAACTGAAAAAGAACAGCATCTGCGAGCCAGAATGCAGTATGAGGATCTTATAGCCTGTTGTCATAAAAGGGACGACATGGTGTGGTTAAGTGACATCAGAGGTGGAGAAGGCGAGAAACTTGATCTTCCAGATGACCTTGTAATCTCGATTGGTGATAGTTCATTAGTTGAGGGAGAATTCTATTCATTTCAGTGGAAAATTAAGACCGGAGATCCTCTTGCCATTGAAATCATAGGTGAACTACACCCTGTTAACAAAAAAGACTTTCTCAATCGATTATACAAAATCGAAGCGCAAAAAAAAGGCGGAGCATTAATGCAATCTGTCAACTATCAGAAGATGGTGTTCTCTGAAGTAACAGGTGCAGATTACACCTTTATCTATGAGTTACTTCAAAATGCAAACGATTATCCTTTTGGAGATGAAGCTGTCAATGTCAAATTTATTTTGACACCTCATTATATGTTCTTCTTTCATTCTGGATCTGAGTTTAATCTGCTGAATGTAGTTGGAATTTGTTCTGTAAACCAAGGAGAGAAGAAGAATAAGACAAAGACCATAGGTTACAAAGGCATAGGCTTCAAAACCGTTTTTGTCAACAACAATTATGTTTACTTAGAATCTGGAGATTGGAAATTCCGTTTCGACGAGCTTACAGCATGTGATCACACTCACATGGCCGGAGAATGCGCTTGGTCGCTTATGCCTTTTCCGACAGATCTTAATGAACTTGAGCCTGAAGCATATGATATTATTTCCCAATTCGGTTCGAACTATCGAGTTCGTTTTGCTATGCGTCATAGGTTCGGTAATGCTTTTGCTAATTTAGAGCAATTTGACAAAGTATTCAAAGATGCTCAGATACTTCTATTCATCCCTCATGTCATGGATGTTGAAGTTCTTATTGGTGGCAATCGGGCTTACCATGTATCGAAAGATTCAGATAAATGGATTGTAGCCAAAATGCCCTATGATGTCCCCCCCTTACTTCGAGAGTGGATAGAAGATGATATTAATAAAGGAGGCAAAACTCCGGTTAAGTTCAAGGATATCGAGACGGTTAATATATCTTTCGCCGTACAAAAAGAAGGAAACCGGCTAATCCCCGTGGAGGATGCTCGTATCTACAACTACCTGCCCACAGAAATACGAATGGGTATTCCTTTTTTAATCAATGCAGACTTTATCCCAGATAGTTCACGTAGTGGCCTGCATGAAGTCAAATGGAACTGGTTAATACTTGAGCAATGTGGTCGATATTTTGTAGAATGGTGGGCAACATTCACTAAAAAAGAAGGGCAGTATGATCTTTCTTCAGTGTTTGATATTCTTCCTGATGTGCAATCCAAAGATAATTATACACGAAACTTTAATAACGGGTACGAATCTCATATTCTCGAAGTTGAGGCATTCCCTACCATTAAGGATAAGAAATATTCTGTGCAAAAGTTCAGTGAAATCATCTATGATACTGTCGGCTTGACAAATACAGATTCACCTATCTTTTCTGACGAGGAGTTCTATAAGTTCTGTGGAATTAATGGATTCTTACCGCATCCCTCAATAAGAAACCATAGGAACCTTATTACTCTTTTCGAAAACTATCCAGGTGACTATTTGAAATATACTGGCACGGATCTTGTTAATTTATGCTTTAACAATGAGTTTAAACAATGGCTTCTTGAGAAGAAGAATAACATTAGGTTCCTAACATTTGTTATCAATCAAGGATGGATATCAAACTTGTCAAATTATCAGATATTTCTTAATTCGAATGGAATACTTTCCAAAGCATCTGATTTATACAATTCAGAGATTGAGAAATATATGGAAGATCTGGACTTTCTCTCAGATCAGCTGCCTCGTCTTGATGCAGATGTCTATAAGGCATTAACCTCTCATTGCCCAACATGGGAAGGTTTTGTGAAGAATAACTTCATTCATTTCAGTGATTATCGCTTTACTAAAAACATCTTCGATAATTTTGCAAAATTCTCAAATAGATTTGAAACATTAGAAAATAATGTTCATTTCATTCACTTCTTGGCAATTACAGACTTCCCTTTGCAAATGCCTGAAGGATTCCGTTTTTTCTCACGAGACGGGCAAATGGTTTCGAATGATAGAAGCCTTTATCTTTGGACGAAAGCAGGTGACGATTTTATCACTCATACATGGGTTGATGCCAGGTGGATAACTTTCTTGCACGAACAGTATGTCCTTAAAGATAGGACGATAGTAGAGACCTACTTAAGCAATGTTTTGCAGATTAATGAACTCTCAGAAACTCGTTGCTACGAGGATTTTATCGGAAATGCCGATTACATTGACCAGATTGCCAACAATATAAAAGAGATAGGCAAGAGTCGGGATTTCTATCTTTACTTATCAAGTATCAATCTGAAGGTGAGATTCACGCCACAGATGCGAGAAACATATACTCTAAAGGTTACTGACACCCATAAGGAATCATGGGTCTCGGTAGGAAAAACTATATTCTATCAAAGTGACGAATGGAGAGCAATCGCTCAGGAAGCTTGGATGCCAGAGGGAATCTGTTTGGGGTTATGTAATGATTATTTTTGGGGGTTGACAGAGAAAGAAGAAGAGCAACTCAATTCATTTTTCAAATCATGCCAATTTGTTCAAGCATATAGAGTACTTGGCTTGAAAGCTGTCTTGCTATCTACTTCTGTATTGTCCCAAATATTTACCAAAATTGAGACGACAGAGTCAAGTATTTCGTTTATGAACTTCCTGTTCGAGAATAGGAAAGACTTGTTCGGCAATGAACATCCGATATCAGAATTGCAGAAAATACCTGTGAAAACAAGGCTTCATGGGATGACCTCGTCAGCCAAGTTTTCACCTATATATATTCCTAATGAAGACCTTGATTCATTATATTATCAGTCATGGTTCTCTTCTAAACGGCCTACCATTGTTATTATAGACACCCAATACATTAATCTATTCTCTGGGATTGAGAGAACGACTTTTTTCCAAACGCTTGGATTCAAGCCTTTCTTGTTGAAAGACTACATTCTCCAGAGGCTTTTCCCTACAATAGATATAATAGCTAATAGTTTAAAGAATCGCAACACCAATTTCGAGTTTCATAGATACTTCTGTAGTATCCATAATAAATTTACAGATGATGAAATAAAGCCATTATTGAAAATGCCGATCTTCATCTCTGCACCGAACATTGCTGAAGGACTGTGTGTTGATAAGTCAGAAGGACATTATATGCCATCTGACATTCTGACCGATATAATTCAGAGAGATCTGGTTCCTATTTCAATAATGGACTCAGTGCATCCGGACTATATCACTAAAGATGCAGATATTACATATTATCGAGATAAACTACAGAATGTAGATATTGATTTAGAGAAGTTCGCAGATTATATCTCGGAAAAAGAGATAGTTGTTGAATATCTTCACGATAAAGATAGAAATATTAGGTTCTGGCAATGGGTAGTTTCTTCTGGACTTGATGCAGGACACAGATCAATTCTGGCTAAATTACCATTGTTGTGTAAATCTGAGAATGAAGATGCTGTCTTTTCCATCGGGCATGAACTATATATTTCTGACGAGTATTCTGGCGTTCCAGGGAACGAGTTATTTATTTCAAAGTATATCAAAGATGCTAAATTCGTTTCGCCAGAATACCAAAATGGAGTAAATCAGCAAGCGGACTGGAAAGCTTTATTTGCGTCGTTGAAGGTCTCAACCAATAATAAGGATATTGTTTTCAAAAAAATAATTCCATCTTTGCATAGCTTTCAGGATATGAGTATAGTGCCAGTATTGGCCCAATACTATCTGGATATTAAGTTGAGGCTTGAAAAGGAAGAAGTGTTCGAACAGCTATCTAAATTAAGACTAAAGTGTATAGATGGAGTATTCAGGAATATTGATAGTCTGGTTATAACTGGACGCTACTACGATATAGAATGCAATCCATTGCCAGAAGTAGTCGTTCCTGTTTTTGTTTCTGAAGAATACTTGAAAATGGCATCGGGCAATGATAGCCTACGAAGGAATATTCAAAATTTCATTGTACTTCTGGCTGATACTTACAAAGTCGGGATTGAAACAGCAACAAAGCTTAGAGAGACTAAAATCAAGAAATTCTGTACACATCAGGAATCTTATTCTTCAGAAGATATTCATTATTCAATCATCGGTTATTTAGCAGATGAGTACAACCGAGACAGCGTAGGTATCGATGAACTTCTGCAAGAGATTGGAGGGAGTATCAAGCTCTATTCAACTAGAGGGGTGATGTGTTCGGCTACGAGCCTTCATTTAAGTAGCATCTATTCCCCAGAATGCGATTTTATGGGTAATGGAGTTAACACTTTGATATACGTTTCAGAGAAATATGGCGACTATAGCCGACATATGAAAAATTTCTTGATGCGTTGTTTAAAAGTATGTGGTTACTTCAAAACGGAAGATGTCCAATACCTTTCTAAGGAAAGATTTGCCGTGTATTTCTGGAATTTTTATGCGCCTAAGCATCAAGAGAGACTAGAGTCAATTCTATCTGAAGGAAGACTATCGCACATTCGCTGCCTTCCAACTATGGAAGGGATGAAGGCTCCACTTGAAACATATGACTATCGTGATAGTGTTTTGAAAGCAATGGTTAAGCAACTGCCTGAAGACGTGGCTCATGCTCATATGCCCACAATTGAATTGCCCAAGTGGATGGAAGGGATTTCGATTGGTATGAAAAGGAAACTAACTGTATGCGACTGCCTGAAATATCTTTCAAAAGAAATAATTCCACATCGTCGTGATGCGATTGGATGGCTGATTGAAGCTGGAGAAGATGAGATACATGCCTGTCAAAAAGAAATATCCAGTTTTAGAGAAACGGCTAAGTGGATAAATGGTGAAAAAGGATGGTCTCCAATTAAAGAGCTGGTAGCTTTGGAATGGGGCAATGAAACGCTGAAAAACTATTTTGGATCTAATTCTTCTGTTTGCAGCACATCTTTTATGCCAGAAAACAAAGAAGATTATAACAAATTATGCCATATTCTTGCAATCAACATTATCAGCAACAATAACTTTGAGAAACAAAAAATAGGATGGACTAGAGATGAATCGGCTATCAAAGAAATGAAGAAACGATTGTTGTATTTGTCATACAAGACAAATTCCTTTGATTGGAAGGGGAAGTATGAAGACTACTGTCGTATTCTGGATAGTTCCGATATTTCAAGATGCGGAGACATCGGTTATCGGTACAATGATGAGATAAAGACCAATCTCGTAGATTTCATTGATGAATCTGATAAATTATGGTATGTCGGAGATTGGAATGGGTTTTCATTCCAGTCAATTCTTTCATGGCTTGTCAGAGAATTGAAATTGAAACAGGATACAGGATATTTAAAAAATGTGTTTGTCAGAAACTTTCAGCAAACACTAAGATCTTACGATAGTGATTTCTCATCCGACTTTCTTGCGCTTTTGTCTGAAGAGGATCGCAGAGGCTTGAAAGAGTCTGGTCATCCTTTGACCGAAACATTCGAGAATGAAGATCCTTCTGATTCTAGCAATCCTTATGCCACAGATAGATATGATAAACTAGAACACAAAGATGGGGAAGAGCAAGGTCCGATCGCTGAATCTACTAGCTCAACAAGCCATAATCAACAAACAGAGAATCAGGAGAATAATCCTGAAGAAGATAACGTGAATGAATATGAATCGGACAAAATAAATCTTGAATCTGACAACAACAAAAAGGTTAGAACGCCAAGAACACCAACTACACCAAACGAACCTCGTGTCCCACAACAGCCAGTTAGTAACAGCGAAGATCAATGGCAGGAATCAAAAGCGCCAACTGGGCAATTGCCCTCAAGACCTGTTGTGAATCCAATTCCACAACATAATCAATCTTCTAGAAAAGATCTGCAAGAAAGACTCAAGGAAACGTGGAACAGGAGGCGGCAGGCTGAGAATGATATGCCACATCCAAGTCATCGCACACAATATTATGAAGAGCAGAATATTAATTCTGGAACTCAAATATCTGACGAACGAGGAACGTTCTTTGGTAAGGGCAGTGATCCAAATAAACGAAAGCAACCAGCAGGGTCTGGTTCAAAAGCAAACAAAAAAAATAATCAAGCAATACAAGCTGCTGAGCGAGCGCAAGACAATCTAGATCTTTATTATTTGTTGGATACTACACCAAAGTACTCATACTTATGGTTTATGTACTTGATGGAAATCATGTATGGAGACCAACTTGATACTAATCCGGAAACTTTGGTTGTTGAATTCTCTTTCATAAAACATATTGAGAATACTACGTCATTTAGCTTGCAGCAACCTTCCAAGAATCTTCCAAAGTGGTTAGAATATCCAGCAACACTATCTTTGGAATTGAGGGGACAACAGTCATTCTCTTTTGAACCTGTGATATTGTTTGTTAAAGATAACGAATTGGCTATTGACACTTATATGCTGAGTGACAACCATAGGGATATGCTAAAATCCGCTGATAAGGTTGTCATCCGAGCAAAGGGGAGGTCTGTCAATCATATCAAATCATTATGTGACAGATTCGCTCAGTTGAATTATTCCGACTCATATAGCCTTAAACAGAACCTCCCGGCTAATATACGTTATATTTATGGTCCTGCTGGCACAGGTAAGACTACTAATGTCGCAAAACAAATGATGGGCAAATTGAAAGATATAGAATGTAACGTCAATATTTTAGCTCTTGCCCCGACAAACAAGGCTGCTGATGTGATAGCAGAACGTTTTTTGAGCGAGGATAAAGCCAAACGCTACAAACTGAATCTATATCGATTTGGCACTACAGAAAGCCAAATACTAATAGAGGAAGGTGTCGCGACCCCTACTTGTAGCAATTTCATATCTTATGATCATCATCATGTTGTGGTAACTACCATAGCACGTTTTGCTTATGATTATCTTCAGCGGAGTGAGAAAGATCCAGTAGCTTTATGTGATTATAAATGGGATTATATTTTCATTGATGAAGCATCAATGATTGATATAGTTTCTATTATTTATGTTCTATTCAAAGCGCATCCCAAGGAGTTCATAATTGCAGGAGATCCAATGCAGTTACGCCCAATCAGTCAAAACGATTATGAACCTGAGAATATCTATGATATGGTAAATATATGCAGTTTTGCACTTGCAGTTAATCGACAAGACGTGGAAGCGTTGAAGATACAGCATCGATCAATTCCAATTCTTGGCAACCTGACAAGCGAACTTGCGTATGATGGCATTTTACAAAGTGACCGACAAGATAAAGATGCCAAACCATTGAAGTTGACTCTTTCAGGTCTAAAACATATTAATTTTATTGGTTTCCGGACAGATCCCTTTGATCTTATTTATGGACTAGACAAGATTAACATGTCTGCATTCCATCTGTATTCTGTTTTGTTCACATATAGATTTGCTTCATATATAGCAAAACAAATACAGTTCCACTATCCACAAGCCATTAGAGAGAAAAACGATCCGAAATGCACTAAAGATACCGAAAGGTATTCTTTGGGTATCATCAGTCCTTATGGGGCACAAGCGGAAAGTATCAGCAACATACTAAAAAATCGACCTATAGATACCCCTCAATGTAAGATTTCGTGTGGCACCGTCCATAAGTTTCAAGGTGATGAATGTGACATTATGCTTGTCGTTCTAAACCATTCGGATAGAGTAACAGAAGATTCTCATGTCAATAATCTGAATCTTATTAATGTTGCATTAAGTCGAGCACGTGACTATGTTTTCATTATTACGTCTCAGAATGAATATCCAGGTTTTACTATGAAAGCTGATATTGGCAATCTTATCCCCAAGGAAAAGATGTCTATTATGTATTGTTCGGACATCGAACAACAACTATGGGGGGATAGTAACTTTATCCATAATCATACATATTATTCTATTCATACACCGGTAAATGTCTTCTATTCTTCTCAAAACTTGTATGAGGTAAGAAAAGATGATACAGCTGTAGATATTCAGATTAATGATAAGTATGACATAACTTGAATCTGTGTTATAGTGAAACAATTCACAATGTGCTTAATAGTAAATTATCCCGACTGCAATAATCTACTTACAATTAGAAATATCGAGCTCCAGAAGTATGTTTCGGCAAAAACAAGTGCTTCTGGAGCAGGTTTTCGAGTATGTATGAAATGTCAACTAATTATGCAAATCATTTGATAGAATGAATACTTGAAAGATACGAAATAATAAGGATTTTTTAGATTTGAAACAAAAAAGCACCGCCTCAAAGCGATGCTCATTCAATCTTAACCACAATTAACTATCCCCCTACAACTAGCCAATATCTCCTTCAACTCCGTCTCATTGGCCCCGTCCAGGAGAGTGATAAACCGTCGTTCTTTATTGACTAGTGGTATTATAAACTGATTAGATAATCAATAACTTTTCTATTCGCCTCGTCTATCTTGCTCTGCTTTGGTTTTACATATCTCTGTGTTACCGAAAGGCCCATGCCATCGCTATGTCCTAGGCAAAGGCTGATGACGTCCATACTAATGTCACAGTCGTTATAGGCAACGGTTGCCCAGGTGCGTCTTGAAGAATATTGCTGAACGTCTGCCAATGGTGACGCCTTGGTATTGCGTTTCTTGGGACCGTGGTTGCGACCATGATTCTTCATTGATGAATTATCTTCCACAGGTGCAGCTATTGATTTTACAGCATGCATCATATGCCTGTTGACCTGCTTGTAGTCAACATAGCGATCAAAGCAGGCGAGGAGATGATCTTCACCGCGGTATTGATTGATGATGGCGAGGGCTTCAGGCTCGACCTTGATGCAATATGCTCTCCCAGTCTTTGCTCTCTTGTATCTTATATAGCCATCTTTTTCTATTCTTGTTAGTCTTGATAAATCAACCATATTGATGCCGATAAGGTAAAAGCATAGTTTGAACATGGCTACCCATTCTTCCTGCCATTCCTCCAATGGGTGATGCCAAACAAGTTTCAGTTGTTCAAGCGTCATGGGTTGAGCATCTGTGGGTTCGGTCTTTACCTTGAATTTACGAAATGGATCCTTGAAAATGATTTCATCATCAATAGCTCTTTTCACAACAGCCCTGATATTACGCAGGTGTATGGCAATTGTGTTTTGCTTGTTACCTTCTGACTTAAGTGAGTTCTCGAACCTTGTAAGCCAGTCTGGTGTTACATCACCAATCTCCACATCTCCATCAAACTGTTCAACTGCTCTACGTGTTCTGTCATAGAGCTTCCGTGTACTTTCAGTCTTGATGTCCATAAAGAGTGATAATTCGTCCGTCAACTTGTGGCTTTCCTTCTTGGGTTCAATATGAAGTAATGCATCCTTTATCTCGGTAGCTGACATCAAATGGATATTCTCCATCCTTGATAGGTCAGCTTGAGCTTGCGCTAGTCTGCATTCAATACTTTGATTTATTGCCTTTGCCTTCTTGTCCTTTACCCACTCGTCATAGCAACCATTCCATTGATCCGGAGATATGTTTATGCCCAAGTTAATATACGCGTTTTGCCGCTTATGGTATATCACCAACTCGATTGGCGCAGTACCATCTTTCCGGATTCTGCCACGAAATACAACACTTATCTTTGCCATTTTTGTAGGGTATTTGTAAAACATTTACCATTTTTTTGTTCATTTTTCGGGCATTTTGGGGCATTTTTATCAAATCAATATATAACAAAAAATCTGCCAAACATCACGCAAAGACTTGATATTTAGCAGATTAATAGGAGCGAAATACGGGACTCGAACCCGCGACCCTCGGCTTGGGAAGCCAATGCTCTACCAACTGAGCTAATTTCGCAGATATTAGCGGAAGC
>JAEEGL015224048.1_pt1 | contig 15547 bp, 15 predicted proteins | sample 9134231 | NCBI WGS metagenome assembly JAEEGL01 (sample SAMN16246548, study PRJNA631951) | gut metagenome | biome: gut microbiome; feature: rumen; material: fiber-attached | host: Bos | place: Iran: Karaj | collected 2018-10
CGTGAGCGGAGGCACCGGCTCGGGCAAGACCACCCTCTTAAACGTGCTCTCCGAGGCCATTCCCGCGACGGAGCGCGTGATTACCATCGAGGACAGCGCAGAGCTGCAGCTTATCGGGATTCCGAACCTGGTCCGGATGGAGATGCGGGATGCCAATCTCGAGGGTGGAGGGGAGATCACGATCCGGGACCTGATCCGCGCGTCATTGAGGATGAGGCCGGACCGCATCATCGTCGGAGAAGTGCGCGGAGCGGAGACCATAGACATGCTTCAGGCGATGAACACCGGACACGACGGAAGCATGTCCACCGGGCACGCCAATTCCGCGGAGGACATGCTCCGCCGGCTGGAGACCATGGTGCTGAGGGGCGGGGTGGAGCTCCCGGTCAGCGCAATACGGAGCCAGATCGCGGCTGGCCTCGACATCATCGTGCATCTCGGAAGGCTCAGGGACCGGAGCAGGAGAGTGCTGACTGTGGAGGAAGTGACGGGAAAGCGGAGCGGGGAGATCGCGCTGAGAACGCTTTACAGGTTCAGGGAGGAGGGAACGGATGCGGACGGAAGGATCCTCGGCAGCTGGGTCAGGGAGGCGGAGCTTGGAGACAGGGGAAAACTCCTCTCCTCCGGCGTCAGCTGGCCGCCCGAGGCAGGGGACGGCGGGGAATAGCAGGAAAGCGGCAGGAACCGGGCGGCAGCATGCCCGCGCAAAAGCTGTCCTTTCGAAGCTTAAGCCTGTGCGGGACGATCCCCGGATTTTCGCGGAGGCCGCGGCGATGGTGCTCTTTTTCGCCTGGTTCTTCTACCGGTCCGTCTTCGCGGCGCTCCCGCTCTCCCTCCTTTACATCCCGTACCGGAGGTACCGCCTCCGGGAGAGGAGGACAGCCGCTGCGAGACGCTTAAGGACGGAATTCAGGGAAGCGGTAAACAGCATGCTCACTGCCCTGAGGGCGGGGTTCTCCCCAGAGAACGCGGTCCGCGAAAGCCTTAAGGAGATGCGTTTTCTCTTCGGCGACGGAAGTCCTGTTGTCCGGGAATTTACCGTGATCACCAAGGGCCTGGACAACGGCATTCCGCTGGAGGAGCTGATGGCGGGTTTCGGGGCAAGGAGCGGGTCGGAGGACATCCGGGAGTTCGCGGACACCTTTGCCATCGCAAGGCGGGGAAGCGGCGGGCTCACCGACATCCTCACCCGGACCATGCTTGTGCTCACCGAGAGGATGAACACGGAGGAGGAGATCCGCGTGCTTCTGGCCTCGAGGCAGCTGGAGCTGAGAATCATGAGTTTTGCGCCGTTTCTTATCACGGGATACATCTCCGTCACCACACCGGGGTTCTTCGAACCGCTTTTCGGAAGCGCGGCCGGCATGGCGGCGATGACCGGATGCCTCGCGCTGTATCTTGCCGCGTATCTGCTGTCCAGGCGCATCCTGGACATCGAGATCTGAAGGGAAAATTGCAGGCACTGCCTGTGAACGGGCGGCAGATCCGGGAATGCCGCATGCTCATGTCTTCCACGGAGAGGAGTTTTTTCATTCATGGTTTATTTCACCGGAGCAATGCTTGCAGCAATCCTGGCACTTTTGTTTCTTTCCGGCAGGGTGAGCCCGTCCCCGCAGTCGGAGGAACTCTCCTTCTTGGGGAAGCGTTTCGACCAGGCGGCGGGACTGATTCTGGGCGCCGCGGAGAGGGGAACGGCCGGCCGCAGGATAATCCGGTGCCCTTCGAAGGTGCGCGCGGACTTAAAGACACTTTTTCCCTTTGTCCGCGGCGACCGGGCGGAGTACAGCTTCATGCGGGAGAGGTTAAGGGACGGCCTGATGCTTCTCTTCGCCGCCTGTGCCGTGAGTTTTGCCCTCTCCTTAAGGGAGCAGGGCGAGGTCGCGCCGGTGAGGAAGATCGCCCGCGGAGGCTACGGGGAGAGGGGGGAAACCGTGACCCTCACCGCGGACGTGCCCGGCACGGACCTGGGGGAGTTTGAGGTAAGCGTCAAGGCGAGAAGGTACAGCAGGGAGGAAACTTCAGCGCTTGCCGCTGAACTCGGGGCCAGGCTGCCTGAGCTGATCCTCGGGGACAACGCCTCGCTTCATGAGGTGAGGGAGAATCTCCGGCTGCGCTCCGCCGAGGAGGGGTATCCCTTCACCATACGATGGTCCTCAGAGCCCTACGGGCTCATCCGGTCCGGCGGGGCGATCGACCGCGGGGCCGTGGAGGATGCCGGTGTCCCTCTGGAGGCGGTTCTCACAGCGTCCCTGACCTATGGGGAGTTCGGGGAGAAGGTCAGGATACCGGTGACGGTGCTGCCCGTTCCCCGGGAGGATGAAGATCCCGGGGAAGTGCTCGCCCGGCTCCTTCAGGATGCGGAGGAGGCAGGCGCGGAGGATGCGGAGTTTGTCCTCCCGGCGGAGCTTCCTGCTTCTTCCGGTGTGCTTCCGGTGATCTGGAGGAAGAAGGAGCCCAGATACGCCGCGCTTGCATTCGGCCTTATCGCCGCCTGCGCGCTCCTGCAGACCCGCCTTGGAGGCTATGACCTGCACAGGCGCGTCGAAGCGAGGACGCGGAGGCTGATCCGCGAGTATCCCGCGCTGGTCAGCCGCCTGGTGCTCTATGTCGGCGCCGGGTTAAGCGTAAGGAACAGTTTTGCCGCGATTGCCGGCAACTATATGAAAGCCCGCGCCGAAGGAGGTGAAGAACAGTGCGTGGGTGAGGAGCTCGTGCTGATGCTGAGGGAGATGGAGAGCGGAGTAAGGGAGGCCGAAGCCATAGCGCATTTCGCGGCGCGCTGCCGCGCGGTGCCGTACACACGGTTCTCGACGCTGCTCCTGCAGAACCTGACCAAAGGCAACAGCGCGCTCCTGGAGCTCCTTGAACAGGAGACCAAGGAAGCTTACAAGGAGCGGCAGCTTGCGGCAAGACGGCTGGGCGAGGAGGCAGGGACAAAACTACTGCTCCCGATGATGCTTTTCCTCATCATGACCATGCTGATGATCATGATCCCGGCTTACCAGAGCTTCATGTAGGCCGGTCCGGCCGGCGGGTGCCCTCTGTGGACGAGGAGGGAGCCCGAAAACCCGCTCCCCGGGACTTCGGGGAGCGGGCCGGCCGGGAAACCGGCGCATCAGAGAAACACCGGAAAAACAACGCAGAAAGGAGAAAGACCGAATGGACAGAATTCGCAGGGCAGTACGGGACTTTATCCGCAGCGAGGACGGCATGGGGACTGTCGAGATCATACTGATCATCGTGGTTCTCATCGGGCTTGTGATTATCTTCAAGGACCAGCTCAACCGCCTCGTCGACACGGTTTTCGCGCGTATCACGGAGCAAAGCAATGAAATACTTGCCGATTAGGAAAAAGGCCCCGCCCCGTTCCGGCGGCGGGGCCGCCGCCTATCTCACCGTCTATCTCGCCCTTACGGTATCGGTTATCCTGTCCTTCCTTTTCGCCCTCATCGAAGGCGCGAGGCAGAATGCCGTCCGTATGCAGGTGGAGATCGTCGGAGATATCGCGTCGCAGTCCGTCCTGGCGGAGTTCCACCGTGAGCTCTTAAGGCAGTATGACCTGCTCTTCGTGGACATGACATACGGAACCGGGGTGAAATCCGAGGATAACGTCACGCAGCATTTCCGCCGCTACATGGCGGAAAACTACGGGCGGAAGGCCGGGTTCACCTTCCGGGATATCCGGAGTTTTACCGCACTCACCCCGGAGTCGGTGCTGCTCACCGGGACGCGCTGCGCGGCGGACAGCGGCGGCGCGGCCGTGAGGGAGCAGGTTAACGCCTACATGTCGGCGGAACCTGTCGGGGCGATCGTCTCCTCCGCGCTGGCGGTCGTGGACGTTTTTGACGGCTTTTCCTTTCTCGGGGGCGGCTGGGAAGAGCGGCGCGACGAGACCGAGGAGGCGAAGAACGCAGGGCTTTACGAGGCTGCCAGGAAGAAACAGGAGGAGATGGAGCGGAGGCGGGAGGCGGCCATTGCCGCCGGTGAGGAGTTTGAGGAGGAAGAAGAGGAGGATCCGGCCGCGCTTGACCCGACGAAGCCGGTGGAGGAGTTCCGTGCAATGCCGCTGCTTACGCAGATCTTCGGCGGCACGGACGATCTCTCGGATTCTTCCGTGGAAGCGGCAAAACTTCTCACCCACCGGGCGTACCACACCGGCACCGGGCTGAGGGTGCCCAACACCCATGGCTACGGCCGCGCGGATTCCGTGCTGTTCAACGAGTATCTTCTGGAGAAGTGCGGATATTTCACGAAGAAGCGGGAGGGGACGCCGCTCTCCTATGAGATTGAGTACATTCTCTTCGGAGAGGATAACGACCAGGCAAACCTGGAGAAAACTGCCGCCTCCCTTCTGGGAATCCGCTTCGCCTCCAACTGCGCCTATCTCTTCGGCGACAGCGGAAAGGTGGCGCAGGCGGAGTTCATGGCGGGGGCGGTGAGTCTCATCCTTTTCCTTCCGGAGCTGAAGGACGCGCTGAAATTCGCCATTCTCTTCGCCTGGAGCTATGTCGAGAGCATTCGGGACCTGCGGAGGCTCTTCGACGGGGGAAGGGTGCCGCTGGCCAAGGATTCCTCTTCGTGGCAGACGTCGCTGGCCTCCATCCTGGTGCCGTCGGCCGGCGGAGGCGGGAAGACGGAGGGCAGCGGGCTGGATTACCGGGACTACCTGAGGATCCTGCTCTGGCTGGAGAACGGGGAGGCGAGGACATTCCGCTTTATGGATGTCGCGGAGATGAATATCCGGAAGACGGAGGGCAATGCCGGGTTCTGCATGGACTGGTGCATGGACGCGTTCGCGGTGGAGACCGTGACGGGCAGTGCCTTCGGCCAGACGGTGAAGTACAGCCGCGCCGTAAGCTACAACTGAAGACACCGCGGATCCGGCATGAGAAACAGCAGCCGTTCCTGCGGCTCCGGCCGGCAGAACCGGGCGCGGCGCGCATCCGGTGCGGCCGTCCATGTCCTTCGGGTGAGGTGAAATGAGGAATAAACGACAAACCATCACAAAGACTCTCCGGGCAGCGGGCCGAACCGGGAGGGCATGGACGGCCGCGGAAGCCAGCATCACGCTTGAGGCGGCGATAGCACTTCCCCTGTTTCTGTTTTTCGTCGTCACGGTGATGTCCGTGCTGGACATGATCCGGCTCGAGAGCAACATGCTTGCGGCGCTGCACCAGACCGGAAGCCGCATGGCCTGGTACAGTTTTTACTACCGTTACGGGCTCTCCGACCTGCTGGACCTGGAGGCCGGCGACAGCACCTACGACGGGGAGATGGGCGCGGATCTCTCGGAACTTGGGGGAATGGCCGTCTCCGTCGTGCTCTCGGAGTTCTATGTCCGCGGGCAGGTGGAAGACCAGCTGGGATGCGGCTACCTTGACCACACCTGTCTTGAGGGAGGAAGCGGGGGCATTTCCTACCTCCGTTCCTCGATCCTTGCCGGTGACGACTGCATCGATCTTGTCGCGGACTATCGCGCGAAGCCGTTCTTTCCGTTCCCCGGGCTGGCCTCCGTTTCCCTGGAGAGCCGCTTTTACGGCCATGCGTGGGTGGGCTATGACGTCGGGGCGGGCCTTCCGGATCACGACAAGGAAGACGAAGAGACCGCGTATGTCACACCGAACGGGACGGTGTACCACCGGACGAGAGAATGCACTTACCTTAAGCCCAGGCTGCAGACGGTATCCGCCGCCGGCCTTGCCAGCGCGAGAAATGACAGCGGCGGAAGGTATTACCCGTGCGAGTTTTGCACGCCGCCGCCCGCGTTGTCCTACATCATCACGCCCGAGGGAAACCGGTACCACTGCTCGGCGGAGTGCCGGGGCTTAAGGCGCACGGTGATCGAGCTTCCGCTGGAGGAGGCGAGGAAGAGATACCCTCCGTGTTCCAAGTGCGGGGGAGAGTGAACATGAGGATTGTTATGCCGCAGCAGATCATACAGGCAGTGACCCTGGTTTTTCTTGCCGCAGCTTCCTTTCAGGACATGCGGTCGAGGACGATATCCCTCAGGCTTGCCGGGGTCTGGATTATCATCGGGTGCGCCGTCACGGCCCTTCTTCTTATCCGCGGGGAACTCGGTCTTTTTCCGGCGCTGCTCTCGGTTCTTCCGGGAGTTTTCCTGCTCGGGATGTCCCTCATAAGCGGAGGGAGGATAGGCATCGGCGACGGAGTGATGTTTGTCGCGATGGGACTTTGCGTCGGGGCGGAAAAGGCGTTCTTCCTGCTGGGGCTCTCCACCTTCGGGGCGGCGGTCTTCGGCGCCGCGGGACTCGCGCTTGCAAAACTGAAGAAGGGGGCAAGGCTCCCCTTCCTCCCCTTCGTCCTTTCCGCGTATGTCACGGCGCTGCTCCTGCCCCTGTGAATGCGGGCGCAGGGAGAAGGAGGATGAATGCGGGCGCGGCGGGAAGGAGAAACCCGGCCCTGTAAATGCCGGCAAGGCGGGAGGGAGGGAAATGCGAAAAACAAAGCTCCGGGGAAAGAGCGGAAGAGCAGGGGCATACATGACCGTTGAGGCGGCGTTCATCATTCCCGCCGCCTTCGCCGTCATCGTCTCGCTCCTCTATCTTTCTTTTTATATGTATGACCGCTGCCTGCTGGACCAGGACCTCTACATGGCCTGCTTCCGGCAGAGCGCGGTCAAGGAAGGCAGCGGGATATCCCCGAAAAGTCCGCCGGTTCCGGAGGACGCCGCCTATTTCATGGTCCAGGGGGGAACCCCGCAGGTTTCCCTGAGGACAGACGGGCACTGGGTCAGGGGACGCGGGACGGCAGCTGTCCGTGCGTTTCCCTCGCCGAATGCTCTCCTTACTGCCTTTTCCGGAGACGGGGCCGGCTGCGGCACCAGGGCGTACCGGCTGGACCCCGCCTTCCATATCCGGCGCTTCAGGAGGCTCCGGAACCTTGCGGGAAAACTCGCGGATTATCTGAAGGACCAAGATACAGACAAAGATTGAACATCCTTCCGGCTTTTGACTTTCAGGAGGTGAATTATGCAAGAAGCAGATGTGCGTTATTACAGTGATTCCATTCGCAGCTACATGGTGCTCCCCTGCGGGAATATGCTCGAGGAGGCGGGGTACCCTGTACACATGCTGGAGTCCAATGACATCCCGGGAATCCTGCCGGTGAGCGTCAGGACCATCGAGCAGGAGACCCTGCTGTATTTTGACATAACGGCGAAGGTCAGCCTGGCCAACCTTTACTCCGGAACCATCCCTCCGGAGACCGCTCTCGCGGTCCTTAAGAGCCTGATCCGGCTGCAGCACTCCCTTTCGGATTATCTTCTTGATGTCCGCATGGTTCTTTACTCCCCGGAATTTGTGTACTGCGACCTGGACAGGGAGGAGTTTTCCTTCGCCTACGGTCCCGGGAACACGGAGAGGGAGGGAAGCCCATACGCGCCGCTTATGGATTTTCTCGCGGATCACGCCGATACCACCGACCGGACGATGACGGAGCTCTGCTACCGCCTCGCGACGCTGGCCATGCGGCCGGAATTCATGCTGAAGGAGGAGATGATCAGCTGCATGATTCCCGACTTCTGGGACTTTAGGAGCTCGGAGACTGCTTCCGGGAGAAACCGGAGCTTTACGGGCGCCGGTCCGGGAGAGGTGAAGAGCCCGGCCGGAGGCATCAGCCGCAGTTCCGACAGAAGCCGGATACCAGGAGAAACCCGCGGTCCGGCCGGCCCGGAGGACACCGGGGAGAGCATGTCGAAGGATGCGCTTCTCAGGGAAGCGTTTGTCCAGTTCGGGGATCCGGAGCCGGAGGAAGCTGTCCGTGCGGACGTGGAGGAGGGGTATTCCGCGGGCCGGGTGGAGAGCGACGACCGCTTCAACGAGCGCCCGCGCCGCGGACGCAGGGCTGTCCCGCTGTCGGAAAGCGGCCTCCGGCGCAGAATATGGATCTCCTTCCTCATCGGGGCTTCATCCGTCATCGGCGCCGGTGCACTCTTTATTCTTTATCTTCTGCTCCCGCTCAACGCGGCGCAGCAGTTCGCAACCATCGGCGCGATGGCCGTGTGCCTCATCGCAGCAGTTGCCGCAGGCGCCGTTGGCGTAAGATATGCCTTCGCCGAGCCCCCCGCGCAGGAGGAGAAGGCCCCGGAGGATGTTCCGGCATCTCCTGAGTTCATCCGGGAGGAGCCGGAGCCGTCAGGCGGACGGGGCAGGGTGTTCGGTGATTCTTTAAGGGAAGACCGGACGCGGACCTCGGGGTCCTATGCGGCGGACCGCTATCCCGAGGAGTGGCTGAAAAGGGATCCGGAGCCGGTGAAGGAGGCAGCGGAGGAGAAGGACGGCGGCACGCCCTGGCAGGGAAAACTCTACGGTACCGGTTTCGCCCGGGGAAGAAGGATAGATCTTGCCTCCCTGCCGCAGACGGTCGGCTCCCTGCCGGGTTTCGCGAGCTATGTCATAAAGGATGACTCCGTAGGGCAGATCCACGCGAGGATAGAGCGCACCGACGGGGGAAAACTGAAGATCACGGATCTGAACAGCCCTACCGGGACCTTCATCAACGGCGAGAGGCTTAAGCCGAATTCTACGGAGGAGCTTTATCCGCAGGACGAAATCCGCTTCGGACGCATGGAATTCTGCTATAGAGTGGTATAAAATACACTTCATGAGCTATTACGATTCCCGCAATTCGCTGGGGCGGGCTACTGTCGTGCTTGCCGCAGCCAATATTGCCGTCTATGTCCTTGGGGTTCTCTCTCCGAAGCTTGGCCTGGCGATCTACGCAGGCGGAGTGCTCTCGCTGGATGGCGTCATCCGTAACCGTGAATTCTTCAGGATTGTCACCTCGATGTTCCTTCACGCGGATACCCGCCATCTTTTTTCCAATACAGTCGCACTGCTCTATCTTGGTGACCCTATCGAGAAACGCCTGGGTGCGGTCAGGTATCTGATCATCTATTTTGCCGCAGGAATCGGCGGAAACCTGCTGACGGTTCTCTGGGAGCTGAGAACCATGGAGAACTGGAACTCCCTCGGGGCAAGCGGAGCTGTCTTCGGGCTGATCGGAGGGCTGCTTGTCCTCTGCATCGCCTATCGGAACCGGATGGGAAGCATTACGCCTGTCCGGGTGGCCGCGATGGCGGTGTACTCTGTCTACAGCGGGTTCATGATGGAAAACGTCAACAATATCGCACATATCGGGGGGCTGGTCACCGGACTTGCCGCCGGCGCGCTGATGGTTCTTATTCCGGGGAAAACGGTCCGGAGATAGTAAGGAGGTAGGAAATGAGAAAAGACGACTGCATTTTCTGCAGGATCGCAAACGGGGAAATCCCTTCCCGCACGCTCTTCGAGGATGATCAGTTCCGCGTCATCCTGGATCTCGGCCCTGCGGCGAGAGGGCACGCCCTGATCCTGCCGAAGGAGCACTACGACGATCTCTTCGGGATTCCCGAGGACACCGCAGCCGACGCAATGCGGCTCGCAAAGCGCATGGCGGTTAAGATCGCGGGGGCCCTTTCCGCCGACGGATTCAACCTTGTGCAGAATAACGGCGAAGCGGCGGGGCAGACTGTCCGCCACTTCCACATGCACCTCATCCCCCGCTACCGCGGAGACGGACAGACCATCGGCTGGACGCCCGGGGAGCCCTCTGCGGAGGAACTTGACGAAACTCTTAAGCTTCTTCAGTAATTCGGGGAACTCAATATGCGTGACATTCAGGTGAGCGCGGTTTCCGACGCAGTGCGGGAGCTGTGCATTAACGCGAATCACCGCCTCTCCCCCGACATGGAGGAGAGGCTTCGCCGTGCCGCGGTGGAGGAGACCTCGCCCCTCGGCGCGGATATCCTGTCAAAACTGGTGACGAACCTGGAAATCGCGGGCTCCGAGATGATTCCCATCTGCCAGGACACCGGAATGGCCGTCGTGTTCCTCGAGATCGGTCAGGAAGTCCACTTCACAGGGGGAAGCCTCGAGGATGCCGTAAACGACGGCGTCCGCAGGGGCTACCTGGACGGCTTCCTGCGCAAATCGGTCGCGGATCCCCTTAACCGGGTGAACACCGGGGACAACACGCCGGCGATTATTCATTATTCCATCGTTCCCGGGGACAGCCTCCTCATCACGGTGGCGCCCAAGGGGTTCGGGAGCGAGAATATGAGCCGCGTGTTCATGCTCAAGCCGGCGGACGGCGAGGAGGGCATCAAGGACGCCGTCGTCCGCGCAGTCGAGGACGCGGGACCGAACGCGTGCCCGCCGATGGTGATCGGCGTGGGCATCGGGGGAACCTTTGAGAAGTGTGCCCTTCTGGCCAAAAAGGCGCTGCTTAAGCCCGTGGATGAGTTTTCGCAGGATCCTCATATCCGGGAGATGGAGCAGGAGCTGCTTGAACGGATCAACAATACGGACATCGGACCGGCAGGCCTCGGCGGCAGGACCACGGCCCTCGCCCTGCATATCCTGACGTATCCTACACATATTGCCGGGCTTCCGGTGGCGGTCAACATCTGCTGCCACGTGAACCGTCACGCGTCAGTGATGCTTTAGGATAAGGATAATCGTATGGATCGCTATATTACTACGCCCCTGACAAGGGAGAAGGCTGCGGCGCTTGAGGCCGGCGACATGGTCTATATCACCGGAACGCTCTACACCGCGAGGGACGCCGCGCACAGGCGCATGGCGGAGGCGCTCTCCGAGGGCAGGGAGCTTCCCTTCCCTCTTAAGGACAGCATTGTCTACTACATGGGCCCCAGTCCCGCGAGGGAGGGAAGGCCGATCGGCTCCGCCGGGCCGACCACAGCAAGCCGCATGGACCGCTATACTCCCGAGCTCCTTGATCTCGGGATGACCGGGATGATCGGAAAGGGCAGGCGGAGCGAAGCAGTTCACGAGGCCGTGATCCGCAACGGCGCGGTCTATTTTGCCGCCATCGGCGGCGCGGGAGCGCTGCTTTCGAAGGCCATCACAGCCTCGGAGACGGTGGCGTACGGGGACCTCGGCACGGAGGCGGTGAGGAAGCTGACCGTGAAGGATTTCCCGGTCATTGTGGTTCTGGACTCCCGCGGAAACGACTTGTACAAAAATGCGTATTGAATATCATGCGGATGATTTCGGCTTCTTTCCGAAACAAAGCCGCGAAATTCTTCAGTGTTATACTGAAGGTGTCCTGAACGGGGTTAGCATCATGCCGAACAGCCCGTATCTTGCGGAGTGTATGGAAATGCTGTGCTCGGCGGTGATACCGGAGCGCCCGGTCAGGCTCACCGTACATCTGAATATTTCGGACGGAAAACCGCTTACCGGGAGGAATGCCTCGCTCATTACCGATGAGAGCGGCAATTTCCGCACCGGCTTTGGGAAGCTTCTTGTTTCCTCCTTCCTTAAGGGGCGGAAGGACCGGATATTCCTTCAGATCAAGGAGGAGTACAGGGCGCAGATCAGGGCGTGCCTGCCTTATCTCGGCCGGCAGAAACTCCGCGTCGACAGCCATAATCATTTTCATATGATTCCGGCAGTGTTCGACGTTCTCCTGGAGGTTCTCCGGGAGGAGGGGTTCGGGGACTGCTCCCTGCGGGTCCCGGAGGAGAAGGTTTCCCTCTATTGGAAGCACCGGAGGGAGCTTAAGGATTTCAAGAAGATCAATCTCCTTAAGGTGGCGGCGCTGAACACGCTGGCCTTTATCGACCGCCGGAGGCACCCGGACTTCCGCCCGCTTAAGGAGGCGGAGGTTTTTCTCGGGGTTATGCTCTCGGATCGGATGAGTTATGACAATGTAAGCGCACTCCGGGAGGATGCTCTTGCCCTGGCGGCGAAGAAGGGCAGGGATATTGAGTTTCTGTTCCACCCGGGAGGAGTTTTTGCGGAGGAGGAGAAAAGCCAGCTAACCCTCGAGTCCGCGGTCCCTTTCTTCACCGGCCCCGGAAGGCTTGCGGAGAAGGATGCGCTGTTGCGGCTTAAGCCCTGAGTATCGGGAGAAAGGCGCCCGCAGTTAACCGGATGCGGGCTGCTGCGTGAAATGGTAACGGAAATGACAACACTTTACCTGGTTGTTCCTGCCTATAATGAGGAAGAAATTCTTCCCTGGTCGTCGGAGCAGCTTAAGAACAAAATCCGCTCGCTCCGTGATTCGGGGCGCATAAGTGCCGCAAGCAGGATTGTGCTTGTGAACGACGGGTCGACGGACCGGACTCCGCAGATCATGCACGGGCTTCATCTCGCAGACCCGGTATTTGACTGCATCCATTTCTCCAGGAATTTCGGACACCAGAGCGCAGTCCTTGCCGGATACCTGCATTCCATGGACCGGTGCGACGCCGTGATATCCATCGACGCGGATCTTCAGCAGGACATCAATGCGATCGACCGCTTCCTCGACGAATTCGAGGCGGGTCATGACATCGTCTACGGCGTGCGCAATTCCCGGGATACCGATACGGGCTTCAAGCGCGTGACCAGCCAGCTCTTCTACCGGCTTATGCGTTTCCTTGGCGCGGAGACCATTCCGAATCATGCGGATTACCGGCTGCTCTCCAACAAGGTTCTTCACGCGCTCTCGGAGTACAGGGAGTCCAATATCTATCTCCGGGGACTGATTCCTTCTCTCGGCTTTGCTTCCTCCATCGTCTACTTTGATGTCAGCGAGAGAAGAGCAGGCAAGTCCAAGTATACTCTCGCCAAGATGCTTAAGCTTGCCTCGGACGGGATTACCTCCTTCAGCATCAAGCCGATGCATCTTGTGTTCTGTATCGGTGTGGCCGTGTTCTTCATCGCGATCCTGGAAATGGTGATCATCTTCATTGAATGGCTGACCGGACGCGCGGTCAGCGGGTATCCGACAATCACCATGTCGATCTGGGCCCTGGGCGGCCTGCAGCTTATCGCGATCGGCCTCATCGGCGAATATGTCGGCCACGGCTACATGGAGAGCAAGCACCGTCCACGGTATATTATTGAAAGTGTGGAGTGTACACCGGAAGAAAAACAACAGTAACAGCGCTTAATTCCACAGGTGCCTGAAGGCTGCCGGCCTGTCTTCGAATAAGATGAATAAGAATCGAATTTGCAAAACTGCTGCCGCGGTTAGTGCTTTCGCACTTTTCCTTTCACTGCTGCCGGTTATTTACTGTTCTTTTTATAATTACGCGACCGGTGACGATCTTGGGTACAGCAGCGGTCTTAAGCAGGCTATGGCAAGAGGAGAGTCGCCGGCAGGTCTGTTAAAGCTAATTGCCTCTGAGATCAGGACCTCCTACTATGTCTGGCAGGGGACCTGGTCCAGTCTGTTCCTGTTTCATCTTCAGCCGGGAATTTACGGAGAGCGATGGTACACGCTTACCACATGGATCGCCCTGGCCTGTATACTAGGCGGAACCGCCGTGTTTCTTCATGAAATTCTCTGCCGCCGGATGCGGCATTCCCGTTCGGTATTCATCGCGGTCTTCTCGATGGTTTCGTTCCTATCCGTTCAGTACATGCCGAAGATCCGGGGCGGCCTTTTCTGGTATACGTCCATCGCCCATTACATTGTTCCCTATGGGTTTTCCCTTCTTGTGCTGACCTGGTCGCTGCGTTTTCTTTCGGACGGGAAGAGGAGATATCTCTTCCTCATGGCAGCAGCATGTGCGTATCTCGGAGGTGCAGGATATCCGGAGATCGTCCTGACACTGGTCTGGCTTTTCTTCGTCTTCTTTCTGGAAATTACCGGAATAACAAAACTTTCGGCAGGAAAAGGCATAAGAAGGATATGGCTGCTTCTTATTCCGTTCCTCCTTGAGACCGCCGGTTTTCTTGTGAGTGCGGCGGCCCCGGGAAACAGCGTTAGGGGCGGAGAGGGTTTCGGATTCAGCGTATCCAGAGTGCTCTCCACAATCTTTGGCGCGATTTGGATGGGGGCGTCAGAGACTCTTGAGTATTTTGTCCGCTGTCCTCTTCTTATTATTATGATTCTTGTGACGGGTCTGCTCGTATGGACAGACTTCCGGGAGAGAACGCCGTCAGACATGGATGAAGAAGGACGGACCTGTGACGGTGCGAACCGGCAGGCTGGCCGGAAGCTTGCCGTTATGACTGTTCTCGGCTTTCTCCTGACCTGTGCGGTGCGCGCTCCGGAAGTCTATGCCGGGGTTGAAGTATCGGGAGGCGTTCCGGATACCTATTTTCTGGTCAGCGTGCTGTATCTTGCACTGCTGTCTGCGGGGCTTGGCAGGCTGGCAGGGGTACACTATCCTGCGGAGCGGGGAGTAAGGCCGGTGATGATCGCGGTTTCCGTGGCCTGTGCGGCGGTAATGCTCCTGGGAGCTAAGAAAGCCGTGAAAAACTCGAACGACATCATCTGCATTGATTATGTCCGCAGCGGTCAGTTGAAGGACTTCACAGAACAGATGGAGGAGCGCCTCCGGATTCTCGAAGATGATTCGATAAAGGAGGTCATTCTTCCGGAGATGAATGACGAGCAGGGCCCCTTCATGCATATGCCTCTTCTGCGCGATCCTCACGCATTTACCAACTGGGCGACTGCTAATTACTATGGCAAGAGCTCCGTCATCGCCGTCCCGAGAGAGGAGTATAACAGAATTAAGGAAGCATCCGGTCCGGACTGACGGAGCGCCGGCAAGCCAAATCATAGGATTGACAAAGCACAGGACCGCGGATATAATATCACTTACGTCAGTCAGAATTACACATTGACAAGGGACTATTCGGAGAAATACCCAAGTGGCCGAAGGGGCGCCCCTGCTAAGGGTGTAGGTCGGGAAACCGGCGCGGGGGTTCAAATCCCCCTTTCTCCGCTGGCGGAACAAGGTTCCGCCGATCGAATTGCATGAATTGTAAAAATAACTCTTGCAATTCGGACAACTCAATGCTAGTATTGAGTTCACCGCCGAGAAAGACAGGCGGTGATTTGTTTCTCAAGGCAGTGTTGATAACAAAGTGGAAAAAAAGTTTAAAAAAGTTGTTGACACAGCAAGACGCTCCTGATATTATATAGAAGTTGCGTCACGGAGACGGAACAAAACAAAAAGCTCCTCTGCCAGGCAGGGGAAGGCGCGGAAGAAGCAGCGGAAACGCTTAAGGGACGCGCCGGTGAACATTGACAGACCAACAGAAATGCAACCCTGAAGATTCGCACTTTCATGGTGACACCCGCGTGCGGGCAAGGTCACCAGAGGAAGTGGAAAAATCAGAAAGAACAAAACCTTATTAAAGCAAATCTGGAAGCAGGAAGAGAACTGAGAAGTCAGTGCTCAGACTGTGACGGAATCAAATTCTTAACATGAGAGTTCGATCCTGGCTCAGGATGAACGCTGGCGGCGTGCCTAACACATGCAAGTCGAACGGGGCGATATGGAAAGCGGCTTCGGCCAATGGAAGTATCGCTTAGTGGCGGACGGGTGAGTAACGCGTGAGCAACCTGCCTCTGACCGGGGGATAGCAGCTGGAAACGGCTGGTAATACCGCATAAGCCCACAGCACCGCATGGTGCAGGGGGAAAAACTCCGGTGGTCAGAGATGGGCTCGCGTCTGATTAGCCAGTTGGCGGGGTAACGGCCCACCAAAGCGACGATCAGTAGCCGGCCTGAGAGGGC
>JAEEGL011295652.1_pt1 | contig 15546 bp, 13 predicted proteins | sample 9134231 | NCBI WGS metagenome assembly JAEEGL01 (sample SAMN16246548, study PRJNA631951) | gut metagenome | biome: gut microbiome; feature: rumen; material: fiber-attached | host: Bos | place: Iran: Karaj | collected 2018-10
GTTGGCAAACGCCTTGTCGCCGATGAAGAAATAGAAGTCGCTGTTGGCGGAGTAGCTCACAGCCGCGCAATCCTGGAAATAGATGCGCTTGACGCCCGGCATGCCCCAGAAGGCGTTGTCGGCGATGCAGCCCAGATGGGTATGGCCCTTGAAGAAGCCCACGAGGTCGTTGAGGATATAGGCCTCGCCGCTCGACGGGAAGTCGTCGGCATCGATGCTGGCGGCCGTGATGTAGGCCTTCTCGGCATTCACGTACCAGCCCTCGGCATCGAGATACCATCCGTAGTCGCTCGGCTTGTGGACCGCGGTGTTGAAGTAGCGGGTGTAGTTGTGCTCCGTGATGTAGGTGTACTTCACGCCCTTGTATTTGTACACATAGTCATCTGTCGGTGCTCGTTTCGGTGTCTTTTGGGGCTTGGCCACCGTGCTGTCGAGCAGTTCCACCTCGCTGGCGACAATGTCAGCAGATTCGGTGCTCTCGTCAGCCCATGCGCCCGTGGCCATCATTGTCAGCCATAGCGCAAGAATTGTAAGGATGCTTTTTTTCATTTGGGTTGGATTAGTTTTGTCGTGTTGCATAGAAACTCCATTTTTAGGGGCTTCTCCCCCAATTAGTTGGCGAAGTTACAACTTTTCTTTTATATAAGAGGTGTAAATGGTGAAAAGTCGTTGAGTTTGTTGCGCAGGAAACGTTATTCTGCGCAGAAATGGAGACTTTTTTAGTTAAGGCGGCGATTTAGAGAGCCAATCGTTGGGTTGTTTAATAAAAAAGTCGTACCTTTGCCAAACAATTGAAGATATGGAAAAGATAGAACAAAACAAGGCCGCCATCGGAGTGGCTGAGAGCATTGAGAGTAAGTATCGCGTCAACTACGTAGAGAGTGGACTGCCCCGCTGGCTGATTGAAGCAGCGTTCGTCTGCTACCTCCTGCAGGCTGCCATCAACTGGGCACCGCTGATGCACTGGATGGACGACATGTCGCTGTCGTGGGTTAGTGCCATCATCCAGACTTTTGGCCCTGTGGTGATGTATGTGGGACTGATGCGGGGCATGAAGCCGCTCTACAGGCCCATGACCGTGGCATGGTGGATCGTCATCGTGCTGAACATCGCTGGCTTCTTTACGGAAATGATTCCGGCTGTCTCGTACACCATCGGACTGCCCGTCGCCGTGTCGCTGATGTTGGTCTACCTGCCTTTCGGCTGTGCCATCGCCTTCTGCTATCGAGGGCGCTTGCGCCAGGTGGGCATCTGGATGGCGCTCTACATCCTCATCTCAAGTATTATTCCCGTCCTCTCGTTCCTGCTGGTTGGGCCTGAGTCGGGCCTGGCCAACCTGCCGATGGAAATTCCTACCATCGCCGTCATTGTCATCTACGCTTGGGTGCAACGAAGGGTGCTCGTGAAGTGAGGTCCCCTCATGGCGCTCAACGAAACCGTATCTTCTGGTTGAGAAGACCGTATCTTCTTTTGCAGGAGATACGGTTTTCTCTTTCTTCCAATTAAGGGCCGGCGTTTCCGCGAATGCGTTTTCGCGAATGGTAGGGGCAGGCCTTGTGCCAGCCCGATGGCCCGACAGGGCCAGTGTGCCCATAACATTTCCGCGAACACTGGCCCTGCCGGGCCATCGGGCTGGCACAAGGCCTGCCCCTACATTCGCGGCCCGCATCCGAGAGGCGGATCGCACCCTAGAAGTCTCACGGTCTTCTCCTAGAAGTCTCACGGTCTTCTCCTAGAAGTCTCACGGTCTTCTCCTAGAAGTCTCGTGGTCTTCTCCTAGAAGTCTCGCAGTCTTCTCCTAGAAGTCTCGCGGTCTTCTCCTAGAAGTCTCGCGGTCTTCTCCTAGAAGTCTCACGGTCTTCTCCTAGAAGTCTCGCGGTCTTCTCCTAGAAGTCTATGGGGGGGCTAATATAATAAGGTGTGGAACAATGGCGTCTCTGTGCGAGGACGTCACTACTAATTACAAATCACGCATCACCCTTCACGGCTTGTGCCTGCCGATACTGCAACGGCGTGATGCCGAGACGCCGTTTCACTTCCACCTGGAAGGTGCGGCGCCCGCCAAACCCTGCTTCTGCTCCCACAGCCTCGATGGTCCAGTTGGGCTCTTCGCGCAGCAATCGGCATGCCAGCAGGAAACGCTTCTCGTTGAGGTATTCGCCAAGGCTGGCATACTTCTCATTGTTTCTGAACAGGCTGCCGAGTCGCTTCTGCGTCAGTCCTAATGCCTTGGCCATGGTCTTCAGCGTCAGGTCGGTGTCGGTGTAGAGGCGGGTCTCATCCATTTTCTGGTCTACCCAAGCCATTAGTTCTTCGTCGGTCATGTCAGCCGTCAGCTCAATATGCTCACGGTGTTGGCGGGTTTGTTCGCGTAGCAGCGTCACCTCGTCGACGGTATTTTGTTTCAATTGCTTGGCCAGCTCCTCTTGTTGTCGCTGCAGCGCCTCGATCAGCTCCTTCTGCTCTTCCAACTCGCTTTTCTGCTCTTCCAGTTCGTTCATTCGCCTCTCCAGTTCGCTGCCCTGAATCTTGTTCTGTTCCAACAACGCGTTTTGGTTCTCTACCAGCATGGTGTTGGTAGAGATAATCTTCTTCGCATTGTTGTTCAGCACCAGCATCGTGATAATAAATGCTATCACGAGGGCAATGATGATGGCAGCAATGAGTAGGTGTGCTCCGGTCATTGAAATGCGCAGTATTGTTAGTTTTGGACTGCAAAAGTACGCTTTTTTTGTCGATAATACAGCATTATTATCCATAAATTGTCATTTCAGCTTGCGCAAGAACGTATGTTTTGCGCAGAAACACCCGTTTTTAAAAGAAAAGGGCTACGCTCGAAGGTACTTGCACTCGGAAATAAAAGAAAACGAACTTTTCTTTTGTATTTCCCTCGTTTTTTCGTACCTTTGAGCTGCGCTCGAAGGTACTTGCACTCGGAAATAAAAAGAAAACGGGCTTTTCTTTTGTATTTCCCTCGTTTTTTCGTACCTTTGAGCTACGCTCGAAGGTACTTGCACTCGGAAATAAAAAGAAAACGGGCTTTTCTTTTGTATTTCCCTCGTTTTTTCGTACCTTTGCACCCGCAAAGCATACTGAACCATTAGGGACACAAATGATTGATAGGGCAACAGTCGATAAGATCTTGGACGCGGCACGCATCGTCGATGTCGTGGGCGAGTTCGTGACGCTCCGTAAGAGCGGTGTGAACTACAAGGGGCTGTGCCCGTTCCACGACGACAAGAACCCGTCGTTTATGGTGTCGCCGTCGAAGAACATTTGTCACTGCTTCGTCTGTGGTAAGGGTGGTACGCCCGCCGGCTTTCTGATGGAGCACGAGCAAATCAGCTACCCTGATGCCCTGCGCTGGCTGGCTCGCAAGTATAATATAGAGGTGGTGGAGAAGGAACTCACCGACGAGGAGCGTGCTGCGCAAAGCGAGCGTGAGTCGATGTTCATCGTCAACGAGTGGGCGCGCGACTGGTTCCACAACACGTTGAAGAACGACCCTGACGGCGTGGCTATTGGTAAGCAGTACTTCCGTAGCCGCGGCATCCGCGACGATATCATCGAGAAGTTCCAGCTGGGCTATGCGCCGCAGCGCCGCGATGCGCTCAGCTCGGCAGCCCTCAAGGCCGGCTATCAGGCTGAGTTCCTGGTGAAGACGGGGCTGTGCTATAAGCCCACCTCGGAAGCCCCCAAGCCCCCCCCTTCTGCCCCCGAGGGGGCTACTATAGACCCTGCGCTCAAAACTATCGAAGCCCCCTTGGGGGCTGTAGGGAGGGCTGTAGGGGGTGGGTTAATCGACCGTTACCGTGGTCGCGTCATCTTCCCCTGGCTGAACGTGTCGGGCAAGGTCGTGGCCTTCGGTGGCCGCGTGCTCGACTCGCGGACGAAGGGCGTGGCGCAGAAGTATGTCAACTCGCCCGACAGCGAGATTTATCATAAGGAGCGCGAGCTCTATGGCATCTTTCAGGCTAAGAAGGCCATCGTGAAGGAAGACCGCGTGTTCATGGTCGAGGGCTACACCGACGTCATCGCCATGCACCAGGCTGGCATTGAGAACGTGGTGGCTAACAGTGGTACGGCCCTGTCGTTGCCTCAGATACACCTGCTCCACCGCTTCACTAACAACATCACCCTGCTCTACGATGGCGACGAGGCCGGCATTCATGCCGCCATGCGCGGCACCGACATGCTGCTGGCCGAGGGTATGAACATCAAGGTGTTGCTGCTGCCTGACGGCGACGACCCCGACTCCTTCGCACGCAAGCATTCAACGGAGGAGCTGCGCAAGTATATCGAGGAACACCAGACCGACTTCATCACCTTCAAGACACGTCTGACGGTGCAGAGCGTCGAGGACCCAGTGAAGCGCAGCGAGGCCATCGGCGGCATCGTCAAGAGCATCTCGGTGATTCCCGACCAGATATTGCGCACGACCTACCTCACCGACTTCGCACAGCGCATCGGCATGAAGGAACGGCCGCTCATTGCCGAGATGAACAAGTATATCCGTGCTGCCATTGAGGAGAAGCAGAAGGAGAAGGAGCGGGAAAGGGAGAGAAGCAACAACGGCACGGTGCCCCCTGCGACCACCACCACACCTGCTGAGCCTGCCACGCCGGCCGAGCCCGCTACCGCCACCGCGTCGACGACGCCGTCCATCGAAGCTCCCGTCATTGGGGGCAGCTCACAGGTGGAACTGCTGTTGCTGCGCGAGATTGTGCGCCACGGCGAAGAGATTATCTTCGAAGACATTGAGACCGACGATGGTCAGAAAGTGTCGCTGTCGGTGGCCCAGTATATTGCCTTCGACTTGGGGCAGGATGGCCTGATGTTTGCCAATCCACTTGCCAACCGCATGCTGCAGGAGGCTGTGGAACACCAGCAGGAGGAGGGCTTCAAGGCCGAGACCTACTTCTGCAGTCATTACGACCCGGACGTGAGCCGCTTGGCAACACGTCTGGCCATCGACCGTCACCAGCTGGGAGGGCGCTTCGTGTTGACGCCACGCGAGGGTAGCCTGCGCCAGCGGGTGCTCCATCTGGTGATGGACTATCGTCTCGACATTGTGGAGAACCGCCTGAAAGCCATTCAGCAGCAGCTGCGACAGGTGGGCAACAATGTGGAACGCATGATGCAACTTTTAAAAGAACATAAGGACACCAAGGAGCTGCGCGACGCACTGGCCCGTCGGCTGGGCAGCGAGCTCATTGTCTAAAACGAACTATGTACTACATCAAAAAAAAGATTGAGATTTCAGCCAGCCACAGGCTTGTGCTGGACTATGAGAGTAAGTGCAGCCAGCTGCACGGTCATAACTGGGTCATCGAACTCTACTGCTGCAGCAAAGAGCTCGATCACAACGGCATGGTTGTGGACTTCACCACGATCAAGCGCGTCATCAAGGACCGTCTGGACCACCAGAACCTGAACGACGTGCTCCCCTTCAACCCCACGGCTGAGAACATTGCCCGCTGGTGTGTGGAGCAGGTGCCTACGTGCTATAAGGCTACCGTTCAGGAGAGCGAGGGCAACTGGGCGGCGTACGAGAAGGATAGTGAATAGTTTATAGTGAAGAGTGAATAGTGAATAGTTGGGACATGAAGTCATATCGCGTCAATGACATCTTCTATTCGCTGCAGGGCGAAGGGCACAATACAGGGCGTGCGGCAGCGTTCGTGCGCTTCGCGGGCTGTAACCTGCGATGTGCGTTCTGCGATACGTCGTTCGACAGCTTTACGGAGATGAGCGGCGAGGACATCGTGGCTGCCATTGACGGCTACGGCTGTCGTTTCGTGGTGCTTACTGGCGGAGAGCCGACCTTGCAGGTGGACGAGGACTTCGTTGACCTGCTCCACAGCCATGGCTTCGAGGTGGCCATGGAGAGCAATGGCACACGCCCTGCTCCTCGCAACCTCGACTGGCTGACAGTGTCGCCGAAAAGTCTTCCCCCAACATCCTCCGGCCAGAGCGGGGGCTGTGCACCGCTATTCGCCGGGTGGCAGCAACAAGTCAACGAACTCAAGATTGTCTTCACTGACGAGGTCTCGCTCCTTCAAATCACCAGTGCCATCGGCCTTCCTCTCCAGCCGAAGGAGGATGGGGAGATCTTCTTCTACCTCCAGCCCTGCGACACGGGCGATGCCCATCGGAATGCCCTCATCACGTCCGCCTGTGTGACATATATCAAGCAGCACCCGCACTGGCGGCTGTCCCTGCAGACGCACAAACTCATTGGCATTGAGTAAAATAGTAAGTAGATGAACACAATTGTTTTTATAAAACAACGAATTGAACGTATTTAACGAATTACAACGCGCAGCAATTCGTTTAATTCGTCAAATTCGTTGTTGGAAAAAGGATTAATTGTATAAACTAAATTTGAATAGTTACTTAAAATCGTGAAATCGTGAAATAGTAAATTGTGAAATAGTAAATCGTGAAATAGTAAATTGTGAAATAGTAAATCGTCAAATCGTCAAATAACATGGGGGTCCTTGGTCTGTTCTATTGGTTGTCGCGCCTGATAGCGATTGTCGCCATTATCCACGTGGTGCTCGACAATCGTCAGCCGGCCAAGACTATGGCCTGGATTCTCGTGATTTACTTCCTGCCGATTATTGGCGTCATCGCATACATCTTTTTTGGTATCAACACCCGCAAGGAGCGCTATGTCAACCGACGCCAGTCCGACGAGCTGACGAAGCGCTCGATGCTCGCCTTTGTTGAGCAGCGCGACTTGCAGCTGCCCGCTGAGCATCAGCCCGTCATCAACCTTTTCCTCAGCGAGAGCTTCGCCCTGCCTTTTAATGGCAACCAGGTGGGCATCCTTACCGACGGCTACCAGTTCTTCCCGTCGCTGCTGCGCGACATCGCCCAGGCGCACAGTCATATCCACATCGACATCTACATCTTGGCCGACGACCCGTTGGGACAGCTCGTCACCGACGCCCTCATTGCCAAGGCCCGCCAGGGCGTCGAGGTGCGTGTCATCTACGACGACGTGGGCTGCTGGCAGGTGAAGAACCGCTTCTTTGAGCGCATGCGTGTCGAGGGCATCGAGGTGGTGCCTTTCATGCCAGTGCGCTTCCCTTCGTTTGCGCGTCGTGCCAACTATCGTAACCATCGTAAGATCTTCGTCATCGATGGTCGCGTGGGCTATATCGGTGGCATGAACATCGCCTTGCGCTACGTGAAAGGGCCCGCAGCCCAACATGGTTCGGCACGGACAGCGTGGCGCGACACGATGCTGCGCGTTGAGGGCCGTGGCGTCTACTCCCTGCAGCGTGCTTTCCTCACCGACTGGTACTTCGTCGACCGCACACAGCTGAGCGACCAGAAATACTATCCGGCGCCCACCGCCGTCGTTTCGGCGGGTGAGGGTGGGGGACTGCTTCAGACCGTCACCAGCGCTCCCGTCGCTCCTTATCCAGAGATTATGCAGGGCTACGTGCGCATCATCATGGCCGCCCGTCGCTATGTGTATATTGAGACGCCCTACTTCCTGCCCACGGCGGCCGTGCTCAGTGCACTGAAGATGGCGGCACAGTCGGGCGTTGATGTGCGTGTGCTCATCCCGTTGAAGAGCGATGCGCGGTTTACCGAGTGGGCCAGCCGCAGCTATCTTCGTGAGGCTGCCGAGGCGGGCGTGAAGGTGAGCCTCTACGCCGACGGCTTCCTGCATAGTAAGCTGATGGTCTGCGACGACAGCCTCTCTACTTGTGGTTCGACCAATGTCGACTTCCGTTCGTTCGAGAATAATTTTGAAGCTAATATGTTCGTCTACGATGCATCGGTAGCAAGCCGTATGAAGGCCGTGTTCATCGCCGATGAGCAGCACTCCGTGCCGTTGACGCGCCAGAAGCACCTCATGCGCCCCACTTTCGGCGCACGCCTTTGTGAGTCGCTGGCGCGACTGTTCTCGCCGCTGTTGTAGGACAGGCCAGTGTAAAAAAAACGCTCCCTTTGGAAATGTTAGGGCTGCTCTTCGCTCGTCTGACGGAACAGCGAGAAATTGACACTGCCGTAGGTACGGTGCTCAACGAAGTTCGGATGGGTGTCGAAGGAGTGGTCCTTGCCGTGCTCGAAGACGAAGATGCCTTCCGGGCTAAGCAAGCCGTGAGAGAAGATGAGGTCGGGAATCTTCGGTAGTTCCGGCAGGGCATAGGGTGGGTCGGCAAAGATGATGTCGAATGTCTGGTGGCATGACGCTACAAAACGGAAGACGTCGCCGCGAAGACATTGAACGTTGAGCGTTGAGCGTTGGATGTTGGATGTTGAACGTTGGTCTTCGGACGCCGAAGACACCCCATTCTTATCCGTGTTCAGTTTGCCTATGCACTGCAGGATGAAACGGTGGTGGTCGCGGTCTTTCTCCACGCTGACCACCTGTTGACAGCCACGCGACAGCAGCTCGAGGGTGATGCTGCCCGTGCCTGCAAAGAGGTCGAGGGCGGTGGCACCTTCGAAGTCGATGTACTGTCGCAGCACGTTGAAGATGTTCTCCTTGGCGAAGTCGGTAGTGGGCCGCGCCTTGAACGTGCGGGGTATGTCAAAATGTCGACCTTTGTATTTGCCGGTAATAATTCTCATCTCTCTTCACACTTATCATTTTTCACTTCCCACTTCCCTTACCTTCCTCGCACGAAGAGTGTCTGCAGGTCGTAAGGCAGTCCTTTGACGGTGGCTGCTGCGAGGCTCGTGAAATCGGCTGCGGGATTGATCACGTAGGCATTCTGCACGAAGCGCTTGAGCTCGGTGAGTATCCATGTCGGCTCAGGAATGTCGCCCACGAGGTGCAGCTCGTCGTACTCGGCCTGCAGCTGTAGCTGCTTCCACACGTAAAGCAGGAAGTAGAGACAGTCGTGGGCATGGCTGGCCTCAAAGCTATTGCTGAACTTGAAGCGGTTCTGGCTGAAACTGAAGACGTCGAGGTGCTGCTCATGGAAATAGCCGAAGAGCTTGTGGCGGATGCCTGTGTAGCTGCGCTGATGGAGGTGGCGCCACACGGGCGTCACGGCGGCGATGAGCTGCACATCGCGGAAATGGTCGTCGACGACGAGGCGCAGGTCGCGGTTCATGGCGAAGACAGCCACGGCGTTCAGGTCGGGCAGCACGTTGTAGTAGACAGCATCGGCGGCCGTCTGCGGGAAGGCATGTGTCATCATGTCGCCCATGGTCGACTCGCTGAACACATCGACGGGCACCAAGAGCACGTCGCTGTCGAGCACTACCCTGACACGGGGTGGCGGGCTCGCCAGCAGGTCGGCCGTCTTGAAAGCCTCGCGCAGGTTGGCAGCCATGGACATGCCGCTTTTCACGACGTAGGGTTCATAGATAATCTCTCCGTCCTCGCCGTCAGGCATCGCAAACGACAGGGTGTTCCGCCCGATGCGGATGGTCAGCTGCTGTTTAGGTCTAAGGAGTTCTGCCATGTTCGGTTTGTTGCTGTTTGGCTTCTGACTTCATCTCCCGCTGCACACTCTGTACGCATAGTGCCACCAGCACGGCGACGAGCACGCCTAACAATGCGGTCAATAGTCGGTCTGATATCTTCATAACGCCTGCAAAGGTACGAATAAGCGAGCAAAAAACCAAATTTATTTGTGTTTTTTCGAGCGAGAGTACTTTCGAGCAACGCTCAAAGGTACGAATAAGCGAGCAAAAAACCAAATTTATTTGTGTTTTTTCGAGCGAGAGTACTTTCGGATGAAGTCCAAAGGTACGAATAAGCGAGCAAAAAACCAAATTTATTTGTGTTTTTTCGAGCGCCATGGTGTACTTTCATTTTTAATTTGTACCTTTGTGCCATGATTCAAGAAGAACTGACGCGCCGCATACGTGCCTCGTTCGGTTTTGTACCCACCGCCGATCAGGAACGGGCCATCACCCTGTTTGCCGACTTCGTGACCGACACAGACCCGCAAGTGGCAATGGTGCTGCGTGGGTCGGCAGGCACGGGCAAGACGTCGCTGGCCAGTGCCATCGTTAGGGCCTTGACAGCCTTGCAGCAGAAGATGGTGCTGCTGGCACCGACAGGCCGTGCTGCCAAGGTGTTCTCGCTCTATGCCGGCCATCCGGCCTACACCATCCACCGCCGCATCTATCGCCAGAAGACTGCCGGCGACCTGTCGGCCTTCAACCTAAACGAAAACCTGCATACCAACACCCTGTTCCTGGTCGACGAGGCGTCGATGGTGAGCCACGGCGTAGGCACCGTCCAGCTGCATGGCGCTGCCGACTTTGGCTCTGGCGACCTGCTCGATGACCTTATACATTATATATATAATGGTGCAGGCTGTCGCCTGTTGCTGATTGGCGACGCCGCCCAGCTGCCACCCGTTGGCGAAGAGGAGGCGCCGGCACTGTCGGGAGGCCTGCTGCGTGACTATGGCCTGCGTGTCTACGAGACCGACCTGAGTGAGGTGCTGCGGCAGAGTCAGACATCGGGGGTGCTGTGGAACGCCACCGTTGTACGCCGAATGGTGGAGCAGGTTAGGCACGGTGGATGGCAGGGGGCTGACGGCGACGCTGGTGTGTCTGTCCTGTTGCCCCGCCTGCAGCTGAAAGGGTTCACCGACATCACGGTGGTGCCTGGCGACGAGCTGATAGAGTCGTTGGCGGGGAGCTACAGCCGTGTGGGCATCGACGAGACCATCGTTGTCACCCGCTCGAACAAGCGTGCCAACATCTATAACCGCGGTATCCGTAACACCGTGCTCGACCGTGAGGAGGAGCTGACACGCGGCGACCAGCTGATGGTGGTGAAGAATAATTATAGCCTCATCCCCAAACCCTCTTCCAAGGAGAAAGGATCGGATCCTCTAACTTATCCCCCTCCTACAGGAGGGATCATGGGAGCGGATGGTCTAACTTATCCCCCTCCTACAGGAGGGGGTAGGGGAGGTCTTGACGATAGAGAGACGCCCACTTTTCTGGCCAACGGCGACCGCTGTGTAGTGCAGCGGGTGCGTGGCGAGGAGGCTCTCTATGGCTTCCGTTTCGCTGAGGCGACACTGGTCTTTCCTGACTACGACGATTACGAACTGACGTGTAAGGTGCTGCTCGACACCTTGACGGCCGAGGCACCGGCGCTGACGCACGAACAGCAGGAACAGCTCTTTGCCGGCGTCATGGCCGACTATGCCGACCTTGCCCTGAGGGCTGACCGTGTGAAAGCCCTGAAGAGCGACCCCTACTACAATGCCCTACAAATAAAATATGGCTATGCCGTAACGTGCCACAAGGCTCAGGGTGGCCAGTGGGCGCATGTCTACATTGACCAAGGCTATATGACCGACGACATGCTCACCCCCGACTACCTGCACTGGCTATACACAGCACTGACACGTGCTACCGAGAAAGTGTTCCTCGTGAACTGGCCCAAAAAGCAAGTGGAGGGTGAAGAGTGATATCTCTACAAACAGAAAAACATCCTGCGCATCCGACGCATCCGACGCCTAAATTTTAGGCGTCGGATGCGCAGGATGCGCAGGATAAAAATTGTTTCTGAATCCTGAGAGTCATGCACTGATTCTCGGGATTTGCGAATCTATTCTCGGGTTTTGCGAATCTATTCTCGGGATTTGTGAATTTATTCTCGGGTTTTGCGAATCTATTCTCGGGATTTGCGAATATATTCTCGGCTTTTGCAATCTGAATCTCGGGATTTGCGAAGGAAAAAGCGGCGGTTAGAAAACACAAAAAGTATTAGGATTAACAAAAAAACATCCTACACTTCCTACACTTCCTGCACCCAAATTTAGGTGTAGGAAGTGTAGGAAGTGCAGGATAATTTTCTGTTTAACCAAGTATCAGTAGGCATCAAACTGAGGAATGTAACCTACACTATCCATCCTCCCCTGCGTAGAGGTGCTCACTGTCCGTTGATGTACCTGGCCACGTCGTCCTGCAATTGCAGGAAGCGTGGACATTGCTGGTAGCCGGTGTTCTTCTTAAGCATGGCCTTGATGTCCTGGATGGAGTTCTCGTAACACGACATCTCGTTCTGCTTTTGTGTGCGGTGGGCACGGGCGTGGTTGATCTCATGCTGGCGCTCCTGACGCAGCAGGTTGCACACCTTCGTCAGGATTGGTGCCGTCACGGTGTCGAACAGGTGATGGCCCTGCATGTAGAGGTAAGTGGTCTGTGGCGTCACGCCGAGCGCCAGCAGGTCGCTCTTTGTCTTGAGGTAGGCCTCCTTGTTCTCAGGGTATTGCCTTTGCAGCTCCCGAATTTTCACGCCCACCTTGCGGCGGATATTGGCAATCGACCTCTCCGGCTCTTGGACCGAGAAGCCGCCAGGGTCGCAGACGCGGTTGAAGTCGGTGAGTGAGAACTTGTTATGATGCCCCGTGCGGTAAGCCCACACCGACCATACGAATAGCGGGAAGCAGGCCTCGCTGTATTGCTGGAAATAGGCACGGAAGTCGAAGATGCGGTGGTCGTTGAGCGTCACGGCCACGCAGACATCGTGGAGCGAGGGCGCAAAGCACTGGTAGTTTTCGATGGCATAGACGTAGGTATGGAACACGTAGGGACTCTCGATGACACGGCGCGACTGATCGGTGACGCCCTGCAGCAGATAGTCGTAGTCGGCATCGACGCAGGCTATCATGTCGCGGCCCAGTCTGGAGCTGTCGGTGGACGCATTGCCTGCTTCGGCGCTGTTGCCGCCACCGTTGTTCACGGCATTGCGGTTGTCAGTCAGGAAGTTCATCAGTACCGACTTCTTGCCGCGCGTCAGTCGTGCCTTCGACGGCAACATCACCTCGAAGTAGCGCTTGTCGTCCTCAAAACGGCTGAGCACCGTGCGCCAGAAATAGACATCGTCGTAGCTCTCGACGTAGGCTGCTATCCTGCGCCGTGCCTGCTTGCCTCGCAAGGCGTTTGCCGCCTCGATATACTGGCTGTTGATGTTGTCACGCAGTCGGTTTGCCACCTTTCAATGCTCACTTATCACTTATCACTTTCTTAAACCGTGTTGAGCCGTTGCTCACTTCTCACTTTTCACTTCAATCTCGCTCACCTCTGTCACATGGTCTACCCAGCCGTTCATCACCACGGCGGGCGAGTGTGTGGTCAGGATAATCTGCACGTAGGGATTAAGCTCGATGATGAGGTCGATGAGCCGTTTCTGCCACTCGATGTGGAGGCTCACCTCCGGCTCGTCCATGAAGAGCACGTAGGGTTGCTCGTCTTCCACGAGCACCGTGAGCAGGATGGCCAGCATCTGCTTCTCACCGCTGCTGAGCTGGTAGGGGGTGAGCACCTCGCCAATCTGTGTGAAGCGAATCTCGTTCTCTGTGCGCAGGATGCGCTTGCCCGTCTCCTGGAACAGGTCGTCGACCATGTCCTGAAAGCGGGTCTTCTTCTGCGACAGCCGCTGGGCTGCCTCGGCGTTTCCCTGCTGCAGCTCAGCAATGATGCGGTTGCCGACGTTCACCTGGTAGTCCAGGTACTTGCGCTGCAGGTGGTAGAGCTGGAAGTCGAGCAGCGAGCCACCGCCGCCCTTGATGACGGGCAGCACCTGTCGCAGCCCGTTCTCTTCGTCGGCGATGACCTGCGTGAGGCTGGAGTCGAGCGAGCGTATCATGTCGTAGCGTATCCACTTGGCGTCGGCCGGTTCCACGTCGAGGCGCACGCCCTTGAGCATGTGGCTGGGGAACTCGCCGCCCGCCGAGAGGCCTTTCACCACCTTGTTGAGGATGGTCGACTTACCCTGTCCGTTGATGCCGCTAAGGATATTTACGCGCGGGTCGAGTTCCCACACGATGTGCTTCTTGCCGCTCCACAGCGAGTCGATCTCGATGCGCCGGATGTACTCTGCGAACTTCTGCATTTCTTTTGGTCGTTTGGTTCTTCTAACTCCTTCTAACTCCTTCTAAGGAACTACTGCCACACCGGCATGACCTGTCCAACAGGGCTGAAGTCTACCAATGTCAGGTCGAAAATCAGGGTGCTGTAGGCCGGTATGCCGCTGTTGCTCTTGTCCTGGGCACCATAGCCTAACTGATGCGGAATGTAGATGCGCCAGTGGTCGCCGCGGTGCATGTGCAGCAGGGCAGTGATCCACCCGCTGATGAGCACCTCGGAGCCGCTGGCAGCCATCACCATCTTCGCAGTGGCGTTGGTGGCGCTGTCGTAAGTCCCGTAGGCGGTGCCGTCGAAGACGTAGCCCTGCGGGTAGGTGCCCGTGGGGATGAGGCGTTCCTGATAGCTCACGCGCACCGAGTCGGTGAACATCGGGGATTGCAGATTGCTGCCCGTGCCCTGGCTGATGACCTTGGCATAGATGTAGTCGGTGGCACTGCCCTCGCTGCTCTGGTCCAGCGAGTAGCTCTTGTAGCGCACCCACTGCTGAGGCTGCTGTCGCAAGCTGTCGGCGAGCGTGGCGAAATACGCCTCGTTGCGCTCCTGCCAGTTGTCGTAGTCGCTGCTCTCGTCGTCGCTCTCGCTACAGGCAGTCATGAGAAGTGACAGGTGACAAGTGATAAGCATAGTTACCACTATTGTTATCTGTCGGATGATGTTTCGCATACAGTAATCTCTCATTCTAGTTAGAGGTAGTTAGAGGTAGTTAGAGGTAGTTAGAGGTAGTTAGAGGTAGTTAGAGGTAGTCTCTTCACTAACTTAAACCGTGTTGAACCGTTGCTCACTTCTTCACTAACTTAAACCGTGTTGAACCGTTGCTCACTTTAAACCGTGTTGAACCGTTGCTCACTTCTTCACTCACTTTAAACCGTGTTGAACCGTTGCTCACTTTCCACTTCTCACTACTTACAGCCGCTTCAGCAGGCTGGTGATGCTCACCTTGTCCTCGATGATGGCGAGCAGGTCCTCAATCTTGACGCGCTCCTGCTCCATGGTGTCGCGGAAGCGGAGTGTGACGCAGCCGTCCTGCAGCGAGTCGTGGTCGACGGTGACGCAGTAGGGTGTGCCGATGGCATCCTGACGGCGGTAGCGCTTGCCGATGGAGTCCTTCTCGTCGTACTGACAGTTGAAGTGGAACTTCAGCGTGTCGATAATCTCGCGAGCCTTTTCGGGCAGGCCGTCCTTCTTGACCAGTGGCAGCACGGCCAGCTTGACGGGAGCCAGCGCTGCGGGCAGGCGTAGCACGACGCGCGTCTCGCCACCCTCTAACTGCTCCTCGACGTAGCTGTGGCACATGACGCTGAGGAACATGCGGTCGACGCCGATAGATGTCTCGATGACAAACGGCGTGTAGCTCTCGTTGGTCATCGGGTCGAAGTACTTGATGCTCTTGCCCGAGAACTTCTCGTGCTGCGAGAGGTCGAAGTTGGTGCGCGAGTGGATGCCTTCCACCTCCTTGAAGCCGAAGGGCATGTGGAACTCGATGTCGGTGGCAGCGTTGGCGTAGTGGGCCAGCTTGTCGTGGTCGTGGAAGCGGTAGTTCTCAGCGCCGAAGCCCAGGTTCTGGTGCCACTTCATTCGTGTATCCTTCCATTTGGTATAACTCTCCAGCTCGGTGCCGGGAATGAATAAGAAATGCATCTCGATCTGCTCGGCCTCCCTCATGCGGAA
>JAEEGL013138928.1_pt1 | contig 15546 bp, 21 predicted proteins | sample 9134231 | NCBI WGS metagenome assembly JAEEGL01 (sample SAMN16246548, study PRJNA631951) | gut metagenome | biome: gut microbiome; feature: rumen; material: fiber-attached | host: Bos | place: Iran: Karaj | collected 2018-10
CCGTCGCGACAATAAAAATCATTGGCAAAAAAATCTTCCAATTTTTTAGTATCATCTTGAATGATTGAAAAATATGTTGCCCTATTCCCGGCACTTCCAAGTCCCTCAAATAGTCCTCCCGATAAGACCGTTTGAAAGTCTTATGTTTAGAATGACCATTTGCCATGTTCGAGTCTCTCAATCCTTTTTTCTAGTGGCGGATGCGTACTAAACAAATTGTCAAAGAAACCTTTACGCAAAGGGTCATTAATGTACATCGAAGCCGCCGCCGAATTTTGATTCTTCATTGGTTGACTATGTGACTGCAGTTTTTTGAGCGCGTCAATCATTCCTTCTGGATAACGTGTAATATTCACCGCCGACGCATCCGCAAGATATTCCCGTTCCCTAGACACCGCCATTTGTGTAATCGCCGCAAGAATCGGCGCAAAAATCGCCGCCACTACAATCAATATATATGCCACCGGACTACCCTCATTATCACGACGCCGATTTCCATAGAACATCATCCTCATCGCGATATCGGAAATTAGACCAATCACACACACTAGCCCAAACACAATCATCGAAACTCTAATGTCGTAATTTTTCACATGTGACATTTCGTGCGCCATCACCGCCGTAAGTTCCTTATCATTCATGATATCAAGCAGTCCAGTCGTCGCCGCCACCACCGCATGTTGCGGATCTCGCCCAGTCGCAAAAGCATTTGGCGCTTTATCGTCAATAATGTAGACTTTTGGCATCGGAAGTCCCGTCGTGATCGACAAATTTTCTACTACATTATATAGTCTTGGATTATCTTTCTTCTGAATTTCAGTCGCCCCCGCCATCGCTACTGCCACCGACCCCGCCGCAAAGTACTGAATCACCGCATAGATCGTCGACGCGATAAATACCCATAGAAGCACCCACCAGTCATTTAAAAAATATGCTACTGCCGCCCCGATCGCCACAATTATTATCACAAAAACCATCATGATAATAATTGTGCGTCGTTTGTTTTGTGCAATTTGCTTATACATAAAATTATTTTTAGAATTTTACTTCTGGAGCTTTGTCAATTTTTGCCTTTTCGGCTTCGTTCACTTCAAAGTAATCACGTTTCTTAAAATGCCCAAACATATTATTGATAATGTTGGTTGGAAAAGTCTTAATCTTAGCGTTAAGCTCTTTACAACCAGAGTTATAGAATCTGCGTGCCGCTTGGATTTTATCCTCTACATCCTGAAGTTGTTCTTGAAGTTTTACAAAGTTTTCGTTAGCTTTAAGCTCTGGGTAAGCCTCCGCGATCGCAAAGATTCGTCCGAGCGCCGCTTGCATTTCGCCTTCCGCTTCTGCCGCCGCCTTTACCGTCTTTGCCCCCATCGACGCGCTTCGAGCCGCTGTCACCATTTCAAAAGTTTCTTTTTCGTGCTTGGCATACCCCTTCACAGTCTCTACTACGTTTGGAATCAAATCAGCACGATATTTTAATTGTACGGTAATATCACTCCAAGCCTCTTCTACTCGTTCATTAGTACGCACCAAGCTATTGTAGACAGAAGCGATGATAATACCAAACAGTATAATCACCCCTACAATCACTAACGCTATTATTAATCCTGTGTTCATTTCCACTCCTTATATTATTTATTTAATTATATCACACTTTGCACAAAAAATGGTGCGAATGAAGAGACTCTAACTCTCGACCTCTTCCTTGGCAAGGAAGCGCTCTAAACAACTGAGCTACATTCGCACGTCGTACTATATATTATATCATAGTTTTTAATATTTTTGAATATATTTGGAGGTGCCTACCGGAATTGAACCGGTGTACGCGGTTTTGCAGACCGCTGCGTAACCACTCCGCCAAAGCACCATACCAATTTTATTTTATCATATTATACAAAAAAATAAAATATATGATATAATATAACCATAAGCGAAAACAACAAACATGGACATAAACATATTACTTCAAATTCTTCTACTCGTCGGCGGCTTTATTATTTTAATTAAAGGCGCAGACTGGCTCGTAGACGGAGCATCTTCCGTCGCATCCAATTTCAAAGTAAGTAAACAGCTCGTCGGCCTCACTGTCGTCGCTTTTGGCACCGGCGCACCCGAGCTCGCCGTCTCCATTACCTCTATGATAGAAGGCAACACCGACATGCTTCTTGGCAACGTTATGGGTAGCAATATCATTAATATTTTGCTCCTAATCGGCGTCGCCGCCCTTATCAGCCCCATCAAAATCAATCGAAACACCATTTCAAAAGAACTTCCACTTCTTCTTCTCACCACCGTCGGTCTAGTCTTCCTCTTCCTCGACACCACCATTTCCGGCGCCAACGAAAACTGGATCACTAGAAGCGACGGCCTTATTTGTGTACTATTCTTTGCTATTTTCCTCTACTATATTATCCAAATGACCAGAAAGAACAAAAAAGAAAAAAGAAAAGTCGAAAAGCCCAAATGGAAACTCGGCAAATCATTTCTTTTCGTTCTATTAGGCCTGATCGGTGTAGTCGGCGGCAGCCAACTCGTCGTAAACTCCGCTTCTACTATTGCAAGCACCATCGGTATCTCCGACCGCATCATCGCTTTAACCGTAGTCGCCTTTGGTACTTCCTTACCAGAATTAGTTACTTCCATTACCGCGGCCAAACGCGGTGAAAACGAACTCCTCGTCGGCAACATTATTGGTAGCAATATCTTTAATATTTGTATCGTCCTTGGTCTTCCTGTCGCCATCTTTGGCGGCATCAAACCAGAAAGCTTCGAAATGCTCGACGTCGTCATGATGGTTGTCTCCGCTGCTCTTCTCTGGCTCGTCGCAAGACGCGGCAGTCCTATTTCCAAAAAAGAAGGCGCCTTTATGCTCATTGTCTTCGCCGTTTACTACGGCTATATCATCGCGAACGCCATCGAAACCATAGCCTAGGCTTATTTCTCTGGCCTTTTAATTAGCACTTTTCCCCGCTTCGCTAGTACATCAGCCTTCTTGATGAGAGCCGCTACTTTCTCTTGCTCAGCTTTCTGCCGCGCCTCATCAAAACTCTCTTGCTGACGTTTGAGATCACCATAAAACCCCGTCCCCCTCGCCGCATTCCAAAAAATCTTTTCGCCTGGTACATTTTTATAATGCCACGGCTTATTAAATAAATTGAAGTGCACTAGCATGGTTGAATCATCAAATTCTGCCGTTGGTTCCGCATTCCATTCTGGACCAAAATGTCCAATCTTGCCTTGAAGGATTACATTCAAATAATCTTGATCTGGCGCCACCAAATCCGCATCGTATTTTTTAATCATTTCTACCATGGTAGAAAGATATTTCATCTTCCGCATTTTTTGAGATCCATCAACATCACCCCATCATTCACATACTCAGAATGAGGCACACCTACCGCCTTATCTACATAATCTCGAAACTCTGGGATCACCGTTACCTTTGGATCAACCATTGCCATTACTACATTATCATCCATCTCCATATCAAAAAGTTTTCCAATGTCTCCACGAAGAATCGTATCACTATCTATATAAACTGCCTTTTCATACAAAGGAAAAAGTAGTGGTATAAAAAACCGATAATAATAAACTGCTGCCGAGAAAAAATCTCCCATACCTTTACGCTTCGAACAATACGTTACTACCGCACGAAGATACAAACTCCGCGTAATTTTCTTAAACTGGATTGCACAGTTATCCGTCACCAAACCTCGAAGCCTCAACCGATTTGCCAAATTCAAACCATCGTGCAGAATAATGATCCGATAATATCGTTTTTTATCCGAATGTTGAATCAAAGAATGAATCGCCGCCGCCGCATACGGCGCATAGCTACTATTGATCGTCAAAAAAACCGGCACAACTTTAGTATATTTATCGAGTGGCAAACCAGTACTAAAAATACTCATACTTACTTCATTTTATCAGATTTTCTAACATATTTAAAGTACTCGTAGGTGTTTTTCTTGGCATACTTTTTCATACTCTCATAGACTTTCTGGGCTAGCATCTCTTGATTTTCCTCGTCAGAAAGTTTAGCATCCGGGAAAAACGGCCCGTCCACATAAATATCCATTCGTGGCAAATCCCCATATTTCTTCCGCGCTTTTTCTGAACGCTTATGATAAGTCGTCGTCATTGAGAAAACCGGCAAATTATTCCGCACTGCATACTTAAAAGATTTTCCGCCCGCCGGAAACTTCCGAATCTTCGTCGCATATGGCCACACATGTGCTTCCGGATAAATCACTATCACTTTTTTTTGTTTTTTGAGTCTAGTATCCACCGCCTCGTTCATAGCCCGTTTTTCTTCACGCGTCACACCAAGCGGAATCCCACCAATCATAGGAAGAAACGGCCCAATCCCAGGGATTTTCAAATTCACCGGGCTAATCACTGTATAAATTTTTCTATCCGCCGCCAGCGCCGGCCCAAACACATCATGAAACGGATTGGTATGATTACAATACATTACATAACCAGAACCCTTCGCTTTTTTTAATTTTTCTCTACCATAAAATTTCGCCCCCCAATAATGTCTTTCATACCACTGCCCAAACACCCAAAATACAAAAAAGCAGCACCGAGCATAAGCTCTCACCAACGGATTCTTAGGAATATATTCATATCCTTCCGGCAAACTTACTTTTTCTTTGCGCTCCTGCCCTTCAGTTTTGATCGGATCATCTTCCTCGGATTCATAATAAAACACTCTCTCATTTTCCGGAATATCTTTTTGGAATAATTCTGCTTTTGCCATCACAAATTCCCTTTCAATTTATCATACTCATTTAAAATATCATCATACCTATGAATTTTCAAGACATCATGCACTTTGTCGATTTCAAACGGTTTTACTTTTTGCACATGGAAAAATGGCAAAAACTTAAAATTATTCGAAAAATGGTGCAGTACCGTATTTTTGTCTGGTCTTTCCCTTTGATCATTATATTTTAAATCCATCAATTTCCTACTAGTAATTGACTTATTCAACGCCGCCTGATCAGCTAACATCATCCAACGCTCCCCACAAATCTTCACCGCCTTTTCAAACATCCCCGTTTTAATACATTCTTTCATATTAAACAGCATCACACCCGAATTCATATAGTCTTGTTTAAAAATCCCATTATAATGATAAAATCTCCGCCCATAAATATCCAACACTCCCGCCACTTCAACCCCTTCCATATCCATATGATAAAATTCCGAGATATCCCGGCAGCACACCACGTCGTAATCAAGATATAAAACCCGGTCCAACCCAGCAAGTTCTGAAATTTTATCCGCATAGAGCCTAAGCATCGAACACGGCGTGAAATATGACCCCATATTTTTCTTTGGCAAATTCTTCACAAATACTTCTGTCGCGTCAATTAGCTTCACAAAATTCTTTGCAGATTTTTCTTTTACTAACTCATCCAAAAAATCTGCAGTTTTTTTAGTAAACGGTTTCACGTTTTCATATTCTATTGTAGCGATAAAGATTTCTAACGGCTCCGTATTGTTTTTTAGAAGCGACAAAATAGAAACTAGCACCCCATCTTTTATCCCGTCATCACCACAATATAATATATTCATATCTCTATTATACCAGATTTATGATATAATTATAAAAGGTGGCCGGATGGCGGAATTGATATACGCGTTCGACTTAAAATCGAATGAGGCAACTCGTACGGGTTCAAGTCCCGTTCCGGCTACCATTTTTTTATGCCAAATATTTCACCGCTTCCGTTGCTGCAATCGATCCGTCCGAAGCTGCCGTTACTAGCTGCCTCAAGTTTTTAGTTCTACAATCCCCCGCCGCAAATACGCCCAGCGCCGAAGTATGACAAGATTCATCTGATACGATGTAGCCATTTTCATCCAAATCCACCAGGTCTTCAAACATTGAAGTATTTGGTATCCTACCAATCGCTACAAACACCGCTTTAGCATCTTTTGGAATCGGTTCGTCATGATGGATCTGGTAAACTTTCGAACAAATCCCTTCTAAGTACTTTACTTCATGTTTTGCCGAATTACCATGCCCTACCACCACCACAGGCTTACCCTTATAAAGTGCTCCATCGCAAGTCGCACAATACGAAATCGGTCTCTTTCCCGCCGAAGCTGTTTGTTTATCACTCATCTTCCGCGGCTCTGTACCAGTCGCAATAATCACTGCTGAAGCTAGGTATTCCGCTTCATCCGTCCGTACATTATAACAGGCTCGCACTTCATCACTAGCATCCGCTTCAGAATTATATTCAGCGCTCTTTTTTATTTCCAAAACTTCTTCATATTTCATTTCGGCGCCAAGTTCAACCATCTGTTGATAAATCTTTTGTGACAAATCAGCACCAGATACCCCCATATCACCCGGCCAATTTTCAATATTAATTGTATTGATAATTTGACCACCCTGCATCTGTCCTTCCAAAGTCAACACACGCTTCCCTGCTCTCACTGCATAAATCGCTGCTGTCATCCCTGCTATTCCAGCCCCCACTATTATCACGTCATATCTATTCATTATTCCGCCTTCTTCACAAATTTTTCTAATTTTACTAATGGCATCACTCCCACCTCACGCGCCACTTCCTTTCCATCTTTCAAAACAACAAGGCACGGAATCGAAGATACTCCATATTTTTCTGCTAGTTCTTCCTCTTCATCTATATTTACCGACGTCACCTTAATCTCTGGATGCGCTTTTTCGAACTCCTCAATTACCGGCTTCAGCATCTGGCATGGCCCACACCAATCTGCATAAAAATCTAAAAGTTCCATATTCCTCCTATATTAATTCTTTGATTTTATCTTCAAAATCTTTTGGTTCGTCCGTCGGACCAAACCGATAGACCACCTTACCATCTCTATCCACGATAAACTTAGTAAAGTTCCATTTGATAAATCCTTTTTCTTTACCTACGCCTGGCATTTTAGAAATCGCTTTCATCGCCAATTTGTTTTTCATGCCCTTCGGCTCCGGGTCTTCAGAAATTTCTGACTTCAAATACACCCAAAGTGGATCCGCTTCATCACCGTTCACTTCTATTTTTGCTAATTGGTCAAACTGAGTTTTATATTTAGCTGTACAAAATTCATGAATCTCATTATTGTCACCTGGCGCCTGATGCCCAAACTGATTGCAAGGAGAGTCTAATACTTCAAAACCCTTGTCATGTAATTCTTCGTAAATTTTTTCAATCCCCTCATACTGTGGAGTAAACCCACATCCCGTCGCTGTGTTTACAATCAGAAGCACCTTCCCTTTATAATCCGCAAGAGATATTTCCTCGCCTTTGCGATTTTTTACTTTAAAATCATATATGGTAGCCATTTTGTTCTCCTTTATATTTATTTTATCAAAAAACTGGACCTTTAAGGTCCAGTTTCTAGAATTATTCAGCTTTATTTTCTTCGCCTTCAGCCTCAGATGGCTTCTCGCCATTGTCAGACGGGACATCCGCCGCATCAATCTCTGGCTTCTCCGCTTCAGCCTCACGTGCTGCTGCTTCAGCCGCTGGATCATAAAGCGACGCCACTACTTGCTCTGCGCTCATTTCTTTATCGGCAAATTCTACGCCAGCCGGCAACTTAATGTCAGCCAAAGTAATCTTATCATCAAGCTCTTTGAGAGAAGATGCATCTACAGTTAATTCCTTTGGAAGATCTGCTGGCTTTGCCTTCACGTCAATCTCTTCCATCGCCTGAGTCATCGCAAAGTGATAAATCTTCGATGCTTCCGAAGCTTCAAAGTTTACAATCACAATTGGAGTAGTAGCTTCTACTGCTGCATCAGCCGAAATTGCGTGGAATTCCACGTTAACAATCTTACGAGTTACCGGGTCAAGTTGCACATCTTTTACGATTGCAAGCTGTTTCTTGCCGTCAATATCAAGGTCAATCGGCGAGTGATAGCCAGCCTCCATTAGCACCTTATCCGAAGAGACATATTCCGAAGCCGTCAAAATCGGCTCACCTGCACCATAAACTACCGAAGGAATCATCCCATCGGCACGAAGATTCTTTAATTTCTTTCCAGTTTCCGTCCGCTTTTTCAGCGTCAAACTATAATCTGCCATTATTTTATCCTTTTTCTACTTTACTTTTCACAATTATATCATATTTTTCTATAATTTGCTAGACTATTTTAACCTTAACCATCGCTGGGCGAAGCACCTCTCCCTCATAATAATACCCCGGCCTTAGCGTCTCCGCCACCATTTGGGTCTCTCCATCCCCTTCCGTCATCACCGCGTCGTGTAAATCCGGATTAAACTCCGTGTCGGGCTCCGATGAAATCTTAGCAAGACCAAGCTCCTTCAAAGTTTTTTCCAAAGTCTTTTCTAGAGGTTTCAACTCCGGATAAGTCGCGATCGCTCGATCTAGATCGTCTAAAAGTGGTAAAAATTTCATTACTGTAGAGAGCTTCGTAGCCTTACGTTCATTTTCTTTTTGTATCTCTATCTGTTTACGATAGTTTTCAAAATCAGCCCGCGTCCTCTGCAAATCATTCAAAAGCTCTACATCTTTAGACTCAGTTTTTTTCATAATACTTCCTCCAACATTTTACCAGCGTATTGCACTAGTTTCATTACTCTTAAATAATTTTGTCTAGTCGGCCCCAAAACTCCAATGTAGCTCCTATCCGAAAACGGTGACACAAATTTAGAAATAATGAGTGACACCTCAGAATTTTTACCAATCGGATTTTCGTGCCCAATGAATATATTTAGTGGTTCGCCTGGCGCCGCTTCTCTTAGCCATGGCTCCAAATTATCTAGTAGCTTTGCCACCGCCTGCACTCTAGAAGTGTCCATGAACTCCGGCTGCATAAAAAGTCTCGAAATCCCCGACAAATACAGTTGGCCATCCACCGTTGCGAGACCGAGATTTCCAGTTAGTTCTACCAAAGAATCCACTGCGCCCCTAATTGCTGCATCCGCTCGTGACTGTGAGCTCACTCGTTTTTCTAGAGCATGCATTCCTCGGCTCTCTAGCAAGTCATCTTTTGCTCTGTCGTCATTCTCAGCCATCCGATTCACGTAGAAACGATACCCCGCATCCGTCGGCACTCGCCCCGCCGAAGTATAAGGCTGCGCAATCAACCCCAGTGCCTCTAAACGCGCCATTTCCGCTCTAATCGTCGCTGGCGATACATCAAAAAGCTTCGCCATTGTCACGCTCCCCACCGGAGAAGCCGTCTCAGCATATTCCTCAATAATCTGCGCTAGGATTTTTTCCTGTCTTTCAGATATTTCCATAACTATATTATACAAAATTAGCACTCAAAATGCAAGAGTGCTATTTTTGTGAAAATTCATACAATTTGTCAACCATTTCAGCAAATACTTCCTCACGCGACTGGTCACCATTCACATTTATAAGTAGTCCCAATTGTTTGTAGTGTTCTAGAACCGGCAATGTCTTCAAACGAAATTCATCGAGACGATTTTTAAATACAGAAAGATCTTTATCATCTTGTCTTTCTCCACGATCATTCAAAGTCTGGAGTTTATAAAATCTATCTAAAACATCCTGTTCAGAAATATTAAGAAGTACCGCGGCTTTGATTTCATGACCAGCTTTTGTCGCCGTTTCCATCACGGTATCTTCCTCGCCAAACCATCGTCCAATCGAAGAAAGAACCAAAGGATATGATTTCAAATCTTCACGCGAAAAATAAGGTAGCACCCACTCATAAAATATATCCGTCGGGATCAAATTACCTTTATCGGTCAACTTTTTGTGCCTTTCTTCCTCATTCGCCCTAATAATAATGCCAGACGATAGTAGCTTCCCTCCGATCGCCTCCGCGAGTTTTACGCCCTGCGTATCCTTCCCCGACATCGGATAACCAAATATGTTGATCGACCCCGTCGAGAGCCATTTTTTAATTGCATTAATTTTCTCATCCATGCCTATATTATATCATTAAATACTCAAGGCGTGTCGTTTATAACACCACTCTACCACCACTTCACTCTCCTAAACCCTTTTATAATCTCATGTCGAAATTCATATATTATATAAATAATCCCTACACCGACCACTCCAAGTACCAAATATAGTGCCACAAAAGATGATTCCTCCATATAAGTTTCTGGCACCAGAGCATATTCAGTACCAGTATTTTCTTGAATCTTTCGACATCTTCCAGTATCTGGATTTAGGTAATACCCCTCTTTACACACCGTCTCTATAGTTTCCGGTATTTTCTTGCATCTGCCAGTCAAAATATTTAAATACTGTCCCTCACCACAAATTTTCTCCGAAACCGAAGTCACTTTCACGCAGTTCCCCGTCTCCTCATTGATCACTTTACCTTCCTCACAAGTCTGAAATTCCTGATAAATATTCGGTCCCCCCGGAGCCGGAAGATATGTCACTTTCCAAACTCCCTTGCCAGAGTCATCATACCCAATCAAGGCATAAGAAGTCCCCTTTTTCTGCCCATTTAGATAAATCAATTTATCAATCACTACCCCATTAGCATCTACAAGTTCCAAAGTATTTGACGTAGTCGGATTCTTCGTCAATTTAAAATCCGTCGCTTGTCTCACCAAATATCCATCCGGAAAAATCATCCCAGAAAGTCCGTAAGTCTTGTTTTTATATTTAATCATACACCCCTCAAGATTCACCGCCTCCACATTGTTATTGTGCAGCTCCACAAATTGTTCACTCTGAAGCGTGTCATAGTAGCTCAGAATTTCCGAAAATTCCACCCCATTGCATCGTGAAGCCACCTCACTGGCTTCACCAGAAATTTCCTCAGCTCCTTCCCCCAATCCAGACTCCTCCTCAATCACCCCATCACTCCAAAAATCATAGCTAGAAACGTGTTCAAAATCACCAGTCGAAAGATTTCGAACCAAGCTAGTCGGCTTGCTCGAAGAAAATTCTTTCACACACCCGTCTTTACCAGTCCAGCATACCGAATCTATCACTTCATCATCCAAAATTAATTTTAAAGGCCCCGCTTTAAAAGCCAAAGTCGTCATGTATTGCAGCTGAGCCAGCTCACTTCCGGGTGAGCTGGCTAGTTGGAGGACAAAAGTCTCGCCAGTCTTCCAGAGGTACTTGGAAAAGTCCACTAGAAGCACTTCTTTTCCACTGGAGTTCGTATAGCTTAAGGCTAGACCAGCGAGCGACATCATTTCATCGGATTTTCTTCGGCCAATTTCAATTCTTTCTCCGACATTTGAAACCCCATCCACTGTATACCCAGGGTTTATAGCTTTAATATAAAATTCCGGCAAACCATCATTTTCTGCATATGATGACAAAATATTCCCAAAACTTCCACCTACTACAATCACCATCAACATAGTTATAAAAATAAAAATTTTTTTCATGTTTCTTTACTAGCATAGTCAGACTAGAAAATCAACCCCCCACGTGCTATAATTAAGGCATGAGCGTTTTCGCCTCTTTAACTATTATCGTACTGGCTATGCTTATCCAAAGTTTTTTGGAACTTAGTCCAGGAGTTTTTGCTTGTTTTTACCATCACGCTCTTGGCAAAGTCCCCGCCAAAAAAGCCGATGATCGTTCACTTTCTTTCATTCTCGGTGTCGAAATTTGCGTAGCTGTCGTCTTTCTCGCCACCTATATCGTCGTCAACTTTTTCATCGTCAAATGTGGTCTCAAAAGCCCTATTTTCTTTTGGGTTATGAGTGGCGTCTTTTTCTTAGAGGCCATCATTGCTTTCTTTTTCTATTATCGTCCGACCAGACTCATCAAACCCAAAAAATCCGCCAAAAATTCCACCGCGCTTTTTATTCCTCGTCCTCTAGCAAAAAGCCTTATTTACCACGCAGAAAACGCCAAAAATCGCTCCGGCGCCATTACGCTTGGTTTTATCACCTGCACACTCGAACTTATCTTCACCCTCCCACTATATATTATTGCCTCAGTCAGCATTTTTTATGCACCAATCAGCGCCAACTTCCTCTTTATTATTATATATATTATAGTAGCCACTCTACCGCTCTTTATTATTCGTACTCTTTTCCGTACCGATCATAATCTCGTCGAAATCCAACGTATCCGCATCAAGAAAAAACTCCCTACTAAACTCGTTCTTTTCTTCGGTTTCCTCGCTCTTTCTATTATCACATTAATCACAGGATTTTCATTATGACAAACGATAAACTTTTTAAAGTCACCGAAGCCGAGCTAAAAGTCCATGCCAGAGCCCTCGGTCTCACTCCCGGTGCCTCCGAAATTTTTATCAAAAAATCTCTCAGCGCCGCCCAAAAGTCCCTCGGAAAACAAAAAATCATTTTAAGAGCAGACCTTGTTCGCGCCATTTCAAAGGAGCTCAAAAAATACAACGCCGATTTGGCTTATGTTTTTGAAAATTATGATAAAATTATATAAAAGAGAATAATATGGGCAAAGATTACGATTTCGATTATATCATCATCGGTAGTGGACCAGCCGGTCGTACGGCTGCCCTAGATTTAGCCAAAGCCAAGAAAAAAGTCGCCATCATAGAAGAAGGTGATCTTGGTGGAGCAGAAATTAATACTCGTGATTTACCTTTTAGAGTCAGTCTCGACTTTGCCAATGTCTATCATAATTTTATCAGTTCTCCTGCCGCCGGCCGTAATTTACCGCATTTCAATCTCCCTACTCTTACTAACACCATCGAAGCCCAAAAAGCTTCCGAGCAAAACGAAATCCAAAAAATCTTCAAAGCCGCAAATATCAAAATCATCAGTGGCTTTGCTCATTTTCTCGACCCCCACACCGTAGCTGTAGATGACCATAAATATACCGCCAAAAATTTCGTTCTTGCCACTGGCTCCACGCTCAAGTGCACCGAAATTTCCGGTCTCGAAAGCGTAGAATGTCTTACTCCAGATACCGTTTTTCACACTCATCGCTTACCTCGTTTTGTCTTTGTTGTTGGTGGTGGTCGCACTGGCGTTGAAATTGCCGAATATTTTGCATCACTTGGCACTGGTGTCATTATTATGGAACGCGGCAATCATCTTTTACCAAGGGAAGACGACGAAGTCGCAAATTTCGTCACCGCACATCTCAACAGCTTAAACGTCACCGTCGTTACCGGCTCCCGCGTCACAGCTATCACTGAAGATATAAGTTCCAAAATCGTGGTTTTCATGAACGGTACATCCGAAAAAATGGTCCGTGTAGATGCTATTGTCCTAGCCACCGGCTCCGAACCATTCCTAGATTATAATCTCGAAAACGCAGGCGTCGATTACAAACGCACTGGCATCGTTACCGATAAATTCTTCAACACTACCATGCGAAATATTTTTGCCATTGGCGATTGTCGTGATGCTATCGATTCCTCCACTGAGCGCGCCGTTTTGGAAGCTCACACCCTAGTCGAAAACCTCCTCCACCGCCAAAAATCCACCCCAAAATACTCAGAAATTCCTCGCCATATCAACACCCATCCATCCGTTTCTGTCGTCGGTTTGAATGAACGCGACGCTGTTTCAAGGGATTTAAAATATCGCAAAAAGATTATTGAGCTAAAAGATATTCAAAGCCTCAAATACGGAAGTTCCGCCCAAGGTTTTGTCAAAATTCTTACCGACAACAAAAATCGCTTCCTCGGCTGCTCCATCGTCGCCGAAAATACCTCCCTCGCTCTAGAACTAAAAAATCTCTTGACAAATTAACTCAACTACGCTATAATAAACGTAGGCTGCATCGAGGGGTAGAGCAGTCCGGTAGCTCCGTATTATGACGGCTCATGAGCCAACATAACAAAGCAGGAGCAATCAACGGTACTACTATATATCGAGGGGTAGAGCAGTCCGGTAGCTCGTTTGGCTCATAACCAAAAGGTCGCAAGTTCAAATCTTGCCCCCTCAACCAGAATAAGATCCCTCGCCCTGAAGGATCGACAAAATTCAAGGCAAAAATCAGCCTAGATTACCCCCCTAATCTAGGCTGATTTTTTGTGTATAGCTCTAGAAGTAAAACCCACCGTATTCTTTTGATAGCTCATTTGTTACCGTTATATTTTTTGTAGCCCCACCATTTCCCAAAATCTGCAAAGCATAATAAGGCGAACCATATCCAAACGCCGTATCCGAAGTTTCAAGTCTAGTTTCTACCCGACGATACAAATCGTTCGCTCGTCCAGTCGAATCAATCGAAACTTGAGTGTTCTTAATCTGTATCACATTATCACCAGTGTTCACATCCACTTTATTACCACCACACGTTCCACCATCTTCACAAATTAATTCAATCGCAAAATCCGTATTTGGTTTTTGGTATGGCAGAGTCACCCCAATCATAAAGGTATCATTAGCTCTAGCCGCACCGCCGATTACACCAGGAAGTTCAATCTCTGCCGAACAATAAAACTCATCACCAGAATTCTGATTACAATACACTACAAACGGTTTGTTTGATACTGTATGATCATTAGTCTTTACTACCTGGCTCGCAGTAATATAGTTTTTCTCTTTATTACTATCCCAAACCGCAATAGAGTTTGACGAAAAACCAGATGATGGGGGGGCGCTAGCCGGCACCAAATACACCGTCCCTCGGTTCGTTCTTCCAGACTCCACCACGTCAAACTGCGACAAGGCAAACGATTCCGCTGTCTGCACAATCTGTACTTCTAGCGTTGGCGGCACCGCAATTGGGACGATTGGATTATTCAAAGATGCAAATGTTACCCTTTGTCCATCTAGGAAATTCGTATACTTAAGAAACTGCTGATTATCCGCTCTCACCGAATACCAACTAATTTTAAGTTTACTTATTGTATTAGCCCCACCATCCGCCACCCCCGCTCTGATCACCTGCGACATATTTTCTGAAGTCAGAGTCGCTCGATAATCAGAAAGATCCGTATCAATTGTCACACAAGTGTAAGCTTGGTTTGTTGTAGTTGCACCCCCAGAGCCTGCAATCGTCGTTCCACCAATTGCCACCTCCGTCGTTTCGTCTTTAGGAATCTTCCCCAAAATATGCCCCACCATATAGCAATCCGGATTTTGCATCCACCAAATAATATCCTCACAAGTTACATCAGTCCCCGTTCCCGCTGGCTTAGAAGCAGAAGCTTTTTTGCCAGCTTCCACGCATCTTCGATAGTTCGAAAACGCTATCTTAGCATCTTCCACCCCAGCAAGTGCAGAGTCGTAAGCCGACTGCGAGAGTTCATCATTTTCTGACCTTGACGTTTCAGAAAGAATCACTGTTGCAAAACTCGTCGCGATAATCACCAAAACCAAAGTCGAAAGCGCCACAATATAAAACGATGCCGCACCCCGTTTGAATCTTCTATTACTACTCATTATTCTCCTCCAGCCTGTACGGCAAAATTAAATTTATTAATCGCACAATATTCTAGCTCCGAAAAATCATCAGATGGCGGTTTACAGCTATCACCAGCTCGCTTGATATTGATTCCACCACGTTTAGTGCCTAGTATAAACGACGCCGAATAAAAGAAATTCTTTCTCGTAGAGCTAATCGCCGGTTTTGCCACATAAAGATCATAAATCACCAAATCGTTCAGACCGTTTATAGACATTAGCTCCACCC
>JAEEGL016967245.1_pt1 | contig 15546 bp, 15 predicted proteins | sample 9134231 | NCBI WGS metagenome assembly JAEEGL01 (sample SAMN16246548, study PRJNA631951) | gut metagenome | biome: gut microbiome; feature: rumen; material: fiber-attached | host: Bos | place: Iran: Karaj | collected 2018-10
AATTTCTTGTGCGGGTTTCCAGTCGTAGCGTTTGCAGTCCCTGGGGAGTTTGCCTGCATTCACAAGGAGTTCGTCGGTGTAAGCAACACCGATGCGGCCAACGTTCGTAGCCCCAACCTTAACGACAAGCATTTCGGAACCATCATCCAAGCGGATATGACTGGTAAGGCGTTCGTTGATGCAGAACAGACCCTCTACACGTTCAACACTGCCTGCATTTACCGGCCACAGAGTTCCTGGGCAGTAGCTTGCCCCGACTACCGTTCCAGAGACAGGGCTATGGATCCGGTGGTAATTGAAAGGCGCCAGATAAATTGTGGCAAAGGCGCCTCCATCAAAACGAGCCGCCATTTCTTCGTCACGAAGCAGGTCTTTCAAAGTGTAAGTCTTTCCCTTGGCCTGGATCAGCTCCTGCTTTTCGTCAAAGGATGCTGTCTGGGAAAGCACGCCGTCTACAGGAGAAACAATCTCGTTCTCTGCAATGGGGCGCATTCCCGGCTTTAGGCGACGGATAAAAAGTTCACCGATATTGGCGTAATGGTCAATCGGAAATTCCGATTCCTCCATATTCAACTTGTAATAGCAGGCAAAAGCGTTGCGAGCCACCTTGGAAATCACTGGCAACTTGAGACGCGTCAAGACTCCGAAGGCACGGCTTGCGGCATTCTTCGGCAAAAGCTTCATGAAAATGTAGAAGGGAGTGTTCATAGTCTAGGGGGTTAATGGTTTTCTATCTTCTTCAGGTCGGTGCTGAACATTTTCCAGAGACGGGGTGCAAAGGGTGCAGCCCATTCCTTCTCGGGAGCCACACGACTTGTACTCTCGGCAGTAAACTCAGAATACACAAGAAACACAAGTTCGCCGTAACGGGCATCCCAGAGGCTCCAAAGAATCTTCCAGGTGTAACCTCCGCTACTCCCTAGGTCCGGATCCATATACACATCCAGACGCACCGGCATAGAAACATAACGCAATTCATAACGGCTAGCCAGCTCATTCAACAAGTTCCGGAACTTATTGGGCAACTGCCGGGAGAGCTTTTGCTCTACACTGTCACGTTCCTGCCAAGGCGTAAAATCTTCCAGCTTTTTACCGTCGGCAAATTCCAAGCGCAACAGCTGAGCAGAAAGGCTATCCATGTAAAGGGAGTCCGATTCCGGTAGGCGCATACCAGGCAAAAGCAGTTCACGACGCATTTTGGGGAATGCTGCCACAAAAAGAGAATCTTCTATATGAGCCAGGTCAAAATCCAGGGCATCGGCACTGTAACTGTGGCACATGCGGCAGGTTTCCGGACGACCCGCTGAAACTTTCAGAGTCGGCAGTACCCCAACCACAGCGTTAGAATCTAAGCGGCCATAAGCAGCCTCGTTCCATTCTCGATAGAACTTCTCGCCCGATAGCTTCAGCTTGATTTCGCCACGGGCACCGCATTCCGTGCAGGGGGCATCGCCCATGCCGGAATCACCCGCAGAGCTTCCCTCACTTCCACCGTTCTCGGAACCGGCGCAAGCCAAAAGGGTTAGCGGGATCGCAATGCTCACCAGCATCACGCATCTCAAAAAACACTTTTTAACAAGAAAACCCATTACACTTAAATATAAAAAAGGCCCAGGCAAAGCCCAGGCCTAAATTTACTTATCAAGCTACCAAATACTATTCTTCTTCGTCATCAGCAGAAGAAGAAGATTCATCATCCTCAGCGGAAGAAACCGGAACGATAACAGCCTTAGAAGAAGAAGACGGGGTTACAGAAGAAGAGGAAACAGTCGTTCCGATCTTGAATGTTGCGGACTTAGCCTTGGTCACGTCAGCTTCCACAATGTTACCAGAAGCATCGGTCACGTAAGGCAGCAAGATGAAGGAGATTTCCTTAGCATCTGTAGGAGCATAGACATCGTAGTCCAATTCAACATTATACTTCGTTGCTGTAGAAGACAACTGCTTGCAATACTTGTAGTCAGCATTCTTGTCGGTCTTGTAGTAGAGTCTGTAGCCAGTGAAGGTTCCCTTAGGAGCTGTCCAGGTCAGGTTGATGTAATAGCTATAGGAACCGGGTTCTGCCTTCAGGTCAGAAACATTGCTCGGGGCATTGACGCCGCCCTTAGAGCCCACAATAAAGGGAGTAGAGGAGAGGGTGTAGCTTTCGCCATCAGTAGAATAAGCCTTTCCAGAGACGTAGTAGGTAGAACCCTTTTCCCACTTACCGCTAACAGGCTTGATCGTAACAGTCTTCTTATCAACAGAAACCGTCGTCAGCACAGTGCTGCTGCTGCCGCTAGTAACCTTCCAAGTAGTCTTAGTGGAATCAGCAAGTTCTGCGGTAAAGACAAAGGAAAGATTCGTTGTGGTATCAATTTCGGTCAAGTTGTTAGACACAGCACGCAGCTGAGCAGCAACCTTAGTCATAGTAAGCAGATCCACATTGATGACATCACCTGCTCTGTAGGTCGGGCCACCTATAGTTTCGTTGCCAGTGAGAGAATAGTTCTTCTTGTCGATTTCCGTCTGACCTACGCTAATGGCGATAGAGACGCCTTCCGGAAGATCCTTAAAGGTGTACTCACCATTCTTGTCGGTCTTGGTGGAAAGTTCAGAAGGAACAAAGTCCTTGGGCAGCGTTGCATAGACAGTTACTTCGGGAGCGGCGTTCTTGTTACCCTTGTCGTCGGTATAGAGAACGGAACCCTTAGCAGCCACTCCGGTCTTGTACATATAGACATTAGTAATAGCATCGCCTACGCGAGCCACGTTGCCCTGGCCCTGTTCGTCCAGAGTCACCTGAGTGAGGATAGTGGCATAGCCTTCTTTAGAGACCTGGAAAGCATGATTACCAATGACCTGCTTTTTCCACACAGAAAGGCCGAATTCGTTGGTCATCACCGTCTTGTCGTCCACGATGGAGTATACTTCTGCTTCTTCGATAGCAGAACCATCGTGGTTGTCCATCACCTTAAGGGTGATGGTAGCCTTATCCTTGGCTTCGTCATTGACGTTGACGACTTCGTCAGCACCGCAAGCGACCAGGAAGGTGCCTGCAGCGAGCAGAGCGAAAGCGGATTTCAAATTCATAGATTACTCCTTTGGTTTTTAGTTGCTCTAAAAATAACAAAAAAAGGGATGTTTTCCATAAGCAACCCTTATTTTTTACTGACAAAATCGTTATTTAAATTGCAGAGAACATCGCGAGAACAGTTAGTTCTTTATGATGTAACTTTTTGTTTACAAACGTAATTGTTTTGCGAACAAAAGAAATTCCCGGTGCAGCAGCTTGTCACCATATTTATCCTCGGCGTCGGGTGCCAAATCTTCGGCAGAATAGCCACTGGTAATGCGCAACAGTAGCACGCGGCGTGCCGATTCATCGTAACTAAAGTGTATGCGAAAGGTGCGGTAAGCAAGTACGCCTGTTTTTGCGCTTTCGTCAACAGTCAAACGACGGCGAGAACTATCAAAAACGTCCTTGGAGAAATTCCCGCGGGAAAGCTGAACCCGGGCAAAACTCTCTAGATCAAATTCGCTATGCTCCGCAATCCAGCGGGACTGGGCTGCAAATGTTTCGGACATTTCGACAGTCCACAAGTCGCCCTCCTGCTCTTCTACCCAGCCAGCCCTTGCGTCGGGGAAAGCATCGGCCATGGGAATGTAGGGTTTGATATCCAACACGGGCGTGCCATTGAGCAGGTCTGCCTCGTCTACAAATAAAGTAAGGCCCTCTATTTTCAGCAAGCGGACACAGCTGAGCCCGATGGGGTTTGGACGGTAAGGACTCCGGCTTGCAAAAGTGCCCACCCGATCTTTACCCTTGGGCGGTACTGGCGGACGGGTAGTGGGCCGCCAGCCTTCGTTTTCGTGGAATTGGAATATGACCCAAAGGCGTTCGAATCCCTCCAGATCGCGAAGTGCCATCTCGAAATTCTGCCCAGCATTCAGTTCAATGCGGCCCGGATGCCCCGCAAACAACCTCCCCTGCCGAGGAGCGTCGTACTTATACACGGCATCACCGTAGAATGTGCCGATGGGGGTCACTTGCATGCAAAGAAATATAGAATTTACCACCACGTTTTTCTACATTTGACCCCGATGAAAGACAAGGCAAAAAAACTGATTGAAAAATACGAGGAACTGGAATCGGAACTGGGTAACCCCGAGGTTCTCGCCGACCAGGCTCGTTACAACAAAATCCATAAGCAGTACAAGGGTATCGAAAAGGCCGTCGCCAAGGCCAAAGAATACCTACAAATGCTGAACGACCAGGAAGAATGGAAAGCTGCCCTCGGTGATTCCGACCCCGAGATGGTGGCTATGGCAAAATCGGAACTTTCCGACATCGAAAAGAAGTTGCCGGGCGTGACCGACGAACTGCAGATTTTGATGGTTCCCAAGGACCCCTGGGACTACCGCAACGCCACGCTGGAAATCCGCGGCGGTACCGGCGGTGACGAGTCTGCACTTTTTGCAGGCGACCTGTTCCGCATGTACCAAGGCTATTGCAGCCGCATGGGCTGGAAGATGACCATCCAAGATGCCAGTGAAGGCACCGTGGGCGGCTACAAAGAAATTCGCGTGTTCATCGAAGGCGACAGCGTTTATGGAACCCTGAAGTTCGAAAGTGGTGTGCACCGCGTACAGCGCGTGCCCGAAACCGAAGCCCAGGGCCGTGTGCATACCTCGGCAGCCACGGTAGCAATCCTCCCCGAAGCCGAAGAGGTAGACGTTGAAATCCGCGAAGCCGATATTCACATGGATACCTATCGCTCCTCTGGTGCTGGCGGACAGTACATCAACAAGACGGACTCCGCCGTGCGACTCACCCACATTCCCACAGGCGTGGTGGTGAGCTGCCAGACCGAACGTAGCCAGCTACAAAACCGGCTCCACGCTATGGACATGTTGCGCTCCAAGATTCTAGACGCCGTCATTGCAAAAAAGGAACAGGAAGAAGCCGCAAGCCGCAAGGCCCTGGTGGGTACCGGAGACCGCAGCGCCAAGATCCGCACCTACAATTTCCCGCAGAACCGCGTGACCGATCACCGTATAGGCCTTACGCTGTACAACCTGGACAAGGTTATCACTGGAGACCTAGACGAAATTATCAACGGACTGCAGATGGCCAACGCCCAGGAAAAGCTGGGAAAGTTTAACGCATAAGCCAGATTCCGGATCAAGCCCGGAATGACGACGCACAAAGGAATGTCCATGCCGCAGATGACAGTGCTCGAAATCTTGAACCGCACCAAGGTGTTCTTTGAAAAGAAGGGCGTGCCCGACCCGCTGCTAGATGCCCAGTACATCATCAGCCACGGCCTCAAGATGAAGAGCCGTATGGACCTGTACCTAAATTTCGAGAAGCCTCTGACTCCGACCGAGCTCGACGTTTTGCGTCCGCTGGTGGCCCGTCGTGCCAACCGGGAACCTCTACAGCATATCATAGGCAACACCAGTTTTCGCGGGTTCACCATCAAGTGCGACCCCCGGGCCCTGATTCCCCGCCCCGAAACGGAATCCCTGGTGGACATGGCTAAAGACGCCCTGAAAGGTGTCGAAAAACCCTTCATCGTAGAAATAGGCACTGGCACAGGAGCCATCGCTATTTCTTGCGCTAAGGAAATTGCTGACGCCAAGGTGCTCGCTACCGACATTTCCGAAGAAGCCCTGGCTCTCGCTCAAGAAAACGCCAAAGTGAATAATCTTAGTGACGCTTCGACAAGCTCAGCAACCTTGAGCTTTGCCAAGGGTGACCTACTAGAAGCCGTTACCGCAGAGACAATCAAGAAGGCCACCGGCGATGTATTCGGCGAAACATCTACAAAAATCGACTGTCTGATAGCAAACCTTCCCTACATTCCTGATAGCGAAAAGGGGAAGCTCCAGCCCGAGGTAGACAAGTTCGACCCGGCCTTGGCCCTTTACGGCGGACCCGACGGCCTTACGCTGGTACGCAAGCTGCTCCAGCAGACCGAAGGAAAGCTTTCTGTAGGAGCACCCATCTTCTTGGAAATCGGTTCGGAGCAGGCCGAAGTCTTGAGGAACGAAGCAAGCAATTACCCGTGGCTAGAATTCACAGGAATCCACAAGGACTATTGCGACAACATCAGGTTTGTAAGCTACAAGGCAAAGTAGAACAACAAAAGACAGGGAGTGTTGTATGAAGGGGCTACTTTTCGTTCTATTAGTCGGATTGTTTTTTAGTGTTGCCCAGGCGCAAGACACCGTATTCGTCATTATGGCTCCGCCACCGACAGAAGTTGAAACTACAACTCCCCCGCCAACACAGGTTCAGGTTATCGAGATTCAAACGGCAAGGCCCCAGGCTGAGCAGCCAGCAAAGCCAGCCAAAAGGCGGAGCGGATTTTACCTGAACGGGGCATTTGGTATCGACTATTCGTACCTCTACTACAATCACCGCTATTATGACGACAGAACCAAATACGATGGCTCAGGCGTGGGGGCTACGGCAGAACTTACCATGGGTATTCTCATCAGAGAATTCCTTGGCATCCACGGTACTGTTGAATTTGGAAGCTTCGATGGCAAATACGAATGCCATGAATGCGGCTACTTCGATGACGAAATGGAAGCCGGCTATTTTGTCGGTGGAGCGGGTATTACGGTATACCCCTTCCGCCGGCCTGATTCCTTTATGGCAGGTTCATTCATCGGTGCAAAAATTCTAATGGGTGTTATCGACTTAACAATCCCAGATTATAACAGCAGCTGGAAAAGCGACAATAGCAAGGATTACTTCGCCTTTGCTTTTAATTTAGAACTAGGTAAGGACATAAAGGTCGGCGACAGAATGTTCCTAGGTTTTGGAATCCGGTACCAAGTTCTCGCCATCGCCTCCGGCGACGACATGGCCGGCGAAGAGGACTACGAAGATTACTACCATCACGACCATATGGTGAACTCCGTACAGTTGCTCTTCCACATCGGAAGAAAGTAGTTACACTCCAATAGGGCAGCCAAGAGCACCCAGCACATAGATTTCGCTTTCGCCGGCACGGTAATAAGGCAAAAGCACATCGTCATCTACAAAGCTGCTATCTATACCGCCAAGTTGGAGCTGTTCGTCAATACGACGGCGGAATATAGAATAGCCGGAATCCCAAGGACTCTTTTCAGGAAGTTCAAATTTCATATTTACCTCTTTTTCAAAGAAGGGCACACAAACAAGAAAGTGCCGTTCTGTGTCAGTAAATATAGATTTTAGATAATGTCAAAAAATGACATTCACATTTTTAGCAAAATAATTTTATTCTATAACGGTGGCAGTGACTTTGGCGTGTCCCACCTTATCAAGGCCAATATCCTTGCCAGCGGCTACGCTCAAGTCCAGAATTCGGCCGTCTACATAGGGTCCGCGGTCATTAACACGCACCACTACGGAAGCTCCGTTATCGTCCCGAACTACCTTCAGCTTGGTACCAAAGGGCAGGGATTTGTGGGCACAGGTATAGTCGTTCTGGTTAAAAATCTCGCCACTAGCAGTCTGTTTTCCGTGGAATCCAGGGCCATAGTAGCTGGCCTCGCCGGTGAGCTTAGTGCCTATTTCGGCTTTTTCCTTAGAGGCATAATGCTTTTCTGGAAACCGAACAAAACCCTTGCGAGAGGCAATCTTTGCGTTTGCAGAAGCACAACCCGAAAAAGCCAGAACAAGCAATGTGCACAGAACGCTCAATAGAAAGTGCTTCAAAAAGCCATTCCTACTCAAAATCATACATGCTATTGTAGGAATTCTCAAGGATTTCATCTTCCTTGCTCTTGACTTCGGCCTTTTTCTCTTCGGGCTTCTTGTTGATACTTTCCTGGTACTGAGCCGACATCTGCTCGATATGTTCAACACTTTGCTGGACACGCCGGCGCAGCCTTTCTATTTCTGCGTCGGAAATAGAAAGCCTATGATCTAGTACCTTAGCTGCATATTTTCCCCAAGGCGTATCCCTGTGTTTAGACCGCAATTCACCCAGAATCACAGCAACACTATCACCACGTTCCGGATCCATCTGGAAATACACGTACTTCATGTACAGCGCTTGGATTCCCGATTCTGTATCAGGATAATCCCTATAAAGGCTGTCAAAAGCCACATAAGCGGCCGCGTAGGCGGAATCTACCTGTTCCATCTGGTCTAAAGGCACTTCTGACGCTATAGTCCACAAACTTTCAGCCTGCAAGTAACGTTCACGAGCCTCGTCATCTCGGGTCTTGATAGTCACCCGCATTCCCAAGTTTACCTGAGCCTGCTTGGCATACTCCGTACCCGGATATTTTTCGATGATTTCTTTGTACATCTCTTCTGCTGTATCAGGATCACCCTTGAATTCATCGTAGATAAAGGCTCTTGCGTAAGTCGCACGCATCACCCGCGCAGAATCATCTGCATTTTCAATGACGCCCGTAAGTCTTGCAATGGCACTATCTACCTCAGAAAGCTTGAACAGGAACAATTCCGCAATCTGGAATTCCGTGCCGTAAAAGATATTCATGTTGGGAATAGAGTCTTTCTTCAAAGAGTCATTCAAACTCCGCATGGCAATCAGACGCTTAAGAGCTTCGCTCAAGGCCCTACTCTTCTGAGCCCACTCACAATAGTTCAAAGAACTATAGCTACTGTCGTAATAGACCACAGCCTGATCATAATTCAGCGTTTTTTGCTGTTCGTAATCACCCATGTTATAGTAGCTACGAGCCGCATATATGGTCCTCGGATAATCCGAATTCACCTTACGTAAAATAATGAACGCATCGGGGTAATGCTCTGCCATCAGCGTCACCTCTCCCAGGCGCACCAGGTATTCCGGCTGTTTCTGCTCGTAATCCGGATTTTTGAAAAGAGCCTTGTATTCGTCGGCAGCCTTCAAGTATTCCTTTAGGTTTACCAGGCACTCAGCTGCCTGCTCACCGGCTGTCTGCCGTTCTCGTACATTCAGCAGCTCAATTTCTTTGGCCGTGTAATGCTCCCTAGACTTTGCCCAATCCTCTTTCTTGTAGTAAAGGCCTGCCAGACGGAAATGGGCCTTGCCCCGCATAAAGGGGGTCCCTGCCGTATCTGCCAGCACTGCTTCTAGAGCGGCGATAGCCTGGTCGGGAAACTCCGACTGTTCATCTAACAAAGAAAGAAGGTTCAATCCCTGGAAATAGTAAGGGTGATTCTTGCTTGCAATTACAGGTTCCAGAGCAAAACGACTGATATTATATTCATGGTTCCGATAAAGGCAGTAAGCTCGCTGGTATTCCACCGCCCGCATAGAATCGTAGTCTGCAAAATACCGTTCATATTCATCATATTTAACGATAGCCTTGCCCCATTCTCCCTTATGGCGGAAAGACTCCCCTATCAAGAACACCGCCTCAGCAGTACGCTTCTTATTCTTCGGGAAACGTTCCAGAACACGGGAACCTTTCTCAATAACCTTATCGTATTTTTGGCGCTCTTCTGCACCAGGGCTAGACTCGGTCTCCTCAGGAATGCTATCGAGGCGAGCTTCCCGCAGTTCACCAGCCTCGTCATAAAGCCGTTCCGCATTGAACATATGGTTCAGGTAGGCACAGCAAGTACACCCCTCCAACAAGAGGGCGACAAAAGCCAATACCATATAGCGGAAAAATCGCATAGGGTAAAGATACAAAAATAGCCGATGTGAGATGTGGAATGTGAACTGTGAAGTGTGAAATAAATCATTTCACATTACACATTCCTCATTACACACTTTCTTTAGAATTCTTTTAAATACGGAATGTAGTCACACAGTTTGAGGCCCGGCGGGAGCACAGACTTGTCAAATCGGACCATTCGAATTTCCTTGGGCGTTCCCACAACTCGGGCAAGGATTTCGAAGTTATCCTGAGTTTCCCATACGGCAGCGTCGATAACAAGACCATCGCCACAATCGGTCTCACCGGTACTATTGCCGATACCAGAGATTCTAGAATTCTGCTTTAGGAATCTGGTGAAGACCTCCGGCGCAAGCCCCAAGTGATTGGACGTAGTAGAAGAATCATAGACCACCACATGAACCTCGCGGAAACGATTCAGGGAATCAAACACCACTGTGTATGTGTGCTTATAAGGGGCGTCGTAGAAATTTTCTTGCCAAACATTCTTCTTGACAGGCCTAAAATTCTTAATATCATACTTCTTGAAAAATTCTGCCGGCGTTGCCCCGTAACGAACAAGGTAGTGTCCTAGCATTGTAGAGAAATCATGGGTAGTCGAAGGAGCCATGGATTCACGAAGGCTGTCCACAGCACGATTCAGATCTTCGGCAAGACCGTTTGCCTTCACGGGCAACACCGGGCGGGTCACATTGCATTCCTGAATGCGCTGCTGGATATCTGGATATTCCGGATCTTTGCTCTGAATCTCACGGAACTGGATACGGGCGCGGTCAAAATCACGGCCCTTCAAGTAAGCAAGCCCCAGAGCTTCTCGCAAAGGCATGTTCTCGGGATACTTTTCCACCAGAGGTTCAAGGATTTCCCAAGCCAGTTGAGAGCGATCCATAGGAGAAATCTTGCCGCCCCCCACTCCGGGAGCGTTCTTTTCGCCAACAGTCGCCAATGCAACAGCAGCTCCTTCAAAATCTGGCCTAAAGGCAAGAACTCTCTGATAAACCTTTTCTGCCTCATCATAACGCCCCTGGTATTCCAGCAGATACCCCCGTAAAAGCATCATTTCAGCATCCATAGGGTACTGAGTCAAGCCATAATCCAGTAGTGAAGAACAGCTATCCAGTTTGCCCATATCATGGAAAAGCCTAGCCAGAACTTCGTAACCGCGAGGTTCATTACCAGCCGAAAGACTAATGGCCGCCCGAGTCTCCTCTACAGCCTGAGGCATACGATTATTTTCGCTCAATAGACGGGCGTACCAAAGCCGAGCCTCTACCAAAGCCGGGGCCTGATCTACGGCAATCTTCGCCATTTCAAGGGCCACAGTTTTGTTACCAGACTTGTATGTCTTACGGCTTTCCAAATACTTAGCTAATCCTGTATTCGGATACGTACCTTGCAACTTGCCGATTATCAGGTTCAGACGATTATTTTCCAATTCCGTCAGGGAATCCATTTCAAACAAAGTATTGATCTCGTTCCACAGGGAAACGACCAAGTCCGGATACAACAAAGACACAGCATTAAAGATCTCGTTAGCCTGCACGTAGGCTCCGCTACGGAACAGCTCTGTAGCACGACGAATTTCTCCCTGAGTTTGGAGAGGCAATTCCGAGAGTTCCTGACGCATATCGGGAGAGTCCCCTTTCAGGAACTGCGTGCCCGCCTTGAGACCAAAAGGAACTTCTGGCACAGTCACCTTTGCAGGAGCCATGTCCAAATACAGTTGATATCCGCCAAGACCAAGAACGGCCATACAGCAAAGGATCAAGAAGAGGTAAGCCGCCTTCCGGGCTGTCTCGGACGCTAAAGCCATCAATGCTCCAGGAAATCGGAGAGTTTTTCTTTGTGTTCCTTGCTCTTTTGCAAGCGCCTGAGAGTTTTGTTCTTAATCTGGCGCACCCTCTCGCGGGAGAGGCGCAAATCTTCGCCAATGTCCTTAAGCGTAGTATCTTCTACGGTATCAAGACCATAGAACATTTTCAGAATTTCTTCTTCCCTACGGGGAAGCGAGGCCAGGGTCTCGTCGATCATCTTGCGACGTTCTTCCCGTTCCATCTCTTCTTCTTGCTTGCCTTCGTTCCCTAAGACATCCATCAGGGTACTGACAGTATCTGCCCCGGAACTGTTGCCAGCATCGTCTCCGATGGGAGCATCCAAAGAGATGTCCACAATCTTTTCCATGACCTCGATAATATCCTTCTCAAAAGGAGCAAACTCTTCCATGGCCATGGTCTTTGCGTAGTCACCGCCGTTCAACATCAAGGCTCGCTTGAAACGATTCACCATAGCAAGCTTGTTGGGCGGAATACGAACAGAACCAACCTGCTCAAAAAGGGCTTTCTGGATAGACTGACGGATCCACCATACGGCGTAAGAGATGAACTTGACGTCTTTGTTCATATCAAAGCGCTTGGCCGCCTTGTAAAGTCCAATGTTGCCTTCGTTAATCAAATCCAGCAAAGCAAGTCCGCGCCCCTGATACTTACGGGCCACGGAAACCACGAAACGCAGGTTTCCCCGAATCAGCCGTTGAAGGGCTGATTTACGAATTTCCTCCGTCTCGCCGGTCCTGATAATCGTCAACAAAGCCTCTTCCTCTTGCTGAGAAAGGGTCGGATAACGATTCAAATCGCGAAAATAAAGTGATTCGTTAAACTCGCTCATGATTTTTTCCAGAATTCTCGGAGTAAATATTGTTTTTTACGCGTTTTTCGTCAATTCTTTCAATTTATCGTAGGGGTAAATTCCCGAACGGTGCCCATCGCTGAAGGACAACCCCGCAGCATAACGACCAATGGACTGCACCCTCTCCAACTCTATATCGTCAGGAACGGTGGAATTGTCAAGTATTTTTTCGCCGGTATGTTCATCTACGCACAGGGCGCAAGGGCATGCAAGACGCAGCTCCCGGACCGAACAAGCACCTCGTGTTCCGTCGTTCCATTCAAAGCCGAGCCGACCGTCCTTAGTTCTGAAAACTTTCTTAGGCTGGATCATATATCCTCCTCTGGAAGTTCAGCGAAAGTGTAGTTGAAATTCTTGAGCACACCATCACCTTCAGACTTGAACACCGAGAGTGTGCGTACAACAGCATCTGCTGCTTGCAAAAAAGCCTTCGCCGATTCGGAGTTCGGATAACGCAATACCGCAGGAACACCTTCGTCCCCACAGTCAGCGACTGCAGGTTCAAGAGGCACCTTCGCAATCAACGGCACGCCCCAATTTTTAGCAATGCGTTCGCCACCTCCTTCGCGGAAGATGTTGTGGTGCTTTCCACATTGATCGCAGATGAAATAGCTCATGTTCTCGACCACACCCACCACAGGAACTCCTACAGAATCAAACATGGCAAGTCCCTTGCGGCAGTCGGCAAGCGCCACCTCTTGCGGTGTGGTCACCACCACGGCCCCCGCCATAGGGCAGTTCTGGGTCAGCGTCAGCTGAATATCACCTGTTCCAGGAGGAAAATCAACCAACAGGTAATCAAGCTTTCCCCAGCGTACGCGGTTCAAAAAATGCTGAATCATCTGACTAGCCATAGGACCACGCCAGATGGTAGCCTTCTCGGAACCAGCGAACATGCACATAGAAACAATGGATATACCACCCTTAGCCTCTACCGGAGCAATGGTGTTATCTTCGAAAACCTGAGGGTCTTTGTCAATGCCAAACATAAGCCCCATGCTCGGGCCATAGATGTCAGCATCAAGAATTCCTACCCGAGCACCGGATAGGCTGAGGGCCATAGCGAGGTTCGCCGTCACCGTAGACTTGCCCACGCCGCCCTTGCCAGAAGCCACGCCCACAATATGGGAAACTTCTCCCAGGAAAGACACCTTGGCTTCTTCGGGAGCATCGCCCACACGGCCGGCATTCGAAGTGAGCGTCACCTCCACTTCTGAGGCGCCAAGCCCTTTGACTATGGCAATGCACTGATCCTTGAATCGATCGCGGATGGGGCATGCCGGAGTGGTGAGCACCAGGTCAAAAGAAACCTTGGTTCCATCGATCTTAAGGTTCTGCACAAAGTTCAGTTCCACGATGTTCTTGTGTAAATCGGGATCCTGAACGGCCTGAAGGGCGCTTAAAATGGTCTGTTCATTCAGTTGCATAAGCATTAATAGTTACGAAAATTTCGGCATGCGAAGAAGGTGTGTCATACAAGGGGGCCACTCTTCCTCATAATGGCTCACCAGAATGATTGTCGTTTCTTTGGACAACAAATCCAGCAGGTGGAAAAACTTTTCGCGGTAGCCTTTTTCCAGTCCTTGAGAAGGCTCGTCCAGCAAAAGAACCTCTGGCGGGCGTATGGCGGCCCGTGCCATAAGAATCAAACGTTTGTCTATGTTAGAAAGCTTGCGGACATTTTCTTCTGGATTAGCAAAACCTAAGTAGGCAAGCCACTCTTTTGCCTTGGCCCGTTCCTCCCAGGTGGTATTGTCCGCCTTGCAAAGGTTGGTTGTAAAGCCCGTGCAGAGCACTTCCAGAAGGGTCAGGTCCTCTCGATACTGGAGGGCTAGTTCCGGCGAAAAGAATCCCAGTTTAGCCTTGTGGTCCCAGATGTTCAAACCATGGCCAGGGCGTTCACCTAGGAGGGTAATATCGTTCCCGTAAATTTGAGGGTGGTCCGCTGTCAAAAGCCCAAGAAGGGTACTCTTCCCAGCACCGTTCTCCCCCATAACCACCCAATGTTCACCCTTGCGGACCTGCCAGTTCAAATTTCTGATAACCGTGGTATCGCCGAAACGGACATTGACGTTTTTCAGGTCGAAGAGGATTTCACCTTTATCGTCACTTCCGCCAAGCTTCACTATTTCGTAATCCCTGAGTTCTGCCTTGGTGTACTTGGGCGCGGCTATAGCCTGCGGAAGTTTTCCCGCGTAATCGCGAAACACCTTGTTCTCGAAAACAAAAGCCGGGATACCCGGAATCATTTCGTCTTCACGGGCCAGGCGAACAACCACATTCAAGTTTTCTCGCTTAGCAAGGCCCGCCACGCTAGTCGCCAGATGCACACGGTATTCCGGATCCAAGCCACCAAACAGGTCGTTGAAATAGATCCACTCGGGCTTTTCCATCCACATGCGGGCAAGCAATACACGACGAAGCTCTCCGTTCGAAAGGCTCAGCAGTTTGCGTTCCAGAATACTCCGGTCCAAGTCAGCAATTTCCATAGCCTCGTCAAGCTTTTCAGGATCCGTCTCCGGAAACGGCACGTCGTCAATGTAACGGTCCGTCTGCAAGAAGAACCTTTTGTTCAAAAGCAGATTTTTTACCAGAGGGGCTTCTTCGTCGTGGAGGCTGATAAAGCGCTGCTGCCAGAAGGGCGCAAGAGCCTGCTGGATTTTCCGTTGAATAGCCTCGGACATAGTGGAAACATTCGTCCGCTGGTTCAAAAAATGAGTAATCACCCGGTCCAAATCGGCACCATCGGTGCTAAAAATTTGCACCTGCGGGAACTTTTCTATTAAAGCTTCAAACCGACCAAATTCCATAGCGCTACTAATGTAGCATATTAAAAGAACATAGGCCAGAGCCCATCAATACAAAGCACCGTACAACAAGCCACCACGGCCACACCAACAAGGCCAAAGCCACGAAGCGAGGCTATAACAGCTGTCACAAGCGCGAGTATTCCCGACAACATAGAATCAGTTGAATAAAAAATGGCAGGAACCGTCATGGCCGCAAGTACCGTATAGGGAACGTAGGCCAAGAACGAACGCCAAAAACGGCTCTTGATTTTTCCCTTGAGCAAAACAAAGGGGACAGCACGCAACAGGTAAGTGACGCCTGCCATAACCATCAAGAAAATAAAATAGTCTCTCAAGTTCATACGCCCTCCTTCTGCTGTTCAAGGTCATCTTTCACCGGGAAAAACGCCGCTCCCAAAAGCGAGGCCACCAAGGCACAAATGATAATCGCAAA
>JAEEGL017313454.1_pt1 | contig 15546 bp, 11 predicted proteins | sample 9134231 | NCBI WGS metagenome assembly JAEEGL01 (sample SAMN16246548, study PRJNA631951) | gut metagenome | biome: gut microbiome; feature: rumen; material: fiber-attached | host: Bos | place: Iran: Karaj | collected 2018-10
CCCAAGATGCCTAAGCTCGGAAAAGGCACAGAATGTATCAAAATCCTGCTATTTTGGCATCAAAAATCATGCATGAACCCTTGGTTCCGATGTTTTTTCCTATATTGGCGCATAAATGAGTGATGTGGAATTTCAGCCTATTTACCTCAATTGAGGGGAATCATGTGGCATAATGGCCAATTTGGTTGCAAAAAGTGGGGGTAATAAGGGTCAATTGTCACACTTGGTCGAAGCAACTTGACGCGATTTCCGTCAGCACGAGGAGGCAGAAACGAAACTATTAATGGAATGGCAGAAACTAGTGAAGACGAAGGGGACTTACACTCCCCGTTACTAACCTGCCCTTATTCGTCAATAATCCATGGTTATTTGGCAATAATGGCAGGGTATGATGCTATATAAATATTTTCTCAAATAATGCAAAATAATTGCTAAAATATTCAACAGAATTATTTGTAACTTTGCAGCCCCTAGGGGTAACAAAAATTCCCCTTAAGGGGAACCCCAAAAATGGGCAGACCCACCCCCTAACAGACCCCCTCTAACTCCCCCTCTAGGGGGAGAAAAGACCAACCCCTTACCCATCCCTCTATGGAGGGGAGTAGTCACCTGTCGTCCGGAAGGCAGTAAGAGAGGGTCAACCAACCAAATAACCAACCGTAAGCGGTAAGCCGTAAGCGGTAAACTAAATCAACCAAATCATTAACCAAAAATCTAAACAACTATGGCGATTAAAATCAATGCTCGTGAAACCGAGCTGAAAATCGGAAAGAATCCAGGTTATTACTACGTGATGACTCCAGAGCTGTACCTGGCGCTCAATCAGAAGAAGGTAATACGCGAAGCTGCTCTCTTTCGTGTCTCATAGGGTGCAAAAAGAGTAACGGTTGCGAGTTTCGCAACTAGCAACCGCTTGAGATAATTCTTACATTATTCTCACTTACCAAAAAGAAATTAAAATGTGCTTAAACTAAGCTGATTGAAAGTTTTTTTGATGCTTCCTACTTGTCTTAGACAGCGGAAGTATGTTATTTTGCATAAAGCAACCATGCGTCGGGGTAGGTAGAGCGTAGTTTGTCGCGGCTTGCTACTGCGTCCGACTTGCTGCTTGATGATGTTGCAATGACACGATACATACCTGTAGCTGGATTCTGGGCAATGATGGCGCTGTAACCCTTGTTCTTCAAAGTGCTGCAAAGGTTGTTGGCGTTGTCCAGGCTCTTGAACGAACCGCAAACTACGTTGTATGCGTTGAGAGTTCCGCTAACAGCGGTAAGACTTTCGGTACGAAGGTCTGAGTTGTCTTCCGGCTGCTGTTGAGCAACGACAGGGGTAACTGTCTGAACAGGCGTAACGACTGGAGTTACCTGAACAGGTGCTGTTGCCTGCTGAGCTTGTTCCTGCTGTCTGGCTTTGTCGTATGCTTTCTTGTAACTGCTTTCGGTCGACTTACATGATACAAAGGCAAGTGCAGCGAGAATTGCCATGCCGAGAATTAGATTTCTTTTCATTTCGATTTTTCTTTTGTGAATTGTTAATACTGCTTTGATTGAATGATTTCTATTTATATTGTTCGCGAATGAACTTTGATTTTGTCATCGCTTTCTTTAGACTTACCGCTGAGCGGAAGTTGATGTTCTTGACTTTCACTGATTGTGCCCTGATGTCTGTCTTTTTCTCTACCACTTTCGACTCTGCTGACAGCGAGAAGGTTCCGATTCCTTCTATATTGACATTGTAGCCGTCGAGTAGGCACTCTGTCAGTTGCTGCGACAATGCAATGATGGCTGCAGTCATGTCTGCTGTTGAGAGTGCGCAACATGATGCGATCTGCTTGCACAATGTTTGGGTGTCAATCGTACCCTTTGTGACAACTTGAGCGTAATAGCCTTTCTTGGGCTTTCTGCTGATATTGTCCTTGACTTCGGTCAGTCGGTATCTGATACTCATCTTTCTTCAACTCATTCTCTTCACCTGTCCAGAATTGGTTGTTTAAGGTGATTAGGTCTACATATATTCTTTCTTCTCTCTACACCTTCTTTTTCATTATCTCTAGACTTAATTTTTGTTTTTTCTACATCTAATTTTCAAAAGGTGTACGGCAAAGTTAATACATTTTTTATGACCAACCAAATGATTTTCGCAAAAAATGTGTTCCACAGCCAAAAAAAATGCATAATTGGGCGAAAAATATAATTTGGAGACGTGTTTTTCAAGAAAAATGCGTAACTTTGCACCATCAAACTCACTTTCAAAAAGACGGAATGGAACAACGGTATTCTTCGGAGTTGTTTGAGAGGGCTGTCGATGAGTTCTCGAAACTACCAGGAGTTGGTCGCAAGTCAGCTTTGCGACTGGTTCTTCACATGCTTCGGATGGATGTGGGTGCGGTTGATGGGTTTGCTGATGCGATGTATCAGTTGCGTCACAATGTGAATTATTGCAAGGTGTGCCACAATATCTCTGATACAGAGGTGTGCCAGATTTGCTCTTCTCCCTCGCGTGATGCTACTACGATTTGTGTGGTGGAGAATATTCGTGACGTGATGGCCATTGAGGCTACCAGCCAGTATCATGGGTTGTATCATGTGTTGGGTGGTGTCATCAGCCCGCTTGACGGTATCGGCCCATCGGATTTGCAGATACAGAGCTTGGTGGACAGAGTGGGGCAGGGCGAGGTCAAGGAGGTGATTCTTGCGTTAAGCTCTACGATGGAAGGTGATACGACGAACTTTTACATCTCTCGTAAACTTTCGGATTACCCCAATGTTCGTCTGACGGTATTGGCTCGAGGTCTGTCGGTGAATGATGAGTTGCAATATACGGACGAGGTGACGTTAGGACGGTCGATTGTGAATCGGGTTGATTTCGATGCTCGTTCTGCAACTTGATGCCGTTCTTTCGTTGGTAATAGTAAATGAATATGGATAGAATCATTAATTCGCTGATGCGTAACCTGTATATCGAATTGGGTGCTACATGGGCAATTGTGGTCCTGACTTGTATTTTGGGAGAATTGGAAGTCATCCCAAATGGGGTATGGGTGCCTAAAGGTCATCAGTTTGAATTTTATGTGGAAGTGGTGAATGTGCTCGCTGTGATCGTGTGCGTCCCTCTTTCTTTGAAGTTGTTTTCCCTCAATACGCAGCGCTGTCTGCGACGGATGGATAAGGACGAGGCTTTGGCTTCGTATCACCTGTGGAGTATCGTCCGTCTGGCTTTGCTGCTGGTTTGTATGGAGATAGGTGTGCTGACTTATTATCTGTTGCTTGACGACAAAGGTTTGCTTTGTGCAGGAATCGCGCTGATAGCCACTTTCTTTTGCGTTCCCTCGACATCGAAGGTAAAGGCGTTTCTTGCCTCCAAGGAAGACGAGCAGTTGGAAGATATGTCTGCAGATGGGAAAGAATCGTAAATTCCTCCTATAATATAATAAGGTGTAGATGAAAGTTTCGGTCATCATAGTCAATTATAAGGTTAAGTTTTTCTTGGCACAGTGCCTGCATTCGGTTTTGAAGGCGATGGAAGGCATTGATGGTGAGGTGATTGTTGTTGATAACGACAGTCAGGATGATTCCATTGACTATGCCCGTGAGCTGTATGCGCTATATCCGCAGATAACGTTTATAGAGAATAAGGAAAATCTGGGCTTTGCACGCGCCAACAATATTGCGATCAGGCAGTCGAAGGGAGAGTATGTGTTGTTGTTGAATCCTGATACTGTGGTGAACGAGCATCTCTTGGCAGATTGTGTTGCGTTGCTCGATTCGAATCCAGGCATTGGGGCGACCGGTGTGCGCATGCTGAATGAGAACGGAACGTTTGCACCAGAGTCGCGTCGGGGTATTCCCACTCCGTTCACGGCTTTTTGCAAGATGGTGGGTTTGGCGAAGCTGTTCCCTAAGAACCGTCTGTTTGGACGTTATTACATGAAATATCTTGATGAATATGCTGCTACGCCCATAGAAATCATTTCTGGGGCATGTATGTTCATCCGTAAATCGGTTCTTGATGAGTGCGGATTGCTCGATGAGGATTTCTTTATGTATGGCGAGGATATTGACCTATCGTATAGGATGCTCAAGACGGGGAAACAAAACTATTATGTGCCTACCCGAATCGTTCATTATAAGGGCGAGAGTACTCAAAAGAACACATTTAGGTATGTATATGTGTTTTACGAAGCGATGTATATATTCTTCAGAAAACACTATGCCAGCTACAATTGGATTCTCTCGATTCCGATTCGTTCGGCTATCTATGCGAAGGGTGCAATGGAATTTGTGTCGCGTAGGTTGCGTGGTTGGTGTAAAAAGCCTCAAACGCAGCAGGAGTTCCTCCATTCTGCCCATTTCTTGCTGAAAGGCTCTAATCGTACGACGGAGGCAATGGCTGAGATCTGCGACCGTAACAAACTGAACTACGATGTGGTTGAGAACGCAACCATCAAGTATGACTACGTAGTGTTTGACGTTGAAGAGTATTCTTATAGCCAAATTCTTGAAGAGTTGGAGCGTCGGTCGAAAAGCAAGAAATCTGTTGTCTGCCTTGCAACTTATTCTCCCCGCATGGAGTGTATTCTCCTTTCCTGTTGCTGCTTGAAAAAGTAGTGTTTTCCCTTCATCGAACTGTGATTGGCTATCGGGCGAATTATGTGTGTTTTTGGTATGTGTTCGATTACATACATTGATTATAATCAACAATTCGCATTATTTCTTACATTTTTATGTCATTTCTCTTGGTGGTTCTCTTAAGTTGCCGTACCTTTGCAGCGTCAAAACAGAACCGGTACTGACTGACGAGCATCAGAGGATGCCAAAAAGAGAGAGAGTTAATGTAGGGTAGAACAAAATATGATAAAAAGAAAAAAAAGATATAAGCATAAAAGGTAAAAAGATTGTTTAAATTGAGTTTTTAATTAGTGTTATTAGTTTGTCTAAGGAGAGGCGTCTCCATTAATTTTATGAATTAGGATAATTATTTAGAAAGATGGACACAATTGTATTATTTCTTTTGGGCGTAATGTTTTTCGCCTTTATCCTCAGTAATATTTCAGCATGGAAATAAGCTGAGCTTATTTTAGAGATTATTTTATAGGTTTAGATAATTTTGAGAGCGTTTCATTTTGGTGGAACGCTTTTTTTTTGCTAAATTTGCACCCAAATAATTTACTAACCAATTTGCAAAAACAGAAAGGAATCATGAAACGACTATCAATCTCTCTTGTAGCTATGATGCTGACTGTCGGCGTTGTCGCTCAGTCATATAGGCAGGAAACAGTGTTGAAGACCGGATGGAAATTCATTCGCGAGGATAAAGACGTGTTTGTTAATGAGGATTATGATGACTCCTACTGGGAGGATGTGTGTGTGCCTCACGATTGGGCAATTACGGGACCATTCGATAATAATAATGACCGTCAGGTAGTGGCGATTGAACAGAATGGTGAGACAGAGGCTACGGAGAAGACCGGTCGTACAGGTAGTCTTCCTTGGACAGGAACAGCATGGTATCGCTATCATTTCAAGGTCGCAAAGCATAGTGAGCGTATCATCCTTAATTTCGATGGTGCAATGTCGGAACCCGATGTATATGTGAACGGAAAGAAGGCAGGAGAGTGGAAGTACGGCTATAATGCGTTCAATGTGGATATTACGGATTTTGTCGATGATGATGGTGATGATAATGTGCTTGCTGTTCGTTTGCGTAACTTGCCGGAAAGCAGCCGTTGGTATCCTGGAGCGGGACTTTTCCGTCCTGTAACACTGATTCAAACAGGTGAGACAGCTGTTGCCATGTGGGGTGTGAACTGTGTGACAACAAGCATCAAGGATAATAAGGCATCATTGAAGGCCGATGCGCGTATAGAGGGTGCTGAGGGTAAGGTCCTGATGGCTGACTTCATCCTGATGAAAGGTAAGACAACCGTTGCTAAGACTTCTGATATGGTGAGGTCTGACGGAATGGCTTATGGTACATTGGAAGTAGTGAATCCGAAGCTGTGGTCGCCCGAGTCGCCTAATCTGTACAATCTCGTCGTTCGTGTTTCAAAACTCAATGGGAAGAAGCGTATTATCGTAGACGAAGTGAGTCGTCGTGTAGGTATCCGCACCATCAGCTATACAGCCGAACATGGATTCCAGCTGAACGGCATTACTCGTAAGTTCCGTGGAGTTTGTCTGCATCACGACCTTGGAATGATTGGTGCGGCAGTCAACAAAGCCGCTTTGGTGCGACAAGTGCAATTGCTCAAGACGATGGGTTGCGATGCTATCCGTACAGCTCACAACATGCCTTCGCAGCTCCAGATGGATGTGTGCGATTCGTTAGGCATGATGGTGATGGCTGAGTCGTTCGATATGTGGGTTTATCCGAAGTGTAAGAATGGTTATGGCCGATTCTATAATGATTGGTGGCGTCGCGATCTCGAGAATCTCGTGATGGCCAATCGTCTCCACCCCAGCATTGTGATGTGGTCAGTGGGTAATGAGATTCCGGAGCAGGGCGACCGTAAGGGTACAGCGATGCTTCGAGAGATGCAAGATTTTATGCATAATCTTGATCCTACTCGTTGTTGTACAACGGGAATGGACCGTTGGGATAATGTCATCTCGTCAGGATTTGCTGATGCTATCGATATCGTGGGCCTGAACTATCGTACCCATCGCTATCAAACAGCTTATGAGCGTCTGCATCAGAAGTTTGTACTTGGTAGCGAGACGGCATCTACCGTCAGCAGTCGTGGTGTTTATAAGTTCCCTGTAGTTCGTGCAGATGGTAAGACCTATTCAGACGGACAATGTAGTTCTTACGACCTTGAAGCCTGTTGGTGGTCGAATATCCCTGAGGACGATTGGGTGTTGCAGGACGACAACGATTGGGTGATTGGTGAGTTTGTGTGGACAGGGTTCGACTATTTGGGCGAACCCACTCCTTATGATGACCGTGTGAACGCACGTAGCAGTTATTTCGGTATCTTCGACCTTGCTGGACTTCCCAAAGATCGTTACTGGCTCTATCGCAGTCATTGGAATCGTGAAGCAGAAACCGTCCATTTGTTGCCACATTGGACTTGGCCAGGTCGTGAGGGCGAAGTGACACCTGTTTATTGTTACACCAACTATCCCTCAGCCGAGTTGTTTGTAAACGGAAAGAGTCAGGGACGAATCAGCAAGCGTCTTGACGAGCGTGTGAAACCAGATGGAGGTCGAACGGTGAAAGAAACGGAACCGCTTATCGACCGTTATCGTCTGCGTTGGAATGATGTCCGTTACGAGCCAGGAGAGATTCGTGTGGTGGTTTACGATGCTGATGGAGTGCGTCGCGGAGAGTGTGTACGTCGTACTGCTGGTCAAGCACACCATCTGGTGGTCGAGCAGCAAAGCCTTGATGAGTATCATGGTTCCGCTACGCTTCGTGCAGATAATGACGATATGGCGTTCTTTGTTGTTAGCGCGGTTGATAAGGACGGTAATCTGTGTCCAGAAGCCAATCATCAAATCAATATAAATGTGAGTGGGGCGGCAGATTTTAAGGGAATCTGTAATGGTGACGCTACTTCGTTTGAAGTATTTACAAAACCCACCATGCAACTTTTCAAAGGTCAATTGGTTGTGGGCATCCAATCGAATGGTCAGCGAGGCAAAGCTGTTATCAAAGCTTCGTCGCCTGGTTTGATTGACGGATCGGCTACCATCAAGGCACAGCGATAATTGTGTGTTGGCTCACTTATCTTCTTTGCTCTTCTTTTTCCATCCATTCACTGGCGGTCATTCCTGTAATTTTCTTGAAGGCACTGGCAAAGGTGCGATAGCTCAGGAAACCGCTCTGCTGTGCCATTTCTTGAATGGTGAGAGGCATTGTGGTTGATGGCTCGCGGTAGAGGCGCATAAAATGTTCGATGCGCAGGCGATTGATATAGGTGTTATAGGTGATGCCTTGCTGATGGAAGTATGTGCTCAGATATGTACGGTTGGTTCCAATAGAGATGCACAGACGATTCAGCGACATGTCGTACTGTAGATAAAGCTTAGGTATTTCACAACGTGTAGTGAGCAGCAAGCCGATATGGGCAAGATTGTCAACCCGCTCGTTGTCGGTTGACTTGTTGTTATCATCCATTTCGTTATCCTCGTTACTATTTTTGTGATTCTCAAGGGTTCTGGCGTAATAATCATCTATCGACTCTGTGGTTTCTGGCTCAGTGTTCAAGATTGGCAACGTTTCAACGCGCCACACGAGGAAGCCGATGAGTATTATAGTGTTTATTTGCACGATATACTCAGATAGGAATCCGCCGTAGTTGCTTTTGTAACAAACGAACATCAGCAGGATGGCCAGCATCAGCAACATACTCTGCCACACCTCTTTGTTCTCAAGGTCGGCATAGTTGTCACGCAACCACTTGCTGTATTTCTGTACGGCAAATGTCATATAGACCACGAATCCAACGGCAACAAACAGAATATAGTCGCTTAACAACCACTCGTAGTCGGCATTCCGACCCACTACACCCATTCCGAAGCAAAGTGCTGCAGCTGGTACAACTGCGACAAAGGCGGGCCATATTGGTCGTTTACGGTCCTGCAGCATTCTCAATAGGGTAGCCATCATCAGCGGAACAAGTGTGATGGTGTCCAATCCGATATTCAAAGCATTGCGCATGAAGATATCATCGCTTAGCACAACATTTCCTATGACTGGCCACCAAATGTGGCTCATCGCCGCAGCAATCAAGAATGCTGCAGCCCAGCGACGTAGGGGTAGTGGAGACTTCGCTCCTTTCGTTTGATCGGGGCGCTTTCTTAATAAATAGAGACTCGACAGTATAGCTGTTATGGTGACTATAACGTAGAGTGTCATGTAGACATAATCCTGTAAACCGTCTTGTTGGTACATTATTTTGTGTATTTGACTGCAAAGTTACAGATATTTTGCGAAATAACGGCATATTTTGTATGCAGAGTTTACAAAAAAATATGCAGAATTTACAAAAACAGCATTCAGAGCCGTTTCATTTTAACATACTTGTGTTATTTTGTATGTTTTTTGTCACTTTTTTAAATTGTTTTGTTGTCGTTACCACGTATTGATAGCAGTTCATCCTTTTTGTTTGAATTGACAATCATCCGTGCGGAGATGGGGGAAGGAGTACAAAAAAAGTGTGCCAGTTTCTGTGGCACACTTCTCTTCGTTTCATCGTTTTTATTACTTGATGATGAGTTTCTTTCCACCGACTACATAGACACCCTTAGCGAGACCTGAGAGGGTATCGCCTACATAGCGGCCATCTACGGTATAGACTTTCAGCGTTGCGTTCGGATCGTCCACGATGCGGATATCCTTGATGCCTGTATCAGCATCGATTGCTGTCGGAACGACACGCTCCATGTTTCCTACATTGTCGGATGCAAGTACATAGAAGCTGAAGGTGTCTTCTGTAGTGCCGTCGATGACTGGGAAAGCAAAATTGCCTGTCACGCTCTGTCCGCAGTATGCATAGTCTTCTCCGTTCTTAGATACGAAGAATAGATAGCTGTTCACACCTGCTCCTTCATCCTCTGATTTACAGATTACGTTGATGGTATCAGCCTTTGCGTTGAATGTAGCTTTCGACATTGAAGTGGTTGGAGGAACCAAGTCGAGCGTGTTGACGAACTCGTTGGTCTCGATTGGGAAGTTCTTGTCGAAGATGATGGTAGCCTTGTTCTTTATCTGTGTACCGTTTGCCAGATTTGGTTTCAGGTCAACAGAGAAGCTTACAAATCCTTCACCTTCAGGAGCATTTACGTTAGGTGGCAATTCAATTCCCTTGATGTCCCAAGTCAATTTGTTGCCCTCACGCGTCATCTCCCAGTTGTAGCCCACTCCGTCGTGGCTGGTTTCACCAAATCGAACGGAGGATATGTCGAAGATGTTCTCGTCCAACTCATCGCTTACGCGTACACGATAGGCTGCATCGCCTGCTTCTGCCTTGTTCTCGAACAGGATGCGATAGGTGATGGTCTTGGTTTCACCGATGAAGTGCTCATCGCCTACTCCCTGCGGACCTACCATTTCGTTAGGATCCCATGAAGCAACTACGTCGGTAATAGCCTGCTTGCCATCGAGTACGTCCAAACTGTTATTGTCAAAGTAACCCAAGTCTTTGTAGATCCAATACCAGATGCGACGACGCAGGTTCGGAATGATATTCTGCAAAGCCGTGATGGTGTTGCCTGCTACGTCAAGAATGGTGCCGGTCTTTGGTACAATCTTCTTCGTGGCTTCTGTTGTACATGTTGATACAAACGATTTAGCGGTGTAAACAGTAGGGCTGTCCCATGATGAACGTATGCCTAACTGGTCCTTCGTTGTTCCCATCAGGTTTGCATATTCGGTAGCTGCCTGACTGTCGGCTGGGAAGATGGCATCACCGGCTTTCTTTGAAACCCAATCGATGGCAAATCCTGTTGCCAGACCAACCACAGCCGTCTTGGCGAATGCTCCAATTGCTGCTACCGTAACAGCTGTGCCTAAGATAACCACACGACGTGAAGCATCGTAAACAATCTTTTCAGGTGCATACGCAATATCACCCTTGCCCTCGCTGATCATCGTAAAGGTGTAGCTCTCCCAAGGTAATAGTTTTGGTACAACGAAGAGACACATATCCTCACCAGGTACGGTCACGCTGTCAGCAGGGATGTATTGAATACCACCTCCTGTTGGCATGTAGAATCCGATGATATTGACATTTTCGGTAGGCAGAACGGCCAACAAGAAGAAATCGGATGGCAGGTTGCTGAGATTCGAAATTGTGATTGGGTTTTCGCAAGGAACACCCTTACGAACGGTGTTACGACCACCCGTCATCACTTTCACGTTGGTATTTGCCAGTTCCACAGATCCTTCTTCCTCTTGGTCACCTTCGAAGGTAATCGAGTAACCTCCGTAGCCGCTGTAACGTGGCACCATAACGATATAATGACTTGGATTGGTTTCGGTGTCAATGTACGAAATGGTACCCTTACTGCGCTCTAATCGTGCACTTGCTACAGGAGTCAATAATGGATCGCCTTTATCGTTATTACCCTCATAGCGGTACAGATCTACCACACCAATTGTCAGTGAACGTGAGGAGTCGGGTACAATCGTGATGTCGATTTGCTGACCGTTGAGTTCGCCCAGGTCATACCAGTCTTGGCTGTTCGTCTTATGGTATTGGTAACCCAGTGTGGTTGTCAATGTCTGACCTTTCTCTAGTTGTATGCGGTTCGCAAAATCAATATTGTTCTGATGTTCGCGGTCGTATGAGTTCGGTATGAATTCATACTTCATCGCATAGCCTCCATAACCCTGCCAATGATCCAGTCGGATGTAATAGGTTCCAGCTGCTAAGTCGTTTACGCCGAATACAATCGTGGTGTCTTTGTTCACTCCGTCCATATCCTTCGAGGCGCGGTAGGATAAGCCAGTACCCTCTTCTTCTGGTAAATAGATGTTGAGCGAGCCGGCACGTAGGGTAGGCTCTGCTGACAAAGCAAACGAAGCTGCACCATCCTGCGGCACATCAATTCTGAACCAATCGTGCTGATCGGTCTCACGATATGTGTATCCCAGTCGACCCTGCTGTGTGCTTCCCGACTCAATGATGGTTGCTCCATCTACAGTATCGTTATATGGTGAGTCCTGACCATAGATGTCGGGTGTGAATACGTATTGCATATCATAGCCTCCGTAGCCTAGCCAGCGATCCAGACGGATGTAGTACGTACCAGGTGCCATGTCCGGAATGGTATAGACAATTGTGGTGTCCATGTTATGTCCGTCCATATCCTTCGATCCCCTATAGATGAGGCTTGTACCGTCTTCTTTCGGGACATAGACATTCAAGCTACCCAGTCGCAGTGTCACGTCTGTGGTGGACTTGAAGGTCACACTACCTTCATCGTCCAATTCAATCTTGTACCAATCGTGCAGATCTGTATCCCTGTAGCTATAGCCCAGTCGTCCTTGCTGCGTGGTTTTGTTTTCGATGAGCGATGCGGAGTTCCACGCATTATTATCAGCATAGTCGGCATCATGACGGTTAGCTGTGAAGCTATAGTCCAATTTGTAGCCACCGTAGCCTAGCCAGCGATCCAGACGGATGTAATAAGTACCTGGTGCTACGTCGGGAACAACAAACACGATCGTAGTGTCTTGGTTTGCTCCGTCCATATCCTTCGAGGTGCGGTATTCTACACCCGACCCGTCTGCGTTGAGGCAAAATACGTTCAGACTACCCAGTCGCAATGTGGTCTCGGTGGTGGTAGCAAAGTTGAGCGCACCTTCGTCGGGCACATCAATTCTGAACCAGTCGTTTGCGTCAGTATAGTTCTGATAGCGATAACCGAGACAGCCTTCCTGTGTGGTCTCGCTCTCGATACCCGATCCCTGTGCCCATTCGTCGTTCGGTTCGGGGTCGTTCTGATGCGTGTTAGGGTTGAATACATACTGCAACTTATAGGTTCCGTACCCTAGCCAGCGATCCAGTCGGATATAGTAGGTGCCTGGTGCCAAATCAGGAGCTGTGAACACGATGGTGGTGTCCATGTTAAGTCCGTCCATATCCATCGAGGCACGGAATAATAAGTCCGAACCGTCTTCGTTCGGTGAATAGATATGTAGGCTACCCAGTCGTAGTGTGGTCTCTGTCGTGGTACTGAATATTGCTGCACCCTCTTTCGGAACGTCAATCACATACCAGTCCTTCGTGTCGGTATCGTTGTTGTAGTTATAACCCAGCTGACCTGTGATGGCAGGTCCGCTCTTCAGGGCGATTGCCTGGTTCCAATCGTTATTTGGCTCTGGGTCAGCTTCGTCCGCATGACTGGTGAAGTAGCAGGTCAGTTCGTAGCCTCCGTAGCCTAGCCAGCGATCCAGACGGATGTAGTAGCGTCCGATCGATACGTCAGGCACTTCGTACACAATCGTGGTGTCCTTGTTTGCTCCGTCCATGTCCTTGTTGTTGCGGAAAAGCATCTCGCTTCCTTCGCTGTTCGGCGTGTACATGGTCAGACTACCCAGTCGCAGGGTTACATCGGTCTTGGTGGTGAAGGTCAGCTTACCTTCTACCCTGACATCAATCACATACCAGTCCTGCGTGTCCAACTCCCTGTAGCTGTAGCCCAGTCGGCCCTCTTGTGGTGTGTCGAACGGCAGGAAGAGTGCTTTTCTCCAAGTGTCGTTATCAGCAGCATCGGGTTCTTTGCTGTTAGCGGTGAAGGAGTACTTCATCTCATAGCTTCCGTAGCCTAGCCAGTGATCCAGACGGATGTAGTAAGTACCTGGTGCTACGTCGGGAACGACAAAAACGATCGTAGTGTCTTGGTTTGCTCCGTCCATATCCTTCGAAGTGCGGAATAATAAGTCCGTTCCGTCTTCGTTCGTTGCATAGATATTCAGGCTACCTAGTCGCAGCTTGGTACTTGTGTGTGTGGTGAAGGTGATGGTACCCTCGTCAGGCACCTCAATCTTATACCAATCCTTCGTGTCTTGATAATTACCACGCTTGTAGCCCAGATGACCGTGTTGCAGGTTTCCGCTCCGAATCTGGTAAGCCCGTTCCCATGTGTCGTTCGGTTCGGGGTCGTTCACATATTCGGCAACATTCAGCACATAACTCACGACGAAGTTGCCGCCTCGACCGTCCCTGTCTGTAGGCCTACCGTTAATCTTTACGCGATAGAGACCGGCAGCAACGTTGTCCACAACGAGCATGTCGCTGCCACTGCCCATGAAAAACAGCTCATTGTCAACTACTGCATACAGCGTGATAGCGTCGATACGTACAGCGCCTAATGCAGTACTTCCGAATTCCATCTTGCCGTCACTCTCGGCATTGATGTCATACCATACTTCCGTCTTCGAGACCGTAGAGTTGCCCGAAGAGTAGCTGTAGAAAGTGTTCGTCTTCATCGTTCCACTTTCCCAGTACTGTGCCGATGCCCACATACAGGTCATCAGCAGCATGAGTGTTAGGAATAATTGTTTCTTCATACGGTTTGTTATTAAGTAAGTAAGTATAATTAATTTGTTCTTTTATAGTTTCTCGCCACATTGCGAGCAGAATTTGTCACCCTTCCTCACCTTCGCATCACATCGTGGACAGCGGTTGTTGCGAACAGGCTCGTTGGTTGTGTTGATAAACGAGGCAGTCACGATACCTCCAGGAACCGCAATCAAGGTGTAACCCAGCAACATGATGAACGACGAGAGGAAACGTCCTGCAACCGTCACAGGCGTAATGTCGCCATATCCTACCGTACTCAGCGTCGTGATGGCCCAGTAGATCGACGTACCGATGTCGCGGAACTCACTGTTGGGTTGTCCGCTCTCGATGATAAACATCAGACTACCCAGACAAATCACCAGAATCAGCACAAACAAGAAGTAAACCGCAATCTTATGAATGCTACGTCCGATAGCTTGCAACAGCAGTTCACCCTCGTTCAGGAACGCAAACAACCTGAAGATACGGAAGATGCGGATGAAGCGGATGCTTCGCAACATCAGCATGTAGTGCGCACCAGGGAAGAAAAACGTCAGATAGGGTGGCAGTACAGCCAGCAAGTCGATGATGCCCCAACCACTTAGCGCATAGCTGCGACGATTCTCTGCACAATACAGACGTGCAATATACTCTGCTGTGAACAATACCGTCAGCAACACCTCCAACCAACCCAACGTTGTCTTCAGCCAAGGGGGTAGGGAAGGGTTGCTCTCGAAAAACAATATCACCAGGCTGACAGCAATAGCAACGGTCAGTAGGATGTCGAATTGGCGACCGGCAGGTGTGTCGTCGTCGAATATGATACGGCGCATGCGCTCTTTTAGGGTAGGACGCTCAGTTTTCTCGTTCATAATTCTTATGATAATTCTGTTGCAAATATAAGGAAAAAGTCGTTATGCAAGCATATAACGCTCGTAGAAAATGAGAAAATACGGAAGAAAAAGCAAAAAAACGATAATTTTTGCAAAAAAATAGTCGATTGTAAATTGTCAAATCGTAAATTATTCGTACCTTTGCAGCCGATTTATGCCGCAGAGGCTCCGATAAGTGTGCCCGTAACCGAGCGCCGCCTCACGGTCCAAACCCGTTTAATCATTAATAATAATGTACGTAATCGTAGAAATTAACGGTCAGCAGTTCAAGGCAGAAGAAGGCAAGAAGCTCTTCGTTCACCACATTCAGAACGCTGAAGCTCAGCAGACAGTTGAGTTTGAGAAAGTATTATTGGTTGACAACGAAGGCGCAGTAACAGTAGGTACTCCTACAGTCGACGGAGCAAAAGTTGTTTGCGAAGTAGTAACTCCCCTGGTAAAGGGCGACAAGGTGCTCGTATTCCACAAGCGTCGTCGCAAGGGCTACAAGAAGTTGCGCGGACATCGTCAGCAGTTTACAGAATTGACAATCAAGAGTGTTGTCGCTTAGTGTTTAACCCATTAAAAAACAGACAGAAACATGGCACATAAAAAAGGTGTAGGTAGTTCAAAGAACGGCCGTGAGTCACACAGCAAACG
>JAEEGL012697186.1_pt1 | contig 15545 bp, 12 predicted proteins | sample 9134231 | NCBI WGS metagenome assembly JAEEGL01 (sample SAMN16246548, study PRJNA631951) | gut metagenome | biome: gut microbiome; feature: rumen; material: fiber-attached | host: Bos | place: Iran: Karaj | collected 2018-10
ATGCGGTCCTGTCCGGAAAGTATGATACAAACCATTTGGCAGTTCTTATGGGCCAGACAGGTGGAGGCTGCAGGCTTTCCAATTATATTGGTTTTATCCGAAGAGCCCTGGATCAGGCCGGTATGGGACACATTCCCGTGATATCACTGAATGTCAACGGGATGGAGACGTCGCCTGGATTTAGCTTCACGATCCCGATGATGCTTGCGCTTTCGAAGGGAGTGATCCTCGGAGATGTCCTGATGAAGGTGCTGTATGCAACAAGACCTTATGAGAAAGAAAAGGGTGCGGCAAATGCTCTCTATCAGAAATGGGAGTATGTCTGCAAAAAGTATCTCAGCGAAAAGAGCCATCTGTTCCATAAAAAGAAAATGAATGCAATTATCCGGGGGATGGTTCATGATTTTGATACCCTGGAACGAACGGATGAGAAGAAGATTCGGGTCGGGATCACCGGCGAACTTATGATGCAGTATTCCCGTGTTGCTAATAATAATCTGGTAGATATCCTGGAAAAAGAAGGATCAGAAGCGGTGATACCGACGCTTTTCGAAGTCCCCCAGTCATGGCTCGTGGATCCAATCTACGCACATGATCATTACGGGAAAAGCGCGTGGTCGAAGAAAATGGCACAGACAGCCATCCATGTTCTGGACAACATAAGAATGAGTACGGTGAAAGCATTGGATGGTTCAAACCATTTTACAGCCGGTCCATCAATGTCTCATATTATGGAGCTTGCCGAGAAGATCGTATCGATCGGTAATCAGACCGGAGAGGGTTGGACACTGGCCGGCGAGATGGCCGCGATGGTAGAGGAAGGTGTGACTAATTTCATCTGCGTACAGCCATTCGGCTGCCTGCCGAATCATATCATCGGAAAAGGGATCATTAAAAAATTCAGGACGATGTATCCGGAAGCCAATATCGTGAAGATCGATTACGATCCCGGAGCTTCCGAGGTTAATCAGTTGAATCGGATACGGCTAATGCTGGATTCTGCGAAATAAAGGAGTATAATCATGGCCAAGAGATGTCAGAAGTTGCTTGGAGAAATCTTTGAGAAGGCACAATCGGATGGAGATAAGCCCATCGTTGTTGATCAGGGCGGTAAAAGGCAGACTTCAAGGAAGGAATTTGTCCGTTTTGTCAATTCTGCGGCCTGGTATCTTAAACAGAATGGGATCAAGGCAGGCGAAGTGGTGGCGCTTGAGCTTGGAAGGAAGATGGAACATATCGCACTTCGACTGGCCTGCCACTGTGTCGGTTCAGTATACGTATCAGTGAATCCGGACTACCCGGAAGACAGGAAAAAGGAACTTTATAACAGCTGTGATCCGGCATTCATTCTGGATGAAGAGAAGCTTGGCTTAATCGAAATTAAAGAGTATCCGTGTCAGATCAATGACGGACCGGATGATCACGATCCGGGTGTGATCATATTTACATCAGGTACAACTGGTGTGCCAAAGGGGATCCTTCATGACAGAAGCATTTATTATGCATTTTCCTATGTGCCCAAGGATTATGGTCTGGACGGAAAGGAAAAGGCGTATGCAGTTGTTGCGGATATGATGTTCGGTGTGTCATCCGGCGATATGTTCCCGATCTATAACCATTGGACCATGCACATTCTGGACGATGCGACAAGGAAGAACCCGATCAGGCTGAAGCAGTACTTTATTGAGTATTCGATTCAGGTTACGATCATGCTTCCGTCGCTTCTTCGGTTCCTTCTGCCGATCGATTCACTGGAGTTTGTTCTGATCGTCGGGGAACGGAACACATTTGACTTTTCGGACACGAAGACAACCGTAGTGAATTTTTACGGATGCAGCGAAGCATGCGCAATGGGATATGGTTTGACGAAGGTTGAGGAAGGAATCAAAAGGACCTATCCGCTCGGGCGGATTTATATCATAGATGAAGACGGAAATGAAATCGAAAAGGGTGATACGACAAGAAGCGGAGAGGTATGCTTCACGGGACTCACGGTTATGATCAAGTATCTTGGAGAGGAATCAATCCCGGAAGAGAAGCTCATAACCGGGGAAGGGGAAGAGCATATCGTAAGAACCTTCCATACGAAAGATATTGGAAGATACAATTCCGATGGAAGCATTACAGTGTCCGGAAGACTGGATACAACCGTAAAGGTAAGAGGAAACCGCGTAAATACGGCAGAAGTGGAATATGCGATCTTACAGATTCTCGGAGTGTCCGAGGCGGCAGTTAAGAGCTTTGAAGAAAGAGGAGAAAAATATCTCTGTGCCTATTATTCAACCCTGGACGGCGAGGAAATTGACCGGAAAAAGATCGTGGAGAGCTTAAGAAGAGGAATGCCTGAATATATGATCCCGGCATTTATCATTCATAAGAAAGAGTTTGAAAAGAATGTACATGGCAAGATAGACAGAGACAGGCTGACTGCACCTGAAAAAAGAAAGAGTACTTATATAAAGCCGGAGCGCGGTATTGAAACCGAAGTGACGGGGATCATCGGTTCCGTGATGAGAGTCTCCGATCTCGGTGCCGGGGATCAGTTGACCGACCTCGGGATCAGTTCGCTCACGGCGATTCAGATCATGATGGAGATCGAATCGCGTTTTGCAGTAGATTTTTCGGCAGAGGAGCTGATGCATCTGGATACGCCACGGAAGATTGCCGAAGAAGTAAGTAGAAAAAGGAACCGGGAGGCTGCAGCGGATCCGGCTTCGGATAAGGAAAACCTTTATCCGGTGAGGACGGAATATCCGATTATCGGTTCGGCTGCATTTATTGCAGACAGGACCGAACATATGGAAAGCCTCGGAGATGACAGGCTCCTTTCTTATAATACCCCCATGATCCTGAATGTTTCCGATATCGGAACAGATGGTGCGAAGGCGATGGTACGGACACTGCTCCGTCTTCATAAGGGGCTTAAGGCGAAGGCAGGAATGAAAGACGGGAAGCGCGTCCTGATCCGAAGAGATGATTGGGAACCGGAGTTTAAGGAATATGATCTGGGTATCAGGCCGGACCCTGCTTTCTTTAAATCCAGGATCAGAAAGTTCGATATCTTCAGGGAGGATCTGGTAAGGTGTGAATTATTACGCTATGAGACGGAAGTCTTTCTCTTCATGGATATTCATCATCTTCTTCTGGATGGGTACTCGATCTGGCTGTTTTACAGGGATTTCCGTGATCTTATGATGCAAAAGCGGCCGATCGGAGAAAAGGTGGATCTCTATCAGATCATCGAAAAAGAACTGGAATACCGGAAGACTGCGGAGTGCGATGAAAACAGGATATACTATGAGGAACTGCTGGCGAAGTGTCCTCCGTTAAAATATCCGGAAAGCAAAAATCCGGACCTTGATGTCCCTGTCTATGCCGATCTGCAAAGAAGTGTAAATACGGCAGGGATACAAAGGAAATGTACAGCGGAGGATATTACCAGTTCCGAACTCTTTATGAATGTATTTTTGCGTGTGCTGCGTGAAAAACTCTCTACTGACAGATTCAGTATATTTGCATTTTATAATGGGAGAGAGCAGAAGGGTACCGAGCATACGGCCGGATGCATCTACAGGCATAAGCCTGTGGCGATGGATGGTACGAAGAACCTGAATCATAAGATTAGAGAATCAATCGAGCATATCTATGATTATGATCTGCACGAAGATTATAAAGACAGGCATTTTATCGTATATAATTATCTTGCCGGTTATGAACGGCAGACAATGCACGGCAGCACCGGGCTTTTCCGGCAGACGGAGGATGCGATCATGATCATGCCGGAATATGATTTCGCGAATATTCCGCTACAGTTCAAGGTCCTTTCGGTCGGCGAGGAAAGTGTGATCGGGGTCAGTTATAATGCAGCCATGTATTCGAAAGAAGACATGAGCGAATTGCTCTCTAAGGTCGCCACGGCAGCTGAGATGTATATAGGTTCCTGAACAGCCTTCAGCTTAGGGTAAAAATCAAAATGTCTTATTTAAACATTGAGAATCTCGAAAAAACATATGGAAAAGAAAAGGTCATAAAAGGATTCAGTCTTCAGTTGGAACAGGGCGAATTGGCCGTGATCATCGGTGCTTCCGGCTGTGGGAAGACAACCCTGATGCGTATTCTGGTCGGACTTGAATATGCGGATTCCGGGAAGCTTCTTCTGAACGGAAAGGACATTTCCGATCTGAAACCGGGTCAGCGTGAGATCGGAATGATATTTCAGAAGTATTCTCTTTTTCCCAATATGACGGTGAGGGAGAATATCGCATACGGACTCAGGGTGAAGAAGTGCCCGAAGAAAGAAATCTTTGAAAAGACGGATGAAATGCTTGAAATGATACACCTCACGGAAAAAGCGGATGCCTATCCGTCAACGCTTTCGGGAGGACAGCAGCAGAGAGTGGCATTTGCCCGTGCGATGATCGTAAGGCCGCAGATCCTGCTTCTGGATGAGCCTTTCTCTGCTTTGGATACCGAGCTGAAAAAAGAACTGCGGGAGGAATTAAAAAGGATACAGAGGGAAACCGGCCTCACCGCAATATTTGTTACCCATGACCGGGAGGAAGCCATGGTTCTGGCGAATCGCCTTTTTATCATGCATGACGGAAAGATTGAGCAGTGTGGAAAGCCGTGGGACGTGTATAATAATCCTAAGACACTGTATGTGGCATCCTTCATCGGAGCCTGCAATATCATTCCGACAGAGCAGTTTAAAGAGGCAGCTGGAATCAGCCCAAAGGCCGAATATGCGGTGATCAGAAATGAAAAGATTCTCCTGAAAGAGAAGGGTTATTCCAATCCAAAGGCTGTTCTGATTCCGGTAACAGTTTCAGATGCAGTATTCTGCGGAAAAACGGTGAAATATACCCTCTCGTCGGCATCCGGAATGATTTTAAAAGCAGAGATGCCGTCGCAGGAGGACGTTCATTTTCAGAAAGGCGATAATGTAACTGCTGAGATAAAGAAGGAAAATGTGATCGGACTGAACCACTGACGGAAACCAAATTCGATCGCCTCTTTTTAAAGGATGTTTTGTAAAAATGATCAATTTAAAATGTAAAAAGAAAAAAGCATTCAGAATCTTTGCGCTTATCATGGCTGTCCAGTTTGCTGTCATGGGATGCGGAGGTAACGGGGATGCGAAGTCGGATCTTAATTCCATGACGCTTAATGAGATTGTTACGGAAGCAAAGAATGAAGGCCTGCATCTTGAATCGGTTGGTATGCCGGATTCATGGGCAAACTGGGGAATTATGTGGAAGGAGTATTCCGAGAAGTACGGAATCAGCCATAATGATTCCGATATGAGCTCTGCGGAGGAGCTTTCGACATTCTCCGTTGATTCATCGAAGGCGATAGGTGATGTCGGTGTTGCATTTACGAAAAAGGCCGTGGATGACGGACTTCTTCTTCCCTATAAAACGTCCTACTGGGATCAGGTTCCTGACTGGGCGAAGGATGAGAACGGGAAGTGGATGATTGCCTATACAGGCTCTACGGCGTTCATTTTCAATAACGACCTGTGTGAAGGAGAGTGCCCTAAGTCATGGCAGGATGTAAAAGCCGGAACATATAAGATGACGATCGGAGATGTTGTCGGCGGGGCGACAGGACAGGGAGTCGTTATTGCAACCGCCTATGCGTTCGGAGGAAGTATCGATAATCTGGAACCGGCTTTTGAATTCTGGACGGAAATGGCCAAGGCAGGCAGAATTGATAAAGGAGACATCCTTCTGAACCGTATACAGATGGGAGAAGTTCAGTGCGGCGTCAGCTGGTCCTTCAATGTATTCTCCTACAGAGATCTGACGAAGCAGTATAATATATCTGTCGGAATTCCCTCTGATGGAGCGATCAGAGTCGGCTATGCATCCGTGATCAATGCAAATACGGATACTCCCTGCAGTGCCGCGCTTGCAAGAGAATTTATCTTCTCCGATCGGGGACAGCAGATTCTGGCTGAAGCAGGAGCACTTCCGGTACGTACGGATTTTGTGCCTGACAAGGGAAGCGTAGATGTATTTGAGCCTTCCGAATATGAGCACGCGGTGATCATCAAAGACTACGAAAAATACACCGCGGCCTGTGCCGAGATTTCACAGTGGTGGAAGGAGAATATTATTCCGTTGCTGTAAAGAACCGATATAAGAAAGAAATAAGACATGCCGTTTTCCGTGAAAAAGAAAAACAGAATATCTGCAGCCATACTGGCCGTGCTGCCGCTGCTTGCGGTAGTGTTTGCTTTTGAAGTGATTCCGCTGTTCAAGCTTCTGATATCAAGCTTTCAGCCGGATGTCATAATCACGTCAGGGTTCTCTTTTGACAATTACATTCAGGTATTTACATCACAAGACAGTCTACTGGCATTCAGGAACAGTATTCTGATTGCAGTATCATCTACCGTGATCGGACTTGTCATTGCATTTGCGGCAATCCGTGCTGTGCGAAAGTCCCCGGCACGGACAAGAAAAAGGTTTACTGCGCTTTTTTCGGTCGTTTCAAATTTTTCCGGTATCCCACTGGCATTTTCCTTCATGATTCTATTGGGAAATGCCGGCATCATAAAAAAGATATTTGAAGAAGTATCGGGTGGAATCTTTGCATTCGATTTATATTCGGAATTAGGGCTGATGATGCTGTATATCTTCTTTCAGATTCCGCTTGCAGCATTATTGCTTATGCCTGCATTTGATGCTGTAAGCTCTGAGATGGAAGAAAGCAGTATGATGCTGGGCGCTTCGGATACGTTCTTCTGGCGGAAGGTCGGATTACCGGTTATGCTGCCCTCTGTATGTGGCACCGTGGTGATACTTTTTGCAAATGCAGTATGCGCATATGCCACGGCGTATGCTTTGCTGATGAATAATTTCCCACTGCTTTCATTGAACATTTCCGCTGCATATACAGGTGACATGGTTTCGAGACCGGGACTCGGTGCGGCGATGTCGGTGATTCTGATGCTTACGGTATGCATAGTGAATGCTTTGGCCGGAATCATTATGAAAAGGAGTTCTTCATGGATGCGGTGAAAAAGAAAAAAAGCATAACATCAGGAATCATACTGACGGTACTAACAGTGCTGCTTCTTTTACCGGCTGTAGTTGTGTTCATCTATTCGCTGTTTGAAAATTGGACAGGAATACTGCCGAAAGGTCTCACGCTGAATAATTACATCGTACTGTTCAGGGATACAGGATTTCTCAAGGCACTAGGCCAGACGGTTCTTCTCAGTCTGATCCCGGTTGCGATCATGTCGGTATTGATCCTGCTTGCAATGTATGCACTTATTTTCGTGACTCCGCGGATGGAATGGTTCATTCGAATCCTGGCACTGATTCCATACGCATTCCAGGGAGTGATACTCTCTTTATCGGTTCTTGGCTTGTACAGAAATGCGCCGATGGATATCCGGAATCTACTGCTGATCGGTACTTATTCCATCGTTATTTTCCCGGTTCTGTATCAGAACATAAAAAACAGCATAAGTTCCGTGGATGGAAGAACGATGATAGAGAATGCAGTTCTTCTCGGAGCAGATCCGTTCAGAGCCTATATGGGCATTGTGGTTCCGTCTGCCGGTAGAAATATTCTGTCAGGGGCCATGCTTTCCGTAACACTCCTTTTAGGAGATTATGTGGTTGTGCGGAATATGGCAGGCAGAGGTGTCAGCAATCTGCAGATATATCTGTATCAATCCATGAAGAGTTCCGCTTCGAGAGCATCTGCCGTATTTGTCGTTATCAATATTTTTACTTTTCTGATTATATCTCTGGTATTACGATCAGGAGAAAAGAAATCGCGAAGGAAATAGAACTATGAGTTTTAAAAAGACAAATGCCGTATTAGGGTGATCACATTGTCGGTACTGCTAAAGATGTTTTAACCGAATATTGCAGAGGGTGAAGTATGAAAACTGTTTTGAGAGGGACAGGTGGTGTAAACAGATTATGTATGACAAATAATAGGAGAATGTTATGAAAAGAGGATTCATAGCTTTGGCACTGATGATGCTGGTGTGTCTTATGGCGGGATGTGCGCAAAAAACGGGGGATCAGCCAACCGGAGGAAATACGGGCGCAGGAAGCGGTACGGGAACCGTAAAGGAAGAAAAACCTGAAAAAGAGAACTATCGTCTTATTTCGAACGGTGTACTGTTTACGATACCCAGAAATTATGATCTGAGCGTTGATGATGAAACGAAGAATATTTATATTGACGATAAGGATCTGGATTTCAATCTTGTGATGGTTGTAAGGGACGGTTCATATGAGGAATCCCTTAAGGATAAAGAGGGGCTGATGGCCAATGCAAAACAGCAGGATGTCATCATGCATAAGGAGATAACGGAGTATACATCCGACGGAAAGAGTTATGTCTATTTCACCTTTGAATATAACGATCACAGCAGCACCAACACGGTAATCTATACGAAAGCTACGGATGATAAGCGGATCGGTATCAATATGATGATCAATGCGGACAGATCCGAAGAGGATGTGATAGATCAGATCAATGTTTTCTTAAAGACAGCAGAGCCTACGGATCTTGCCGATACAACTCAGGATGATCTTGTGGCGCAGGAGGGACTTGCAGATGAAAGGCAGGAAGGGAAGCTGATCGATGAGACAGAGCTTACATACGGAAAGAAGACGATAAAGGTCAGTATACCGAATGGTGTCTACTACAGGGATGACATGGATGAATATGTTGAGGAACTCTTCCATAAGCAGAACTTCCGTACAGAAGACGGATGTGATATATATCTTTGCTTTTATGCTAAGGAAATGTATGACGACCTTAATGAGCTTGTTGATATGGAATGCATCGTTAATGATAATGCGAAAAAGGTTAAGCAGGACGGACCCAAGACCACGGATCATAACGGAAACAGCTTTCTTTGCAAAACAGCGAGCTATCTGTATGATGGAACAGTATTCAATAAGGCGATAGCGGCCTGCGAGCTTCCTGATGGTTCGATGTATGCAGTGTTTGCCGAAAATCTTGACGGAAAAGAGCTTTCCTTTGATGATATTAAGGGATTCTTAGACTTTGAGATTAAATAAGCTCCTGATATAGGTTAAAGATACGGGACAATCTGTTGAACATGCAAAGGACTGTTCGTATGAAGGAAAGTAAGAATATAATAACGAGGGTTATCACAATTATCCGGAGTCTTTTGATCCTGTCATTGACTGCAGTATTTCTGTTTGGCTGTGATTTAATGGAGGAAGAAAGGCTTAAACGGGATTTCAGTACAAATATTTACGATCATGCGGAGGTCTATGTTCCTAATGAGAAGACTGCACGTAAGATACTCAGGGCGCAGGGAGAGCTTCTGCGTGACGGATCACAGGATGAGAGCGTCAGGGAAGTGGAAAAGTATCTTGAGATGACTTATGGTATGGAAGCAGTGAATCTTAAGCATATGGAACCTGAGCTTGCCGTGGCTCTTAAGGATGCATGCGATTATATGTACGGTAAATATCCCATTTTAAACGGATATCTCACCAATATAACGGTACAGGATGATGTAAGTGAGTCCGTAGCAGCCATCGCGCTGTTTGAAACCGATACCTATATCATAAATACGCCCTCGAAGGGTCTGTATCCCATGGTGATAAAGAAGCAGATACTCCTGCGTGCCAAGGATTTCGAGAACGGCAGACGGATGGAGAACATGATAAGGATAAATGTGCGGGACGGCTTCTGGACCGAAGGTACCGACGTAACGGCAGTGCTTGTACATGAACTCGGGCATGCACTCGTAAGCAGCATACTCAGTAAGCAGTACGGACTCGGTAATACGGTCTTTATCGATGAGAAGAATGCAGATGCCTATACAAATTACAATATGCAGCAGCTTGCCGATAATCAGGAGTTCGCAAAGAGCCTGTGTGAAGGAGCTTATGAGAGATATAAGAACGAATATGGTAAGGAAGGCAGCTACGAGGATTTCTGCAGTGAGATATCAGGATATGCAACGGGAATACAGGATGACGGCGGCATATCTTATGATGAGACGGTAGCCGAAGCCATAAGTAATGTCTATGTTCACGGAGATGGATGTGCCCTCCCGGCTGCGCTTATACAGGAGGAAATAGAACGCTTACTATGAATTTTAAAAAGACAAATGCCGTATTAGGGCTTATCACGATTTTTTTGATGACCGCGCATGCTGTATATCAGATGTTTGCTTATATTACGTTTTACTACAATCCGCTTGTTTCCAAGCTGACCGGTTTCGTCCTTCTGGGAGTTGTGGTGTTACATGTGATCCTGTCGATGCTGATCGTCTTTACGAAAACGGACTCAGTGACGGTTACATACAAAAGAAGAAATATAAGGACTGTTATTCAGCGTGTAAGTGCAATGATGATGGTCATCCTGCTTCCGGTCCATGTGTTTGAATTCGAACTTCTTAAAAGGAATGCGGGGAGCGCTGTTAAATATCTGATAGAGTTAACGCTGATACTTTTTTATGCCGCGCTTATGCTGCATATATCCATGTCCTTCAGTAATGCGCTGATAACACTCGGTCTGCTCGAGGATATGAAGAAAAAGAAGATCATTGACACGGTAGTGCTGATAATAAGTATAGCGATCTTTACGGCTGCATCCGTGATCACATTGTCGGTACAGCTAAAGATGTTTTAACTATTAAGAATTGATCATTTCTGAGGCGGAATGTATGAAAACTGTTTTGGTAATAGGCAGCGGAATAGCGGGGCTGTCTTGTGCAATTGAATGTGCAATGAGAGAAATGAAAGTTATCCTTGTGTCCCCTTTTCCTTCCGAGAGGGCTCAGTCGGTCCTGGCGGCGGGTGGGATCAATGCTGTTATGTCAAATTGCGATCCGGGAGACAGTATAGACAGTCATATTGAGGATACATTAAAGGGCGGCCGTTTTATCGCAGGCAGAAATGCAGTGAAAGGCCTGTGTGAGGATGCGCCTGCAGTGATAGACTGGCTTAAAAACCTTGGGACTGTTTTTACAACGGAAGCCGGCGGGAATATTTCGCACAGGGCTTTTGGCGGACAGTCGTATAAGAGGACCTGCTACTGCGGCTCTTCAACGGGTAAGCAGATCGTTACCGCACTTGTTATGGAAGCCAGGAGACTTGAAGGTAAGGGACTTATAAAGAGGCGTTTGTGGATGGATTTCCACAGTGCTCTCATAAAGGACGGAGTCTGTTACGGTGTCCTGTTTTATAATGAAGCAGCCGGCGATATTGAAGCGATCATGGCAGACAGTGTTGTGGTCGCTACCGGAGGACAGAATGCTCTGTTCGGGAAAACCACCGGTTCTACCCTGTGTGACGGCTATGTGCAGGGTAAGCTGTTCATGCAGGGTGTTGAGCTGAAAAATCTTGAATTCATCCAGTATCATCCGACAACGATCGAAACTTCGCAGAAAAGAATGCTGGTATCGGAAGCGGTAAGAGGTGAAGGCGGGAGGCTGTATTACGAAGAGAACGGTAAACGGATATATTTTATGGAGGATATGTTCGGCGAACGTGGAAATCTTATGCCAAGAGACGTTGTATCAAGATGTATGGCCGGAACCGGAAGAGACATATTCCTTGATATCTCTTTTCTTGGGAAAGAGAAGATACTTAAGAAGATTCCCGAGGTATATGAACTGTGTATGAAGTACAGAGGGATCGATATCTCGAAAGAAAGCATCCCCGTTGCTCCTTCAATCCATTTCTTTATGGGAGGGATAGCGGTAAATAACTCACATGAAACCAATATCAAAAACCTCTACGCCATAGGGGAATGCGCCTCCATTTATCATGGTGCCAACCGTCTCGGAGGGAATTCGATCCTTGCAGCGATCCACGGTGCCAAAGTGGCGGCGGATGCGGTAGCATACGCGTGGGAAATAAGTGAAGAGAGCGATTGGGAAACGGAAATTGCCAAAGCTAAGAATGAACTTGCAGATTTAAAGAGTTCCGAAAGCCTTTTTCCTGTTATGTACATAAGAGATATGCTTGCCGAAACGATGAGCGCAAACCTTGGAATTGTGCGGGATGAAGGAAATCTGAAAAAGGGAATAGAGGATGTGGCTTACTATCTGTCTGTAGTGGACAGGATCCGTTACGACCGCTCTGAGCTTACTTATTACGGATATTCATTAACGGGAATACTTACATTGGCGAAGGCTGTACTTACCTGTGCGCTGTTCAGGAAAGAGAGCCGTGGTGCGCATTATCGAAGTGATTATCCGGAAGAGGAAGACAGCTTCCTGGCGGCAACCGTTATTTCGTATGATAATGGAAGGTTTAAGACGGAACTGGATAAAGAGGGGAAATATGAAAGTTAGGATTTTACGGCAGGATGATCCGGTATCAAAACCGTACTGGCAGGAATTCCTGTATGAAAAAAAGGCAGATCAGACAATAGCGGGGATGCTGGATGAACTGAATTATAAGGATGATATTAAGGATATAACGGGTAAGCCTGTCCCGAGGATACAGTGGGAATGCTCATGCCTTCAGGGAATGTGCGGCGGATGTGCAATGGTGATAAACGGAACACCTGCACTTGCCTGTGAAACATTTCTAAGGGATATAAAAGAGGATACGGTTGTTCTGGAGCCGCTCAGGAAGTTTCCTACGATAGCGGATCTTGTGGTGGACAGAAGCGTTATCCATGAGAACTTAATGAAGGCGGATGCTTATATAGAAGAATATAAGGGTTATAACGGGGACGGTTATGAGCATATGTATCTGGTGGGCAGATGTTTAAAGTGTGGGTTGTGCCTCGAAGTATGTCCCAATTATAAAAAAGGTGAACAATTTTACGGTGCTGTATTTGCGAATGACTCGTATTTCATATCGGAAAGAAGCAGGACAATGCCCGGAGCAGCAAAAAGATCATATGAGAAACATTTCGAACAGGGCTGCTCCAAGTCCTTATCATGCATGGAAATATGTCCTGTGAATATGCCTACGCTGGCCTCGATATCCGCAATGAACCGAAAATAACTGTCATTACAGAAAGAAACCGAAATAAACCGCCATTACTGCAGGAAACCGAAATCAGCCGGTTGGTGTTTCCGGGATTTACTTTATAGCATCGAAGTTAAGTATTTCCGCCTCGAAATATTCATTGATGAGGTCGTCAAATTTCTCCTGTATTTCGTCCTGATCCATGTCTGAATGATCTTCTCCGTCGTCGGAATCATAATAATAACTTGCGTTGCCGTCTGCATCGAATGTTTCGCCGGCTGTTTCCGCTACAGTGAGCTTACCGTCCGTAACCGTGTATCTGGTAACCGAGTGATTGGAACCCGCATACAGACTTTCATCCTTGACTGCAAGCGGATATGCGGTTCCGCCTGCTTCAACATATCCGGCATAAGACGGTACACCGTCATCATAGCGGAATATTTCAGCATCTATGGCGGCCTTGTTTCCGTCGAGGTTATCGTAAGTTCCGCTTGCAACAAGCAGAACATCTTCATCACCGAGAGTAACATTGGTATAGCCCTTTCCTGCATCAAGGTTATCGACTATCTGTGTGAATGTGTCGCAGCCTTCAATATCGGTGGTCATTTCATGAGCATCGGCCTCATCCGATCCCGGGATGTCTGAGTCATCACTGTCATCATCATCCCCGTTATACATATTTTCAACGACAGCCTGAATATCAAAACCGTCAAGATCCTCTGCCGCTACAGAAAGAGAGTAGGCTATGCCAAGTTCCTCATCATACCAGGTACACAGATCGACAGTTTCGTCTTTGCCGAGGGACCTGTAGAACTTAGCGGGTAATTCCCAGCCTGAAAGTGTACCTTCATCTTCAACATCCCATTCATAAAACATTCCTGAAATATCATCCTCCGGCTCGGCATCCTTCCGGTACCTTGCGGTAAACGATCTTGTGCTGTATTCATCCGCTATGTCGAAATCCAGCTCAACAAGTGGTTCTTTATCGTCATCCGGGTCATTATTTGGGTCCATTATCCTCCATGTGATATTTGAAGCATAATCAGGGGCTTTAAAAATGCGCTCCCTGCCTTCTGTTGCTTCCTCCTCAGAGACATCACGCCATGGATTGGCCAGTCCCACCAATGGCTCTTCATCCTCACCTTCGGATACATCATCCGTTTCGTCAAGGGCTGATGTCTCTTCAGCATCCGGATTGCCGGGAGTCTGGTTTATATTGATATTTACATCTCCACAGCCTGCCAACAGTAAGGATATGGCTGTCGTTAACATTATCATTTTTCTGTTTTTCATTGATTTTCTTCCTTTACAATTTTATTGATTTGTTAAAACCTTACTGTTAAACAGACCCTTTTGTCAAGAAAAAATTAATCACTTCCCATGGAAGACCTGTTCGGAGATTTTTCCTATGCAATAGCGTTCAGCCGCAACCACATGAAGGTGAAGGACGGCAAGTCTGAGAGACCGAGGTTCCATGTTTATTTCCAGATCGAAGAGATAACAGATGAGAAGGTATGGAAGAGGATCCGTGACAAGTATGCTGCGGAGCATCCCTTCTGTGAGCTGTGTTTTGAATGTGGAATTATCGTGCCGACTGAAGAGATCCACCACAAGCTGCCTTTGAGTGAAGGTGGCACGCACGATCGCAGTAACCTGATCGCGCTGTGCAAGTCGTGTCACTCAACCATACACGCGAAGAGAGGGGACTATTGGGGGCGCACGATGTCCGGTGGACATCGGCTTTGCGCCGATCGGAGCGAAGCGGAGACCCATCGCGGGTAGGGGCGGTACGAATCTCTACAGGTATGGCTCTCAGGGAACGGCGTGGGGGGTCATGCGTGCAAAATCGCGAAATGGAAGACGGGGGGTATGGCCAAGATACACTAATAATTAAAAACGAAAAATCTGTTGATAATTTCCGGATTCGGTGGTATACTAACCGCAGAAAGGATTTATTAACGCAAAATCCGTTTTTAATTTTGGAGGTGCTTGGTATGAAGCTTCTGAAAATCACAGCGGACGGTTTACCGCTTTTTAAGGAAAAGCTTGATATATGCTTTTATGCACAGCAGAGAGTATCAGAGGATCAGAAAGATATCCTTTATTCCTTGTTTTCAAATATATATTTGAATCCGGCTAATGGCTTTATAGGAATTAACGCTTCAGGAAAGACATCTGTATTAAAGGTTATACTTTTGTCGCTGGGCATACTCAATAATGAGCCAATTAATCACATTGAAACAAAAGACATTTTGGGGAACGCCCAAAAGGCAGTTTTAAACATCTTCTTCTACTCAGAGTCAAAGAAGGAGATATGTCGCCTTGAAACCATAATTACTTCGAGGCAGACAAAGACGGAGGGGATTGTATATAGAATCCTGTCAGAAAACTTATGGTTGAAGCAGGCTGATGAGGTGATTACTCGTAAGTCGCTGCTTGATTTTGATGGAAAGGATTCTGTTATGCTCAGAAGTGGACAGGAAGATTTTCTGTCCGATGATGTCAGCATTATGATCGCCCGTAATAAGAAGACTGGGGAAAATATGAGGGTGGTGAATTTGCTGCAATTCACTAATATCAATGTACTTCCTTTTTCAG
>JAEEGL013461392.1_pt1 | contig 15545 bp, 12 predicted proteins | sample 9134231 | NCBI WGS metagenome assembly JAEEGL01 (sample SAMN16246548, study PRJNA631951) | gut metagenome | biome: gut microbiome; feature: rumen; material: fiber-attached | host: Bos | place: Iran: Karaj | collected 2018-10
CTTTACAGCGCTGATTCCGTAGTAGTTACGGAGCAGCATGATCCCGCCGCCGACGGTGTTCTTGGCGATGTAGCTGTCGAGCAGGTCATCATTGAGCGGCTCGCCTTCGATCGACACGCCGTTCAGGATCGGGACGGTCTGAAGGAAGGATTTGAACGTCTCCCTGTCGCTGTAATACTCGCGCATGTGGATCGGTACCAGATCTACATTGGTGAATCCTGCCGCCAGAACATTCTCGTAATCTGCGATCGACACGGGCTTCGGATCGTCGTAGCCCTGGCCGCCGCTGAATTCGAGCTTCAGGCTCCAGCAGTCGTACTTGTCGACTCCGCGGATGAGGAAATGACCGCCGGGCTTCAGGCACCGGAAGACCTGCCCCGCATCGGTGATCGTGTGGCGCGCGACCACCACGTCATAATACTCATCCGGCACGTCCATCTTAAGATTGTCCATGACCCTGAACGAGATGTTCTTTCTGCCGCTCGCGGCAAGATTGGCCCGTGCGGTGTCGATCATGCGGGGAGAGTAGTCCGTGCCCAGGATCTCCGCGCAGTCGGGGAACTCCGTTAAGACCTTCTCGCCGCCGGCCGTGCCAAGGTCCAGTACCCGTGATTCCGGTCCGCAGACGGACCTCAGCAGGGCATACAGATCCCAGTCTGTTAAGCTCTCTTCGCGGATCCCGAACTCGTCGAAATTCCAGTGGGCCATCTTCTCAAAATAATTGAATTCGCTTTCGTGTGACATAAAAAAGAACCTCCTTTCACGAACAGCAAAATCTTCCGCCTATAAGCGGCCTTCTTTGTCATTCATGATGAGATTCTAAGGTTCTGATCATTATTAACCCCGCCCGCAGACTTGGGCGTCGCGGCTGCAGAACGCGAATAACTAATTGATCTGCAACATATTAATTATACCACGTTCCACGTGGGACAAAAAGGGACTTTACAGCAGATAGGTAAGATGTTACCATAATTGGGAACATATTACCTATCGTGAAACACAACGGATTAGCAAAAGGGAGGACCCACATGAACATAGAAGATACAGTCAACAGCAATCAGTTAAACTTCGACGGAATACCGTCCAGCTACTATCTTTTAGGCCTCTTAAGCGCATTCGAGAACCGCTTCCAGGCGATGGCCGACAACATGATGAAGGAGATCAGCTGGAAGCAGTTTTTCGCGATCGTCTGCATCAACATGTGCAAGGAACCTCCGACACTCAAGGAGCTCTCGGACATCCTCGGGAGCTCGCACCAGAACGTCAAGCAGATCCTCTTAAAGCTCGAGAGCAAGGAGTTCATCGAGTTCCTGCCTGACCCGTCCGACAAGCGCAAGCAGCGCATCGTCCTCACAAAGAAGTGTCAGAAGTTCTGCGAGAAGAACAACGAGATGAGCATAAAGATCATGGAGAAGATGTTCGCCGGGATCCCGGAAAAGGACATCAGGACCACGATCGACACGATAACAAAGATTGAGAGGAACCTCTCGGAGGTATGAACATGGCAGGGATCATAGTATATAAGTCAAAATACGGTTCGACCAAAAAGTATGCGGAGTGGCTGTCGGAGGCGACGGGTTTTCGCGCGGTATCAGTAAAAGAGGCTGACATCAGCGAGCTCGAAAAGTGCGACACCATCATCGTGGGCGGCGGAATATATGCATCGGGATTTGCATTTACGTCTTTCCTCAAGAAGAACATCGCAAGGCTTAAGGGGAAGAAGATAATCGCGTATGCCTGCGGCGCATCGCCGTATGTAAAAGAGTTCATCGACGAAGTAATTGCAAGGAACATGAAGGACGACCTCGCCGGGATCCCGGTCTTCTACTGCAGAGGAACCTACGACCTGAAGTCGATGAGTCTTGCGGACAGGACGCTCTGCAAGATGCTCCGCAAATCAGTTGCCAAAAAGGATCCCAAGGACCTTGCGGTCTGGGAAGCCGCGCTGCTGGAAGGCGATGAGAATGACGGACGCGACTGGACGGACAGGTCGTATATCGAGCCGATCCAGGCCGCAATCTGAGTTTTTGTTGTGAAATTCACCTCGAAAACCCGATTTTTGCCCCCGTCCCTTTGTTTTTTGTCATATTGATTACCATATGGCCTTTGTTAGTGTACTTCTCTTAAAATTCTGATAAAATGCAGTCGTGACTATTTAGGAAATAGTGGTAGGGTGCATGCAATTAAAAGATCTTTTGAAGTACGAGAATATCGTCATTCAATGTCATGATAATCCGGATGCGGATTCTCTCGCATCAGGTTATGCGTTGTGGTGGTATTTCACACAGAATAACAAGAAGGCAAAGTTCATTTACAGGGGCAGGAATGAGATCCACAAGAGCAATCTCATGATCATGGTCAAGGAGCTCGAGATCCCCGTTGAGTATGCACCGTTCGTTCTGGAGGAACCGGAACTCCTTATCACTGTTGACTGCCAGTACGGCGAGAAGAACGTTACCCAGACCAGAGCAAAGCACGTTGCGATCATCGACCACCACAAGAAGGTAGTCGAGACCGTCAAGGGCATGTCCAACATCTGCAGCGACATCGGCAGCTGCGCCACGGTCGTATGGGACATGATCAAGAGCGAAGGCATGGACCCCAATGATAACAGACTCGTTGCCACGGCCCTCTACTACGGACTCTTCTCCGACACAAACAAGTTATCCGAAGTCTCTCACCCGCTTGACCGAGACATGATGGATGCCCTGATCTACAACAAGTCGGTCATCACATCCATGGTCAACTCCAACATCTCTCTTGACGAGCTGATGATCACGGGCAGAGCCATAATGAATTACGAATATCACGAGAGCAACAAATACCTGGTCATCGAGGCTGAGCCCTGCGATCCCTGTATTCTTGGTCTCATAAGCGATTTCGCGCTGGAAACAGAGAATGTTGATGTCTGCATCGCATACTATGTCAGCCAGTTCGAAGTTAAGTTCTCAGTCAGAAGCTGCTCCAAGGAAGTCTATGCCAACGAGCTGGCAGTATTCCTCGCAGACGGCATCGGCGGCGGCGGCGGCCACATGCTGAAGGCCGGCGGCACCATCAGGACAGAGCTCCTGACAAAGCCCGCAAAGGACTTCATCGAGGAGAGAATGGTCGAGTATTACGACAGCTATATCGTAATCTACGCAAAGAACACCACTCTCAATACCGCGAACATGAGACGCTACGACAAGGTTACCCAGTCCCTCGGCGCCGTAAGACTCACGGATGTTTTCCCGAGTGGCACGCCTATCAACATCAGAACCCTCGAAGGCGACGTTGATACGGTCATCGACAAGGATGCCTACCTCATGATCGGTATCGAAGGTGAGATCTATCCCATCAAGGAGCAGAAGCTCTTAAACAGTTATGTATTTACTAACTTCAGATATACAAGAGAGTTCGAGTACGAACCTCGTATCAAGAATACTGTCACAGGCGAGATCAAGCACGTGCTGCCTTTCGCGCAGACGGTAAGATCCACGGGCAGCAGCATCATCTACGCAAGACCGCTCGAGCAGCCCGTTAAGCTCTTCACGACCTGGACCGAAGACAAGTACTATTCCGGCCAGGTAGGCGACTACATCGCCGTAAGAGCCGACGACGAGCACGACATCTACGTCGTCAACAAAGAGATCTTCGAGAGAACGTATAAGGCGCTGTAAGAGGCGATTGTTTTTGGGCGTCGGCTCATTGGGCGCGCTGGTCCGTTTTTGGTCCGGTTTTCGCGTTTTTGGCCCGGATTTGAGCACAATCCATTAAATTTGCAGATTTTTGGTCCGGAAAGAGCCTAAACCGGCACAAAATCGGTACAAGCGAAAATACCCACAAATTTATTACCGCTGTGGCCGCAAATCGGTAGTAAAAACGGTAATAATCCGTGTTTTTGTTATTTTTCCTACCGCTAAGCGGACAGATCGGTAGTAAAATCGGCAGCCGCCCCGAATCACCCCTCGAAAACAAGCACGCCGCCGTCTAATGAGCAACAAATAGGGCCGCCCCGCAGGACAGCCCCTCAAGTCAAGTTTGCTCAGCCTTATCAGAGACCGTATTTGCTCTTCGTTACGTCATCCAGCTCATGGCCGTTAAGATACCTCTCGCCCTTTTTGATCAGGTCGCTTATTGTGTAGCGTCTGATATAACCGAGTTCGCAGTCAGTTGAAACTGTATAAGAGAACACAAAGAATCTGTCCGTCTTCTCGTGGTAGCAATAGATGTTCTCGATGCTTGCGGTCTCGATCCATGAGTAGGTATCGAAGATGCTCAGCTGTTCATTTGTCTTAATATACAGCTGGTGGGTGTCATCATAGAAAGTGAATTCGGCTTCGCCGGCACAGAAGAAAGACATCTCATACAGGTTAATGAGTTCGCCGGTATCGCCTTTGAGAAGCATGAGATAGTCATCCTCTGCAACATAAAGGATACCGTTCCTGAATACGGCGCCCAGGCGGAATCTGCCGTTACAGCGGGACGTGTACTGTTCTTTGAAGGATTTATCTGTTACCACGATGGTGTATCCGTCAGAGATAAAGATCTGGGAACCGTCATCTGATGATGTTACATAGAGATTGGAGTTGTCTGTCATCCAGCCGGCCGGAAGTTTAACTTCAGAGAGTTTTTCCTTTTTCAGGTCTGCAACAAACAGATGGTTCTTTACCGTAAGGAATGCCGCGTTAAGGTTATCGACATAGATGATATCGTCTACGACACTCCAGCCGATGGCTTCATCAACGTCCGTTTCAAAGGTTTTGTAATTTGATCCGTCCAGATCAGATACCTCAAGTTCGAGTGACTTGTCCTTGATATCGCTCTTGTAGATCTTCCCGTCTACGACTTTTGTCTGGAACGATAACACGATATCGGTCTTATCAAGTCTCTCACTGTCGACATCAATGGTATAAACGCTTTCTCCAAAGCAGCCGTAGATTACTTCATCAACGACCTCAAGAGTGAAGTTAGAACTTAAAATGCCTTCCCTCGGGACATCTTCCCAGAAAACGACTTCGCCTTCATTCATATCGATGACGGAAATTCTTATGATCTCGGTTTCCGTAATGCAGGATGCAATGATGAGATAGTCATCGTATGTCACGGAACACTGGTAATTTGTTCCGACACTGTAATCTCCGGGAGCGTCTATGCCTTCCCATTCATCATCCTGAAGGTAGGGATTGTAGCTGATGATATCCATTCCGTCAGCCGGTATTGCATATATCGTACCGCCGATCAGTCCCAGGTGGATGTTATTGCAAAGGAAATTATAGGAGATCATGTCGTCTGTGTCGTCATTTAATGCGAGAACATAATCACCGTTATTGCAGATGAACTGGGGAACACCGGTTCCGGCCGGATCAGCTGCGGTTATGATGGTGCTGTTCATCTTGTAGGTGTGTTTTACGTCTCCGGTGTTAATGTCATATATACCGGCAACATTTCCTGCATAGAAGAGAACTTCGCCTTTTGATTCCAGGCAGACGGCATCGCAACGGGGACTTATGTCATTGTATTCCAGCTGATTAGTCCAGTTATTGGTCATTGTGCTGTCGAAGCAATGAAATTCCATGTAATTCGTCTTGATGTATTTTATTTCGGTTGTGTACTGCGACGAATTCTTGGTCAGATCATCAATTGTTATGGCACAGACGTGTTCATTGTCGATAAAAGTCATCATCGAGACAAAATATGAATCGATATGCTGCGAATACAGTTTTCCTGTTTCGGTGTCATAGATATGTACCTGGTCTTTATCAGTCATGAAAACGTCGTCAACATAGGCCAGTTTCTTTCCGTCGGGAGAAACTGTCAGCATGTCATTTCTGAATAAGGTATTGGGCTCGACTTCGTATTGATCCTTTATGCTGCCGTCTTTGGCAGATAATTTGTCAACGGTGCTGTTTGATACGAACATGTATACACAATTCGAGCTGTACCTGACCGAATTCTCACTGAAAGTTATTTCGTCAGGCGTGAATGACCAGATCTGTTTTCCGCTTTCGATGTTATAAGCATCAAGGTGATCTCTGTATACTAAGCCCAGAGTGTCTTTGCCGAAGAAAATAATGTCGACGGGCGTGTTCTCGCCGAACTTCTTGAACAGGAGTTCGCGGGTGGCGGTCTCCCAGCAGTAAGCGTTTCCGGATGCATCCATGGCGGCAATACGTTCGTTATCTTCGGACAGAATGCTCTTAAAGATCTCATGATCGGTCCTGTAATTCCAGGTGGCCGTGTATGAAGCTCCGTGGTTGGATTTATAAGCGCCTGTTGCAGTGGTAATGGCCTTGATGGCATCTGCTGTTACGGGCATTTTCTCTGTGTTCTCGTTCGGGAGCGCTGCCAGTGCGAGATGAACGGCATCAACCCTTTTACCGTCTTTCAGCAGCTGGGTTGACTCGTTGGCGTAATAAACGGATCTGCTGCGGAGGGACTCGATAAGGCTGTTGTCGATCTGTTTCCTGCTGTATGTCATATACGCACCGAAAGCAGCCAGCCCCGCAAATGCGACGGCAACGATAGCTGCCGCACGCCTGATCATGTACTGTCTTCTTCTTCTCTGGAGTTCATCGTATGAGCAGCCGAGGATCGCGGAGGCAAGACGAGGGAGCTCTTCTCTGTCGGCTCTGCGTCTGGGCAGTCTGTAGTCGCATGACAACGGTTCCACGGGAACTCTGACCGTCTGCGTGATGCCGTTGGCATCCACGAACTGCTTGGTCATGGAGAGGAGCTCTTCGGGAATGACCTGGTCGGGCTCGCCGTCGCAGAGGACGGTGAGGACCTTGTCCTGTGAATGGGTCCTTAAGAAGGTGTTGATCTCTCTTTTTACCCAGATGGATTCCTTGGTGTTGGTCGAGCAGATAACGATGAGATACTCGGCCTTCTCAAGGGCGTTGGTTATGGTCTCTGTCAGATCGCTCGTGATGGGGAGCTCGTCCTTGTCCCTGAAGATACGGGTGATCTTCTCGTGCTTAAGGCCTTTTTTGAGCTTGTGCGGAACATGGAAATGTTCGAGGCTCTTCTGTACGTGTTCTGCGATCTCAGTGTCGAGTTTAGCGTGTTTGTACGAGATAAACGCGTTATAAAAATCTATCATGGAGCGTCCTCCTGTTTATTCCTTCCGTAATAGTAACATAAATAATTATTAAGTTGTCTGTCGTTACTATTACAGCTTTACAGGAGGAGATGTTGCAAAACTCCGGTTTTGATGCGGGAATCACCCCTTGATTATCGTTACCGTACCCTTGCTGCCGTCGACCGTGACCACGTCGCCGGTCTTCAATACCGACGTTGCATTGCGGCAGCCGACTACCGCGGGGATGCCGAATTCTCTTGCTACGATGGCCGCATGTGACAGGGGAGCGCCGATGTCCGTTACGATCGCCGACACCTTGTGGAATGCGACCGTCCAGCCGATGTTGGTGGCGCGGGTGACCAGGATCTCGCCTTCGTTTATCCCGCCGATCCCGCTGACGTCTTCTACGACTCTGACAGTTCCGGTTACTATTCCTGCCGCTCCGGCAAAGCCTTTAACGTCGGAGGAGAGCTCTCCTTCAGACTCGAGGCCACTGACATAGACGTCGTAACGTCTGTCCGGGTCTGCCATCCATTCGTCGGGGTCGAACCTGCCTACGACCAGATTGGGGAATCCGGGATAGGAATTGTACCTCGCGAAAGAGAGTTTTCGCGCAGGGATATACTGCAGGGAAGTCTTATCGCCCTTAAGCAGCGAGAACATCTCTTCGTAACTCAGCATGAAGATGTCGTCGCCCAGGCCGTTCAGTTCGCCCGCCTTCAGGATATACTCCCTGAAAACGCAGAAGATACGGACGCCCTTGCTCCTGATGTCTTCACGGAAAGAATTGGCGTGGACGAATTTTGCGGTCTCCTTGTCGAGCCATTTGGCCTTAGAAGGGTACTTCTGCTTGAACTCCGCTACCGCCTCTTCGTAAGACTGCTGCTGCTTCTCCTGCATCAGGTGGAGGTTGGCGCTGCTATCCTTCATGTCCCTGAGGAGCGCGTCGGGGAAGGAGGGATCCTCGTAAGGGCGCGGGGCCATGAGTTCCATCTCGTCGGCGCAGCGGTGGCCGCAAATGCGGATGTATTCCTCGCGTGTCATGGCGCCGGAGGCAACGTCTTCGAGCAGCAGCATGGGCTTCATGCAGTCGAGTATCCCGACACAGCCCGTGCAGAGACGGCCGGCCAGGTCGTCACCCGCGATCTTTGCGATCTTCTTGCGGGTTCCGAAGAGGGGGACCAGCGACATGCCGCTCTCGGTCATGATGGACGCGAGCCCGTCGTTGAGGTTCTTTACGAGGACGTTGTCCCAGTAAGCCATGAGTTCTGAACTGCTGTTGATCCTGCGGATCTCTTCGATCAGCGAGAGCGAGAGCTTATCGAGGTTTTGGACCATCTCGTGCTTCTCTTTTTTGGAGAGTGTCGACTTGTTCTTCGGGAAAAGAATGGACCTCATCTGCTTCATGAACGCCTTTTTGTCAAAAGGGGAGACGGGGATCTCGATGCCTTCCGGGATCTCGCCGACCAGGTCTCTGACCGTCTCATAAGCCTTCTCGCGGCTCTTGCCGAAGCTCACCATGATGGAGCACATGACTGAGATGTTCATATACGCCTGGCCGCAGATGTTGTCGAGCCAGTCGGGGAGCCCCAGGAACTCATTGATCTTCTCCAGGACGCTGAATGTCATGGGGCTCACGGGCTTCATGAAGATCTCGCCGACGTTGGTCTTGGTCAGGAGCTTGCATCCCGAGCGCGTGCCGTTGATGTCGTAATTTGTGGGGTTCAGCCTCTTGAGAGTCGTGATGGGGCGCGCCTGCAGGATGTAGGTCCTGCCGCCTGAGACAGCCCATTCGATATCCATCGGCATGCCGTAGAATGCCTTGATCGCGAGGGTGTATTTGCGCAGGAGCTTTGCGTAGGGTGCGAGTTCAGGATTTCCTTCGTAGGAATATTCCATGACGCCGAGCCTGAATTCTTCGGCATTCTCGCTGCCGGACACGAGCTTCTCGCCCTCGCCGTGAACGTAGTTGCCGACGATCTTATCGTCCTTGCCGGTGATTATGTCGGAGGTAAATATTACGCCCGCAAATTCAGGTTTTACGAACTCCTGGATGACGACGCCGATGCCTTCGCCGGCCGCGCCGTTATGGCTCTTGTATTCCTCAACGCGGCTGCTGTCGGCTGACCCGATGACCTGCCTGACGGCGTCCCTTATTCCGCTAACCGCAATGTCCGTCAGGGTCTCGTACTGTCCCGCGAAAGAGTTGTTCGCGCCGTCTTCTCCGATCGCTGAAGACCTTACGGCGTATGTCTTTTTGGGGTTCAGCTTTGCTGTGATTTCATCCAGTTCCGCGAGAGCTTCTTCTCTTATCTCCCCGTCGCGAAAACCATCCGCAACGATGACGTATCCGCCCGGAATGTTCACCTTCAGGTTCTTCATCATGAGCGCCAGGGATGAAGCCTTTCCGCCGGACCTTGCGAGTTTGTCTGACGGGATGTCTTTAAGATCAAAAATGTATCTCATTCTCAGTCACCCAGGAGCAGGTCAACTCTCATATCGATATATTTCTTAAGCTCTTTCTCGTCATCGAGATCGATGCCGAAAGATTCTTTAATGTCGTCTTTTCTGTACACGATGAGCTGCATCATGGAAGAGAGCTCGTAAGCAATGAGTTTGCATTCTTTATCGGTCTTTTTGCCCTCATAGTGCTTTTTGACATAGGGGAAACTGAAGGATTCCTTGCTCAGGTCCCTGTTGAAGAGAACGTGGCCCGTGATGGCCTTGGTAAACTTCGGGTTCTCGACCAGGCACTTAGCAACGATCAGATGCAGTCTTTTCAGGAGTTCCCTGGGCGGCAGGTCGGACGCGAGAAGAGACGCGACTTCTGTCTCATTCAGAAAACTCATATACTCTTTCTGGAAGGTGGCGTAGAGGAGATTCTCTCTCGAGCCGAAGCAGTAGTTGATCATGGAAGGCTTTGTTCCGGCCCTCTCGGCGATCTGTCTGGAAGTGACGTTGAACGGATCTTCCATCTCCTCCATGAGGCTGAAGGTCGCGTCGATCAGTTTTTCCTTTGTTATATTGAGTTTCTCGTCTTTCTGCATGGTGGTCTCCTGTTATTGAACGTGTTCAATAAAGATATTATCACACCGTTCCGCACTCTGCAATCACGAGATAATTTAAATTTTCCCGTTCATGTGCAACAATTTGAATTGTCAAACTGTATTGATAGTATCGAAAACAAAAATCATCAGTAATCAGGGAGATTCCCGGGGAGAGAACTATGGCAAATAAAGTCAGAGAACCGATGCCCGCGTGGGGCAAAGTCTATACCGTTATCGCGGTCATCATCATTTTGGGTCTGAACATCGCAGGATCTGCGGTTAACGCATATACCGAAGTGCAGTGTCTCAAGAACAGACAGAATGACCCTTATCACATCGATGCGGTCTACGATGAGATCTCATACGTCACGGACGGCAACGGCGACACATATGCGATCGGCATCGATTATTACGAGAAGGTCGATCCTAATGCCCCGAAGAAGAGTGATAACTCTGATGAAGTTGACACTGTTTTTACGGCAGTCGGCGCCACGGAGATCTTACTGTTCGTTCCGAACGTTCTGGCGATCGTTCTCGCGGCAAATCTTTATAAGGCAGTCCGAAAGAAAAAGGATGGCATTAAGGCCGGTGCCAATATCGCAGGCGTGATCATCAGCGGAGTTCTCCTGGCCGGATGCGGTTTTATGGCAGTTGGTCTCAGCGTTTATTTGCAGAGAGCCAGAGCAGCGGCAACACCAATTGCGGCTCATGCGCCGGTCATCTATCTCTACACGGAAGAGGAGACTCCCGTTAACGTGCAGCTCGACCTGAACGGCGAGTTCACCTTCACATATCCCCGCTACATTGAGGACAGAGGCTGGAACGTTACCGCATCCCCGAGCGGCACTCTGACTGACAATCTCGGAAACAAATATGACTTCCTGTTCTGGCAGGCTGACATGTATTTCGATTATGACTTAAGCCGCGGATTCTGTGTTCCGGGCGACCAGACCGAAGAGTTCTTATATGCGGCAGCATACGAGCTCGGCCTCAACGAGAAGGAAGCCGCTGCATTTGTCGGCTACTGGATCCCTTACATGAGAGACAACGAATATAACGTGATAACCTTCCAGACAGAGAGCTTCGATGAGGCAGCCGAGCTCCACGTATCACCCGAGCCGGACGTCGTTCTCCGCGTCAACATGCTCTGGTATGCATCCGACGAGTACGTTGACATCAAGGCTCAGGACCTGTCAGCGATCGGCCTTCCGTTAAGTGAGAGGCACGGTTTCACACTGGTCGAATGGGGCGGCGAGATCCTGGAATAACGTTCTTATTTGTAAGTGAACCCCTAAAGTCGGACAGACTTCGGGGGTTCAATTCATTTGGTTGACGATTTTTCGCGCCGGTGTGAAAATAACAGGTATCAATAATAGGAAAGGAACTTGACTATGGAAGGTATTAATAAGGTTTGCGAATTTTTGGAGAAGACAAAGACTTATTATCTCGCAACGGTTGAAGGTGACCAGCCCAGAGTCAGACCCTTTGGTACTGTACTTGTTTTCGACGGAAAATTATATATTCAGACAGGCAAGGTTAAGCCCGTTTCACAGCAGCTCGCAGCTAATCCGAAGGCTGAGATCTGCGCATTTGACGGCGAGACCGGCACATGGCTCCGCGTTGCAGGCGAGCTCATCAACGACGATTCACATGACGTGAAGGTCGCAATGCTCGACAAGCACCCTGAGCTCAAGTTCATGTACAGCGCTGACGACGACAACACACAGGTCCTCTATTTCAAGGACGCAACAGCTACGTTCAGCTCTTTCACCGCTGCACCTGAGACTTTCAAGTTCTGATAGTGCGTTAATATGATCCAGGACATACTTCCGCATAAGCTGGATAATCACTATTATCCTGACCGCATTGCCGATGCCAATAATATCGTCATCGTCATAAGAGAGAACGACGTTCTCGTTAAGGGCGACCTGTTCCCGAGGGCGGGCGAACTTAACGTGGAGCTGAGTGCGCTCACATATCTTTTTGAGCTCAAGGACGAGAATGAATACTATCTTCTGGACGTCACGGGGAGGGAATTCGATATCCCGGAAGGCTACGAATTCATCAACATCCGCACGTTCAGGCGCATGAACACGGCCAAGAAATACCGTGTTTTCCTTACGTACACTGCATTCCAGCTCTCGCGCTGGTACAGGGATAACACCTACTGCGGCCGATGCGGCAGAAAGACTTATCTTGATGACAAGGAGCGCGCGATCAGATGTGAGTGCGGCAATGTAATCTACCCGAGAGTCGTGCCTGCAGTCATCGTCGGCATCACGAACGGCGATAAGATCCTCGTGACCCAGTACAAGACCGGCTACGCGCATTACGCGCTCGTTGCGGGCTTTACCGAGATCGGCGAGACGCTCGAAGAGACCGTCGCCCGCGAGGCGATGGAGGAGACCGGCCTTAAGGTTAAGAACATCCGCTATTACAAGTCCCAGCCCTGGGGCATCGTGGACGATATTCTGGTCGGATTCTACTGCGACGTTGACGGCGACGATTCGATCCGGATGGACGAGGGCGAGCTCAAGATCGCCGAGTGGCGCCGGCGCGAAGACGTGGAACTCCAGCCTGACGACTACAGTCTCACCAATGAGATGATGAAGATGTTCAAGGAAGGGAAAATTTAAGATTGTTATTGGGGCCGTCCTGAGGGGCGGCTTTTTTGTGGGGTGGCGATGGTTTTCGAGGGGCGAGGTGCCGGGCCCGTTGTTCGTTTCACTACCGATTTTGGCAAAATCGGCACTGAAAAATACAATGAGAGGTTCCATTGTTCATTTCGCTACCGATTTGTCCGCTTAGCGGTAGGAAAAATAACAAAATCGAGTTTTTTTACCGTTTTTACTACCGATTTGCGGTCACAGCGGTAGTGTTTTTGGTAGAGCTTGTTTTCGAGGGGAGCGGTGCCGGGCCCGTTGTTCGTTTTGTTGTCGAAAACGCGAAAACCGGTACAAAAAATGTCACGGGCACGGTTAGCGCCGGCCCGGCAGCCCGGCCGAGAATTACGCGTTCCTGATCTTACCCACTATAGAGCAGATGATGAATGCTGCGATATCCGTGATAACGATCGTCGAACCGACGGGTGTCTCGCACAGGATCGAGAGGATGATGCCGAAGAGGGCGCAGACCACTGACAGGCACGCGGAGAAGATGGTTACCGAGCGGAAGCTCTTGAAGACTCTCATTGCGGACAGCGCGGGGAAGATGACCAGCGCCGATACGAGAAGAGACCCTACCAGATTCATTGCGAGAACGATGATGACCGCGATAATTGTGGCGATGACAAAGTTCAGAATATTGGTCTTTGTGCCGACGGCCTTTGCAAAACTCTCATCGAAAGTTACCGCGAAGAACCTGTTGTAGAGCGCGATGAATGCGATCACGACGATCACTGACAGGACAATGCAGAGAATAACCTCCGATTTTGTCAGCGTCAGGATCTTTATGGATCCGAATAGCGTTGTGCAGACGTCGCCCGAGATGTTGGACGAAGTGGGGAAGAGGTTCATCAGGAGATAACCTGCCGCGAGCGCGCCGACGGAAATCATGGCAATGGCCGCGTCGCCCTTGATCTTCGCGTTCTGGCCGGTCCTTAGAAGAAGGATCGCGCACACGATGGTGATAGGGAGGGTCAGGATCATGCGGTCGGTGAGGCCGACTACTGCGGCGACTGCCATCGCGCCGAAAGCGACGTGGGACAGGCCGTCACCGATATAAGAGAATCTCTTCAGTACGAGGATTACGCCGAGCAGTGATGAGCACAGCGCGATCAGTACGCCTACGATGAGGGCGTATCTTACGAGCGGATATGAGAGGTATGTGATCAACGTATTAATGATGGTGATGACCTCCCTCCAGATACTTCGCGCCGGCAGCCGATGTCTTGTAGTCTTCGACGCTTCCGAAGAAGAAATTGTTTCCGATATGAAGGACGTGCTTCGCGTATTTGACGGAGCACGCGATGTCGTGCGAGATCATGATGATCGTGATGCCCTCATCGTTTAGCTTGTCGATGAGATCGTACATCTCGAGGGTTACCATCGGGTCGAGTCCTGATACGGGCTCGTCGAGGAGCAGCATCTTCTCTGTGGCGCAGAGCGCTCTTGCGAGGAGGACTCTCTGCTGCTGGCCGCCCGAGAGGTCACGGTAACTCCACTTTGCGAGGTCGCTGATGCCCAGGCGCGCCATGTTGTCCAGCGCTCTCTTCTTGGCTTCCTTAGTATAGAAGATGTGGAATCCCAGGCTGTTCTGGCATCCGGACAGGACCACTTCATAGACCGAAGCGGGAAAGTCCTTCTGGACGACGGTCTGCTGGGGCAAATATCCGATCTTTGAGGCAGTGAGGTCATCGTTGTATTCGATGGTGCCGGCCAGAGGCTTCTGGAGCCGGAGGATCGTTCTCATGAGCGTGGACTTGCCTGCGCCGTTCTCGCCGACGATGCAGAGATAGTCACCCTTCTCGACGCTGAAGTTCAGGTTTTCGGCGAGGGTGATGTTCTCGTAACCGAGTTTAAGATTTTTGCAGACTAACTGATCCATCGTACCTTCCTTATGCGAGCGCCTTTGTGAGGATATCCAGATTGCTCTCCATTACAGCCACATAAGAGCTCGTAGATGCCTGCTTTGTGCTCTGCATGGAGTCGAGGACCAGGATCTCCTGGTTCTTGGATGTTGTGTTGTCGATGATGGTTTTCGCGATGGCGCCATCGCCGCCGTCGATCGTGAGGATGGCATTGAGACCCAGTTCGTCGGCCTTGTTCGCGAGGAAGACGACCGTCTCGAAGCTTGCCTCTGTCTCGGCCGAGCACCCCGCGAAAGCAGCATAGTACCTGATGCCGTAATCGTCAGTCAGATATCTGAACGGGAACCTGTCGCCGAAAAGGAGCGTGTCCTTGGTGCCGCTCTTCAGGGCTTCAGCGTATTTTTGATCGAGTTCGTGAAGCGTGTTGTTATAGTCAGCGGAATTGTCTGAATAGGTCTGTTTATTCGAAGGATCAGCCGCGCCCATGGCGTCGGAGATGGCCGATACGCAGCGCTGAGCGTTCCTCAGGGAGAGCCATACATGCTCGTCGTATTCGGGGCCGCCTTCGTCCCCGCCCTCATCCTCATCTTCTGCCTGCATGCCTTCGACGATCTCTTCCTCAACGGCGGAATCGCCGATGGTGTCCATGAGGTTTACGACCTGCATGTCCTTATTTACTGCGCCCTTGAGGGCATCTTCGACCCATTCGTCAGACTCGCCTCCGACATAGATGAACACGTCGCATGAAGAGATGCTGATGATGTCTGCCGCAGTCGGCTGGAAGCTGTGCATGTCAACGCCGTTGTCGCACAGGAGTTTCATGTCGATATTGGAGATGTTGTCGCCGGCGATGTTTCTGACCCAGTCGTATTCGGGGAAGATCGTCGTGACTACCTTGAGCTTGCCGTTA
>JAEEGL013525263.1_pt1 | contig 15545 bp, 13 predicted proteins | sample 9134231 | NCBI WGS metagenome assembly JAEEGL01 (sample SAMN16246548, study PRJNA631951) | gut metagenome | biome: gut microbiome; feature: rumen; material: fiber-attached | host: Bos | place: Iran: Karaj | collected 2018-10
TAGATGTGAAAACATTTCTTTATCGGAAGTAAATAAAGAAGAATTAGATGATATTAGTAATATTAAAATAGATAAAAGAAAATCGAGTAATGAAAGAATACTCGATTTTTTAATAAAGACTAAAAATCCATATATTTTTAAAGTTAATGGTAGAGTAGTTCAAATCGCTTTTTCTAAAAACGAAAAAACAGCAGATGACTGTTTAACAAATGTTTTGAAAAAATTATACAAGTAAGTCAAGTGTGCAATTAAATTATTTGTACCTTAGTAATTAATCAAATTATTAAATACAATGTTGATGATTTTGAGGTGAGAATGATGTCTGGTAGAGGAAACAAAAAAGTAAGTAGATTAGATACTAATACAAAATGGAATGTTGGAATTTATTCAAGAAGATCATTCGATGACTTAGAAGATACAGAATCAAATACAATTACTAATCAAAAAAATATGATAACTGATTATGTTAATAGCTTACCTAATATGACAATAGTTGATTATTATAGTGATGATGGATACTCTGGAACTACTTTTGATAGACCGAGGTTTAAAGAAATGATGAATGATGTTATTTCAGGAAGAATAAATGCAATTGTTTCAAAAGACCTTTCTAGGTTAGGTAGAAATCATCTTGAATTAGGTAAATACTTGGAACAAACATTTCCAATATATAACATAAGAATTATTGCAATTAATGATGATATTGATTCTTTTCTTAAACCGGAGACATTTAATAATTTTATTGTTCCATTAAAAAATATAATCAATGAAAACTATTCTAAAGATATTTCAAAAAAAGTTTCAAGTTCTTATTTAACTATGGCTAAGCAAGGAAAATTTATTTCTGGAACTACACCTTATGGTTATAAATTAGATAAAAATGATAAACACCATTTAGTAGTAGATGAAGAGGAACAAGAAATATGTAAATTGGTATTTAAAATGGCTTTAAATGGAAATGGAATAGTTAAAATATGCAAATACTTAAATAATAATCATATTTTATGTAGGAAAGAAATAGTAAGAAGAAGAAAACATAAACTATCATTAGATCCATATTTTGGAGATATTAAATACTTATGGAGTACATCTTCTATAAGAAGAATGTTGTCTAATGAAACATATATTGGTAATTTAGTTCAATTAAAAACATATAAAAGAAGTTATAAGGAGCGTAGAGAAATTCCTAAGCCAGAGCATGAATGGATTAAATGCGAAAATACCCATGAAGCTATAATATCTAAAGAAGAATTTAATAAAATTCAAGAATTAGTAAAAAAACGAACTCCTAATAGAAGTAATAGTGATAAAGAATACTCAATATATAATGGGATATTAAAATGTGCAGATTGTGGTAAAGCTATGTTAAAGCAAGAGGATAAGAGAAAAGAAAAAATATATTCAAATTACTATTGTTCTTCTTATCTATATACAAATAATTCATGCAGCCAGCACAAAATAAAAACAAAAGAATTAGATTCAATAGTTTTAGAAACGATACAATTACAAATAAAACTAGTAATCGAAATTGATAGAAGTATCAAAAAATTGTTTTTTAAAAGCAATAAATATTTAAGAGAAAATGATTATAAGAATAATGTTAGAATAGCTGAAATAAAAATAGATAGTTATAAAGAAAAGAAAAGAAATAATTATAAAAATTGGAAATTACAATTAATAGATAAAAAAGAATATGAAAAGAATTTAAATGAATATGATTTAGAAATAGAAAAATTAACAGAGGATATAAATTTGTATACATCTTCCTATCAAGAAACTATCAGTCGATTAAGAAAGGATGAATATTGGATTAGCCATTATAAAAGAAATAGAAAAATCAAGAAGTTAACCAGAGATGTATTAATGGAATTAATAAAAAATATTTATGTAAATGATGATGGAAGTATAAAAATTATTTTCAAATATGAAGATGAATATAAAGAATTATTACATTATTTAAGCCAAGAAAGGAGTACTAAAGAATGTCAAACTGGAAAATTGGTATCTATTTAAGATTATCATCAGAAGATGTAGATAAAGAAGAATCTGATAGTATTATTAACCAAAGAAATTTGATTATGTATTATTTAAATGAATATAAAGACATTTCTGTATATAAAGAATATGTTGATGATGGATATACAGGAACTGATTTTAATAGACCAGGAATACAAAATATTATTAATGACATATATTCAAGAAAAATAAATGCAATGATAGTTAAAGATTCATCTAGGTTGGGTAGAAATTATATTAAGGTTGGAGAGTTTTTTGAAAACATTATTAATAAATTTAATATAAGATTTATTTCAATTAATGATAATGTTGATTCTTTTTTAGATCCGACTTCAATGACTTCTTTGGAAATGTCTATTAAGGCATTAATGAATGAAGGATATTCAAAAGATACTTCGAATAAAATTAGAAGTTCTTTTGCATCTAGCAAAAAACATGGTAATTTTATAGGAACAACTGCACCATTTGGTTATATTAAAGATGAAGAAGACTGTCATAAGTTTATAATAGATCCAAATGCAGCTGATATTGTTAAAAGAATATTTAATATGGTTATCGATGGTTATAGTAAGAAAAATATTGTTGATGAATTAAACAATCATAATATTCTTACCCCAAGTTCATATTTTAAAAGTATAATGAAATATAAGAATGGTATTAAAATAACATCTAGATGGAATACTAAGATGGTAGATTGTATTTTAAAGGATGAAACATATATTGGTAATTTAGTTCAAGGAAGAAGACAAAGGATTAATCACAAAACCCATAATTTTGTAAGAGTAGCAGAAGATGATTGGATTATCTATAATAATCATCATGAAGCTATTATAAATGAAAAAATATTTAATCAAGTTCAAGATATTTTATATAACAGAAATATTAAAGTAAAATGTGATGGTAATTATTCGCCTTATGCAGGTCATTTAAAATGTTTTGAATGTAGATGTAATCTGTATAGAAAAACTAAAAAAAGTACAAATAAAACATATTATTATTGTGGAACTTATATAAGGACACATAATTGTTCAAAACATTACATAACTGAAGATGCATTAAACGAAATTATACTGACATTGTTAAATCAATATATTGATATGTTATCAGATTTAAAAAAGAAAGTAGATAAAATAACTATTACTTCATCTATAGAATATAATGAGGATATCAGAAGATTTAAAAATGTTGAAATAGAAAAAGAAATAATGGAACAAGAAAAATTAATAGATCAATTAATAGATGATTATAAAAATGATTTAATCAGCAAAGAAGATTTTGAAGACTTTCATAAAGAGTATTTATTTGAACTAAATAATCTAAGATTAAAAAAAGAGGATATTGAAAAAGATAATAATGAATTTAATCTTGAGTGGTTAAATGAAATAAAAAAATTAAATAAGATTAATTCTATAACAAAAAATGTTATAGATGAATTTATAGATAATATATTTATAAAAGAAGATGGAAGTATAAATATAGAGTTTAAGTTTAAAGAACCATATAAAGAGACTATAGAGTATCTAAAAACCAAAAAATTATGATATAATATTTTAGGAAATGCAGTCAAAAAGGAAGTGAAATTATGACAAATAATGTAGAAAAGTATGAGTTACCAAAAAGTGGTATCAATTGGTATCCTGGCCATATGGCTAAAGCTAGACGTGAATTAAAGGAAACTATGCCTTTAATTGATATAGTTTATGAAGTAATAGATGCAAGAATGCCAATTAGTTCTAAAGTAGCTGACATCGATGATATTATTAAAGATAAACCAAAGATATTAGTAGTATCCAAATACGATATGTGTGATAAGAAAGAGACAGATAGGCTACTTGAAAACTATAAGGATTACGTTATTGTAAAATGTGATCTTATTAATGGAAACACTAATGAATTAATTAGTAAAACTAAGAATATTATTGGATCAATTAACGATGAAAGAGCTAAAAAAGGATTAAAGCCTAGAAAAGCAAGAGTTGTTGTTATCGGTGCTCCTAATGTTGGTAAAAGTACACTTATTAATAAGCTAGTAAAGAAAAAAGTTGTACAAACTGGTAATACTCCTGGAGTTACTAAAAGCTTAAGTTGGATTAGAATTAATGATGATATTGAATTATTAGATTCACCTGGAATACTATGGCCTAAGATAGATAATCAAGAGAACGCTCATATACTTGCAGCACTTTCATCAATTAAAGAAGAAATTATAGATACTGATGATTTAGCTAATTTTATTATTAATAAATTAGATGATTTATATAAAGGAGCGCTTGAAGAAAGATATAAACTTCAAGAGATAGATATGGATACAATATACGATGATATTGCAAAGAATAGGGGATTACTTGCTAAAGGTGGAATACCTGACTATGATAAAGTAACTCTTACTATAATTAGAGATTTAAAAGAAGGAAAATTTGGTAATATTACTCTAGATAGATGAGATTAAAATAAATTATAATTTTATTTATAATTTATTTTTTTATGTTATAATTTATATAGTAGAGGAGAATACATATGAAGAGAAAGAATTTTAAGGTGGAAAGAACTGATGGTGATGATATACTAGACGCTTTATCGATGAGAATTAATCAGAATTTAAGAACTGAAAAACAAATCGATGATAAGAAAAATAATGTATACTTTTGGCTATTTAAGTTTTTAATACTTATAGTATATTTATTAATACTTAATGGTATCTTTTATCTAGTAAAAGAATTAGGAGTATATTTAATATATTTATTTGCAGTGTCACTTAGAAGTGTATTATCATTTATATTTGATTTTGGTATTACATTTATCCAATTAATACTTACAACTTATATTTTATTAAAGAATTTAAAGATATTTACTAGAAGTACTTATTATAAAAAGCTTTATTCTAAAGATAGATACATGCTTAAGAAGAAGAGAGAATTCTTTGGTATTATCGAAAAAATATTACAAGCTTTTGGTGTAGTATATCTAGTAGTTATTGGATTTATAGCAATATTTTTAGTAAGTTTACTTACTATGTTTGTAGCTCTTATGATGCATAAACTATATATGTTTAGTTTATTTGCAATAGTAATAATATTATTAATTTTATGTTTCTTTGTATTTGGAGAAATGAAGAGTAAATTCTTTGGGTATAGATCTCATATTAGAAAAGAACATTTATATATTGGACTATTAGCACTTGCTTTTTCTATAATATGTTTTGGATATGAAACTAGTACATATAAAATGAATTCTAACTTACCAGATACTATGGATACTGTTAAGAATGGTTTAACTATCGATATTAGTGAAATTGAAAAAGTAGAAGTTAGTTCAAATGCTAAGTTTAATAATGTAGAAGTAGTACTTGATAGTACTCTTGATGATATGATTAGAGTAGAAGTAGAGTACTTTGAAACTGCTAATGTTAGCTATACTAGTTACTTTAATGATAATAATGTATTAAAATTACAATTTGATGGAGATATAGATTTTAAATTTGAAAACTTGAAAGATGTATATAGACTAGGAGTAGAAACTGTTAGAACAAAGACTATGTATAACTATAATATGTTTAAATATCCTATAGTAAGAATATATGTTGGATTAAATGATTACGATAGAATCAAAGTAGAAGGATCAACAAATAATTTAGAATAAAAAAATGTATGAGGGTTTTGATGGAAGAATTGGACAATAGGAAATATGAAAAAGAATTAAATGAAAATGGAATAGAGATAATAGCAGGTATAGATGAAGTTGGAAGAGGACCTTTGGTAGGTCCTGTAGTAGCTTCCTGTGTAGTACTTCCAAAAGGTTACTTTTTAGAGGGATTAACTGATTCGAAAAAACTTAGTAAAAAGAAAAGAGAAGAGTATTTCGATATAATTAGTAATGATGCTCTATCAATAGGTATTGGATGCGTTAGTGAAAAGGTTATAGATGAAGTAAATATCTATGAAGCAACTAAGATAGCAATGAAAGAAGCATTTGAAGAAGCTAATAAAAAGATAAAGATAGAACATGTTTTAATAGATGCAATGAAACTTGACTTATCTGTTCCTACTACTTCTATAATCAAAGGTGACTTAAAGAGTATAACGATATCAGCAGCTAGTGTAATAGCAAAAGTAACACGTGATAGAATGCTCGAAGAACTCGATAAAAAATATCCTATGTATGGGTTTAAAGATAATGCTGGATATGGTACCAAAAAACATATTGAAGCAATAGAAAAGTATGGAATAATAGATGAACATAGAAAAACATTTAAACCTGTATGTTTCTATTTAGATCATATTAATAAAGGATAGAAAAAGAAGATATAAAATTATATCTTCTTTTTTTAGTTATAAAAGTGTTATCATATTATAAAGAGGAGGGATAATTATGGTAGCAGAAGTTTTAGTAGAACTATCTAATAGAAATATAGATAAGACATTTACTTATAATGTTCCTCCAGATATGAAAGATAATATTAAAAAAGGTATCAGAGTTAAAGTACCTTTTGGAAAGAATAAACTTGAAGGATTTGTACTAGATGTTAAAGATAGTGACGATATCGATTATAATCTAAAAGATATATATGAAATAGTCGATGAAGATGTAATACTAAATGATGAATTATTATCACTTGGATTATTTCTTAAAGAAGAAACTTTATCTACTTTAATAAGTTGTTATCAAGCAATGCTTCCTAAAGCTTTAAAAGCTAGTGATAAGACTAAGATTAATATTAAAGAAGAAACAGTAGTAGAGATAAATAATGATATTAATCTAGATGAAATTAAACTTAATAATACACAACAGACTATTATTGATGAGATAAAAAAAGGTAATAATAAGAAGACTGAACTTCTTAAGATTAATTCTAGTTTAAAGACATTAATAAAGAATAATATTGTAATAGAAAAAAAGATTGAGAAGTATAGAGAAGTAAATAAGAACAGGAATTTATATGAAAACTTTAAACTAAATAAAGAACAAGAAAATGCAGTTAATAATATTATGAATACTGATAAGGATGTATCACTACTTTTTGGAGTAACTGGTAGTGGTAAAACTGAAGTATATATGGAGATTATTGAAAAGTATATAAATACTGGTAAAACTGCTATAGTACTTGTTCCAGAAATATCTCTAACTCCGCAGATGGTAGATAGATTCTTATCTAGATTTAATAATAATATCGCTATTCTTCATTCAAGATTATCTGATGGAGAAAAATATGATGAATATAGAAAGATTGCTAGGGGAGAAGTAAATATAGTAATCGGAGCAAGAAGTGCTATATTTGCACCTTTAAAGAACTTAGGTGTCATTATTATCGATGAAGAACACACATCTACTTATAAACAAGAAAATACTCCTAAATATAATGCAATAAATGTTGCTATTGAAAGAGCAAAAACCAATAGTGCTAAAGTAGTTCTTGGAAGTGCAACTCCATCACTTGATTCTTATGCAAGAGCTTATGCTGGAAAGTATAATCTAGTAGAACTAAAAAATAGAGCTAACAATAAAGAATTACCTAGAGTAGATCTTATAGATATGAACAAAGAAAGGAATAAGATGACACATTTTTCTAAAGAGCTAGTAGATGCTATAGAGACTACTTTAGATAATAATGAACAAGTAATACTTCTTCTTAATAGAAGAGGGTATGCATCATTTATTACATGTTCTAATTGTGGTTATGTAAGTAAATGTCCTAACTGTGATATTACGTTAACATATCATAAGAGCAGTGATATGAATAGATGTCACTACTGTGGTTATGCCGAAAGAAGATTAAGTGTATGTCCTAAGTGTCACGAAAACTCAATTTCTTCTTTAGGATATGGTACAGAAAAAATAGAAGAAGAAATCAATATGTTATTTAAAGATAAAGCAAAAGTAATAAGAATGGATTTCGATACTACTAGTACTAAAGGAGCACATGAGAGAATAATAAATGATTTTAGAAATAAAAAATATAATATTCTTCTTGGAACTCAGATGATTGCTAAAGGATTAGATTTTAAAGATGTTACTTTAGTTGGAGTAATAAATGCGGATACTTCACTTATGATTCCTAATTATAGAAGTAGTGAATACACATTTGATTTACTATCACAAGTAGCAGGTAGAAGTGGTAGAAGTGAAAGAGAAGGAAGAGTAATAATTCAAACATTTAATAAAGATCATTATGCAATTAAACTTGCTAAAAATCATGACTACTTATCTTTCTTTAAAGAAGAGATGAATATAAGAAAGACTTTAGGATACCCACCATATACTTATATAATTGCTATTAAGATTATGAGTAGTGATTATGAAACTGCTAAAAAGGAAAGTGAATATCTTAAAGATAAATTACTTGAAAATATTAAATCAACAGTGTTAGGACCTAGTATAGGTAGTAGTTTTAAAATAAATAATATATATAGATTTGGTATTATTATTAAATATAAAAAAGATGATACGATAGTACCATATTTAAAGAAAGTATTAGATTATTACAAAACTAATAATAAAATTAAAATAGATATAGATTTTAATCCAATTAATATTTAATTGGGTTGACAAATATAGGTAAAAAGGTTAAAATACCATATTACTGTTAGGGAAAGGGGAAGAGAAAATGTTTTACGATACTTTAAAGAAAGCTTTCAAAAAAAGAAATAAACAAGCTAGTAATTCATTAAATGAAAATATGATTCCTTCACTTGATGAGTTATTTGTTCTAGAGTATTCTGAGAATGGTGATAACAAAGCTAAGTTAATTGTACGTTCTCATGGTATTGATAAACTTTTTGATTCTAATACTTCTATAAAAGAATTCGTTGATGAACATTGTGATGCCTTTGATTATGATGTTAACAGAATTACTGATTTCTTTGCTATAGATCAAGTTCTTGAATATGATCTAGCTAGATATAAAGATATGATGGATTGTTGTCATCAAATGTTATCTTCTTTTGAAGAGTATTTAAATATTAAAAAGTCTATGGAACAAGGTAAAAAGTTTACTTTAGAAAAATAAGTACAATTGTATTTATTTTTTTTTGTTATAATAATTATGTAAGAGGTTTATTATGAAAGATAGAATTGAAGAAATAATTAAAAGAACTAAAGGAATAAAAAATAGTAGTGAAGAGATATTTGATGGTGGATTTATCAAGATATTTAAAGAGAATTATACACTTCCTGATGGTAGAAATATTAATAAATTAAGAGTTCAAAAGAATAGTGGTAAAGATGCTGCAGTAGTTATTTCTAGAACAGTTGATGATAAATATATTATGGTTTTCCAAAATAGAGTAGATAATATTGTTAGCTGTGAGTTTCCTAGTGGTTATGTTGAGAAAGATGAAGATATTGTTAAGGCTGCTTTAAGAGAACTTGCCGAAGAGACTGGGTACGTATCTAAAAAGGGAAGGGTTATCGATACATTTATTTCTAGTATAGGAACGGAAAACTCTAAGATTCATCTAGTATATGTAGAAAATGCTAAAAAAGAGAAAGAACAAGAATTAGATAGTGATGAATATATTAATTATGAACTATTTACTTTTGATGAATTAACATATTTATTTGAGAATAAATATATTATGAGTGGTGGTAATAGACTTGCTTATTATCATTTAAAAGAAATCTTAAAGAAATAGTTTGACATAGTAATATTAAAAAAATATAATAGTTTTATATATGTTATCAAGAGTGGATGAGAGAACCAGCTTTATGACTCCACAGCAACCTATTTGGTTAGGTGCTAATACTGGCAAAGTAGTAAATACTTTGGCTGATAAGAGATTGATATGAATTAAAAGCCGCTGTATTTATATAGCGGTTTTTTCTTGATAAACATATAGATAGGGAGGATATATGTTAAAAATTTTTACAAGCGAAAGTGTAACAGAAGGGCATCCTGATAAACTATGTGATTTGATATCAGATAGTATTTTAGATGAATATTTAAAACAGGATAAGAAATCTAGATGTGGAATTGAGACAGTAGCAGGTAAAGATATTATTTTTGTTACTGGTGAGATTACTTCTAAAGGAGTAGTCGATATTGAAAAAGTAGTTAGAGATACTATTAAGAGTGTCGGATATTTAGGAGAAAATGATATTGATTATAAAAAATGCAAAGTAATAGTTAATATTTCTAAACAGTCTCCAGATATTGCTCTTGGAGTAGATAAATCTCTAGAAGAAAAAGAAGGAGAACTTGTTAGTGAGGGAGCAGGAGATCAAGGTATAATGTTTGGTTTTGCTACTAGAGAAACAGATGAGTATATGCCACTTGCTATCATGCTTGCTCATAAACTTGCTAAGAGACTTACTGAAGTTAGAAAAAAAAGTATTATCGAAGGTATTGCACCAGATGGGAAGACTGAAGTATCTATCGTTTATGAAGATGATAAGCCAGTTAAAGTTCATTCAGTAGTGGTATCAACAGCACATACTGACGATAAAGATATCGATAAATTAAAAGAAGAGATTAAGAAAGAAGTTATCTATAAAGTTATACCTAAAGAGTTAATTGCTAGTGACACTAAAATACTTATTAATCCAACTGGTAGATTCGTAATAAGTGGACCTAAAGGAGATAGTGGTTTAACAGGTAGAAAGATTATAGTAGATACATATGGTGGATATGCACCACATGGCGGAGGAGCATTCAGCGGAAAAGATCCTACTAAAGTAGATAGAAGTGCTTCTTATATGGCTAGATTTATTGCTAAAAATATAGTAGCAAATAATTATGCAGATAAATGTTTAATTGAACTATCCTATGTAATAGGAGTAGCTAATCCAGTATCAATATATGTAGATACTTATAATACTAATAAGATAAGTGAAGAAGAAATTATAGATAAGATTAAGAAGACTTTTGATCTTACTCCTAGAGGAATAATCAATTATCTAGATTTAGAAAATGTAAGTTATAAAGATACAACTAATTATGGACACTTTGGAAAAGAAAAAATGACTTGGGAGAAAATAATAAAATTTTAGATGATATTTTTATCATCTTTTTCTTTTGAGATTGACATTTTATATGTTTTTATGATAAGTCTTTATTGTAAGATATAAAAAGGTGATAATATGAGAGATGGAAAATTATTAATAATGATTATTATATTTCTAATGATAGCAGTAGCTGAATCAATTATTATTATTCATATTATGCAAAATAATGGTAAAGAGAAAAAGGAAAATAATAATACTGAGATGGATGTTAGACTTAAAGAAGTATTAGATGGTGATTATAACCATGATTTACTTAAGAGTGTAGTATACACTTATTCAATACCATCTACTGGATATCTAGATGAAATTAAATTTGAGATAATTACTAATTCTATTAAAGGATATAATATAACATGTGATGGAAATGGCAGTAAGACTTTGATAAAAGAGTATCTTGTAGATCAAACTGATTATTCTGGATTACTTAAATATATTCACAAGTATAAATTTGCTGAATGGGATAAGTTAAAAGAAATAAGAGATGAAGAATTACTCGATGGGCCTTCTATTACTATTACTTTTACATATAATGATGAAAAGTTTGGTAAATCAGATAATGAGATATACGTATTAGATTTACAAAATTCTTATACTATGCAAGGTAATGATATATTAAAAGATTTTAAAGAATTCTTATATTCTTTGATAAGAGAAAAATATTTTGTAAAAGAGTATGAGCAAGAGTAATAATATTATTAGGAGTTTGTTATGAAGAAAATTAAATTATTATTATTATTTTTAATTGTAATTAGTTTAATTGTTCCTGTTTATGCTGCTTCTAAAAATGCTGATTTAAAAGTATTAGAAGTAGAAGATCATAAGATTTACTTTAATAAAGAGAGAACTAAGTATAAGGTTGTAGTAGAAGAAAAAGAGAATTCTTTAAATATAACTGCTATACCTGACGATAATAAATCTAAAGTAAAGATAGTAGGAGCAGATGATTTAAAAGCTAATTATAATAGAGTAGTTATAACTGTTACAGCAGAAAATGGTACTAAAAAGGAATATGAGATAACTGCACAGATAAAAGAGAAGATAATAGAGGAAGAAGAAGTTGGTTTCTTTGAAGGACTATTAAATAAAATATCTGAAATGAATATCAAAATGGAATATGTATATATAGCTATTGGATCTATAGTTGGGTTAATTCTAATAGTTGTTGTCGTACGTATTTATAGAGATAAGAAGATGGAAAAGACTATGGATAAATTTTAGAGATTATTAAATCTCTTTTTTTATACATATTTATACATATTTTTAAAAACTAATAATTGAATTATTCTATATACAATGATATAAGTGAATTATAAGATGAGAAGGTGGAGGATTATTTATGGCTAAAAGAAAGGTAAAAGCAAAGACAACAACTACTTCAGTTGCAAAATCTAAACATGATGTTATAGGTTTAATAGCTAATTTATTTTTAGGAGTAGATTTAGTAGCTATATTATTTAATAGAATAATTGTTGCAGAAGCTGATGTATTACTTACTAGAGGAATGGAAGAACAAGCAATGCTTAGAGCTATCGAAAAGATTGATTTAAGTAATAAGACTTTCTGCGGTGGAGTTCTATTAGCATATGCAGCTCTATTAATTGTTAACTACTTTTTATATCGTACAGATAAGAAAATACCTAAATATGTAATGCTTGGAATCTATGTAGCTATTGCAGTTGGAAGCGTATTATATTTCTATTCATAGTAATAATTAAGGCAAGTTATATACTTGCTTTTTTTAATTCTTGTAAAATATGTTGTTTTGTGGTATAATATGCATATATTTTGGGGGTGTTATCTTATGAGAGGAATTTATCATTTAATTGATGAAGATAAAGATACTAAAGAAAGAGAGTACTTAAATTTTGGAAGTAGAAAAAGATTCTTAGATTTAAAAGATTGTGATAATCCAAATACATCTTTATCTGTTATCGATTCTCTTACTACACTATTTTTAGATGAAAAAGATTTTAGAAGTTATTTAAAAGATGATATGGAAACATATCGTGATAGATTAATATATATTACATATAAGAATAATGGAGAAAAGAAACTTGCTTGTGTATACAATGACAAAGTTCTTCATGATATTGCTGAAAAAACATTAGGTTCACAAGGAGGAAGTGTCAACTTAAGTGATCATCTTACTAAGTCATATTTATATAGTATGTTTAGAGAGATTAAAGATCCTAATTCTACTTTTGTCGATGAAGTACTTGCTAGAACTAAACCTAGTTATTCTATAAATGATCATAATAAAGAATTAATATCTGAGATTAGAAGTGATACTGCATATACTCAAAATTATGAGAATTTTCAGTTAACTAGATTTCTTAGAAATTTTACTTCATATAAAGAATTTAGAGCATTATATTTAAACTATAAAGAGTATAAGAAAAGAATGGAACTTAAAAGACAAAAAGAATATGACGAAAATAAAGAAGAGTTAAAACAACTTATTAAAAGTAAGAAAAAAAATAGAGAAGTTCCAGGTCAAATTTCTATGTTTGGAAATAATGATAACAACAACAAATAATGTAAATACTTGATAAAATAAAAGAAAATGTGTTATATTTTTAGTAGAAGAATAAAAATGAGTTAGCAATAACTTGTTTTTTATGTGAAATAAAGGATGTGTTTTAAATGTCAAAAGACGATTACAATGAGAAGTCAATTAAAATACTTGAGGGATTAGAAGCAGTTAGAAAACGTCCTGGTATGTATATCGGATCTACTGATAAAAAAGGATTACACCATCTAGTTTGGGAAATAGTAGACAATGCAGTTGATGAAGCAATTAACGGATATGGAGATTATATTAAAATAACAATGCATACTGATGGTTCAGTAAGCGTTGAAGACCATGGTCGTGGTGTTCCAGTTGGAATGCACGAAAGTGGAAGAAGTACTCCAGAAGTAATCTATACAGTTCTTCATGCTGGAGGTAAGTTTGAAGAAGGTGGATATAAAGTATCTGGTGGATTACACGGAGTTGGTGCATCAGTTGTTAATGCTCTATCTAAATGGATGGAAGTAAATATTAAAAAAGACAAAAAAGAATACTTAATTAGATTTGAAAATGGTGGAGAAGTAAAAAATCCACTTAGAGAGATTGGTACAACTAATAGAACTGGTACTACTGTAAGATTTATGCCAGATGATAAGATTTTCTCATCTAATCAATTCTCTTTTTCAACTATTTGTGAAAGAATGCAAGAAAGTGCATTCCTTCTAAAAGGTATAACAATAGAAGTATTAGATGAGAATACAGGAAGAGATAATAAATATCATTATGAGAGAGGTATACAAGAATTTGTCGAATATCTAAATGATGATAAAAATCCTCTTCATAATGTTATTGCATTTTCTGGTACTAAAGAAAAAATAGAAGTAGATATTGCTATGCAATATACTGATACATATAATGAAAATATTATTTCATTTGTTAATAATGTTAAAACTCCAGATGGAGGAAGTCACGAGGTTGGATTCAAGACTGCTTTAACACGTGTATTTAATAGTTATGCTATGAATAATGGATACGTTAAAGGTAAAGATAAACCTCTAGAAGGTTCAGATGTAAGAGAAGGGTTAACTGCTATTATTTCTCTTAAAATTCCTGAAGCACTATTACAGTTTGAAGGACAAACTAAAGGTAAACTTGGTACTCCACAAGCAAGAACTGTAGTAGAAAGTATAGTAGGAGAAAATCTTACATATTTCTTAGAAGAAAATAAAAAAGTTGCTACTGATATTTTGGATAAATCAATCAAGAGTAAGGCAGCTAGAGAAGCAGCTAGAAAAGCAAGAGATGAAGCAAGAAAAGGAAAGACAAATAGTAAAAAAGAAAGAGCTTTATCTGGTAAACTTACTCCAGCTCAAAGTAAGAATAAAAATAAAAATGAATTATTCCTAGTAGAGGGTGATTCAGCAGGTGGTAGTGCTAAACAAGGAAGAGATAGAACGTTCCAAGCAATACTTCCACTTCGTGGTAAAGTTATTAATACTGAAAGAGCTAGTTTAGATGACATATTTAAAAATGAAGAAATAAATACAATGATATATACTATAGGAGCAGGATACGGACCTAACTTTGAACTTGAGGACTGCGAATATGATAAAGTAATAATCATGAGCGATGCCGATGAAGATGGAGGACATATCCAGTGTTTACTTTTAACATTCTTTTATAGGTATATGAAACCACTAATAGAAGCAGGAAAGCTTTATATAGCACTTCCTCCACTATTTAAGATACAAAGTGGTAAAAATATCGAATACGCATATAACATCGAAGAGATGAAAGAAATGACTAAAGGAAAGAAATGTGATGTTCAAAGATATAAAGGATTAGGTGAAATGAATGCAGATCAGCTTGCTGATACGACAATGAATCCTGATACTAGAAAATTAATAAGAGTTAAAATAGATGATGCAGCACTTGCTGATAAACGTGTATCTGTTCTTATGGGTGATAATGTTGAACCTAGAAAAGAATGGATTGAAGAGAATGTAGAATTCTCACTTGAAGA
>JAEEGL014184657.1_pt1 | contig 15545 bp, 18 predicted proteins | sample 9134231 | NCBI WGS metagenome assembly JAEEGL01 (sample SAMN16246548, study PRJNA631951) | gut metagenome | biome: gut microbiome; feature: rumen; material: fiber-attached | host: Bos | place: Iran: Karaj | collected 2018-10
TAAATAATAATAAAAAAAATAAGTAAAAAAGATGTACACACTATTTGTAATTCTTATCGTGATTGCAGCCCTGCTGATGATCGGTATTGTGCTCATTCAGGAGTCAAAAGGTGGCGGTCTCGCTTCCAACTACTCTCAGTTCAACCAGATCGGTGGTGTTCGTAAGACCACCGACTTCATCGAGAAGACCACTTGGGGCCTTGCTGCCGCTATGGTGATCCTCAGCGTAGCATGCGCTTACGTAGCACCACAGGCACTCACAGATACCTCTGTGATGGAGAACTACGAGGTTCCTGCCACTAACCCCAACAACCTGCCTGGCTTCGGTGCCAGTCAGCAGAAAGACGCTGCAGCTCCTGCTGCCCCCGCTGCTGAGGCTCCCGCAGCTCCTGCAGCTCCTGCACAGCCTGCCAAGTAAGGCTTTAAGCATCCCCAAAGAATAGGGCTCGCAGGCCATCCCTGCAAGCCCTATTTCTTTTTTATATCGCGCTCATGCAAGATGTTGCTCCAAGGGCGGTCAGCACCGCCGTTGCAATCGATGCAATGATCTGCACCACAAACTTAAAAGTCTCTTTCTTCGTCATAACGGTTATTGGTTATTGGTTAATGGTTATTGTTTAATCCCCGCTCGGCTGATCGTAGTCAGGCTCTTCTGCCGGAGGCGTAGGGGTGTTGCCACCTGAGGTGCTACCTCCACCAGTGCCACCGCCGCTCTGCGAACCGCCATTGCCGCTTTCGTCCTTCTCCTTAGCCTTCAGCGCATCGATGTTGATAAACTCAGCACGCTTGAAGAACTCACGGCTGGAGATGTTCATCTCCTGCTCCTGCTCAGGCAGGAATCGGATGTGGAGCGCCTTCAGGTTCGAACCCACGTTAAACTTCTCTGCACTCACAGCACCGCCCTTCTGGTTCTCGATGGTGGTGAAGAAGGTGCCCAGACCGTCAATCTTCACACGCTTCGAATCGAGCAGCATCTCCAGCAGACAGCTGCGGAACTTCTCCAGCACGCCATACACCACGTCGGGGGTGTAGATACTGCCGTGCTCGCTGATGTGCTGAGCCAGTTTACGGGTGTTCAAAATCTCGATCGATTTGCTGTGGGCGAACCACTTTCCGAAAATCTTAGACAGCGTGTTCTTGTTCTGTCGCAATTCATAAAAAATCTTTGCCATACTTTTAATGTGTTTTTAATGGTATTAGTTTTGCGCGGCAATCTACATCGGGTCACCGCCTCCCGCTTTTTCAATCATCCGGATTGACGTTGCAAAGGTACAAAAAAATATTCAATTACGCAAGCCTTTAAAAATTTATTTTGGCCCTTTTTTAAAGCGCACGGACCAATCCCCCAGATTCATTATTTCAATCTCCCGGATTCCCGTAATCAATCTGCCAGACTCTCATCTCGACGCGCGCAATTGTCGCAGTAACGCAGCTACGCAGTATCACAGTATCATTAGCAAAGTAGATGCTGCAAAATATAGTATATATATTATTATATTATATATATATTATAATATATATATAATATAAATATTAATATTAATACCCCCCATTTCTACCCCGATATTAAGAAATCGTAAAGTTACTGCGTTACTGCGTTACTGCGTAACTGCGCAATTCTTCAATTCCTGCAAGCCTTGTGGAAATAACATTTTTATGAAAAATCTCTTTTCTTTCAGAAATAAGTTGTATCTTTGCCCTGTCAATAACAAGGAACTTATGAACTACCCACTTATATCAGAATACGTAGAAGCAATCAAGGCTGCAGAAGATAATTTCGATCAGTTGAAACTTCTTCGTCCTGTATTGGGAGAGGATGGCGAGCCAGTGATGACCAGTGGCAACTTTGCTGTGGTCTTCAAGATGAAAGACGAGCAGACTGGCAAACTGCACGCTGTGAAATGCTTCCTGAAGGAGCAGGAGGGTAGAGCAGAGGCTTATCGCCAGATAGCAGAAGAACTGGAGTATGTCAGCAGCACCTTCCTCACGCCCATCAAGTATCTGGATAAGGAACTGTTTGTGGATTCCGCCAACTCTGAGGATAGCGAGTTCCCTGTGTTGCTGATGGACTGGGTAGAAGGCCAGACTTTGGATAAGTACATTCGTGAGCATATCGATGATCAGTATGAGTTGTCGCTGTTGGCCTATCAGTTCAGCCGTTTGGCTATGTGGCTGATGCCCCAGCCTTTTGCCCATGGCGATCTGAAGCCAGACAATATCCTCGTGAAGGAAGATGGCACGCTGGTTTTGGTGGATTACGATGGCATGTATGTGCCAGCGATGAAGGGCCAGAAGGCAAGAGAATTAGGCAGCCCTGACTTCCGCCACCCTAGCAGAACAGAAGAAGTCTTCGATGACCATATCGATGATTTCTCCCTTGCCAGCATACTCCTTTCCCTGAAAGCCATCGCTCTCCAGCCTTCACTATTGGAAGAATATGGCGCCTCAGATCGCCTGCTGTTCTCAGAAAAAGATTATCGCAATTTGTCAGATAGTAGCGCATTGGGAGCTCTGCAACCATTAATGCAAGATGCAGAACTCGCTTCACTCTATTCACTATACATCCTTGCTTTGTCTCAGAACAATCTCTCCCAAGTCTCTTTCCGCCTGTTCAATCTTAATAGGCCTAAAGAGATTTTTTCAATGCAGCATGAGTTATGTGTGATCCAAGTAGAATCAGGAAATTATTCTCTTAGTAAATCCAATATGGAAAATAAAAAAGCGATTACATCTAAAAACTACAATCGTGATGATTTCGTGATTTATTCAAAAAATGGTAGGCAAGGCCTTTTGCTTAATGATGGGACTGTTGTCACAGAACCATTATTTGATTCTATTGTTTTTGATATATTCGATTCTTTTCTTGCATATAGGAATTTGACTGATATATATACTAGTATTTATCCAAAGACATATGGTGAAGGGCTTATATGTTGTGAAGATTTCAATCGTGAAACCTATAATAAGTATAAAAGACATATTTTTGGTTGGCCCAATCTTCAGTATTATATGGATAAAAACGGGAAACCGGAGATCATTTTTAATGAAGAGTGGTTTGTTAAGAATAATATCCCTATATTGTGCTGCCCTATTAATCCTGATGAAATATGCCATTTTGAGAATGGTATTATAGAGATAGAAATTAGGGATGGAGATTCTGGATATAAATACAAAGTAGACAAATCTGGACATGCTGAATATGTGGGTAGTTGTTATTATGGACAAGATGATTAATCTGTTCATGATTATTATAATGATAATCCAGACATATTTGATGGATATATTTTTTAATAAAAGGGTTGTGATATGAGAATAAAACCATTTTCAAATCTCGCAAGCCTTGTGGAGCTTTTTTTCTTGGAGAGATGATTCAAAAGGATTATCTTTGCAAGCAAAAATAAGATATGAACTACGATTTCAATGAACATAAAAACGAAATTCTCGTGCTATATGCAATTCTTAAGAATGCTGGAATTCAAAAAAGAGAATCAGTAGCTTTGATGTCATGTCTTGAAATTGAAGATATATGGTTTGTGCTCGAGAAAATCGCTCATCTTATGGATAATAATGGATGGATATTCCCTACAGAAACAGAATTATTAGATATTATATGGCCCATAGCGGAAGAACGAAATCGAATAGATGAAATAGATGAAGAAGACGTTGACTAAAATTCTCTTCCTTGATATAGATGGGGTGCTCAACCCTAAACAGTAATGAAAACTTGACAAAAAATTTAAATTGAAAGGAATCTTGAAAATGGAACTTACAGAAGTGCAAATGACTTTATTGAAAGGGTTACAATTTTTGCATCTAGAAGAGGACAATATCAAAATGGTAATGTTGATGTTAAAGTCAGAAGAGCAGCAAATGGGAATGCTATTATGGTTAGCGGACAATATAAAAAAGGGAATATCCCAGGAGAAAGTAATGGACAACGCCCAAGAGATTATGATTTCTCTAGAAAAACAATAAAGAGAAGATTGTAACGCTCAAAAATTGTGGAAAATGGTACAATTGCTAAGTTAATTCAGCATGCCATGTGGAAATAGAAAAAACTATGAAATATTGATTTATTCAGAAAATAGTTGTATCTTTGCAATCAAATGACTGAAAGCTTATGAACTACCCACTTATATCAGAATATGTAGAGGCCATTAAGGCTGCAGAAGACAATTTCGAACAGTTGAAACATCTTCGTCCTGTATTGGGAGAGGATGGCGAGCCTGTGATTTCGAGCGGCAACTTTGCTGTGGTCTTCAAGATGAAAGACGAGCAGACTGGCAAACTGCACGCTGTGAAGTGCTTCCTGAAGGAGCAGGAGGGTAGAGCAGAGGCTTATCGTCAGATAGCAGAGGAACTGGAGTTTGTCAGCAGTACCTTCCTCACCCCCATTAAGTATCTGGATAAGGAACTGTTTGTGGATTCCAGCAACTCTGAGGATAGTGAGTTCCCTGTGTTGCTGATGGATTGGGTAGAAGGTCAGACGTTGGATAAGTACATTCGTGAACATATCGATGACCAGTATGAGTTGTCGCTGTTGGCCTATCAGTTCAGTCGTTTGGCGATGTGGCTGATGCCCCAGCCCTTTGCCCATGGCGATCTGAAGCCTGATAACATCCTCGTGAAGGAAGATGGCACGCTGGTATTGGTGGATTACGATGGCATGTATGTGCCAGCGATGAAAGGCCAGAAGGCAAGAGAATTAGGAAGCCCAGACTTCCGCCACCCTGGCAGAACAGAAGAAGTCTTCGATGATCATATCGACGATTTCTCCCTTGCCAGCATCCTCCTATCCCTGAAAGCCATCGCCCTCCAGCCCTCACTTTTGGAAGAATATGGCGCCTCAGATCGTCTGCTATTCTCAGAAAAAGATTATCGCAATCTCTCAGAAAGTAGTGCATTGGGAGCTCTGCAACCATTAATGCAAGATGCAGAGCTCGCTTCACTCTATTCGTTATACATCCTTGCTTTGTCTCAGAACAATCTGTCCCAAGTCTCTTTCCGTCTTTTCAATCTCTCGAGGCCAGATAGATCGCAATATGAGGAAGAGAACCTTTCCACAGAAGTAACAGAAGAAGATTTGGCCAATGCCTGGACGGATGAATATGGAGTAATGTATAGTGCTGATAGGAAACGTTTGTTGAAAGCTCCAAGACAATTAGAATATTATGCAATAAGAAAAGGCATCAAAGTCATTTGTCATGAGGCTTTTCAATGGTGTCTAAAGATAACCACTCTTACTATCCCTGATGGTACATTAGCAATTGGTTCTTTAGCATTTACACATTGCGAATCTTTGAAGAAAGTAATAATACCAGAGTCGGTTTTGACGATAGAAGATTATGCTTTTGCTGAGTGTAGTTCATTAGAAAACATCTCTATACCCCAATCATTATTAAGATTAGGAAAAAATCCATTTACAGGTTGTCACAAACTCATAAAATGTGTATGTAAGTCAAAAGACTATCTTGTTAGTGATGGAATATTATATACTTGTGATATGAAAACAATAATTTCTTGTTTTTCATCAAACCGTTATATTAATATCCCCAAGTCTGTTACACATATTGAAGACAATGCATTCGCAAGATGCGAGTCCTTGTTCAATGTGTTTTTACCAGAAACCGTTGTTAAGATTGGAGCAGCAGCTTTCATGGGAAGCAGTATTGTAAGTATTACTTTACCGAATTCTATAGCAAATATCGAAAATCATGCATTTGCAGGCTGTAAATCTTTAACACAAATCAAAATACCCTCTAATGTTCCTGAATTAAAATTGGCGACATTCTTGGGGTGTACAAGTATAGAGAATATAATAATTCCAGCATTTATAAAACAAATCGATGGATATTCCTTTGCAAATTGCAAATCTCTTCATACTATTACAATCTTGAATTCAGATATTGAGATTGACGAGGATGCTTTCAATGGTTGTGATTCTTTGGTTAAAATCATAATACCATTTGGATCAAAACATAAATTCGAAAAATGGTTTCCATACAAGATGAACATACTCGTTGAGCAAGATGAGGAAGAGAATCTTTCAACAGAAGTAACAGATGAAGATTTGGCTAATGCATGGACGGATGAATATGAAGTAAAGTATAGCGCAGATAGAAAAAGGCTATTAAAAGCACCTATAGAAATTGTGGACTATTCAATTAGGAAAGGTACTAAGGTTGTTTGCGACAATGCCTTTTGCAAAACGTCTCTAAAGACAATAAGAATACCAGACAACGTTGTTGCCATCGGTAGATTAGCATTCTCTGGCTGTGAAGTTTTAGAGTCTATCATTATTCCCAATTCCATCGTTAGTATTGGTGGAGGTGCTTTTTCCGGTTGTATTAATCTCACAAGCATCCTTATCCCTAAATCTGTTATATATTTCCCATCAGAAGACCCATTTACAGGCTTAAAAACTACGGCTTTGTTTGCAGGATGCAATAAACTATCAAAAATAATAGTAGAAGATGGCAATCCTTTATTTGATTCGAGAAACAATTGTAATGCGATTATTGATTCGAAGTCAAATATATTAATCGCAGGATGCAAAAACACAATCATTCCAGAGTCTGTAATTAGCATAGGAGTTGAGGCTTTTTCTTTTTGTACAGGTTTAATTACGATTCATATTCCAGATACAATTACAAGCATAGATAATGGAGCATTCAAGGGCTGTATTAGTATGAATGAGATTATATTCCCCAATTCTCTAAAGATCATTAAGGGAGGTGCATTCTTTGGCTGTTCTTCTTTATCGCGTGTTGTTATTCCAAAATCTGTGATAGAGATACATAGTTTTGCATTTATGCGTTGCTCTGGTCTTAATATTGTTGTTCTTCTTAATCCAAATGTATCCATTGGCCCTGCTGTATTCACAGATTGCAAATTACTTTCAAGAATATATATTCCAAAAGGTTCAATTAATAGATTTAAGGAATTATTTTTAGAAAATTGGAATGCTGATCATAATGACTTTGGCAGATTGCTTTTTGAGCAAGACAATCGTTGGAGAGTAAAAGAAACGCGACCTTTTAGCCCAGATGAAATAGCTGCAGTTGCAAGGGCGGAAGTTGTTCCTTCGCAATATGGGAATAGTGTATGTTTCTTCATGAATGGTGGTGGACAGACATATATTCCTCTCCTCGGCACTAGTTCTTTGACTGTTGGTGATTCTGTTGATTTGAAAACTGCAAAGTTAGTGACTTTATGTCGTGAGGGTAAAGATGATATTTATAGAGTGATAGAATAAATGAAGGAAATATGAGAAATGTTACTTTTGAAGAATATAAAGAGATAAAGGATATTGTTAATAAAGAAATGACATTACTTGCTAAGCATGAAAATAAAAATTCATACTATGGACAGATTGCCATAAATAGCTGCTATAGTCGGATGCTTTCTGATAATTTGCAATTATTCCAGCTATTTTCACTTGGTGTTATTCATGTAATTGAACATGATTATATGAAAGCATTGAAGGATAATCCAGAATTATTTGGAACAGGAAATGCTAAGGATGTTATTCATGCATTGTTTGTTCAAGCTAAAAAGAATGGCTGGTCATGTGATGAAGAGTCTTTCGCAGATTATCTTTCAAATGAAAAATTCTGTTTATTACTATGTAAAAAAGACGGATCATTCCTAGATGATATCTTACGCATAGACCTATTCCGTCATATTAAAGAATCTACAAAGCGTCCCAATTGCTACGATTTTGTGGGAGGTATATTTCATGCACTACATCATTTTTCTGTTGGTGAACAATGCGCTTCTATTTTTCCTAATCAAAATGTGCAATTATATGATGTTGAGCAATTAATATGGCCAATAGCAAAAGCGTTTTATGAAGGAAAGTGGCGAAAAGGAAAGCATCCCAATACATACGAAACAGATACATTATATCTTGATAAAAATATGATTGTAGAGGTATACAAAGAAGGAGATAGGAATGTGTCTTTTGTAAATTCCGTGATTCCCAAATCTTTTTAGGTAGATATAATTGATAATCATCTCAAATTCTGCATACCATATTATGATGGAAGATATAAGTGGGAAGTACTTCGACATACTCAGAGCCAGTAGGATGTAAAAAATGGTTATAAGTAAGAATATGTGAATAAATATATGTAACTTTGCAGAAAAGATTTAGAATATGGCAAAAAGAAGAGAAATAAGAAATAGCACAGCTGAGTTCCTGATCTTCCAGATTGAGGGAAAGGAACAAGGTATTGAAGTGTATTATAAGGACAAGACGGTTTGGTGTACCCAGAAAGCGATGGGTTTGCTGTTCGACTGCTCAACTGACAACATTGGACTGCATCTGAAGAACATCTTTGCGAGCGGAGAATTAGTGAAAGATTTAGTTACCGAGAAAATCTCGGCAACTGCTTCTGACGGCAAACACTATATGACTCAGTTCTACAATCTTGATGCTGTTATCAGCGTAGGCTATCGCGTCAACTCTATCCGCGCCACGCAGTTCCGCCAATGGGCTACGAGCGTATTGCGTGAGTATGCCATTCGTGGCTATGTGCTCGACAGAAAACGTATGGAAAATGGCACATTCCTCGATGAGGACTATTTCGAGCATCTGTTGGCAGAGATCAGGGAAATACGACTCTCTGAGCGCCGCTTTTATCAGAAGCTGACAGACATTTATGCTACTGCCATAGATTACAATCGTGATGCTCCTACCACGAAGATGTTCTTCAAGATGATGCAGAACAAAATGCACTATGCTGTGCATGGGCATACGGCTGCAGAACTGATTGTGGAGCGTGCAGATGCAGAGCAGGAGCACATGGGGCTCACAACCTGGGAGAATGCGCCTGACGGTAAGATTGTGAAGACAGATGTGACGATAGCCAAGAACTATCTGAAGGAGATGGAACTGGCAGACATGGGACAACTAGTGAACGGTGTACTCGAACTGGCAGAACGTATGGCTAAACGCCATATCCCCATGACGATGGAAGACTGGGCCAAGCAGATTGATAAGATCTTGGCAGCAGGTGGTAATGAAGTGCTTCAGAGTCCTGGCAAGGTGACAGCTGAAGAGGCCAAGGAGCATGCTGAGACAGAATTTGAGAAGTACCGTATCATACAAGACCGCCTCTTCAAGAGCGACTTTGACAGATTCTTAGGCGAATTACCCTTTATCGACGAAACTGACACAAAATGATTATCATCGAGTCGAAACGGAAAAAGGCTGCCACGATACTGAAGAGATATCCGGACGCGATACTGGCAGATGTGACGAGTGGGGCGAAGGATGGACTGGTGAAGTTGAGTCCGTTCTATCCGCATGGTGGTATCCCTGTGCCTTTCAGCGAGGGCTATACGGCTACTTGCGTGGAGGCCATTTGGCAGGGGCTGAAGGTGTTTGAAGGCAGCGATGTGGATATCTCGCTCTTCCAGAATGACACGATGAAGGGATTGAAGCGGACTGTGAGGCGCTTTGGCAAGCCGCTTGGGCATCGTAAGGGGGTGAATGGCGAGGAACTGCTGGGCTATATCGAGGCTCGCAAGCAGATATATATCCCAACTTATAAATGGGTGCTGGAGAAAAAGGTGGCTTATATCATTGAGCGGATGAAGAAGGCCAGCGATGAAGGGAAAACCATCGTTTTGCTGGATTATGATACAAACGAGGATGTAGAGAATGCCAAGAAACCGCTCTCTCATGCCTCGCTGATTAAAGCTTATGTGGAGGGAAGATTATGAATAAGAAAAGTAATTGGCAGGAATTTCTGGCAGTGTTAGAGCAAAACAGGATCACAAAACTCTATCACTTTACTGACTTCGACAATCTGGAGTCGATTATTGCGAATGGTGGCCTTTATTCATGGGCTGACTGCGACGAGAAGGGCATCAAGATTGCCAAGCCTGGTGGAAGTAGCCAGTCTCGTTCTTTGGATCAGAGAGATAGGCTGGAACACTATGTCAGACTGAGTTTTGCCAAAGACCATCCCATGCAATATGTAGCCATGAACGATGGGCGCATCTCAAACCCTGTGGTGCTGGAGATAGACCTTGAAACGGCTTTGTGGGAGAACAGCCTCTATGCAGATCGTAATGCCACGAAGACGGGTGCCAACGTGGGAGGTTCGCTGGATGATCTAAAGGAAGTTCGCTTTGGGCTGTTCAATCGGATGATGAGATACTTCGATATGAGCGAAGAGGCCAAGACGCACTATCAGGCTGAGGTGCTGATAAAGAACTTCATCCCTCTGCAGTATATCACGAACATTGGTAACTTTGGAATTCCCATTCCTGCACAGCCCAAGAAGTTGCAGGCCAAGATACCTTATACAGCGCAGATTACGAGGAATACGCCTACAGCGTTTATCTTCCTCGTGGATCATTCAGTGAGCATGCAACAGACAACCACACTCTTTGGTGAGGAGATGACGATGGCAGAGGCTGCTGCCAGAATCGTGAACAATCAGATCAACGAGCTGGTGCTGCGATGCGTGAAGATGGGTGATACGCGTCATTACTATGATATTGCTGTGGTGGGTTATGGCGAGAAAGCCTATAGTGGCTGGCAGGGAGAACTGGAGGGCAGAAAGTTTGTGTCGCCTGAGGAACTGAAGGCTCATCCCTATACGAAGATCGTAACAAGGAAGGAAGTACGCACTCGCAGTGGAGTGCAAGTGAAGGAGGTGGAACAGGTGCAATGGGTGAGTGCTCGCCACGATGGCCATTGGACGCACTATCACGAGGCTTTCGACTATGCCAGGGATTTGCTGGCAGATTGGATGATAGACCATCATGAGAAAGATTGCTATCCTCCGACTGTGATCCACATCACAGATGGCGTGTTTAACCATGCTTCGAAAGAAGAGGTCGTGCAGAAAGCCAACGAACTGAAGTCGATGTTTACCAATGATGGTAATGTGATATTATTCAATATTCATTTCACGTCAGATCTTGATGCAGAGTCTGTAGCCTGTCCTATCATCAAAGATGAGCTTGGAGGTGATCCGTATGCAGAGACATTGTTTGAACTGTCGAGTCTGTTGCCAGAACGCTATAATGTGGATATCGCACGCTGTCTGAATGACAGCAGACCAGGACGCCATGTGGCCATGGGCATGAATGCAGATGCCACGACACTCATCAAACTCATGGATATCGGAACCCCAACAAATATCAGTAAGAATCAATGAGAGCCATAACAATAGCTAAGGAAAATGGTATCCCCAATGAGGATGCAGTCATCGCCAAAGACTCTCTGATAGCAGTATCAGATGGTGCTGGTGGTGGAGGCGTGTTTGCTGATCAATGGTCGAAGTATCTGGTTGATAAACTACCTGATGAAGCTATTGCTGACTATCTGGGTTTTGATGCTTGGATAGATGGGATATGGGAGCAGTTTTATAATGTGTATGAGGAAATAGCCAAAGAGGAAGGGGGCATGCTCTTGAACAAATTCTATGATGAAGGCTCGTTTGCTACGCTGGTGGCAGTTTGGAAAACAGGAGAATGGATCAGTTATGGCGATAGTGTGGCATTCTGCTACGATAGGAAAACAGGAGTGTTGCAGCATACGTTTGGGCATATCGTTGATTTTAATAATCCTCCTTATCTAATCAACTGCAAGGATCCCTCAGATGAAAAGGGTTTTAAGTGTGGGAAATTTGAGATCAACGAGAACTGCATGGTATTTGCTGCTAGTGACGCCTTGGCACATTATATATTATTGATGTATGAAGTAGCACATAAGGACGTGTATGCAGAGGAGTTGCAAGAAGCCATCAATGCTATGACTAAAAATAGCAATATCGTCAAGACTGCCATGCGTTTGAGAAAATTAGACTTCTCAGAGAAAGTGATACGGAAATTGGAGAATTGCAAACACCCCCAGCAATTGAAGGCTCATGTTGAAAGTTTGAGAAGAATGGGATTCTTAGCCATCGATGATTACTCACTAGCTATTTTATAAGCCTATGGAAGAGAAATACAAGGGATTTACTCCTGATTATATAGATACACTGTTACCCAAGCAGATCTTCGTGTTTGGCAGTAATGCGTTGGGGTATCATACTGGTGGCGCTTCTGGTACGGCTCGCAAGAAGTTTGGCGCTGTATGGGGGCAGGCTGAGGGGTTGCAAGGCCAGTGCTATGCCATACCTGTAGACTATGGCAAGAATGTTCGCAAGGACAAGGAAGTGAAGGAGGCTGTGGAAAGGTTTATTGCCTTTGCCAAAGATCATTCGGACTTGTTCTTTCTGGTCACTCGTGTGGGGTGTGGCATAGCAGGCTATCATGATGAGGAGATAGCGCAGTTCTTTATTGATGCACTGGAGTTGAAGAATGTCAGTCTGCCTAAGAGCTTTGTGGATGCGTTGGGTGGGGGCGAAGCACATTACGATTTGGAGAGATTTGTAGAGGCTCAGCAGTTGGATTATGTAAGTGCGCTCAATGAAGTCAAAGAAGGTGAGAAACGAGGTCACTGGATATGGTATATATTCCCCCAGATCAAAGGTCTGGGACATAGCTATAACTCAGAATTCTATGGCATCAGCAGCAAGGAGGAGGCCAAGGCTTATCTGGATCATCCTGTGCTTGGTGTGCGTCTTCGTGAAATCACCCAGGCATTGCTTGATTGTGGTAATCCTTCGGCTGATGATATCTTCGGATTCCCTGATGTGCTGAAAGTCAGGTCGTGTATGACGCTTTTCGACCTCGTTGCGCCTGATGACATCTTCAACGATGTGCTCTATAAATACTACGAGGGCCAGCGATGCGACAAGACGATATGGCGTCTGGGCTTCCACGATGATAAGCTGAAGCATCAAGTTAAATTCAGCAGACTCACTATCACCAAGGATGGGACAGTGATGTTGACGGATTACAACAAGGAGGTAAGGATGGAACCACTGACAAAGGCCGTCTATCTGTTGTTCCTGAAGCATCCTGAGGGTATCGCCTTTAAGGCATTGCCAGACTACAGGAAGGAGCTGGCAGAGCTATATACCATCATCAAACCTCTGGGACTTAATGATCGTGTAATCAAGAGTATCGAGGATGTGACGAATCCGCTGCTTAATTCCATCAACGAGAAATGCTCTCGCGTTAAGGCAGCATTCTTGGCAGAGGTAGATGCCAGTCTTGCAGATCTGTACTACATCACAGGCAAGGGTGGCGAGCCCAAGAAGGTCGCGCTCCCTCGTCGATTAGTCATCTGGGAATAAATTTTCAAATCCCGCAAGCCTTGTGGGGCGAAAAAGTTTGGAGACAAAGGTAAAAGTTCGTACCTTTGCCTTCGATAATTTTTCATCACAACAAATAATGACTGACAATGAGTATATTGATAAACTTGGAAAACGTGAAGAGCGAATCAGGGCACTGGATACAGCAGCTCTCATCGAGGAGTTCAAAGACAAACATAGTGGTAATGTGGCTCTTATCAGACAAGAACTGCAAGACCGCTACAAATCAGGCCGTGATCGTGATGCGATTGCCCTCGCCTTCAGCAATTCCATCGTAAGCGACCAGCAATGGGTGAAGAATCAGGAGAAGAAAAGGTAAGATAGATGTAATATGACATTAGAAAAAGCCAAACGGATAGTAGATGAAGGAACTCCTAACAAAGAGGCAGAGGCCGTTGTTAGAGGAGGTATGACTATATGTGAAACAAAATCAGATGGTAATAGGACTTATCAATGGATTAAAGTTTTTCCTACAACTAACGATTCTGAATCAAGTATTGAGTTGGCTTTGGAAAAGTATCAAAACAGGAAACAAAAGCGTCCAGGCAAAAAGAGAGAAGAGCCAGTTCTGCATGAGCCAGATACATCTCCTACGCCTGTGGTCTCTATTCACAAAGAAGATAGGGCTCAACCATCGCAGCCAGCATTGCTGGAACGATTAAAGATAAGGGCTAAAGATCTATGGAAGGAAATAGATAGTATTGTTGTAGAATAAAAGTCATATGGAGAAGGAAGAAGTTATGGAGAAAATTGGTATTGAAAAGATTCGTTGTTTTAATCCGCTAGGTTTTTATGCCTGTTGGATGGTGCTTTTTGTGTATTTCCTATATACGCTTTATAGGATTGTGGGGGTTAAGTCCTAAGAAAGCTTTGTATGAAAAAATCACTTGGAAAGTGTAAGATATGGGAGTAATTATAGAATATGAAAAAGATGGGTATGTTTTTCAGGCCCCTAGCGGAGAAATACCTATTCCTGTTGCAAGAATAGACGAACAAGGGAGTCGAAAACCTTTATCGTGGGAAGAAATAACGGCATGGATGGATGAGTACATCAATACGCATTCTAATCTTAAGGAAAAATATGGGAAGAGAAGGCTTTATACTGATAACCTGGACAAGATTTATCCTCAATTAAAAGAGATGTGGGATCAAAGAGTTCAGGAGCTCCCTAATTTTATGGATCTTACATGGTGTACATTTGTGCTCTCTATTGTTTTATGGCCAATATCCTTTGTCTTAAATAAATATACTCAAAAATCTATAGACAATTTGCAAAATAAGTATAGTGACAAAATCTGTAAGCCATATGGCGAAATGACATCAGAAGAGTTACTTTTGTATTATAAAAATGAAGAGAGAAGGAGAAATGCTTTAATTCAATGGTGGACTCAGCACCCCATACCTTGTTTTTTTTATCACCTTCCATGATTCTAATATACACATGTGGTCAGGAACGTTGAGTAATAACAATCAGTAATGGGTGAAGAATCAGGAGAAGAAAAGGTAAGAGCGCTGTATGAGGTTAGGACTGCTCGGCATATTTTCAAATAACGTTGATGAAATGAATGGTTTGGATAAACTAATAATTGGGATATTTGGGGGCCAGACCGGCAGGTTCAATTATTTCCTGTCACTATTGATTATTGTCGTTGGATTCTATTCCTTTTTTGAGCATTATGATCCAAATACGTGCCATGTTTGCTTCCCAATTATGAGATTTCCATGGGGGGAATTGGTTGGATTGTTATTTATATTAGCATTGGGAGGCTTTTATTCTTGCTTCTTGTTCTGCCTGCTGGCAACTGATGAAAGATACTGTGATGGTCCCATCATAATTCCTATTCTACTTACCTTGTTTTATGTTGTACAAACGATAAAGCGTTGTCACGATGTTGGAGAGTCTGGTTGGAGGTTTCTCTTGCCAATCTATTCACCACTACTTATTCTTTTCCTGTCACCAGAAATCGAGGTTGATGAAGAACCAGAAAAGTCATCTTTCCTCATGGTATTATGGAAAAGTAAATGGCTTATTCTGATACTGGTCCTGATGGCTACCTATATTTATCGTGAGAATTTGGAGCATATTCGTATGCATAATGCATTATAATGTTGTAAATAGAGAGTAAGACGATTATTATGAATACAGCAAAGGCATCAATATTAAGTATTTGCCGTTTGAGAATAGGAACAGATGGTCATGGAGTGAGAACATTAGTCGCTTTTCATGGCTGTCCCCTTCGTTGTAGGTATTGCCTAAATCCTGATAGTTTAAAAGATTCAGAAAAGGTAAAGCGAATGCTTCCAGAAGAAGTGATGGAAGAA
>JAEEGL015675539.1_pt1 | contig 15545 bp, 14 predicted proteins | sample 9134231 | NCBI WGS metagenome assembly JAEEGL01 (sample SAMN16246548, study PRJNA631951) | gut metagenome | biome: gut microbiome; feature: rumen; material: fiber-attached | host: Bos | place: Iran: Karaj | collected 2018-10
AGGCTAAGGAAATATTTCTCCATTTCGGAAGATGAGATCATCCTGCCGGTGATTGCGATCGGAAAGCGCAGCAAAGATGCCGTGGAGAGAGTACGCAAAGAAGCCGATGAGATCATGACGATCCGATAGACACGATTAACTGATACAGAATAGCTAAAAGCGGATGAAAACAGTCCGCTTTTTTTGATAAACAAATGAGATAGTTTTGATTAAAAATAGATAATCATATCAGTTAATGCTATTGCATAATCTAATTATGATAGAAAAAAGCAAATATATCGTAATTTTGGACGCATTGATTAAACAAGGTTATTCGGAAGACAAGGCTAATTCTATGTTAATTGATTTAATTGAAGAACAGAGGCAATTAGATCGAATTTGTTTTGAAATTCATAAAATGATTGATGATGAATTACATGATTCAGAAAAATGGAATTAACACAACTGGCCGACTTGCGGAATGATACTATTTTATTGTTCTGTTTGCGTATCTCCATTTATAACCACCTGCTTGAGTTCTATATGAGTTTCCCTTGCAAACTGTGGTTATATTTGATGGATTGATACCTAGTTCTTTTGATGCTTCAGTTGCCGAATCAAAAGTTCTTATGGTTTCCCCTGTATTGATATCAATCATATCGACAGGAATAGATCTTTTCTTGGCATTCTTTACAATTCCACATTTTTTACAGCCAGTACCATAACTTCTAGAGCTAATTGAAGCATAATACTCTTCACCACATACAGAACAAATCCACCACGCATGAAAATCAGAATGCGGTTTGAACATACTAGGCTTTAAATCACCGTTTTTGATTGGATGCCATTCTTTTGCAATTTCAGGATACTTGTCTGCAAAAGTATCTCCCTTAACAATTTCTTCTCTATATCGTAATATCTTTTGTTCATCTCTTTTGGTGTTAATTTTAATTTCTTTTTCTATTTGATAGGTTGTTTTAAATGCCAGATGTTGTATCAGTTGAAAGATTACTCTATCAAGATTTTTGTATTCGTATAGTCTTGTGTTATTCCCAAACATGACATCTGCAATGTCTGAACCTATCTCAGGAAACTCTTCTCTTATTCTAATTAACTTTATTCCATTATTATGACAAAGTTGATATTTGTGCTGTTCTCTTCTCAGTTTGTCTTTTCTGTGCCATGCTGAACCATCATATTCAATTGCAGTATTAAGAGATGGAATAAAGACATCTAATTCCATCTTGTTAAGAAACTTTGGCTTGTACTTGTTAATCGAATCAGGAAAAGCTTTTTTGACATAATAATAAACAGCCTGTTCAGCAAAAGAAGTTTGTCTTCCTGAATTGCATACTGGGCATTTGGTTCCATATGATCTATGTAGGACTGTTGCTGGGTATGTGTGTCCTTTTGGGCATAACCAAAACACCTCTGTTCCCATCCCTGGTGTAACCATATCGGGTTTTAAATCTCCATTTAATGTTGGATGCCATTCTTTTGCTAATGCGGGATTCTTTGTTGCTAAATCATTCACTCCTTTAACAACCACTTTATTTGAACAACAGGCACAGCCTCTACCGTGCACTCTATTAGATATTTTTGCTTTCCATTTATAACCACATACATGACATTTCCAGAAGACCTTATCGTTGCTAACAGGAGTATAGTCTTCTGGAGTTTTAGGATAATTTGCTTCCCAGTCCCAGTCTAACAACAGTTCTTCATCATTAAAGTGTCCTCTAGCATTCAGCTCTGTTTGGTGTTTCTTTTCTGCTCTAGTTTTAGCAGAACACTTTTTACAACCTCTTCCTTCTATTGTTCTATTTCTAATTAAGGTATGCCATTGATGACCACAAATATGACATTTCCAATTAATCTCTATGTTAGTGATTCTTGTAACTTGAGTTGGCAGTATATCATTTTTCTCATAATCCCAATCTAAAACTAAATCTGGATGTGTTGTTGCTAAATCATTGTCTCCTGGAAGTACTTTTCGTCCAGAACAATATGGACATTTAGAACCATTGATTCGCTTGTCCGGAGATAATGGCCATTTATGGCCCTTGTTACATTTCCAATGGACTTCTTTGTTTGATCTATAAGCTATTTTGTCGATATAAAAACCTAGCGAAGTGTTTTTCTGTTCGTCCCATTCATCAATGATGTATTGCTTATTATTATCTAGACACCAATCTAATAGGGTTTCGGTTTGCTTTTTCATTTTTATTCATTAAAAAGTGTTTTCAGATGGTCTTTCTTAATCCGTAGGTTTTAATGTATAGAATACAACTTCCGCATCAGCCCAAAGTCTTGCGTCTTTGTTTCTTCTTCCAATACCGTTAGTAATGTCCAGAGTTTTCCCGTTTTTAACGGTTTTTCCATGGTAGTACTGCTGACATCCGTAGTCTCTATTTAGAAGATTGATGACTGGGATGTAGGTCTGCCCGCCTAAAGAATGTCCGGCAAGACATAGATCAAAACTGTAGTTTTCTAGTTCTGCAAATGTATCTGGATAATGAACGGCAGCAATCGAATAATGCACAGTGTCTGTAAGCAGATCCGTATATGGCTGTTTATCTTGTACAAAATGATCAATACCTGTTAAAACAAGATAACTGTCTGAATCCGGACCAATTATCTGCTTTTCATTGCTTAACAGAGTGAAACCAGATTCACTGTAGATCTCCTGCAGAATCGCTTCACAGTCACGGTCGTGATCGCCTCTAACCACAAACTTGCCATAATAAGCATCAAGCGAAGACAGGAAAGCTTTCAGTTCATCTATCATCTCAGGTGTCAGATCGTTTTCCGTTACATCGATCAAGTCACCGGTAAATACGATCATATCCGGTTTGTATGCATTGACTGTTTCCACAACTCTATTTAAGTCATTTATGTTAATAAAGGAACCGTAGCAGACATCGGAGAAAAAAGCGATCAGAAAACCGTCCAGATCCTCATCGATCTTATCCGAATAGACTGTTTCTTCCCGTATTTTCAGCTGTCTGGTATTGATCTTAGTCGCATTATAGAACGTTAGGCCAATCACGCACAGAACAGACATAGAAATGACAATGATTCTCTTCAGCATACCCATATTATATCCTATTTGAAATCACATAATTTTACACAATTAAAACATAATATTTCTATAGCGTTTTAGTATTATGATGGTGCAAGGAAGTGAGGCCTTGCCGATACTAGCCCCCAAAATCAGTTGTATCGTATATATTTATCCCCTTAAATAAACAAAAAAGAAAAGCCCTGTCATATGAGGGCTTTTCTCATGCTAAAATTAGAATATGAAAAAGAAGAAGAAAAAGACTAAAAGACTTGTTATCATTCTATTCGTTTTACTGCTGGCTGCCGCAGGCTGCCTGGCTTTCCTAATTTATACAGATAAACAGAACAACATGACCAGTCCGTACTATCTGGCGAATGATGCGCAGACTGTTACCGTGAAAGACAAGGAAGGGAATGTGCTTACCTTGCCTAGAGGAACTCTTGTTGAGATCAAGAAAAAAAGAGCGACGATAGATGATATAGAGTATTGTCAGTTTACATATAACGATACAACATACTACATTCAGGAAAGGTATCTGGAAGAGGATAGAAGCCTCTGTGTCAGAGAGAAAGACCTGGTTGCTTTAAGAGACCATGTTCTGAGTGAAGAAACCGGCGATTATCATATTGCCGGATGGGTAACAAAAAAAGAGAAGCTTTCCATTAGCGGATATCACGAGCTTCTGGATGACGGTAGTGTCGATTATTATCATGTGAATAATACAGGCTATATTCCAGCCAGATATGTTTCTCAGGAATACTATGAGACGGGTTATGATTCCTCCGTTTATGCCGACTGTTTCTATGGCCAGGGAGGAAGTCCTGAACTGATCGATTATTATCCGAAAGAAGAATTTGTTCCAAACAGACAGATGCCTGATGAAGTGAAGGCTTTATATATCAATGCGGAAGCGATCGTAGATGCGGATGGATATATCGAGATCGCCCAGAATACAACAGGAATCAATGCTTTTGTCGTAGATATCAAGGACTGCTACATCGATACGCAACTGGCCTATGATTCACCTGCTGCAAAGATCTATGCCCCATCTACTTCGAACATTCCAAATTCCTATGCGACCTATCAGCAAAACATCAAGAAACTAAAGGATGCCGGTTATTATGTGATAGGGCGTATTACGGCTTTTAAGGATGACGCTTTTGCAATCGACAATCCGGACGAGGCGCTTCTATATGACGGACGTCTGTACAATTACGGATCCGTTAAATGGCCTAGCATTTATTCCCGAAAGATGTGGGAGTACAATCTGGCATTGGCAATTGAAGCGGTAACCGAGATGGGCTTTGATGAAATACAGTTTGACTATGTCAGACTTCCTGAAGATGTCGAAGATGTTGAACTGAGGAATACCTACAATGAAACAAGAGGACAGGCAGTAACCAATTTCCTGCGTTATGCTGTCGAGATCCTGCATCAGTACGGCGTCTATGTATCTGCCGATGTCTTTGGGGAGACCAGCGGTGATGATCCAAGCACATTCTCATGCTTCGTTTCCTATTACGGACAGTTCTGGCCGGCTATTTCCAACGCTGCCGATGCCATCAGTTCCATGCCTTATCCGGATCATTTCTCTGCCTATGCCTATGGTATCGCGGAACCTTGGAGCAATCCGGGTGAACTGATACGTCTGTGGGGCAAGGCTACTTATCATGCACAGGAAAACACTTATGATCCGGCGAAATGTCACACTTGGATACAGGCACAGAATTCGGATGCTTACGATGTTGTCTATGATGCGTCATTCATAAAAGCACAGATCGACGGTCTGAAATCAGCAGGTGTCATGGATGGTTATCTGACCTGGAACGCTTCATCAAGTTTTGGCAAGTACTGGCAGTACTGCGACGTACTGGATTAGCGCTTCCTGATAATATAAGTTACAGGAGAATCGATTTTATGCTGTGAATAGGTTTCAGTGATCTGAAACCTGTTTTTTCTGATGTAGTCATTAAGCAGGTAGAATTCATCTTTGCCGCCTCTATGACCTAGATAGAAAGTGATGACGATATATCCGTTTTCTTCCAGAAGTTCATAGGCTTTCTGAAAGGCGAGCAGGGTATCATCGGCTTTACTTACAGTTGGTTCATCACTGTGGGGAAGGTATCCCAGATTGAATAGGAAGAGTCTTGCTTTATCCTTGACGTATCTGTCGACATTGACGTGGCTGTCATGAATCAAGGTAACGTTATCTCTCCCTTTGATTTTTACTTTAGTTCGTCTGATGGCTTCAGCAGAAATGTCGAAGGCGATCACTTCTTTTGATAGTTCAGAAAGAAAAAGCGTATCATTCCCGTTTCCGGCTGTCATGTCTACGCATATGTCTTCCGGATGAATCAGTGGCCTGATGTATTTATGAATGAAAGTATTGTTATTCATAGAACTTACCCTGCCAGGTATCCAGCTGACGCATCTGTTTATCGATGTCGTTCAGGATGGTTGTTTTCTTTATGAGCCACTTTGGTTCGATCAGATCCTGTACCATAGGGTCTCCGGTGAGCCTTTGAATGACGATTTCCTTACGAAGATGTTCCAGCTGTCTGACGACCAGATCGATGTACTGCTGTCTGCTGATGAGATCAAAAGGATGCTCTTCATGCATCTGCGCCATTTTTGTATTTCTGATAATGTGAAGCATGTGGATCTTGATTCCGTCAAAAGGCAGATGACTGATGTCGGTGATTGTCTTCAGCATGTCTTCTTCGCTTTCAAAAGGCAGACCATTCATGACATGGACACATACTTTAATATTCGTTTTTTCAAGCCTGTATAAGGCATCTATAAAGTCTTGAAATGAGTATTTCCGATTGATGATCTCTCCGACAGCATCATTCGATGTCTGCAGACCGATCTCCAGCCATATCGGTTTGACTGCCGTTATTCCATTCAGATAAGCTACTGTTTCATTACTGAGACAGTCGCATCTTGTAGCGATGGCGATTTCCGCCACTTCATCCATATGAAGAAACGGTTCAATCATCGTTTTGATCCGATCTAACGGTCCGTAAGTATTGGAAAAAGACTGAAAATAGGGGATGTACATCCCGTTTGGCCATTTATGGTCCATGATTGCTTTATTGTTCCTGTACTGGCTTAACAAATCTTCTTTTAAAGAAAGATTGGAATCACCGCTTCCTGCTTCAGAGCAGAAAATACATCCACCGACACCCTTGGAGCCATCACGATTCGGACAGGTAAAACCCGCATCCAGGATCACTTTAGAAACCTTGCACTGATAGCGTGTCTTGAGATAGTAATTGAATGTATGATACCTTTTTTCATTAAAGGTATACGGAAAATCCTTTTCAGTCATTCTATGACCATTTTACCTTCTTTGTCCTGTTTGGGACAACTTCAGTTTATAATATAGAAAAAAAGAGGTAACACTATGAAAAAAGTCTATCGGAATGTCAATATTCTTGACGGAACAAAGAATATGAAACTGCAGGAGGGAATGAGAGTTACTGTAGAAGACGGTAAGATCGTCTCCATCTGTAAAGATGACGGATCATTGAAGGGAGAAGATCTTGGCGGAAGATACATGATCCCGGGTCTGATCAATCTTCACGTTCATCTTCCGGGAAATGGTTTTCCAAAGAAGAAACAGAGCGATTCCAGGAAACTGGCAGGTCTGATCATGTCGAACGCGTTGCTTCGTGAAGTAGGTAAATCGATCTGCAAAGGTTCACTGAAAACGCAGCTGCTTTCAGGAACAACGACGATCAGAACGGTAGGCGGTCTGGGTCACATGGATTCTGATTTAAGAGATCAGATCAAGACCGGTAAAACTATCGGTCCTAGAGTAATCAGCAGTGATCAGGCTGTAACGGTTCCGGGCGGCCATATGGAAGGCAGTGTAGCCTATGGCGCAAAGGATGATCAGGATTTCGTTAGATTTATCAAAGAGAATGTCGATTACGGAACCGACTGGATAAAGATCATGATTACCGGAGGCGTTCTGGATGCCAAGGTAAAAGGGGAACCGGGTGAAATGCGCATGTCTGAGCAGCAGGTAAAGCTTTGCTGCGATACGGCACATCAGCTGGGAAAGAAGGTCTGTGCCCATGTGGAATCTCCGAAAGGAATCGAGACGGCTTTGAACTGCGGTGTCGATACGATTGAACATGGCGCAGCGATGGATGACAGACTGCTGAAGAAGTTCAAGGACAGCAACAGCGTTCTGATCTGCACACTCTCACCGGCTGTTCCTTTGGCGAAATTCGATCCATCCGTTACAGGAGGAAACGAGATTCAAAGATACAACTCTGAAGTTCTTCTGGAAGGAATTGTTGAAGCGACAAAGAAGTGTATCAGGGAAGGCATCATGGTCGGTCTGGGAACCGATACGGTCTGTCCGTTCATTACCCATTACGATATGTGGAGAGAACTGGAATATGTCCATTATCTCTGTGGTATTGACCGTAAGACCTGTCTGTATCTTGCAACACTGAACAATGCCGGAATCATCGGCCTGGAAGATGTAACCGGAAGTATTGAAGAGGGGAAGGCTGCTGAATTCGTTATCACCGATAAGAATCCTCTTGATGGATTCGATACGATCAGAGAACCGTACATGGTAGTATTCGGTAATAAGGAATACCTGAAACCGAAAGTAAAGAAATCGCCTGTAGCTGAGGAGTATCTTGACGGATATCTCAATACATTAAAGGCATAAAAAAGGAGCTCTGAGGAGCTCCTTTCATTTTACTGAATGTCTATCTTTGATTCTTCCGACTGCGGATATTTGTCTGCGATTCTCAAGAATACGAAACCAAGGAAGAAGAATATGCATAGCATCGCAACAGCAAGGTTAATGCTCCCAATCTGGATGGTTTTACCAAAGATATTTAAATCCATAAGACCTGTTGTTTGATCACCTTTGGCAGTTACAATACCAATTACTAAGGATCCAAGAACAGAAGCACCTTTTGAGAAAATATCGTAGAGTCCAAAATATTCACCGGAGTTTTCATCCGGAATTATTCTAGAATAGTAGCTTCTTGATAGAGACTGAATTGAACCTTGGAAGCATCCTACGATAAATGCTAGAATCGCAAAGTCAAGCATAGTATTAATGAACAAACCATACAGGCTTGCGGCAAAATAACCGCCGATGCAAATGGACAGCAGAGTAATTGTCTTGTATTTTTTAGACAATTTCGCAAATACAAGAGAACCGATCCAGGCGACGACCTGTGTCAGTAGCAAGAAGATAATCAACAGAATATCATTATTTAGGCCTACCGCTTTACCAATTGTGACACAGTTATCTATGATTGTTCCTACACCATCAATGTAAAGGAAGAAAGCAATCAAGAAGAAGAAAACCTTCTTGTCTTTTTTTAATATTGTAGCGATGGTTACAAAAATCTTTTTAAATGCTTTGCCTATATGTGGTTTTCCTTCAACATAATTGATTTGCTTATAGTTTTTCAGTAAAGGCAATGTTACCATCAGCCACCATATACCAGTGATGATAAAAGCAAGAATTCTGGAAAGAGATTCCGAAATAGCATTGAACATCAGTGGGCCTAGAGCAGCACAAGCTAGTGACAGAGTAAACGGAATACACGAACCAATATAACCCCATGCATAACCATATGCAGATACTGCATCTGATCTCTCATCGGTTGTAACGTCATTCAGCATGGAATCGTAGAAAGTCAACGAAGCCTGATAGAACAGTCTGGTAATCATATACATGACAGTAAAAATAACCCAGTTCCATGCGAATCCGGTAACTATACACATTCCTACGCCGATGAATACAGCAGATGAAAACAGGATCTTACGTGTATCCTTGTGGTCTGCAATAGCACCACATGCCGGACCGATCAAAACAAGGATAACAGTAACAGCCGCCTGAATATAACCCCACATAGAAGTTGCTTTCAACTGATTAGCACCAGTTTCTAGCACAAGATTTGAGAACCAGACAGGAATCAGTGAACACGCAAGCATCGTGAATGCCGAGTTGCCTACATCATAAAGCACCCAGGCAAATTCCTGAGGACTAAGATCCTTAAAGATCTTAGACTCGTTCAGTTTCTTAAATAAACCTTTCATTTTGTTTCTCCTTAAATAAATCTATTTCACTCTATAACGAAGTTCATCTTCGTAACTTAACACAGGAATACGCTGATAGCTCTTCCACGGACCGAAGTCATGGTTGAAGTACTTGTCCAGCTCATCTTCATCATTGAGACAGTTAATCAGATTTTCCAACAGTTCCGGGAATCTTTTTAAGGCAACTTTTCTAAGTTTATCCAGTCTTAGATTGGAATCCCTGCATCCTTCTGTTTCTTCTCTTGGAACCAGCAGATCATGGTAGCTCTTTTTATCAAGTTTCAGGAACAGCCATGAGACGAATCTGTATTTGAACTCAGAAACACAATTCAGTGAACCCAGCAGGATCTTCTGTCCTTTTGTCATACGATAGATCGTTTTTGCGTCGAAAGGGAAGAAATAAGAAATGATTTCAGCGTTATGACGGCTCGGTTTCAGTGATTCTACACGGTCAACCAGATTGACCTCACGTCCATCAAGACGCATCATATGAGCATCATATTCTGCTTCTATGGAATTATGCGAGATACCGGAGACTTCAGCCTTTCTTTCAATATAGCCGTGGCAGGAACTGTCCAGAGCAAAGTGAGATAGAAAACCCAGCAGATAAGCCATCATTTCCTCTTTCTCACTGTGCTCGGCATAAACCCGGCAGGCATTGGCAAAGAATTCTCTGGCTGCCGTTTCGTGGGATGTTGCGGCATATGAAGAAACATCCTTGTGCAACAGATCATAGAAAAAAATATCCGGGCCATGTACGCCGATATCATAGAGATCATGATGATCATTTACGATTCTTTTTAATTCGTCCGGCAGGACATCAATACATTCCTGACCGAAGCGCCAATGCGTATAAGTCGTAGGCATATAACTATTATTTATTTTATCATAGATTTTATTCTGTAATAGGAAGATGTTTAACTGCCAAGCAGTACCTTTTTCTTCTTCTCGTACTCTTCCGGTGTAATGGCATTCATATCCAGAAGCTGTTTAAATCTCAGCAGTTCATCTGCAACTGAAACAACTCTTTTCTTTCCCAGCGTTTTCTGGGCTTCGACCGTTTCTTTCAACAGTTCTATGACCTTTTCCGCATTCTTTTTGTTTAGGCCAAGCATGATTCTGTCACCAACAGTAAAATCAATGATCAGTTTTGTTTCATAGTTGCCGAAACTGCTTTCGGTTATATCGGTGAAGTCGATCAGATCAACTGTCCTGACAGGACTGGTAAATAGAGTTTTCCTGCCGTATAGCATTCTTTTGTCTGTCACTACTACGGCAACATTCCCGTTCCATGAAACGGAAGATTCTGCGTTATAAAGATTATTAGCCGTAAAAGCCATCAGCAGTTCTTCCTGCTCCCGGATCTGTTCTTCAATCACGGCAAAGTCTTTCTTGTATGAAGTATCCGGATAGTATCCTAAACCGTTACGGATGCAGTATTCATCCATCTGCGTTGCTGTAATCATGCCATTGATCTCCTTTATGATTTAATAATAATCAGTTACAGTCCTTCTGGCAATGGAACATTATTAAAGAAAAAGTGACCTAAATGCAAGTTTTTCCTAGTAGATTAGCGAAAGGAAGTGACTGTTATGAAAAGAATCATGTTTTGTTTAATGTTAAGTATAATGGTATTGGGGTGTCAGAAAATGAATGAAGTCAAGACAGAAGAAAAGGGCATTGAAATCGTAATGAAGGATATCAATGTCAAGGAAAACACAAAGACCGGTTTTACGTTGATTCAGCTGAATACATTAATCACAAACCGTTCCGATAATGAAATATCGGCAGTAACATATGAACTGCAGCTTCTGGATGGTAACGGCGAACTGATCAAGGCATATAAAAAAACCTATTTCGGTGAAGATAAAAGCATCTCTAGGGATCAAAGCGTCAGCGATTACTACGGTTTTCAGGACAGACTGGAGAAGCAGCCTGAAGCATATGCACTGAAAGTCATAGAAGTGAAGGATACCGAGGAACTGCCGCTGATTCATCTGCCTCTTCCTGATGAGTATCTGTATCAGGCAATAGGACTTGAAAGGCTCGACAGTGAGCTTCCAAACAGGATCCTGGTGTATATCGATCATATGGGAGCAAGGGAAGAAATCAATATTGAAGGGGAAGAAAACCTCAGAATCATTACGGATCTGTTCTGTAAGATAAAGATAGCAAAAGAAACAGATGTCTGGGTAACGGACAATTACAACGGAATCATTTTCTATTTTGCAGACGGTACATCTAAAAGCATCAGTCTGAATCTGTATAATCTGGAAATCCGGAATCACAATATTGAACACATCTATGAGCTGGCAGATCTCGGACCGTTCATGCAGGCATGTGCGTATTTCAAACAATAGTGTTTAAATAAAAAAGCTGATCGATCTCAGCTTTTATACTGCCTCAGAAACTGTAATTATTTGACGTAACGGCGTAGCCATCTTTGCCCAGATACTGGCTTTGCCTTTCATTGCAATAGCCATCTGGTAGGTGTTTTCAGAACATGTTATTCTACCGAATCCGCCGTCTACGATTGCATGCACATTACGGTCTGTACGTTTCAGGTTAGTTACTGGTTCAACAAAGACTGTACTGTTTGAAGATGTTCGTCATCCATCATCAGGGCGGTCAGGATCGGTGAAAAGCGCCTTTTTTCTATATCAATCAGTTCCTTGATGTCCTTGCCGTCTTCATAGTTTTCGACCAGATAAGAAACCAGAGCGACCACATCGGTCATCTGCCGGTAAGGAGAATCGCTGCGGACATATCCTTCAGGATAGCCATCGGAACCGCTGTACCAGGCATGATGACCATAAGCACAGTCGGCATAGATCTTCGTTGATTCTCTGGCTGCCAGGTCGTCATGACCAGAAATGGTATGCAATTGGTAAATCTCATATTCCTTGTCCAACAGGTTACGTGTATGTATAAGACGTTCCATATTCATTTTCAGCAAACCGAAATCGCAGTACAAAGCACAGGTTTCACCATAGCGGTAAACAAGTTCTTTTTTCTTTTCAGGATCCGTTTCAGCAGCGATAAAAGGAATATCGTCAAAGAACGAAGCATCTTCTTTCAGCAGGATTTCACACAGATAGGCGACGATTTTCTGAACCTTCAAGGAACGAAGATAAGAGATGCCGGAAAGTTTACGTAGCAGTTTTGTAGTGATTTCCAGATAGGAAGGGACACCCTCGGTTTCGTAATAATCGGTGATAATCAGAACCATAAGATAGTTAAAGTAATCGATGCCTTCTTCAAAAGGATAATCCATGATGACCCGCATCATTTTATCATAGGCTTCTTTTAGAAAACGTAGACGTTTTGGACGGTTACGGAGATTTTCATTTCTTTTAAGCAGAGTTCCATAATAGATAGGCAGCTGGCAGGTCGCATACATGTCGGACAGTTCGAATGTGTGTTCATCCGCTTCAATGATCAGATGCTCCATCCGGTCAAGGGTCGTATCAATATCGACAAAACCGCAGCTGTATTCCATCTCATAGTAAGGCCACAGCCAGCGAACATTCGGATCGCCCTTGTGCGCTTCCGGTTCAAAGACATGCTGACAGGATTCCAACACGGCAGCCAGTTCATCGGCAGAAAGATTGCCGCGGGACATGATGGCCCGGTTGGAACTCATCTGCTGGTGGGTGCGCTGCAGGAAGACATCCCACGGCAATGTAGGAGCAAGCTGTCGGTAGTAGGGATCCTGAATGATTTTCAGTACGCGGAGACCAATTTCGACTTTCTTTTTCAAATCGCGGACACAGATGGCAATATTGGCAAGAGAACGGATAATGTAACCCTTGGTTTCCTCGTCGTCGATCTCGGCAAAGTACTTCAGATAGGAAGCGGCTTCCGAGAACATCATTTCTCCTTCAAAGTACAGGGAATTCGTCAGATTTGAAGCGATTCCCTGAACGGAACGGTTCCGGTAATACATTCCCATGCCGACTTTATATAATTCCTTAATGATATTGTTACGGTCCTTACGGAAACGGTAGAGCGTCAGCAGTGATTCATGGATCAGCAGATAGATTCCGCAGTCCAGATTGTTTTTCCAGTCCATCAGAACATCGCCGAATTCTTCAAGCTCCCTGATCGTATCAGGGGTAGCAGTATGAAGTTCATCAAGGCAACTGAAAAAATACCGGTTCAGCAGATCGATGTTTTCTTTTTTTAGGGCGTCGATCTTTTCTTTGGCTGCCAGTCTGCGGGTCTTTTCCGTTTCATTGTCCTCACCCTTGCTGACATCCAGCAGTGTGGCGATTTCTTTGATATTGCTGATGTATTTGAGCTGGTATTCCTGCATATTATATCATTCTTAATGCCTGCATCAGTTTCTGGACGTCGATTGGTTTGGCAATATGAGAGTCCATTCCGGCTTCTTTCGCCTTGGCGATATCTTCAGCGAAAGTATTGGCGGTCATCGCAAATATCTTGATCGTAGCTGCGTCTTCTTTCCCGGAAGAACGGATGGCTCTGCTGGCTTCGTAGCCGTTCATGACAGGCATCTGTACATCCATCAGGATGGCATCGTAATGAGTATCAGAAAGATAAAGGTCCAGCGCTTCCTGACCGTTTTCTGCGACATCAACGGTAACGTTGGTAGAGGAAAGGATCTCCTTGGCGATCTCCCGGTTGATAAAATTATCTTCTACCAGTAGGATGCGTTTTTCAGAAAGATCGAGTCCTCCCGAAAGAGAATCCTGGTCGTGTTCGGATAAGGCGGCAGCGATTCCGTTAATCAGTGATTTTCTAAACAGCGGCAATGGAATGAAATGCTCAATTCCGCTGCGGTTAGCCCGGTATTCAATGTCGTTCCAGTCCTGATCACCGATCAGTACGATCGTCATTTCCGGATGAGCTTTATGCAGATAGGATGCCACATCAAACAGATCGCCGGTCGCTTCACCGATTTCTCCCAGCAGAAGTACATCGGTCTTTTCGTTACGGAATTCATCATCCGTCAGCAGAGAGATCGCTTCAGAGAAGGATCCGGTTTCTTTACAGGAGATTTCGTCATCCTTTAGATACTGTGTGATTTTCTGACGGATTTCCGGATCGTTTTCAAGGATCAGAATATGGCGGTTCTTCAGTGCTTCGATATTGACCTTGGCTGTTTCATAACGTAAAGGGATACGGATATCCACGCAGGTTCCTTCCTGTGGGACGGACTGAATCTCAATCGTACCGTCCAGAGCTTCAACCAGCTTCTTGACAATACTCATGCCCAGACCTGTTCCTTCGATATGGGAAATAGTGGTGGAATTGGCACGCTCAAAAGGATCAAAGATTTTCTTTAGGAAGTCTTCAGACATGCCGATGCCGTTATCCTGACAGCGAAAACACAGATAGCAGCGTTCATCCTGCATTTCCTGTCTGAAAGAAACCAGGATCTCGCCGTTTTCGTTGGTATACTTGACGGAATTGTTGATGATGTTCACGAAGATCTGTCTTAAACGCAGAGTATCTCCATAGAGACTTTCATAAAGAATATCGTCTGTCCGAAAGATGAAATGATGATGTTTTTCTTCCATCTGAGGTTTAACAACCGTGAGTACTTCATGCAGCAGATCGCTGAGCCAGAAGTGTTCTTCGTTTATGCTTAGACGTCCGGAATTGATACGGGACATGTCAAGTACTTCGTTGATCAGACTGAGCAGATGCCCACTTGCCACTTCGATCTTATTCAGAGAATCCGCGACTCGCACTTTTTCATCGATATGATTCTTAGCCAGCAGAGTCAGTCCGATAATCGCATTCATCGGTGTTCGGATATCATGCGACATGTTCGAGAGGAAGGTTTCTTTTGCCTGATTCTCCTGTTTCGCTTCTTCCAGCAGTTTCATGGCATCAGCATAACGCTCGTCTTCACCGCTGATCCATAACTGCGTATCGTCATTCAAAAGAATCTTTTCCTTTACATCATCTATCTGAAAAGCATCGTTCTGGAATAAGATTGTTTTATCCTTTACCGTTACGACTGCATAGCCTCGTTTCATAGGTCTCCTTTCCGTCCAAAAGAAGTAAGACTGTTCTTTACTTAATTGTATCGTGAAACGGGTTAAAAACCTAAATAAGTGATTATTCTTTAAGCTTTTAAAGCATGAAAAAAAAGCCTAATTCAAGGCTTTTCTCTTTAGATGGCGGTGCGTACGGGACTCGAACCCGTGATCTCCTCCGTGACAGGGAGGCACGATAACCAACTTCGCTAACGCACCGGATGGAGCAGATGAAGGGAATTGAACCCTCGTGTCCACCTTGGCAAGGTGGCGTTCTACCATTGAACTACATCTGCATCTATATTGGCGAAGAAGGAGGGATTTGAACCCTCGCGCCAGACAAGCCGACCTATGGCCTTAGCAGGGCCACCTCTTCAACCACTTGAGTACTTCTTCAGCACACGCTTTTA
>JAEEGL016448604.1_pt1 | contig 15545 bp, 11 predicted proteins | sample 9134231 | NCBI WGS metagenome assembly JAEEGL01 (sample SAMN16246548, study PRJNA631951) | gut metagenome | biome: gut microbiome; feature: rumen; material: fiber-attached | host: Bos | place: Iran: Karaj | collected 2018-10
ATCAAGTGGCCCAACGACATCTATTGGCGCGACGGGAAGATTGGCGGTATCTTGATAGAGAATACCCTGCAGGGCAATAGTGTGAAAGACTGCATCATCGGCATAGGGCTGAACGTCAACCAGCGTGTGTTCCTAAGTAATGCTCCTAATCCAGTGTCCCTGTGGCAAATCAGTGAGCAGGAGACGGATTGTGAACAGCTGTTGCATGACATCCTGGAGGCATTTCAAGACTATCTGGGAAAGTATAACAAGGATGAATACCTCTCTATGCTCTATCGTCGTAAGGGCTTTCATCCATATAGCGACAAAGATGGTCCGTTTATGGCTGAACTGGTGGATGTAGAAGACAGTGGCCATTTGCTCTTGCGTGATGACGATGGCAAAGAGCGTCGCTATGCTTTTAAGGAAGTGACATTTATACAATAAGACATACTGATTATGAGATTTAAAAGAATTCTACTGAAGCTCTCGGGTGAGAGTCTGATGGGTAAGCAGGGCTACGGCATTGACCCTGAGCGTCTGAGCGACTATGCGCGTCAGATTAAGGAAGTGAGTGAGATGGGCGTGCAGATAGGCATTGTCATCGGTGGTGGAAACATCTTCCGCGGACTGAGTGGCAGCCAGAAGGGCTTTGACCGCGTGAAGGGAGACCAGATGGGCATGTGTGCCACAGTTATCAACTCCCTGGCTTTGTCGTCGGCACTGGGTGCCGTAGGCGTGAAGAATAAGGTGCTGACGGCTATCCGTATGGAGCCCATCGGCGAGTTCTACACCAAGTGGAAAGCCATCGAGGCTATGGAGCAGGGTTTTGTCTGCATCTTCTCGGCAGGAACGGGGTCGCCCTATTTTACCACTGATACCGGTTCGTCATTGCGTGGCATAGAGATTGAGGCTGACGTGATGCTGAAGGGTACGCGTGTTGACGGTGTGTATACAGCCGACCCTGAGAAAGACCCCACGGCAACCAAGTTTGACGCCATTACATATAAAGAGGTACTCGCGCGAGGACTGAAGGTCATGGATCTGACGGCTATATGCATGTGTCAGGACAATAACCTGCCCATCTATGTCTTCAACATGGATGTTGTGGGTAACCTGAAGAAAGTGATGGAGGGTGAGGAGATTGGCACGTTAGTACACAACTAGTCCTTCACCTCTTCGAAATCAGTATATTCGCCATCCTCGTCATCGAAGATCTTGCGGCTCTCGCGCTTTTCGTGATGGTGGTCGATAATAGTCTCGCCCGTTTCCATTTGTGTGTGACGGGCGTTTTCTTTTGAGGTTTCTTCTGTAGCGTCTGCTGTCTCTTTTGGCTCAGTCTTAGGTTCAGCGGAGTCAGCAGGATTTACCGATTCTGAAGGTTGGGCCGGTTGCTGGCGCTGGCTGTACTGTTGGCGCTGACGGCCCACCTCGTCGCGGAAGCGCTGTTCTTTCCTGTCAGCTGCCTCCTGGGCGTTTTTCTTGGCCTTCTTGATGGCCTTGATGATACTTCCTCCTGTTAGCATCAGGATGAACACGATAAGGAAGAACACAAATAGTAGAATTTCCATAGTTAATAGGGTTGTTAGTAGTAAGCTTACCGACGATTGTTAATAGCCGAGAGTATGACGTACCATGCGATGATGGCTGCCAGACCGCTGACCTTTAGAAGAATCAGCAGGGGAACACAGGTAATCAGGAAGATGTATTTAACCTCGTTGCCTTTCCATCCCCATGTCTTGAACTTCAGTGCGAACATGGGAATCTCGCAGACAAGGAGCCAGCAGCTGACGAACATGCCTGCCAGAATAACCCATTCCATACCGTCGAAGACAAATCCGCTCTCTTTCAGTCCTACGATGAGTGCCCCCCAGAACAGGGCGTTGGCAGGGGTGGGCAGTCCGATGAATCCTAAGGCCTGACGCTCGTCGAGGTTGAACTTTGCAAGCCTGAGTGCCGAAAAGGCCGCCATGACAAATGCCAGGAAAGGAATGAACGGCAGGTGATTGTGGAAAGTACAGAGATAACTGAAAATCATCGCTGACGGTGCGAAGCCGAAGGTGATGTCGTCAGCCAGCGAGTCAAGCTCCTTGCCAATGGGAGAAGACACATGAAGCAGACGAGCCACCATGCCGTCAAAGAAATCGAATACGGCGCCGATGACGATGAATAGAAGTGCAAGGTCCCATATTCCAAAGAACGCCCAATAGGTGGCAACGCAGCCTGAGATGAGGTTGCAGCAGGTGATGGTGTTGGGAATATGCTTCTTTATATTGAACATTAAAAATTGAACATTGAACATTGAACATTACGCCAGTTTTGCAATGACCGTCTGGTCGCCTGTGGTGGGCTGTCCCATGGTGACACAAGCCTTGGCGGTCAGTGGCAGAAAGACGTCGACACGCGAACCGAGCTTGATGAAGCCCAGGTGTTCGTCAATGTAGCACTCCTCACCCTCCTTGGCATAAGTGACGATGCGGCGGGCCATGGCACCGGCTATCTGACGCACTAGGATATCCTCGCCTTCAGGGGTGGTAATCATGATGTCGGCATGCTCGTTCTCCTCGCTGGCTTTGGGTAGCCACGCCTTGTGGTAGTTGCCGTTTTGGTGGTGAACGAACTTGACCTTTCCGTCTATGGGGAACCAGTTGGCATGAACATTGAGGGGACTCATGAAGATGCTGATCATCAGTCGCTTGTCTTTGAAATACTCACTCTCCTCTACTTCTTCCACCACCACAATCTTACCGTCGGCAGGTGCTACCACCAATTTCTCCGTATCGCCGTTAAAGTAGCGTATCGGGCAGCGATAGAAGTTGAGTGCCATTATCCAGGCAGCACCGAAGATGACGATAAACAGCCAGAAGGGGATGGGGTTGTCAATGAAAAACCATAACACGGCACCAATTGCTATCAGCGCAATCATGCTGATTGTTAACTCGTTGGTGCCTTCGCGGTGTATCCTTATCTTTTTAAGTTTCCTAATTCTTACTCCCATGGGGAAAATTCCAATAGTTTTACGTTTTCACGCCCAAAGAAATGAGTGTGGCGTTGTATTTCGACATGCAAAGATACGGTTTTTTTATTAATCTTACAAATTTTTCACTTGTTTCTTTTGGTATTCTCGTCTTTTAGCTGTAACTTTGAAGCTCAAAACGCAAAAAATGGAAGATTTCATACATCTACACGTACATACTTACTATTCTATTCTTGACGGCCAGTCGAGCATCAAGCAACTGGTAGACAAGGCTATTGGCAACGGCATGCGAGGCATGGCGGTCACCGATCATGGAGACATGTTCGGCATCAAGGAGTTTCACGATTACGTCGGTGGCGTGAATAAAGGTCGCAAGAAAGAAGGTCTTGAACCCTTCAAGCCCATTTTCGGTTGTGAGATGTATGTGGCGCGCTATGGTCCTAAGGAGTTAAAGGATGACAAGCGCCATCAGAGCGGCTACCACCTTATCGTTCTGGCCAAGAACTATACAGGTTACAAAAACCTGATTAAGCTGGTGAGCCGTTCATGGGTGGACGGCTTCTACATGCGACCCAGAACAGACCGCGAAGACCTGGAACGCTTCCATGAAGGTCTTATTGTCTGCTCTGCCTGTATTGCCGGCGAGGTGCCCAAGAAGATTCTTGATGGCGACATTGCCGGAGCCCGTGAGGCCATAGAATGGTATCATCGTGTGTTTGGCGACGACTACTATCTGGAGTTGCAGCGTCATGAGGTGAAAGACCCTTCCATCCGTGCCAATCGTGAGACTTTCCCCATGCAGCAGAAAGCCAATAAGGTGCTTATTGAACTGGCTCATGAGTATGGCATCAAGCTTATCTGTTCAAACGATGCCCACTTTGTGAATCAGGAGAATGCCGAGGCGCACGACCATCTGCTGTGTCTGTCGACAGGCAAAGACCTTGACGATCCCACCCGCATGCTTTACTCAAAGCAGGAGTGGTTCAAGACCCGTGAAGAGATGAACGCCATCTTCTCTGACGTTCCGGAGGCTTTGTCGAATACCCTTGAGATACTCGACAAGGTTGAGTTCTACAGTCTTGACCACGACCCCATCATGCCCTTCTTCCCCATTCCCGAGGCGTTTGGTACTGAGGAACAATGGCGCAGCAAGTTTACAGAAGAGCAGCTGTTCGAGGAATTCACTCGCGACGAGAATGGCGAGAACCCGCTGCCTCGTGAAGATGGCGAGAAGAAAATCAAGAAGCTTGGCGGTTATGACAAGTTGTATCGTATTAAGTTCGAGGCCGACTATCTGGCTAAACTTGCCTATGAGGGCGCAGCCCGCTGCTATAATGACGGCCAGCCGTTAACGCTGACTGAGGATGAAGTGTCGGCAGGGAATGCCTCACTCTCCATTCTTCACTCTTCACTTCCAAAGGATGTTGACGACCGTATCCGCTTCGAGCTGCATATCATGAAGACCATGGGTTTCCCTGGTTACTTCCTCATTGTGCAGGACTTCATCAACTCTGCCCGTGACGAGCTGGACGTCATGGTCGGTCCTGGTCGTGGCTCGGCAGCAGGCTCTGTGGTGGCCTACTGTCTGGGTATTACCAAGATAGACCCGCTGAAGTACGACCTCCTGTTCGAGCGTTTCCTCAATCCCGACCGTATCTCGCTGCCTGATATCGATACCGATTTCGACGATGATGGGCGCGGCAAGGTGCTGAAGTGGGTGGAGGACAAGTATGGCCATGAGAACTGCGCTCATATCATCACCTATGCCACTATGGCCACGAAGAACAGCATCAAGGACGTGGCGCGTGTGGAGAAAGTGCCTTTGAGCATTACCAATGATCTTTGCAAGGCCATTCCTGACCGCTTGCCGGATGTTGACGGCAAGACACCGAAGATGAATCTGACGAATGCCATCAAAGCCGTTCCTAAGCTTCGCGAGGCGGAGGCATCGACTGACGTAGCCTTGCGCAATACCATTAAGTACGCCCGCATGCTGGAGGGCACGGTGCGCGGCACGGGCATCCATGCCTGTGGCTTCATCATCTGCCGCGACCCCATCAGCGACTGGGTGCCCGTATCGACTGCCGACGACCCAGACTTCAAGGACCAGAAGACAAACTGTACGCAGTACGATGGTCATGTCATTGAGTCGACAGGGCTTATCAAGATGGACTTTCTGGGACTTAAGACGCTCTCTGAACTGAAGGAGGCCTGTGCCGTCATCAAACAGACGAGGGGCATTGACATTGACCTCGACCACATACCTATCGACGACCCGAAGACCTTCGAGCTTTACCAACAGGGCCGCACCGTCGGCACCTTCCAGTTTGAGTCGAACGGTATGCAGAAATACCTGCGCGAGCTGAAGCCCACCGTGTTCGAGGACCTCATCGCCATGAATGCTCTCTATCGGCCCGGACCTATGGGGTATATCCCAGACTTCATTGACCGTAAGCATGGCCGCAAGCCTATCACCTATGATATTCCTGTGATGGAGAAATATCTGAAGGATACTTATGGCACTACCGTCTATCAGGAGCAGGTGATGTTGCTGAGCCGCTTGTTGGCCGACTTCACCCGTGGTGAGAGCGATGCCCTGCGCAAGGCTATGGGTAAAAAGAAAAAGGATATTGTTGACGCCATGAAGCCCAAGTTCATCGAGGGTGGCAAGAAAAACGGCCATGACCCTGCAATACTTGAGAAGATATGGGCCGACTGGGAGAAGTTTGCCTCCTATGCCTTCAACAAGTCGCATGCTGCCTGCTATTCATGGGTCGCCTACCAGACGGCCTACCTGAAAGCCAATTACCCGGCAGAGTTCATGGCTGCTATCATGAGTCGTCGTCGCGACCAGATTACCGAAATTACCAAACTGATGGATGAGTGTAAGTCGATGGGCATCGCCACCTTGGGGCCTGATGTCAATGAGTCGTACCAGAAGTTCGGTGTCAACCAGAAGGGTGAGATACGTTTCGGACTGGCAGCCATCAAGGGAATGGGCGACGGTGTGGCACAGGCTATCATCGATGAGCGACAGAAGAACGGTCCTTATCAGGATATTTACGACTTCGTGCAGCGCATCAATTTCGGTCAGGTCAACCGCAAAGCCTTTGAGTCGCTGGCCCTGAGCGGTGGTTTCGACAGCTTCGGACTGCGCCGTGAAGACTTCTTTGCTAAGAATAATAAGGGTGAGTCGTTCATCGATATCATCATGCGCTACGGACAGACCTATCAGACAGAGAAGCAGCAGGCGCAGAACTCGCTGTTCGGTGGTTTCGACGATATCGAGATACAACGCCCTGCCGTTCCCAAGAGCGAGGAGCGCTGGAGTGATATCGAGCGTCTGAACAAGGAACGCGAACTGGTGGGCATCTATCTCTCTGCCCATCCGTTGGATGAATATAAGATAGTGCTGGACCATCTGTGCAATACCCGATGTGACGAATTGGCAGATGTCAACAAGCTGAAAGACCGCGAGGATGTCATCCTCGGTGGCATAGTGACAGGAGTGCGCACCCGTTTCGACAAGCGTGGCCAGCCTTGTGGTTTCGTCACCCTGGAAGACTTCGAGGGCAGTGGCGAACTGGCACTCTTCGGTGAGGAGTGGGGTCGCTGGAGCGGTATGTTTACTGAAGGAGCCTCCGTCTATGTCTTGGCCAAGGTGCAGCCTCGCTTTAAGTTCAGCGATATCATGGGACTGAAGATTCAGAATATCGAATACCTGCAGACCATCAAGGACAAGGCCATTGAGCGTATCACCATCTCCATGACCACCGACCTGCTGGACAACCAGATAGTCACCGAGCTGAACGAGCTGATTGACGAGAGTCCTGGCACCACCAAGCTCTACATCCAGCTGCATGATGCCATGGGCAAGCGCCACATCCTGCTGACCAGTGCCTCGAAGACTGTCGATGTGAAGCGCGATCTGATACAGTATATCGAGCAGACCGAGGCCTTAGACTATACCATTAATTAATGGCACGATGTTTGTAGATAATATAATGAGAAATATATCGTAAATAGTAAATCGTTAAATTGTAAATTACAAGATGGAAGTAACAATCACAAGTGAGAATTTCGAGAGCCTGAAGAATGGCGAGCAGCCATTAGTAGTTGATTTCTGGGCAACATGGTGTGGTCCCTGTCGTATGGTTGGTCCCGTTATTTCGGAGCTGGCTGAGCAGTACGACGGCAAGATCGTAGTGGGTAAGTGTGACGTGGAGGACAATGAGGAACTGGCCGTTGAGTTCGGCATCCGCAATATCCCCACCATCCTCTTCTTCAAGAACGGTCAGGTTGTTGACAAGCTGGTAGGCGCACAGTCCAAGGCTAAGATTGACGAGAAGTTCCAGACTCTGCTCTAAAACTGCACGAGTCTGCTACCATCTGCCTGCTCGGTGATGCTGACACGAACAGCATCATCGGGCAGTATTTCTTCTATCAGCTCAGGCCACTCGATGAAGCAGAGTGCGCCAGAGTAGAAATAGTCCTCATAGCCCATGTCGTAGACTTCTTCCAGTTTTTTGATGCGGTAGAAGTCGAAGTGGTAGATGGTCTCATCGCCTTCATACTCGTTGATAATGGCGAAGGTAGGCGACGTGATGACATCCTCTACCCCCAGTTCTTCACAGACGGCCTTGACAAAGGTGGTCTTGCCAGCCCCCATCTTGCCGTAGAAGGCGAAGACGCGTGACTCGCCCATGTTCTCAATAAACTCACGTGCAGCCTCACGAATGTGCTCTATATCTTTGATAACTAAACTAATCATAATTCCTAATTTCTAAATCCTAATTATCTTTTCTTTCCTTTCATACTGATGATGGGTATGATCATCTCCTCCATCGAGATGCCTCCATGCTGGAAGGTATTGCGATAGTAGGACACGTAATAGTTGTAGTTGTTAGGATAGGCGAAGAAGTCGTCGCCAGTGGCAAAGACATAGCTCGTCGAGAGGTTAGGAGCAGGCAGATGGGCCTTGCGTGGTTCCTTGATAACAAACAGCTCCTTCGAGTCGTAGGCCAGGTTCTTGCCTAACTTATAGCGCAGATTGGTGTTGGTGTTGCGGTCGCCGATAATCTTCACCGGATTGGTGGCGCGGATGGAGCCGTGATCGGTGGTGACAATGACATGATAGTCGCTCTGTGCCAATTGTCGGAACAGGTCGGCAATGACCGAATGGCGGAACCACGACAGCGTGATGCTACGGTATGCTGACTCGTTGTTGGCCAACTCGCGAACCATCTTCGACTCCGTTCGCGCATGGCTCAGCATGTCGATGAAGTTGAACACCACCACGTTCAGGTCGTTTTTTTGCAGCTCGTTCAACTGGCTCATCAGTTTATCGGCCTCTTGCGATGTGTTGATCTTATGGTATGAGAACGTGTTCTTCCGACGATACCGTTCCAGCTGTGTCTGGACGAGCGGTTCCTCGTTCAGGTTCTTGCCTTCCTCTTCGTCCTCGTCAACCCACAGGTTGGGGAACATTTGGGCTATCTGTTCGGGCATCAAACCCGAGAAGATGGCATTGCGCGCATACTGCGTCGCGGTAGGCAGGATGCTGCAGTACAGGTCTTCGTCAATCTCAAATTGGTCGCCAATCTCACGTTCCAGCATCTTCCACTGGTCATAACGGAAATTGTCGAGCACGACGAGGAAGACTTTCTGCCCCTCGTTGAGCTGGGGGAAGACCTTGTATTTGAACAGCTCGGGCGACAGCATCGGATGTTCCTCACCTGTCATCCAGTCCATATAGTGCTGACGAATGTATTTGCCAAAGCCTCGGTTCGCCTCCTGCTTCTGCATATCGAGCATCTCGGTCATCTGCGAATCGGTAGCGCTGAGCTCCAGTTCCCAGCGTACCAGCCGCTTGTAAATATCGACCCAGTCCTCCCACGTGCGACAGTCCATAATCTGCATCGACAACTGCTGGAACTGTTGCTGATAACTGGTCTGCACCGTCTCCGTCACGATTTCGCGGCGATGGATATTCTTCTTCAGCGTCAGCAATATCTGGTTGGGGTTGACGGGCTTGATCAGATAGTCAGCTATCTGTTGGCCGATGGCTTGGTTCATGATGTCTTCCTCTTCGCTCTTCGTCACCATCACGATGGGAACCTGAGGAGTTATCTCCTTGATGCGCTGTAGTGTTTCCAGTCCGCTCAGACCGGGCATCATCTCATCGAGCAACACCAGGTCGAACGTTCGTTTGCGACACTCCTCAATGGCGTCGGTACCGTTGGTCACTGTGACCACCTCATATCCTTTCTTCTCCAGGAAGAGCAAGTGGGCGCGGAGCAGTTCCATCTCGTCGTCAGCCCATAACAGTAGTCCGTTAGTCATATCTTATCTCCAAAAATCATCATCAAATTCTATGTATCCACCGTTACCGGTATTCTCCGTCTCTTCTTCATCGTCATCTTCGCCTTCTGCCTCAGGCTCCTTCTCCTGGACGATGGTCTCAGGTTCATCGAGCAGCGGAGTCTTTGAAATCTCGATGGGTGCCAGCTGCTTTTCGAAGAACAGCTCGTAGTCAGCGTAGCTGAACACCGTGCCTAAGAGTGGCAGGTTCTGTTCGCTGACGATCAGACTACGACACCGCTGTAGCATGGTGGCCAGCAAACCTCCTGCACCATGTAGCTGGCGGGCATATTGGCGTGCCTCGTCGTAGTTCAGGAATCCGCTGATGACCATCCGGCACAGGCCGTTCTGATCCTGATCCGTCACGATTTCGAAGTTGCGCACCAGGTAGTTGGAGAAGTTATATTTAGCCATCTCGTAGAGCAGCTGGTTCTGATTGACAGAGTCCGGCTGATAAGCCAACAGGAAGACGTGGCCGACATTCCGTTCAATGCTCAGCGTGTCGATATGCATCGAGTCTGCAGCCAGGCGGTCGGCATTGCGTCGTGACCAGATGTCGCCCATGTCGAACTTGCCACCATGCAGACGGCGGCCCTGCTGCACACCACGGATAATCATACCGGCTAGCTCGCTGACCTCGCTCTGCGGATATTTCTCGACCACCTGTTTCATGCGTTCGGTACATTCGGCAGCATGGCCTTCGTTCAACAGACTCATGCCTTCGATGAAGAGGAATTTCGGGCGGTGCTGTCCTAACGGGAAACGTTTTTCTGATAGCAGGGTGTTCGCCTTGACTTCCTCGTGGCGGTTCTGCTTGAAGGCTTCATAGGTAGCCGCATAGAGCGAGTCTTCTATATGCACCCCAAAGCGTTGGTTTTCTGCGAAGTAAGGGTCGGAGAGCAGAATGGTCCATTGGCTCTCGGGAAAGTTCTGCTTAAGTTGTGTGATACAGTTCTCTGCCTCTTGCTGTCTGCCTTGGCGTGAGTACAGCAGGAACAGGTGGTACCATGCCTCGTCGTTGTGTTCGTAGTCAGCATATTGGGTAATCAGTCGATTGAGGGCCTTATGGCTGAGGCCGAGGTTGTCGAGTTTGTCTTTGAAGATGATACCCGAGTGGAACAGTCCTTCCTTGATGATGTTATCACTCTGTTGGCGTTGCTCTTCGGTGAAGGGAATCTGTGCCAGGTAGTATTCGCGCTGATGCGGATCATTGACTGCAGAGTCGGCAGGAACTTCCGACGGGTTGGCTTGGTTCTGGCTGTCCAGGTTTCCCGGATTTTCTGGAATCTCCGGACTGTCCGGACTATCTGTACTATCCGGATTCTCCGGAATACTGGCTACCACCGTCAAGTTGATGCGTTGCCAGTTGTCCTGGTTGTCACGCTTGCCCCAGAGGCGTTGGAACACCTGCTTACCCTGACTGACGGCCTGCGGGTTGTAGAAATACCAGGCTTTAGAGGCTGCTGTTGTCGTGGTTGTCGTCGGAAGGGTAGGGGTAGGCTGGTAGGTCTGACCGCCCCCCATGGCAGACTGTTGCTGTACGGTGCGTTCTGCTTCGGCCTCCTCTAGGGCACGCTGCTCTTCCTTCTCTTTCTTGATAAGGGCGGCTATCACCTGGTCGATGGCTTTGTTTCGGTCTTCTTCCGACATGTTAGCCAAGCGTTGCAGCGAGTCCTGCAACTGGACAGCACTGGTGTGTGGGGCCAGCTCGTCGAGCACTTTCGAACGTTCTGACAGTTGTTCGTAGTCCTTACGGTCCTTGTCCAGCAGTCCGATGGCCTGGCCGTAGCAGCGCTGGGCATCGGCATATTTCTCCTGTTGCCAGTAGACATTGCCTAAGGTGAGCAGCAATACACCTTTCTCCACACCGCTGCGGGTAGCTTTCTCGCAGCCCATCTCATAAGCCTCGATGGCTCGTAAGGTGTCGCGTTGTGTCAGATAGGTATTGCCAATGGCATAGTACACCTGGTCCAGATATTCCTTGTTGTTATCAGAAGCAGCCATGCGCTTTAGCTTTTTGATCTTCCGCTCATGGTCTACTCCTGGCAGCACTTCTGTCTGGGCTATGCGGGCATTGAACTCCAGTTCGTAGGGTGGACTCAGCCGGATGACGTGGCGATAGGCCTCGTAAGCCTCTTGCCGATGGCCTAGGAGCGTCTGCAACTGTCCCATCAGGAACCACTCACGGGCTTTCTGCTTGCGACGTCGTTCGTGGCGTATCACCTTGCGCAGGTATTTGACAGCCTCGTCGTAGCGTTGGGTGTGCAGATAGTAGTCGGCATAGGTGTAGTCCCAGTCTTTCACGGCGCGGAAGTGCATCGAGTCACGTTGCTGTTTGACGATCACATCCTCGGCATCGTATATCCAGTCGAGCTCAGCGTAGCTCTTGGCCAGCCAGGCACGCGCGATACCCAGAATGGCAGGCTGCGTCTGGTAGAGGCGCGTCATATAGGAAAAAGTGGCTGCCGCTTCCTCAAACTCGCCCTTCTGAAACTGCGACTTACCCATGAGCAACCAGGCCCGCCAGAGGAAGGGGTTGTATTCGCGGCGCCCCAGCCACTCCAGGTCCTTGGCTGTCTTTCGTCTGCCCTTATTCCATTCCGGGCGTCGCTTGATGCTGTGTTGCTTGATGGCTTTCTGTGATTTCTCTATGGCGCGGTCGAAGTTGCCTTTGCCTAAATCGCGGCTTTCCTTGTTAGCAACAGTATAAAGCGGTATCAGCTCCGTGCAGTTGTCGCGGTTGCCGTTCTCTTTCTCCAGGCTACCCTCGATGAAGGCTTGTGAACCATTGAAATAGGTGTTGTAGCGTGCATTGAAAGAATGCCAGAAACGGGTTCCCGCCGTATTCTTCTTCGTCGAACAACTGGAAAGAAGTAAGATGGAAGATGTCAGAAGTAAGATGGTTGTCGTGGGGAGAAGGTGATTGTGACATTTTTCTTCCTTCTTCCTTTTTACCTCTTTCTTCAGGTCGGCCAACTTGCACTCGTCTCTGCTGGAGCACGAGGCGCAGTCACCTTCTTTCGTGACGATAGGGTCGTCTGTACTGCCGATGGAAAAGATGGCAGCAACGACGCCCAGGGCAACGAGCGAGATGATGACTATCAGCAGGAAACTCACTTTTCGACGATAATAAATTGGGCTTTTTTCAAGTCATCCCAGAAGTGTGGGTACGACTTGGATACTACTTTCGGATTATTGATGAGCAGTCCTTCCGTCTTGAAGGCGGCAGGGGCTATCGAGAGCGCCATTCTGTGGTCCTCATAGGTGTCTATACCCATCTGCATGGATGGCTCGCAGCGTTCGCCGTCCCAATAGAGCTCGCTGTCGTTCACGTCGTGGATGACATAGCCCAGCTTGCGCATCTCGGTCTTCATAGCCTCAATGCGGTCCGTCTCCTTGATCTTCAGCGTCGACAGGCCGCGGAAGTGGAAGTGCACATTCTTCAGCGCGCAGCACACGATAAAGGTTTGCGCCAGGTCGGGCGAATTGGTGAAGTCGTATTCCAATCGGGGAACGCAGCGGTGCGAGTGGCGTAAGGTGACGGTGGTGGGTATGCCTTCTTGCTTTGTCTCGAATTGGGTTTTGACGCCCAGCAGACTGAAGATATAGCGAACCGAGGAGTCGCCTTGCTTGGAACCGTCCATCAGCCCCGTCAACCGTATCTCGTCGTCGTCGTGGTCGGTCAGCGCCATCATCTCATACCAGTAAGAAGCGGCACTCCAGTCGTTCTCGATGTAGTATTCGCGCTCCTGATAGGGTTTCGGGTCCACGGTAATGGTCTCAAAGTCGCTCCAGTCAGCATCGGCACCGAACTCGCGCATCGTCCATAGTGTCAGGTCGATGTAGGGACGTGAAATGATGTCACCCTTTAGTTTCAGGGTTAGTCCTTTGTCGAGCACTGGTCCTATCATCAGCAGTGCCGAGATGTATTGCGAGCTGATATTTCCCGGCACCTCCAGCAGTCCGCCTTGTAGGTTTCGGCCTTTGATGCGGAGTGGGGGAAACCCTTCTTCACCCACATAGGAGATGTCAGCCCCCAGGCGTCGCAGGGCATCGACCAAAACACCGATGGGACGGTGCTTCATTCGCTCCGTACCCGTCAGCACATGCTCCTCACCTTCCTTTACCGACAGGTAGGCTGTCATGAATCGCATGGCTGTGCCGGCAGCCTTGATGTCTATCTCGTAGGGGTTATGTTGCAGCGCATGGATAATCACTTCCGTATCGTCGCAGTCCGACAGGTTCTCAGGGAGAATTTTTCCTCCCGACAGCGCATGAATGATCAGCGCACGGTTCGAAATGCTTTTCGATGCGGGCAATTTGATGGTCGTGTTCAGCTGGCGCGGAGCCTGTATATGATATTGCATGGGTATTCTGCCTTTACCTTTTTACTTTTTTACCTTTATTCAACTCGCAAAGTTACGAATTATTTGATGATTTCCCAAAGAAATAACATTAATTATGCTATTTTTAAGCAAAAAATGGATTGAAAATTTGTCAGTTTCAAAAAAACTCCGTACCTTTGCAGCGCTTTTGAAGAAAAAGTTCGGGATTTAGCGCAGTTGGTAGCGCACACGTCTGGGGGGCGCGAGGTCGCTGGTTCGAGTCCAGTAATCCCGACTGAAAGAAGGTCGCTAGGTTGCTTAGAAGTAAGTGCTTAGCGATTTTTTTGTAAAAAACAAACGAGTTTTTTTGTTTTACTCTCGACTTTTTGTATATTTGCAGTCGAAAATGTTTCTAAATGCAAATAACAATGAATAAAACTAAGAAATGGATGCTTACCGCTATCCTTACTATCTGCGGTACAGTGACAGTATGTTTCGCACAGACCTCTTACCAGAAGGCTAGTGCCAGCGACAATCCTGTACAGAAGGTGGAGACCACCGAACTGATTCGTACCAGCCAGAGCTGGGACGGTGTTGAACTGCCCGACTATTTCCAGGGCCGTCCTGAGTTGGTAGCCGTGAAGTATGTGTTCCCTGCCGGCCAGAAGTTGGGCTGGCATCACCACCCCGTGATGAACTACGGCATCTTGGCACAAGGCGAGCTGACCATCATCGGTCTCGACGGCAAGGAGAAAGTGGTCCATGAGGGCGAAGTCGTCGTCGAGATGGTGAATACCGTCCACCACGGCGAGAACCGAGGCTCCAAGCCCGTCATCCTCTACATGTTCTATCTCTCGCAGGAAGGCAAGCAGCTGGCTGTGCAACATCCCGAGATTCCGCTGGAGTAATCGAATGCAACAATTAAAATGATAAGACTATGAAGAAATGGAACCTCAGGATGAAGACCGCCATCCTCGGACAATTAGTGCTCGCTATTGTCTTCTGCGGACCGGTGCTGACGTCATGTAGCAACGAAGATAATCAAGCCACCACGGGGCAACCCATCACCAAGGAATACTTCACGCTGTGGAACCCCTGCCCGGCGCTGACCGTTCTGCAAGACTATGTGAAGGATGTGACCAACCCCAGTTCTGCCAATTTTATTAAGGTGGAAGACCGCATCGCCACATTCGACATGGATGGTACATTCGTCGGTGAGCTCTATCCTACTTATTTCGAGTATAACATGCTGGAATACCGCGTGTTGGACGACCCGACGTATAAGGATATCGCACCCGCTGACGTCAAGGAGACCGCACAGGATATCCGCGATTTTGTCAGAAACGGCAAGAAGCTGCCCGACCAGTTCGACATGAAGCACGCCTACGCGGCAGCCAAGGCCTACAGCGGCATGACGATTGCTCAGTTTGATGCCTATGTCAAAGCCTATGCCGCCAAGCCCGTCAATGGTTTTGCGGGTATGACCTACGGCCAGAGTTTCTACAAACCCATGCTCCAGGTGTTCGAATACCTGAAGGACAACGGCTTCACCTTCTACGTGGTGTCTGGTTCCGACCGCTTTATCTGCCGTTCGCTGGTCGAGTCGATTGGCATCGAACCCAACCGCGTCATCGGTATGGACGTGAAACTCATATCCTCTAAACAGGGTGACGCTGAAGGCGTCGACTACACGATGGGTAAGGACGAAGAACTCGTGCGCACTGACCAGCTGATCATCAAGAACCTGAAGACCAACAAGGTGTTGCAGATTTCGCAGGAAATTGGCAAGGTGCCCGTGCTGTCGTTCGGAAACAGCAGCGGCGACTGCTCTATGCATAACTACTGCATGGGCAATCAGAAGTACCGCACCGCCACCTTTATGCTTGTGGCCGACGATGATGTCC
>JAEEGL010449865.1_pt1 | contig 15544 bp, 13 predicted proteins | sample 9134231 | NCBI WGS metagenome assembly JAEEGL01 (sample SAMN16246548, study PRJNA631951) | gut metagenome | biome: gut microbiome; feature: rumen; material: fiber-attached | host: Bos | place: Iran: Karaj | collected 2018-10
AGAGCAAACCAGAGAGCAAACCAAAGAGCAAATCCAAAAAATAACAATGGGATACACATATACAGCTTTCACTGCACGCATCCCTAACATCAAAGTGACCATCATTGAGGGTGAGCTGGTGTTAGACGACGGCAGTACGCCCTTGGAAGAAGACGTCCCCAAGTCACTGCCCCTCATCGAGTCGACATGCAACGACGGGTGGGGATGCGTAAAGGGCCACTCATTTATCAGCGAACTGCAGATGCCCATGCCCCAAAGACTCAGGCTGCGCTACATCTGCGAGGGTTGCTACTACGTTTTGGACACACCACTCGACGTTGCCAAGGCCGAGGAACTGTGGAAGGAACAAGCCAAGGGCGAAGCCTTCGACGCTTTCCAGGACATCGTCGTAGGGACTGCTCCCTTCGGCTTGGTGACAGTCTGGCTGCAGGGACGCACACGCAGCGTACTGCTACAAGAATTCCACGCCGAAACGGGCACTCTGGAAGGGATGGAAAAAATCATCTATGGTGAATACCTCAGGCAGCCGTTGTATGAATTCATCAGCCGTAAGGAATTGGAGAACGACACCCGCCAGTACCAGCTGAAGTACACCCCGCTGGAAGAGTGGTGGGACGATGAGAAGAAAGCCTGGGTGGCCTACAGCAAGAAAGACCTGTACTACGACGACATGGACATCAAGAGTGTTGAGGACCGCTGCACCGACGGCACCTTCAACTATATGGAAGACGACCCCAAGCAGATGAAATACCATGCCTCGGGACAGCCCTATCGCATTACTGTCAGGTGGCACGAAGGCACCTATGACTGTATGGCACACTTCTGGTTCTTTAGGATGCAGATAGCCATGATGTACGACCAGTTCTTCTTTGGCAAGCCTGAGAAGAAGGCTGAGATGATGGTCAGGCTCGACATCAGGCATCAGCACTATCAGATAGCGCTTAGGACGAAGGGAACAGAGGAAGACTTTGTGATACCATTTTACGCCTATCAACTCATCGTATTTCGTGATGGAATGGAACACTATAAGAGTCCAAACTTTCAGCTTGAACCTGGCCAATGGAGCTGGTTCTAAAGGCTAACAAAAGGGCAAAAACCTAATCAAGTTAACAACAAATTAGATAATAATATGGCAGACAAGAAACAATCAGGGCCAAAAACCGACTGGAAGCCCGATGACCCCGACTACGTGATGCGCATGGACGAGGAGACAGGTATGTTTGTCTTCGACAAGAACCCCTACGCCGAAGAGCGCGACAAGAATAAGCCGAAGCCGAAGTTAGAGCTGATTGATTTCGACGAGACGCTAAAGCCCAGCGAAGAACCCAAGCCAAAGCCGGAAACGAGCAAGAAAGAAGAGGCTCCGAAGCCGAAAAGTGGTCCAAAGGTGCAACTGCTCGATGCACCCATGCTTTACGATGAAGACGGTAATCCGAAGAGGGACGAGAACGGACGTGTGATGTATGGCAAGAACAGCTGGGAAGACGAAGAGAAAGAAGAGGCTCCAAAGAAAGATGAGGCTCCAAAGTCGTCAAGTGGTCCAAAGGTGCAATTGCTCGACGCGCCGATGCTCTATGATGAGAATGGCGAGCCCTTGAGAGACGAGAATGGCCGCGTGATGTATGGTAAGAACAGCTGGGAAGAGGATGACAAAGAAACCTCACCCACAGAATTCAGCAAATGGAAACAGAACGAAGACAAGCCGACTGTGCTTGACGATCCGAAGGAGAATCCCGACCACGAAATGACCAAATGGAAGCAGAACGAGGCTGCACCGGAGGTAGAGGACGAGGAACCGGAGTTTGATGACGACGAAGAGGAAGAAGACGAAGAATACGACGACGAAGAAGAAGAAGAAGAGGAGGAGGAAGAAGAGGAAGAAGAAGAGAAAGAAGAGGAAGAAGAGACCAGCAACGGTGAAAAACATTGGAATATGAAAATCAAGGATGACGGTTTTGTCTATTTCGAAGAGAACTCCAACGCACCAAAAACCGACAAGCCAAAAGACACATGTGGAATTAAAATCCTATGGGTGAACTAACAACTGAGTTCACTAAACAAGCAAACGACAAAAAATGGTGCACCAAGTGCACCTTTTGCAACTAAAAAACTAATTTGCAAGTTGTTAGCTGGTGCACCAACACCAAATTATCGTGCACCAATGGTGCACCTGAAGTAGGGGATGCTGCACCAGAAAAAAGCGCCACTTTATGAGAATAAGTGGCCGACTTATTGGAATAAGTCAATGAGTTATTGGAATAAGTCAACGAGTTATTGGAATAAGTCAATGAGTTATTGGAATAAGTCAATGAGTTATTGAAATAGGTGCGCTTGATGCACTATCAGGTGCACTTGGTGCATCAAAAAATGCCAATGGTGCACCTGCCAATCTATTCGTATGCAAGGAGTTAAGGCCCAAAGGTGCACTTAGTGCACTATTAACACGGCAAATATATATATAGAAAAAAGTGCCACAAAAGTTGCACAATCAAAGAATTTGCCGTATCTTTGCATCGATTATGTAGAAACTATAAATAAACAAAACAACAAATAGCTATGACAGACCAGGAATTTTATCAGGAAGAGTTTATCGTCATGCTCACCATCGACGGTACGTCGTACGACGAGATTGAGGTGAAGGTGACTGACCCCAACAAGACCATCCGTGACCAGATTAACAGCATCGTGCAGGTGTTCGAGCTGCCTAAGATGGACAACGGCGGCAACCCCATTCAGTACCTGCTTGGCAAACTGATGGACGGCGACGAGGAGCCGGTCATCCTCGAGTTTGAGGACGAGGAGGGACGCGAAATGGCGCTCATCGACTACGAGATTGCACCAATGGACCACCTCCACCTTATCAGCGTCCCCATCGCCGGATAAGACCACAGATGAATGACTATAGACTATAGGCTTTAGACTTTAGACTCTAGACTTCAGACTTTAGTCTATAATTAAATCTCAATTCTCAAATCTCAAACCTCAAATCAAGAAAGAACCATGAATCCCGCAATAAACAACTTTAACCTCAAGGAGCTGAAAGGGCGCGACGCACGCCTGTTTCAGGAATGGAAAGAGCTGGACTCGCTGTGCAGCAAGCGCAAGCATGAGAGTCCCAACCCATTGAAGCCCTCACTGTCGTATATCATCCGCAAGAAGAACGCCACGGGACTGCCCACGGAGTTCGAGATATGGTACCGCTGCAAGAGCATCGTCGGTGTTGAAGAGACGGAGCCTCCACGCAAGCCCATCTTCGGCTACCTGCACAAGATGAGCGTGGTGCTGCCCAACAACTATCCTTCAGCTGACGGCAACCCCGTCTTCACGTTCATCAGCGACGTCTGGCATCCGAACATCCGCTATAGCGGCTCGTTCAAGGGCCACGTCTGCCTGACCATCAAGGAGATGGGTGTGCTGGCCAGCATCAAGGACCTGGTGCTGCGCGTGGAGCGCTACCTGAAGTACCAGATGTACCATGCCCAGAACACCTACCCCTATCCTGAGGACCAGACGGTGGCTGAGTGGGTGCGCGAGGAAGGCGAGCCCAACGGATGGGTGAAGTTCGCCCAGGACATGCCTGAGGAGCCGGCACCCAAACCCGCTCCCGCCGCTCCCGCTGACGGCGAGGCACCGAAGAAGCGCATCTCGCTGAGCATCTGATAGCGTCATGAAACAACGTTATTACAAGATAACGTCATAACGAAAGAACGTCATTACCAAACAACACGAAACAAATAAGAAAGCATGAAGAAAACACTTTTGACCATATTCTGCCTGCTGGCGGTCCTCACGGGCCGTGCCGATGAGCAGAAGAAGGTGACGCTGAGCAATGACAACACAAAGGAGACCGTCAACCTGTCGTACGCCAACATCTTCATCACACTGTTGAACCCCGACAGCGACGACGAGTTCGGACAGGTGCTCATCGAGATAGAGAACCTCGACGAGCAGAAGATTCTGGCCCTCTTCAACAAGCCTTACAAAGAGAAGGAGGTGAAGAAGCTGTCACCCTCGTTCCAGTATGACAAACTCTTCGGCGGCACAAAAGGCAAGCGCATCATCGACCCCTATAACCTGGAGACAGGACAGGATGTGTTCATCGAACCGTCGAACAAGGTCCAGTTGGCCGCCTTCAACGCTCCCGGCGGACAGGAGATGGTGGTGAAGCTGCCCATCTACCTGAGCAAGCCGAAGGAAGGCATCGTGCAGCGCATCCTGGGCAAGGAGAAGCTGCTGCTGCTGCGCAAGCAGGTCATCGAGTTGGACGTTAACGTCGAGTTGAAGCCCAGTGCTGAGTACCTGGGTCTGCTGGATGAGTGCGAGAAGCTGAAGAAGGACGTCAGCAACGCCGTGTTCTGCACGCACAAGAAGCACCGCCCCGACTTGGAGAAGCAGAAGGAGGCATACCAGAAGCGTATGGACGAACTGACGTCAAAGATAGACGAAGCCATCAGCGCACACGGATGGAATGAGAACGACGGTGGCTACCAGCGCTTCAACGCCATCAAGGAGGACATCGCCAAGATTGACCTGTCCAAGCAAGAGGGTATCTGCCGCACACATGGAGTTCCTCCCCCACCCGCTCATCAGTGCAGTTACTGCTCACTGTCGCTACAGCAGATTTACCACAGGCTGGACGACCTCTACAAGAAGATTTACACCAGCAGTGACCGCGCCGCCACCAAGGCCAGCGTCATGGGGCAGGTGAACGGCATGTACAACTGCTGCACCGACCCGAACTGCCAGAAGCATGCCTCGGCATGGAGAAGCGGCGGTGACTATAAGAACAAGATTATTGAACGCTACAACCGCATTCAGGGTCTATGATGAACAGAAGGCTAACACGGTTGGCTGCCGTCATCGGCACACTGGCAGTAGCCGGCACCGCACAGGCGAAGGATGTCGTCGACACCCTCTTTTCGGAAAACGGCGACCGTATCATCCTCACCTATACCATCTCGCAGAGCGACCAGAAGACCACCATCCTCTTCACCAACGTACAGAAGAAGCTGGGGTCAGACCACCAGCGCAAGTACCGCAAGCTGGACGAGGTGGCCGTAGCCATCTTCGACCGCACCGGTTCTTACGGCGAAACGAAGTTCGAGGGCATGACGCCCAACGCCTTCATGGTGCCCGCTGGTGTGAGCTACACCCCTTCTTCCGATGGCTTCTACCTCTTGGGCGACAACCCTCAGCTGACACTGACGGCACCCAGCGAGGCCCAGATGTCCATCCCCGTCTACCTGGCACACTATGAGAAGAAGCGCCACTACAAGATTTTCAGTCAGTGTGGCGACCTGAAGTTCTCGACGAAGGTGTCCAGTGGAGGCAGAAGCGGCGGTGGCCGGTCCGGCGGCGCTGGTGCTCGTAGCGGCGACAGGGCAGCCAATGCGGACGACATCATCGTCGGCGAGGAAATCAACGAGGAGGGACTCACCCCCGTCGACGATGCCTTGATAACCATTGCCGGCGTGAAGAACCAGCTGGAAGGCGTCACCAAGCTGCCCTTCCCTGAAGACCTCACCTTCCAGGCCAACCACCTGCGTGAGCTGCGCAGCAAGATTTCTGACATGGAGGTGCTGCAGGACATCAACGCCGTGCTGGCCTCCTACGACAAGAAGAAGGCTGACCTGGAGGAAAGCAAGGAAGCCGAACAGCAGGCTGCCGCTGCAGCCGCGCAACAGGCCGCCAAGGAGGAGGCTGCCGCACAACAGGCAAAGCAAGATTCCATTCAGGCAGCTCAGGAGCAGAAAGCCAGCGAGGAGAAGAAGGGCATGATGTGGCTCATTGGTGGCATCGCCGGCGTCGGCATGCTCTTGATGTTTGGCAAGCAAATCTTCCAGACCATCAAGAACAACAAGATGCAGAAGATGATGATGGACAACATCAGCAAGGCACAGCAACAGGCCATGGCCCATGTCAATATCCCCGGTCTGGAGGGCAACCCCCTGGGCAACGAGCTGAACCAGATGGTGAAGAGAGAGGCAAACAAGAAGATAAGTGCCGAAACCAATGCCGCGAAGGAGAAGCTGGCTGCCCTGCGCAAAGGCGGTGCAGCCGCCGCACCAGGCGCTGCCGCACAGCAAGCAGCCGCTCAGCAAGCAGCCGCACAACAAGCAGCACAGCAAGCAGCGGCTCAACAAGCAGCTGCACAACAGGCCGCTGCACAGCAGGCCGCTGCTGCCACTGGCACCCCTGCCGCTCCCGCCACTCCCGGCAAGCGCCCGCTGAGGAAAGCCAGCGAGGTGAGGGCTGCCGCAGGACTGGATCCTGCCAAGAAAGCAGGACTGGACATTACCGTGAAGCCCAGCAAATCGTCGATGAACGATGTCATCCCCACCAAATACAAGCGCTGGCGCAAGCCCGGCTCGTCTGATAGCAACAAATAACAACACAATTTATCACCCCATGAGAAATATTCAAGCATTAGCACTGTTTGTGGTGCTGCTCATTGCTCCGGCCCTCCAGCCGTGGGCAGATGCTGCCAGGCCAAGGGCTCGTAAAGTGGAAGAGCCTGTGAAGCCAACGGTGATGGAAGCCTTCCAGCAGAAACTGCAAGCCGATCCCTTTCTGTCAGACCAAAAGCTAAACGCTCTGAACGACGAAATAGAGAATCATATCGGCAACCTGCTCAACTGCAAGGACAAGACGGAGTACATTCAGAAAAACCATCTGAATGAGTTCTCCGAAGGCCTGAAACTGCAATTGGAGGAAGCCAAGAACAAAAAAGACCTTTTCATTCAGGGCATCCTTCAGGATTACACAGACCTTGACGCGCAGGCCAGCGTGGATAACCGCAACCAGATGGAAGAGGTACTCAACGGCAAGCTCAACGGACTGGAAAAGAACCTGACGCGCCTGACTAATGAGATGACAGTAAAAGAAGACAAAGGCAAGGAACTGCCCTGGGCACTTATCGGTGCCATTGGCGGCGGCTTGCTCTTGCTCATCTTCATCATTGTCATCATCAGCAAGAACAAGGGCAAGAGCAAGCACAAAGTCTACAAGCCTTCTCCCAGTTCACCGCGTCCCGGCGTCAAGCCCGGCTACCGTGCACCGGGTGGCACAGGACAAGGACAGCAGGTGTCAGCCGATGGCAACATCGTGGTGCGCCGCAAGACAGCCACCATCCTGAAGAAGCAGAGCCTGGAGGACGTCATCGACAACCCGAACTACCTGCAGGTGGATGCCGTAGACTTCACCTATGAGAGCGCCGTGCGCCGCATGTATATCAAGAACACGTGCATAGAGGAAATATATAATATGTACGCGAACGACCTGCGCAACCCCGAGAGTCCAAAGGAGGACGGCTGCATGGTTCTTGGCCGCTGGGTACACGATGCTGAGAGCAACGAGTACTACGTGTCGCTGGAACAAATTGTGATGCCGGGCGATGATGCCGTCTTCGAGGAGTACGCGCTGAACTTCGGCGGCAAGATCAAGCTGAAGGTGCTGGAGGAGCTACGCCGCCTACGCCGCGAGACCAACCTGCAGTATGACCTCACCTGCTGGGTGCACTCGCACCCGGGTCTGGGTGTGTTCTTCAGCAACAGCGACACATCGGTGCAGGACCAGCTGAAGCATCCGCAGCACCCGCTCTTCCTCACCGCCATCGTCGTCGACATCCTGACACCGATGCAGGACACAGGCATCTTCACCTATCGCCGTGACCAGAACATCAACTCAAAGAGTGAGCTGAAGAAGATGTACTCGCTCATCGAGTGGCACCAGTGGGCACAGGAGAGCCTGAAGAATGCCGTGCAGCGCCCCGTGGGTGCCGAAAAGAAGGAACTGAAGGACGACGAGTACTTCAACACCCTGGAGAAGGCCGAGGACCGTGACAACAGCTGCTACAGCGTACAGCTGAACAAGAATGTCGTAGTAGACATCTGCATGGACCTGGCCACCGAGGGCGACGACGTGCTGGCCATGCTTCATGGCTATGCCTCACAGCAAGGACAGAAGACAGAGTATGTGGCTGAGAAGATTAGCGACAAAGACACGGAGGAAGGCCACAGCCTGACAGGATGCTTCGTGGCTGCTCCCCACTGCAGCATACCCACCGTGCGCCGCGCCGTGCAGGACTATCTCGACCGCATCCACTTCGTGCTGGTCTATACTCCCAGCGACAGTCTGCTCACCACAATTCCCGTGGTGGATGGTGACTTAGTCGTTGAGAACAACTTCTACGGCGAACAGAGAATGGAAGTATTAAAAACATGGATAAAACAAGGCAGATAATGATGAAGAGAATATTTATGGTGTGTGCCCTGCTGGCCAGCTTGGCACAGACAAATGCGCAGGACGTAAAAAAGATAGAGTTCTGCGACATGAAATACGAATATGCTGAGGGCAAGGACAGTATCACGCTGTTCCTGAAAGTACTCAACAGCAATGGCAAATCGTGTGATGACGTCTCTATAGCCAACCTCGATGACTATCTCGTCATCAAGGAGGACGACAACATTATTTCGCACGAACGCTGCAAGTACACCTCAGTGAGTGGCGGCCAGCGCATCCCCGCAGGTTTCACCTTCTCCGGGCTCGTTGACCTGAGTATCCCCGAAGAGGGAAAGGGCCAGATTTTCGATGCCGTGAGACAGTTGGTGGAGAGCGCACCCGACAGCTGCGTCTTCCTGTCGTTCTTCGGTGACGAGGTGACAGCCTCTGAGATGGTGACGAAGAAGAACTTCAAGGACTTCGAACAGCAGTTCCACAAGCACTCGGAAAGCAAGTATTTCTATGGTGCTCTCTACTCCAAGCTGGTAGAGTTTGCCAGCGACAGGGCAGAGTTTGAAGACTCCGTGCATGCCGCCGCCAGCTATGAGCGCAACGCCGCCATTGCTCGGCGCGCCATTGCCGCCAAGGACAAGAACCTGCTCTTCGTCTTTACGGAGGGCAACACGCGTCCTGCCGACGAGGTCATATCCTTCGTTGAGGTTGCTGACTACCAGACCAATGAATCACACCTGGTACCGAAGGTCTATGCCCTCTACTATACCGGCGAAGGCGTTGACGACAATGTGGAGTTGACACTCGACGCCGTCACCGCACCGCGCGACGAGAAGGGCTTACCCATCGAGGACCGCCAGGGTATGTATATGCCAAGCGACAACCTGGCCAGCGTGCTCCACAACTTTGAGCAAGTGGTGAAGGATGCCATGTATGACTTCGCCTTCAGCTATCGTGCTACAAATGAAAAAATCTACAATGGTGTTGTCAATTACCTTGCCGAGTGGAAAGGTGAAAAAGTAGGAGGAGGAGAATATGCCATCGGCACAAAGGAGAAGCCCTGGCCTATCAAGGCCGAGTCGACAAGTGATATCATCACCAAGCTGCTCGTGGCTCTGCTCATCGCTCTGCTCACGTTTGCCATCTTCTTCCTCATCGTCAAGGTGTTGGTGCCCAACATCAAGTCGAAGCGCTTCGGCATGAAACACTAAAAGAAGTACGAGCCGGAGGCCAACGTCTCACGCCGTATCTGCACCTACTGCCGTCAGGACATCGAGCCTGGCCAGATGGTCGTCATGAAGTGTAAGCACATCATGCACGTAGACTGCTGGAAGCAGAACGGCTACAAGTGTGTGGAATACGGCCAGAACTGTAAGGACGGCATCCAGGACCATGTGGAATGGAAGGAGATGTTCTCAAAGGTTTCGCTGCGCGACACTTATCAGACGCTGGCTGGCATCCTTGCCGCATTCGTGAGCTGGATTATCTTCGAGCTGACAGGCCGTGGCCTGTTCAACGGCCTTGGAGAAGGCATCGCCAACGCTTTCCTCTCCAACGAGGAACAGAAGGGCAACCTGATGGAAACATGTTCCAACGGAGTGTCGGCGCTGCTCACCATTGGCCTGCTGCTGGGCTTCTTCCTCTCGCTCGTCTTCCGTTACTTCGACGAATACCGTAAGAAGGACGCCAAGATTTACCTGAAGATTGTTGGCATGTCGCTGCTTTCAGGCATCATCGGCATGATAGCCATGGCCATAGGAAGCATTATCTTCTGCCTGCTGGTGTCTGCCATAGGCACTCCTTACTGGTATTGCTGGCTGCCCGCCTACATCCTCTTCGCTGTCTGCGTGCCACTGAGCCTCACCATCAAGTCGTCCATTCCCATGAAGAGTGCACTCATCGGCGGTCTCATTGCTGCAGCCATCGGCTTTGTGGTGCTCATGTTCGGCTCCATCGGCAACATCGAATGGATGCCTAATTTGCTCAACTTCATCATCTTCGGCGGTGGCCTGGGTGCTTCGCTCGTCACGGTACGTATGCTGGCAGAGCGCTACTTCCTGCTCATCAAGAACGGTGTCAAGGCCGGTCAGAAGATACCTATCCACAAGTGGATGAACGCCACTGGCGGCGGCAACAAGGTGACCATCGGTGCCACTGGCGAATGTGAGGTACAGATGAACTGGGAGAAGAGCAACAAGGTGGCCAAGGAGCATGTGAAGCTCTTCATCGACAAGGACAAGATGCTGCCCATGCTGAAGGCCCTGGTGCCCGGCGTGCTTTACAACATGCGCTCCGAGCTGCCCGCCAACAAGGAAACCGTGCTGACGAATGGTGACACCTTCAAGATTGGCGACACCATCTTCGAATATGTTGAGTCTTAATGATTTGAGAATTGAGATTTGAGATATGGTTTCAGAGCCATCATCTCAAATCTCAAGCCTCAAATATCAAACCTCAAACCCTAAGATAGGATGGCAGATAATTCTCAAACCTCAAATATCAAACCACAACCCAAATACGAATGGGGAGAGGGTGTGTTCACGCTGCTCTCCTGGTTCAAGAAGGAGCGTGTCAAGCAGGCGAAAGTCCTTGTTGCCGGCGCCGGTGCACTGGGCAACGAGGTAGTGAAGAACCTCGCCCTGTTCGGCGTGGGCCACATCTACGTGGCCGACTTCGACCGCATTGAGATTTCTAACCTCACCCGTTCCATTCTCTTCCGCGAGGAGGATGCCTACAGCCATGCCTACAAGGCAGACATCGTAGCCAAGAGGGCCCGTGAGATCAACCCGCAGATAGAGGTGACTCCCATCGTGGGCAATCTCTTCTCTGAGGTGGGCTTCGGTCTCTACCGCTCGGTGGATGTCATCATCGGCTGTCTCGACAGCCGTCTGGCCCGCTACCTGCTCAACCGCATGGCCATGCGTGCCGGCAAGAGCTGGATTGACGGCAGTATTGAGAACCTCACCGGTGCCGTCAAGGTATATAGCCCTGGCATCAGCTGCTACGAGTGCGGACTGTCGCGCGACGAGTTCAACAACATCATGCTGCGCACCGGCTGTGCCGATGTGGTACGCACGCAGACAGAGCACGGACGCATCGCCACCACGCCCATCAGCGCCAGCATCGTCGGTGCCCTGCAGGTGCAGGAGGCCATGAAGATTATCCACAAGGATGAGGTCACCCAACAGCCCAAGGACGCCCAGTCAAATCAGGAGTCACAGTCGCCCCAGCAACCTCAGCCGCAACCCCAGCAGTCGCTCATCCAGCTGGTGAAGCCCATCAAGGCCCTCAAGTCGGCCCAGGCTCTGAAGCCTGCACCGCCCTTCAAGACCTTGGAAGGCAAGATGCTACGCTATGAGGGAATGACATGCACCACGAACATCTACCGCATCGCCGCATGGAAGAGCAACTGCCCTGCCCATGAGCGTTGGGAGGACGTCATCGAGTGCAAGGAGCTGTCGGCCAGCCAGACCGTAGGCAACGTGCTGGCAAAGCTCAAAGAGTTGCTTGGCGCCGAGACGGTGGAGATTAACATGGTGAACAACAAATTCATCGATGTCATCGTCTCTGACCGCCCAGAGAAGGAGTTCAGAGTGATGATTCCTGAGTCGAAGCTTGACGACTACATCAAGCAGGATGCCGAGCTGCGCCAGCTCAGCTACCGCACGCTCATCCATAAGCATTTCTTCGAGAACATTGACGACCGTTTCCCCTACCCCGACCTCACCCTGCAGCAGATAGGCATCCCGCCCTACGACGTGCTGATGGTGTCAACCGATAAGGGTGTGTCCTACGTAGAACTCACTGCCGATGCTTACTAACCTGCCTGTCGACATCAACATCGAGGTACTGCTGTCCTACTACCCCATAGGGCAGCTGAAGGTGGCATTGAAGGGACTGCACAAGCGCAACACCTACAATGACATCATCGATATGGAGGAGATGGACGACGGCGAGGTGCACATCAGCGTAGGCCGCAACAGCCTGTACAATGCGCTGCCAGAGTATATCTTCCACCCCATCGACCGCTTCGACAACCTTCCGACCTATGAGGAGCGGAAGCATTTCCAGGACGAGATTGACAAGCAGGAGGAAGAAATTCGCAAGGCCTACCTATTCTTCGCGCCTATCGACGTGCTGCTCTTGAAGCTGCATACCGACGTGCGCGACTCACTCACCCCACTGGCCGAGGAGAACATTGTGCTGCAGCAAATCCTGGGCGACAGCCTCACCGATGAACAGCGCAACAACCGCTTCATCCGCCAGCTCATACCATTGCTGCCCAGCTGCAAGTACATCCGTGGCAACCGCACGCTCATCACCCTCATGCTGCGCAAGGTGTTCATGGAGGAGGGACTGGCCATGCGACCCAAAGCGATCAAGCATCAGTTTACCGATGACAACCCCTACTATGAGAACAGTCTCGACATGACTTTGGGCGACAGCTACATAGGCAACACCTTCAGCGAGATGGTCAGCAGCTATGAGGTGTACTATTGGTCCGACGACGAGTGCACAAGTGAGTTCCTCAGCGTCATCGACGACATTGAGATGCTGCGTCTTTTCGTCAAGGACTATTTCATCGCCATTGAGGAAGACCTGGTGTTCGACATCCACCACGACGAACCACCCTTGCGCCTGAACGACGAGGTGTTCCTCAACTATTTGAATTTTAACACAAATATTTAGACATAATCCTATGCCAAAAAGAATCTGTTGGAAAAAAGGCATGCGCCTCACCGACGAGGTGTTGAGGGCATCCGACAACTGTACCGCCGAGTTCATCAGCCAGACACTATCGCTGGCAGCCTGCGGCCGCTTTGGCCTCATCCCTGCGCTGAAGCCCTTCCAGCTGCAGCTCAGCATCACCAAAGGCTTCGTTGACGTGGAGGCCCTTACCTGCGAGGGTATCACCCGCGGTGGGCAGCTCATTTCAGCCGACTTCGACACGAAGTTCACCAACACCCTCGACAGCCGCATCCAGATACCGCGTATTGAGGACGAACAGGAGGTACTGCTCACCATCATTGCCCATCCCGACGACCTGAAGGAGACCAGCGACGGCTACCTTGAGCAGAACTACAGCTTTGCGTTGGTAAGCCCGAAGGCAGGCCTTAACCCTTATGCACTGCCCATCGCCCGTCTTATCTATGAGGACGGCTGGCGCGAGGACAACACCAATTTTGTGCCGCCATGCCTCTCAGTGGCTGCCCATGGCAAGTACATACAGCTGTTCCAACAGTTCATACAAATGATGCAGAGCATTGACGAAACTACGCGCAAGCAGAGCCAGAGTGCTGCCTCGACCGCACTGGGCATCTTCTGGCCAGCTGTCCGCGAGCAGCTCATCGAGGCCGCCACGCTCCAGTCGTCCATGTCGCCACAACAGTTGCAGGCATGCGTGCAGAAGGTGGTGTCAGCCTTCGTCGTCGGCTGCGAGCTCGACGAGCTCATCAACCTTGAGGATGCACAGATGTATCGCAACTACTCCATCGCAGGCTACAGCTACCGAATGGCCTACACCCGCATCAAGCAAGGCCTTGGCATCTGCTACAACATCAACGAGAAGGTTGAGAAGTTCGGACTGCTGGTCAAAGAAGAGCCCAAGCCCACCCCGCCACCTCCACCCGAGCCCGAGCCGCGCAAGCCCACGCCACCGCCCGTAGACCCACGCCGTAGCTGGTTAGGCAAGAGTATATGAGTTTCATCAGTACACCAGTCAGCTATACCGGCTCCACGATGCGCCTCGTGCGCGACATCAAGGACCGTATCACCAGGCTTGACAACCTGGTGGAGCTTATCGTGTTTACCCCCCGCGGCTCCTTCAGCAGCGATCCAGACTTCGGTTTCGAATACTGGAACCATGAATTCAGCAACGTCCATTCGCATGAGTTCAACATCAACCAAGGAGGCAGTGCCATCAGCGATGACAGCCGGGCTGAGTTCACGAAAAAAGAGTGCGAGGACAGCATCCGTGAAAGCCTGGCCACCTACGAGCCCATGCTGAAGAACGTCACGGTGAACATCGTGCTCGAGGTGGCAGTAGACAAGAGCACCCTTCGCCACAAGATGCCATCGAAGTACGAATTGAACGTCGTCGTGGAGGGCACCCTCGATGACGGCCTCGGTACGCGCCGTCCCTACCAGAAGGTCGTGAACTTCTACATTGAGCCAACAGTAAAGAGATACCGCGGTTAATCATTACTTAATTATAGCATTAAGCATTCAAAATAAATGGATGTAGAACTACAAAAGAAAATCAACGAGGCCGTCATAGCACTGGGACAACTGTCGGCACAGCCCATCGACTTCGCAGCGATGGATCCCGTGGCCAAGATGATGCTTGTGGCGCTCGTTGCCGAGTCGCAAAAGGTGAAGGACTATGCCGACAGCGCTGCCGACCGCATCGTGGAGCGTTTCTGCACCGACTTCATTCCCCGGCAGAAGGTGGAGGCCGTTCCCGCCGTGTGCCTGTTGCAGCCCTTTGTCAAGGCTAGCAACACATCAATGCCCGTGATGGTGGGCAGCGGCTCAGTCTTCAGTTACAAGAACCCACAAGGCAATGGCACGCTTAACTATATCCCCATCTTTAACACCCTGACGCTGTCCTATACCGGCATATACCTGCTAAACTACCGTTGCATGCACGATGCTTTTGGCGACAGCAGGATTGACATTGAGATGGAGAAGCGCAACCAAGCATGGATAGGCATCAGGACCAAGGCGGAAATCAACTCCTTACAAGGGCTGTCGCTGCTCATCAAGGGCACCAACGGCATCATGCCTGAGCACGTCAGCATGGGTACCACGGGACAGGAACTGGAGTTCGCGTCCATACATGAGATGGAGGACATCGAGCTTGCCGAGCCCTTCGATGCCCAACAGTCGTCAAACGCCTTCTTCTCCATCGTAGAGAATTGGAAGGAGAGCCTGTTGAACATCACTGATGGTGCCATCATCTACATCACCGACACCACCACAGAGCGCGACCTCTTCAAACAGCGGCAGTTTCCCAAAGTGTTCCAGCAATGGCTCGAAAGCGAGGTACTCGACTGTTTCGAAGCTTCCACCATCTGGATTCGCCTCGACTTCCCTGAGGGCTACACCGTCCCTGACGACTTCAGCGTCAACATCGGCGTGCTGCCCGTCACCAACATCGATGTCTGTACGCTCATGCTCACACAGGCACAGCCCATCGCCAAGCTGGAGCAAGACGACGAGTCCTTCTTCCTGCGAATCCTCGAGACAAGCACCACGGCCCACAACCAGGGCTTCAACATGACCAAGGAGGAGATTATCGTGCGCGACTTCG
>JAEEGL012368856.1_pt1 | contig 15544 bp, 14 predicted proteins | sample 9134231 | NCBI WGS metagenome assembly JAEEGL01 (sample SAMN16246548, study PRJNA631951) | gut metagenome | biome: gut microbiome; feature: rumen; material: fiber-attached | host: Bos | place: Iran: Karaj | collected 2018-10
ATGCTCATATAATAAATCCGCTTTTCGCCCTTTTTGTTTCCGTCGGCGTCAAACTTGCGGCGGATGTCGCGGGCAAGTTCTCTCGCTATAACCGACAATACCTCATAGAACTGCTCATCATTCGCCTCTTTAGGAGTGATGCCGTAAAGATGCGACAAGCGGGTCACTATCATTTCCTCAAGTTCTTTGATTGTTAATTTCTTGTCCATTGAATTCTCCTGTAAACTGAATATTTGTATTATCCGAGCATAATACTGCATGATAATAAATGTATTATATAGCAAATCCGCGCCATTTACAACATAAAAATTTTATTTTGTAAAAAAATAATATCAAGTACTTGTAACATACTGAAATTTTTTATATAATATACGCATATTATATCGCAATAAAGGTGAAAAAATGGATTTTAATCAGAATTACAATTACGGATATTCATACGCGAATGAGCTGTATCAGAAAGAGGAAAGCGAGAAAAAGGGAATAAAACAAATCGGAAAGGTTGCAGGATTATGTATTATCGCGTACGCCGCGCTGGAAAACTTTCTTCCGCTTCCGATTGCTCTGAATAAAAAACTGTTTACCCTTTACTCGGAATCCGATGAATTCTTTTATCTGGTTGCTTGCTTTCTTTCTGTTATAAGTGTTTTCTGCGTGTTTTTAATAGGAGGTCAGTATCTGAAAAAGCAAAACGGAACGGAATTTCTCCTGCTTGAAAATCCGAAAGATATCCGGCTCGCAGTTTACTCGATAGGCCCGGGTCTGCTGACCTGCCTTATCGGAAATCAGATTACGGCTTTTTTCCTGACTTATATGAAAATTATCGGGTTCAAACTCACGACCCCGGAAATGAACACTCCCTCGTCCGCGACGGGCAGGATTTTGTTTGTCATTGCCATCGCTCTCATTCCCCCGCTCACAGAGGAAACCGCCGTCAGAGGCAGTATTCTTCAGCCGCTTCGCAGATACGGTGACGGCTTCGCTATAATTGCCTGCGCGATTATTTTTGCCGTTCTTCACGGCAATCTCGTTCAGGCGCCGTTCGCCTTCATTGCCGGAATCGGCCTCGGTTATATCTGCTGCATTACGGATTCGCTTTTACCTGCTTTCGCGGTACATTTTCTCAATAACCTCTATTCGGTCGCGACGGATTTTATGGTAAACGATATCAAGGACGAAAAAATCCTCGAGCGCAATTATGAAATACTCACAGTCGCGCTGATTATAATATGTGTTATACTGACGGTTCTGTTTGTCTTCCGCCTGAATGGGCGCAGGCTTCGCAAAAAAGTTACTGTTCTCGGAACCGCAGGTAAATTCAAGGCGCTTATCCTCAACGCGCCGATGATAATCGCAATTATCATTATGATAGTTATAACCGCGCAGTTCGTTGACAGGGTATAAATTATGGGTATCGTAAAGAATGACATTATCCCTCTTGAGATAACAAATTGCGATCTGAACGGAAACGGCATAGGCAGATACAATGACCTTGCCGTTTTCGTTAACGGCGCTGCCGCCGGAGACAGACTCAACGCGCATATTCTCAAGGTCAAAAGCAACTGCGCCTTTGCCAGAATTGACAGAATCACTGTCCCTTCCGCCGACAGAATCGACGCGCTCTGCCCCGTTAATCTGAAATGCGGCGGATGCTCTTTCGGTCACATAAGTTACGAAGCGGAAGCGCGGATAAAGGAAAACCATGTCCGCGAGTGTTTCAGGAGAATAGGCGGTATTGAACCTGAATTTGAGCCGATTATCACAGACGGCAAAATATACAGATACCGCAACAAAGCCCAGTTTCCGGTTGAAATTTCCGGAAATGAAATAAAAACGGGATTTTACGCGAGCCGCACCCACAGAGTGATACACTGCCCCGGCTGCATTCTTCAGGCGGAGGAATTCGGGGAAATACTCGGCGTTTTTGAAAACTATATTAAACAAACCGCAATAACCTCTTACGATGAAAAAACGCACAGAGGTCTTCTGCGCCATATCTACCTGAGAAAGGGAACGGCGACAGGTGAAATAATGGTCTGCCCCGTAATCAACGGTGATTCCCTGCCCCGCGAAGAACTGCTGGTTGAAATGCTGACGGAAAAATATGACAGCGTCAAAAGCGTTGTCATAAACATAAATAAAGAAAAAACAAACGTAATTCTCGGAAAGCGCTGCCGCACCGTTTACGGAAAAGGTTACATCACCGATAAGCTCTGCGGTCTTGAATTTCGTATCTCCCCTCTTTCATTTTATCAGGTCAACCGCGATCAGGCGGAAAAGCTTTATTTGAAGGCGGCGGAGTACGCAGGTCTGACAGGAAGCGAAAATCTGCTCGACCTTTACTGCGGCACCGGCACAATCGGTCTTACCATGGCAAGGAAAGCAAAACATCTGACGGGAATTGAAATAGTCCCGCAGGCGGTCAGCGACGCGAAAATCAACGCTGAAATCAACGACATTCACAACGCGGAATTCATCTGCTCGGACGCCGCCGAAGCGGCAAAACGGCTCAAGGACGAAAAGCGGCTTCCGGATGTCATTATTTTTGACCCTCCGAGAAAAGGATGCTCGGCTGAAATGATTAAAATTGCCGCCGAAATGCGTCCCGACAGAATGGTTTACATAAGCTGTGACCCGGCAACGCTCGCCAGAGACTGCAAAATATTTGATTCACTCGGATATAAAACGGTAAAGGCGACTCCGGTGGATATGTTCCCGAGAACCGGACACGTCGAATCTGTTGTAAAACTGATTCGAAAATGAATTGCGCCTGTCGGCGCGTGAATTGGCCTGCGGCCATGAATGGTTCCTTTGGAACATGAATTGCCCCGCGGGGCATAAAGGCGCAATTCAATTCACGGACCGCAGGGAGAAATCATGGCGAAACCAAATCATGACGGCAAAGCCGTCAATTCATAAAGAAGGTTTTACAATGTCTGACAACGAATTGGTAACTCTCTCAAAATCTTTTGCAGTATCCATAATCAATCTTTGCGAAACGATCAGAGAACGCAAAAAAGCATCTGTAATCATAAATCAGCTTCTCCGAAGCGGCACAAGTATCGGTGCGAATATACACGAGGCGAACTACGCTTCCAGTAAAGCGGATTTTATCAACAAATTTCAAATCGCTTTAAAAGAGTGTTATGAAACCGATTACTGGCTTGAGATATTTCATAATTCAAAAATGATTTTAGACGAAGAATACTCAAATATGTTTTCGCAGTGCAACAAACTCCGAAAGCTTTTGATTGCTTCCATAACCACCGCAAAGAAAAATGCGCAATAACACAAAGCACAATCAATGTGCTTGTCGAGGCGTTCTGTTTGCTGACTCGTTTGTTAGGGTTTATATTCTGAAATGAAAGTGAGATTCCTTCAAAAAGAGAGATATATTATGGCAGATGGATTTGAGGTCCGTACACTGACGCTTTTTCAGGTCAGGGAGGTATGTGCCCGGCAGCTGACCGAGGATTTCCCTCCGGATGAACAAAGACCGATGTCTATGATTGAAAGATTGCTGGATCTGGGAAGATACTCCTGCTTCGGCTGCTTTGACGGAGAAAAAATGACCGCTTACGCTTTCTTTGCGTCGTTGGAAAACAACGTGCTGCTGGATTACTTTTCCGTCGAAAAATCATTGCGGGACCGTGGGCTGGGGAGCAGGTTTCTGCAGGCACTGATTGCCGGGCCGATCCGGGAGGCAGACTGCGCTCTGGTGGAAGTGGAGGATCCGGACTTCGCGCCGGACCCGCACGAGCTGGAGAATCGTAAGCGCCGTCTTCGGTTCTACCTGAGAAACGGGCTGACAGACACCGGCGTTCGGGTTACGACGAATCATGTAGAATACAGGCTTTTGGCGCTGCCCGTGGGACATGTGCCTGACGGAGAAGCCGTTTTGAGTCTTTATAAGTCGATTTACCGCGCCATGCCGCCCGTAAAGGCTTTCGCGAAGAAGATACAGATCGAAGGGAGCATTGCAAAATGAAGCTGCACAGGAAGCGCCGACCCCGCACGCTCATGATCGGAAAATACAATTCCATGCTTCTGGGAAGCACTTTGGCTATGATGGTAACCTCCATCGTATTGATCTCCGACTCCATCATTTCCGGCCTTATGCTCGGCTCGGATGCTGTCGTCGGGGTCACGCTGGTTGTACCCATCTGCTCCCTCGCAACATTTTTTGCCTCACTGACCGCCCTTGGGGCTCCCCTTCTTTATAACGCTGAAATGGGCCAGTTCCACAAGCGTGACGCCGATCGTGTGTTCGGCATGGGGCTTATCCTGTCTGTCGGCATGGGGGCGGTTCTGTTTGTTCTGATGTCCCTGTTTGGGGCTGCCTATCTGAAAATGACCCGGCCTTCAGCGGCCGTACTCGATCAGGCGCTGCGCTATCTTCACCTGATGCGATTCACCATGCTGCTTCTGCCTCTCCAGATGCTTATCAACAGCATGGTGTATGTCGACGGCGATGAAACCGTTTCCACAATCTCCAGCATCACGCAGGGCATCGGAAACGTGGCGGCGTCGCTGATTTTAAGCCGATTCATGGGCATAGAGGGCGTTGCCCTCGGCACAATCCTGTTTTATGCCGTTTCTCTGGGAATCCTCTCTGTCCATTTTCTGAAAAAGAGCAATTCCCTCCGGCCCAGGCTGTTCTTTTCTCTGAAAGCGCTGATAAATATGGTCCGATACAGCGCATTTTATTCCGGCGAATACCTTTTCAACAGTCTGCTGTTGCTGGCCCTGTCGGCCTTTGTCGGCAAGTATTTCGGAGCGGAATACCTGATCCTGGTTTCCGTGGTGAATCTGTGCCGTGTTTTTCAAGTGCTTTTTGAAGGCGTCGGCACGGCCATCTCGCCGATCGTCAGCGTCTACCTGGGAGAGAATTGTTTTACCGGTGTGCGGAATATTTACACTGTGGCTGAAAGAACGGCCCGGTGGGAGAGCGTCGCGATCACCGCCGCCCTTTTGGTGTTCGCCCCGCTGACCCCTGTGCTGCTGGGCATCAGCGACCCGACGCTGGCAGCTCTCTCCATCAGAGGAATGCGCATCCTGTGCCTGAGCTCCTATTCCGTCGGCATGATGTACCTGTCCACTGCCTATTACATGCTGCTGAATAAAACACTGACTGCGCTTCAGATCGTCGCAGCCTGGAACTTAGTGGTGTCTGTGCCGCTGACTGTCGTCATGAGTATATGGCTCGGCCTCAACGGCTTTTTCATTGGGATGGCGCTCGCTCCTTTGGCGACGCATCTGGTTTCCATCTTTTTTATTCACAGACACTTCGGCGAAGACGCGCCGTTGCTTCTCAAGGGGCTTGAGACCGGCAAAGAGGCGCTGCTCTACGACCTGACCGTTTCGCCTTCCGAGATTACTCAAACGCGGGATAACATCGGAAAAGCGCTGGAAAAGCGAGGGTATGACAGCAAGACGGTCAACCGCGTGATGCTGCTTTTCGAGGAAATGTTCCTGCTTATCTGTGAAAAGAATCCGGGCGACGAGGTTCAGGGAGAATGCGCGCTGATACTGGAGGATGAGGTTATCCGTATTATCGTCCGGGATACCGGCGTTCAGTTCGACCTCTCCGACGCGGATATGGAGGTCACTTCGCTGAACAGCTATGTGATTTCCACCGTGGCAGAACGCGTTACCTCCTGCAAGCAGCACCTGATGACCATGAGCTTCAACCGAAACATGTTTGAGGTTTCGGGAACACGCGTGCCCGATCCGCCTCACGCGGAGACAAATCCCTGACTGGATTTTCGATACAGCTTACGCTTCAATATTGACGACTTGATCGGTAACTTTACCGGCATCATGGTCGGATTATTTATTGCCTGCGTGATCAACTACAGAAAGAAAAATCAAAGACTTGAGAGTATATACACTAAAGCTCTCATACTGCCGTCAGCGGCGGGAGAATAAATAATGACAATCTACGATATTACACAGGAAGTTTTCGGTTGTGAGGTATATCCCGGTGATCCGGTACCGACAAAAACAATTCTCAGCTCCATCAAAAACGGTGACTCATATAACCTGTCGGCATTCAGCATGTGCGCTCACAACGGCACACATATCGACGCGCCGTTTCATTTTTTTGAAGACGGAAAAACAGTGGACGAGCTGTCCCTCGATATTTTTCTGGGAATGGCCTTTGTCACGGAACATCAGGGAACCGTCACAGGTGATGACGCCGCTCGAATGCTTGAAAAAGCGAGAGAACAGAATCCCGAAGCGGCAAAGAGAATTCTGATAAAGGGTGCCGCCGAGGTTTCCCCGGAAGCGGCAAAAGTATTTGCCGCTTCGGAAATATTGCTGCTGGGGAATGAGTCGCAGACTGTCGGCCCTGAAGAAGCGCCGATGGAAGTGCATCTCATTCTGTTGGGCGCCGGTGTTGTATTGCTTGAAGGAATCCGTTTGGAAGATGTTCCGGAAGGTGTTTATCTGTTAAGCGCCGCGCCGCTGAATCTTTCGGGCGCGGACGGCTCGCCATGCAGAGCCGTATTGATAGCCGAAGATAGATAAATTTACTGTTACCGATATATTATTAGTAAATCTCAGCAGTAACCCGAGGAGGAATGTCATATCGAAAGAGTAACGCTTAAAGAGCTCGGAATGGGCTCGCGCAATGAGGCGCTCCGGTTCCTCAAGCGGCTTTGGAACGAGGAGCCGACCGGATGTCCGGTCTGCGGAAACACATTGGAACTGCTTCACAGTGGCGCGAAAAAGGACAACTGCGATTGGCAGTGCAAGCACTGCGGTAAAATATACAGGACAATTCATCTTCTTGATGAATTGAACGAACAGATGCCCGATTAAGCATACGGAAAAATTATGTTCGGAAGGTGAATAATATGAAAGAAAAGAACAGCAGGATATTGAATCCCGCGCCGCTCTTGTTATCGTTTTTATTCGCGACCGCATCCGCGACGGTTTTCCGCGCGCTGAGATTTATCTGGGTGTTTTTTGACCCGTTTCTGAAATTTACCGGCGGCGCAAACGGACTGTTTATTATTTTTCTCGTAAACATCGCCGTGTCTCTCTGCCTTTTCATTCTCTCGGCATATAAACGGGATTTAACCGAAGGCAGAAAAATATTTTCAGTCATCGCCGTCATTTCCTGTGTCATAACCCTGACTGCGACTGCCGCTTCAATTCTTATTCCCGTATTCGGCGGCAGGGAAACCCGCGTTACCGTCTCGATGTATCTTAAAAGAGACCTGATTTTGCCCTCGGTCTTCACACTCGGCGCTCTGCTGGTTGCCGCTTTTCCGCTGCTTGAAAACAAGAAGAAAAAGCTGTGTTATATATTCTTTGCGGTTATTCTCGCCGGCGGCTTTGTTTCCTTCGTTTTTCCCTCATCTCCCTATGCCGTGACAACAGACCCGTGCGTATTTGATACGGGAAAGGATTACTCGGTGGTTTTCGCCACCAATAAAGCCGGCACCGGATATGTTGAGTATTCCCATAACGGAAAAGATTACAAAGTATATGACACAAAAAACGGCAGGAGAATAAGCGACAGATTTATTCACAGCGTAAATATCCCCTATGAACATCTTGATAATAACAGCTACACTGTCGGCAGCACTCAGGTCAGGGATGATTTCAGCTACGGCAGCCGCCTCGGAAAGACTGTCGAAAAAGGACCGTTTGATTTCAGCTGCCCCAAAGATAAAACGCAGAAGTATCTTGTCGTTTCGGACTGGCATACTTATATGAAAGACGCGTACGCCGCAATTTCAAATATCGGCGACTATGACGCTGTTTTGTTTATGGGCGACCCCGCGGCCGGTATGGATTTTGAGGAGGAAGCCGTCAGATACATTGTCAATTTCGGCGGAAAACTCACATCGGGCACAATGCCGATAATCTATGTCAGAGGCAACCACGAAACGAGAGGCCCCTTCGCTTCATACCTTGCTGATTATCTCGGATATGACAGTTTTTATTATCTCGTCAGCCGCGGCGATTACACATTCATCGTGCTTGACAGCGGCGAAGACAAGCCGGACAGTCATATTGAATACGGCTCTCTTGACGACTACGCGCTCAACAGAGTGGAAATGGCGGATCAACTAGAAAAAGCGCATCCTTCGGGCAGTTATTTAATCGCTCTCAGCCACGCCTGGCAGGTAAGCGAGCCCGAAAAGGAACTCTCGGAAAGAATATGGAACTGTCTGGATAATTTCGGAGTCCGTTTTGTTATCAGCGGTCATACCCACGAAAACAGATTTCTCGACGGTCAGACCGATTGGGAAAAGGAGTACCTTGAAAAATACCCCGGCATAGTGACTTATATTGACGGCGGACACTCCGGCAAAACTTATATTGCTTCGTCGGTTACGCTCTCCCCCGAAGGAGCGTATTTCGAGTCATACGATAACAGCGGCAATAAAATAATCGACAAAAAAATCGGATGGAACGGCTGACGGCGCCCGTCATTATCGGCATCCGGTAACGATTATATTAAAAGAAAGATTTATACAGAAGATATAACATCATTTAAGGAGGAATAAACATGTCATTCTGTCTTGAAAAATACTTTGCTCCCGATTTTGAAAAGGAGGAGTTTATCAACGCTCCCGATGCTCTTACCGTCGCATCTCCCAAAGACGGCGTCGCGCCCGACAACTATCACGCGATGAGCATCTTCCCCGAATATTTCAAAATCGGCGGAAAATGGCTTCTTGCCGCCGAAAGCCGTATGGACTGCGTGCCTGTTTATGAAAACGGAAAAATCGAGGTTAAGGAATTCCGCAATCTGAAAAAAGGCGAACTTGTTATCTGCGGCAGAACGGAAAACTGCGAGGACGGTATCTATGTTAACGCGAACGGGTTCAGAGGGGATACCAAATTATCCGAAACCTTCGCTTTCAGACAGGGGCACTCAAGGGAAAGCTCATTTTCGCGCGATTACGACGAGCTTTATGAGCTTCTGAACCACGAAAGGGATAACGGCAAAATAGTCTGGGTAATGGGCCCGGCTTTCGCTTTTGACCACGACGCGAGAGACGCGTTCGCGCGCATTATCGCGGGCGGTTATGTTCACGCCGTACTTGCGGGCAACGCGCTCGCTACACACGACCTTGAGGGCGCGTATTTACAGACGGCTCTCGGGCAGAATATTTACACGCAGAAGAACCAGCCGAACGGTCATTACAATCATCTGGACACAATCAATAAGGTAAGATATTACGGCTCCGTTTCGGAGTTTATCAAAAACGAAAATATCAATAACGGCATCATTTACAACTGTGAAAAATACGGCGTGCCTTATGTGCTTGCCGGCTCCATTCGCGATGACGGACCGCTGCCCTGCGTTTTCGGAAACGCTTATGAGGCGCAGGATAATATGCGCAATCAGATAAGAAACGCCACAACGGTTATATGTATGGCAACCACGCTTCACTCAATAGCCGTTGGCAATATGACGCCGTCGTTCCGCGTTATGCCCGACGGAACCGTCAGAAAGATTTATTTTTACTGCGTTGACATTTCCGAATTTACCGTAAACAAATTAACGGACAGAGGCTCGCTTTCGTCGATAGGCATTGTTACCAATGTTCAGGATTTCATTGTTAATATCGCGAACGGACTGAAGGTCTGATTATCAACGGATATATTATGGAAGAAAAGGATAAAGAACTGCTGCTTGCTTCTTACGCTGAGGAGTACGGCCCCGAAGCGGGTCCGTGGAATACCTCGGTAAAAAGCAAATATCTTGAATATAAAATCGCCGCCTTTTTTGAGGAAAATTTTGAAATAAGCGAAGACACGGATATATGCAACATCGGTATCGGCGCGGGAAGCTGGGACAGATACCTTTCATTTAAACTTAAAAGCGGCAGGCTGGTCAGCATAGATATCGATGAGGAAATCTGTACACGGCTGTTTCTGCGCCTGGATTACGAAAAGAATCCCGGCGATGTCACGGTAGTCAACTCCGACGTGATGCTGATAAACGATATGGATAACAGTTTCGATATTGTAACAATGGTCGGCAGCACAAGACTTGAAAGCGGTCTTTTCAAGGAAATACTGACCAAGGCGGCGGGATTTATAAAACCCGGTGGGGCATTTTATTATCACACGCTTGATAAAGACGAGGAAAAAGAGTATTTTGAGAAAATCTGCGAAGCGAATAATCTGATAATAAAAAACTATCTTCTTGACACGGAATACGGTTTTAAAGCGCAGTATTTCAAGGCGGTAAAGCAGTATTAATCTTATAGATTATTTTGATTAAACTTTGTATTTACGGCATCTGAAACTGTCTTTCTGAAAATATCCGGGAGGGTGACAATTATGAAAATATTCAAAAGAATTATTTCCGTTATGCTTGCGGCGGTAATTTCCGTTTCAATCGTTCTGCCGTCCTTTGCCCTCGGCAAAAAGTGCGGCTGCGGTTTCTCCCCTGTTATTTATGTCGGGCCGCTCGGCTGCGCCGATATAGTCAGGGATGCGGGCGAAGAAAACGAACAGCGTCTGTGGAAAACCGACACGAAATTTTTGCTGAAAAATTTCGGCAAGGTCAACGGCACTTTGCTGAAGGGTATCGCGCTGAAGGATTATGACGCCGTCGCGGATGCCGTGGTTGAGTTTGTGAATCTTTCCTTCGGAGACCTCGCTCTTGACAGCGAAGGAAATTCACGTAAAAATGTCACCGTTCCCAATCTTAATATACCGGATTCCTCCGAACACGGCGTTGATATTTCATTTTATTTTGATTATGATTTCAGACTTGACCCGTATATTCACGCGCGGCGGCTCAACGACTGTATTCAGCAGATAAAAAAACTGACCGGTCATTCAAAGGTTCAGCTCAAAGCGTCAAGTATGGGCGGCGTGGTTCTTTCCGCGTATCTTGATACATACGGATATAAAGATGTGGAAACCATTATCTGCCAGTGCTGTCCCCTTTGGGGTACCGCGGTCGCAGGAGAGCTGTTCTGCGGAAAATTCGAGCTCAATCCCGTTTCCCTGAGGCGGTACGCCCAGACGGCAATCCCCTCTCTTGACGGCGGAGATGCCGCTCAGTCACTGCTCTATTTTCTTACGGACGCTTTCAGGATAACCGGAATATGGAATATGATTATCGCTCTGGGAAACAGAATCTCCTGTAAAATAATAGACAGGGTTTACAGCGAGGCGCTTATCCCCATTTTCGGCACGATGCCGGGTATCTGGTCTTTTGTGCCTGCCGAATACTTCGACACGGCGCTGGAATATATGAAGGTCAGCCGCTCGGGCGGACTTTACAGACAGATTTTACACTACCGTACCGCTCAGTCGCATATCGCCGCCAATCTCAGAAAAGCGAAAAACGCGGGAGTCAGGACCTACATTTTCTGCGGTTACAATATCCAGCGGACTCCTCTTGTTTCCGCGTGGAAAAACACATCGGACGGTACTGTGGACACAAAATACGCGTCTCTCGGAGCGACCTGCGCCGACCTCGGAGAAACACTTGATACGGGATATATAGACTCGCTGAAGGATAAAAAATATCTTTCGCCCGACGGAATGATTGACGCTTCAACCTGCGCTCTGCCGGACTGCACCTGGTTTAACCGCGACTGGCTGCATTGCAACGGTCAGCCGGCGATTGACAGGTTTTATGAGAAACTGCTCACGAGCAAAAAACAGCTTACCGTTTTTTCAATGAAGGAATATCCGCAGTTTCTTCAGAATGACAAAAACGCAGAGACTCTGCTTCCCGTGACAGGCGAATACAATTACCGTGAGTTATTCCGTCAGAATCCCTCGCTTCTTAATTTAACAAGAATCGCGAGCGATTTTATATTCGGAAAACATAACAGATAAACAAACGGGCGTTAAACCGCGCCCTGAGAAAGGATGATTTTATGAAACACTTCAAAAGAATTCTCGCATTGGTTCTCGCGCTGACAGTGATATGCGCACTCGCTCCTGCCGCGGCCGCAAAAACGGCGGAAAGCAGTTTCGGCGGTTACAAGCACGTTTTCATCATCGGGATTGACGGAGCGGGAACTTTCTTTGAGAAGGACTATATGCAGAATTTCCACCGGATTTTCAAAGACGGCGCCGTAAAATACGGCGTGCGCACCGAAACGAAAACCGACAGCGGTCCGAACTGGACCGCCATATTGACCGGGGTATCTTATTTTAAAACAGGCGCGGAAAACGGTGTCGTTTCTCTTGAGCAGGACAGAGTATTCCGCCGCTACCCGACCGTTTTCAAATATGTCCGCGATGCAATGCCCGACGCCGAGCTTGCTTCATTTTCAAACTGGGGCGCGATAAACAAAGGCATCGTTGAGGACGATATCGGCGTAACAAAGGTAACCCAAAGCCCCGATGACGCTCTCACGGACAGCATCGTCGAGTATTTTGAAAAAGGAAACCGCCCCGCGCTGTTTTTCGTTCAGATTGACGAGGTTGACGGCGCCGGTCACGGTCACGGAAGTTCATCCGCTGAATATGAAGAAGCATTGAAGCTTGCCGATGAAAGAATCGGCAGAATATATGAAGCTGTTGAAAAAGCCGGACTTATGGAAGACGGACTGTTTATCGTCACCGCCGACCACGGTCACAGACCCGAAGGCGGTCACGGTAGATTTTCAAAGATTGAAAGTTATTCAACCATAGCCCTCAAAGGAAAGACCGTAAAGAAGGGCGGTACTCTCGACAGCGATACAAAGCTTCGCGACATCGCCGCCATCAGTCTTTACGCTCTCGGTGTCAAGTCAACCGAATGGAATTTCAGCGCGAAGGTTCCGGCTGACTGCTTTGAGGATTTCGGCGGTCAGACACGTCCGTTTTACAGAGATATTATTGACACAATCTGCGGCACTTTTATGTGGGCATATACAAATCTCGGAGCGCCTCTTGATAAGTATTTTTGATTTTGCGTAACTCTCAATACGGTTAGTACTCTCCTCCCCACGGGCGGAGAGTATTTTGTTGTTTCCGAAATAGGTTTTTAAAAACAAATAATATTGAAAACAGGGAAATAAAATGATACAATATTTTTACCGGACAAACGGGGAGTTCAAGTTTTTTAAACCCGCAGATTAAAAATCCACCGCCGTTCAACCCTTGAAAACAAACGACTCGACTGACAATCCCGTGACAAATTCGTAACGGTGTGATACATTTTTTACGGAGGTGATCGCTATGATCAACAAATCAATATTCGGTTCTTTCATCCGTGAAAAAAGAAATGAAAAAGGTCTGACGCAAAAGGAGCTCGCGGAGATGCTTTTTGTTTCGGAATCGACAGTCAGCAAATGGGAGGTCGGAAAGAGCTATCCCGATATTACTCTTGTGCCCGATATATGCAAGGCGCTTGATGTTTCCGAGCATGAGCTTATCGGCGGAGCGGAAGACACGGAATACAGAAAAGTTAAAAACGAGGCGCGGCTGTACAGAAGAATCAGCGAATCTTTCTTTCTGTTTCCTACCGCCGCTTACATTCTCGCTCTCGTAATCTGTTTTATCTGCGATATATGTATCAACAAACGTCTGACTTTTACTCCCGTGGTTTTCGGCTCTCTTCTCACAGCGTTTACTTTCATACCCACCTGCATCAGATTTACCGAGAATCATAAGCTCGCGGTTTTTGCCGGCTCAACTTATCTTGCGCTTGTGATTCTGTTTATTATCTGCTGTGTAAAATACCGGCAGAACTGGTTTCCGAACGCCGCTATGGGCACCCTGCTCGGTTATGCCGTTATTTTCATTCCGTTTCTTCTGAGAAGATACCTTCCCGAAAACAAAAGGAAATTCACTCTGCTTATTTACTTTACCGCTGTTTTTATCCTTGTGATTCTTTTGCTGTGCGCGGTCAGAACAACCGTCACTTTCAATCTTATGCAGGGAATGCTTATAACGCTGTACGCTTTTCTGCCGTTCGCGGTTATTTCCCTGATGCATCTCACACCTTTAAACAGGTGTTTCAAAGCGGCGGCCGATGTTTTGTTTTCCGGATTATGCCTGTACGGAATGTCCTTTGTCATCTCCGTAATCACCGGAGTAAAATCCGGCAGCTACGCCGTTGATTTCAACGACTGGACAAACTGCATCAACGGTAACATTTATCTTCTGACGCTGATTGCCTGCCTGACTGTTGCAGTTGCGCTGACTGTGTCGGGTATAAAAAAGAGAAAAGGATAATATATTCTGTATATAAATCATCCCGGTTTCACCCGCTTTAGGACCGGTAACAATTCCGGGCACATCTGCATTTTTTAATTTCTTCAGGTATTATCCCTATATAACAAATGACCCGCAAGTCATTCAAGACCTGCGGGTCATATCTTTCGGTATTACATTTATCACCATACAAATATTGCTTTGAATATGCCGGCAATTCCTTCAATTATTCCGCTGAAGATTGCCCCTGCCGGCAGAAGGGTGAGAGGGTTGAATGAAAACAGTATTCCCAAAGGAAGCAAGCGCAATCCTTCGCCGAGTAATTCAAAGCTGTGTTCAAGGTCTTCTTGTTTTGCCTGCGCTTTTGACGAAACGCTGACCGGAAGTTCCGTGTTAAGTATCTCGTTCAGATATATTTTAAGAGTATGATCTCCCGCGTTATCAAAGGTAATGTCAAATACGGTCGGTCCCTGTGAAATCAGGTTATCATCAATATAAACCTTATATTCATCGCTGTACGGTCCGCGCATCGAAAATCTTATTTTATCTCCCTGCGTAAGACTCAGCGTTCCGTATGAAGCGTCAACAAAATATTCTCCGTCATATTTTTTATATGAGTATAAAGTGTCGCCGGAGGTGTTCGGAAAATATGATATCTGAGGATTGCCGTTTCCTTCGGCATCGGCAAGCGAATTCTTAAGAATGTGGAATTTGAGATAACCGCTGTATGATATAAAGTGAACGAAAATCGCCAGATGCTCAATTCCGTCTGTAATCTTTCTCTCTATAACATAATCTTCTTCAGGAACCTTTTTGATATCAAGAGTATCCCCGGAATGCATAGGGTAGTATTGAAGATACAATTCAAAAGAATCTGTAACGGTTACAAATTTCGGGTCGAGCTGAATTGTCAGGAATCTGTCGTCGGACGCGTATATCCACTGACTGCAAACGCCGAGCAGCAGGTCAGCGTTATGGTTGACAGCAAACACCGACGGGACGAAAACGCACATAATAAGGCAAAACGCAAGCGCTGATGAGATAATCATTTTTGATAATCGTTTGATTTTCATAATCACACAACTCCTCTTTTTTTCGGGAAACAGTATTTTGTATTTCCATATATAAGTGTTGTAAAAGGATTGTTATGTTGCATTTCGTTTGTGAAATTTAAAAAAGGTGTCGTGCGCTCCATATTTTGTATCGCCACACCCGCCTCGTCGTCACAAGCTCCGTATCTCTCGCGCCCGTGTCATGACAAGTCTGTTCACACGGGCTCTCGCTCACTCCGCTGCTCCTCCTCTCCCCAAAAAGGCGGTCGGACTTTTCGGGGACCCCGGCATTAAGTTTCGCCACACCCGGCACTCCGTGCCACCCTCTCCGATCTCGGAGAGGGCCAAGC
>JAEEGL013642920.1_pt1 | contig 15544 bp, 16 predicted proteins | sample 9134231 | NCBI WGS metagenome assembly JAEEGL01 (sample SAMN16246548, study PRJNA631951) | gut metagenome | biome: gut microbiome; feature: rumen; material: fiber-attached | host: Bos | place: Iran: Karaj | collected 2018-10
CGTAGCGTTTTCGGGCCTCTGGATCTCGCTGGTACTTCTCGTAGCGTCTTGCTTCTGCTCTTGCATGCTCCTCACAGAACCTTCCGTCAGTGAGTCTCGGGCATCCCGGGAAGGAACATGGTCGTTTCGGTTTTGTTGGCATTTCGTTTTTCCAATAAAAAAGGCCCTGCAACCGGATGGTGGCAGAGCCTGAAATGAAAAAACTCTGGGGGATTACCCTCAGAGCTTTTGTACCTCAACACCTCAAGGGAACCTCAAGGTTGTTTGTTTACTAAATCGACATTGTAATGATATAACAGGATTAAACTCTCATTCAATCACATTTACTCTCATTTACTCTCATTTTGCAAAATATTTTTAAAGCCTCACCGTGAAGGCGGTAAATATGCTGCGGAGAGTAATGCATGTCTTCCGAAATCTTATCCCAGGACTCGCAGAATATGTATCTCTTGACCAGCAGATCCTCGTAGTCATAATTCCCGATTTTATGAATTGCCCGGGTAATATCGCACTTCACCCCAACAAGATCTGCCATAGCATCACAAAGTTCCCTCTGCAGTTCAATGATTTTCTGCGTACAGTCCTCAAGCTTGTAGCTCGGAGTGGTGCTCTTAGGCATATCGGAATAAGTAACGGTGCAGTTGTTCACCAGAGCCTTGTAATGCTCAATCTGATTTTTCAGAGTATTAACATGTCTTTCGAGGTTAATCCCTCTCATCAAAAAGTCTTTTGCGTTCATTTACACCTCCGCTTTAACCGCATCAATCAGTGCGTTCTGGGTTAATTCTTTTTTGTTCAAAGCCGTCAGAATCCTCTCGTCAATCGTTCCCTTCGTGATAATGTGCTGGATCACCACGGTGCCGGAGGTCTGTCCCTGTCGCCACAGTCTGGCATTGGTCTGCTGATACAGTTCCAGCGACCAGGTAAGACCGAACCACACCAGAGTGCTGCCGCCTGACTGAAGGTTTAAGCCATGTCCCGCTGATGCAGGATGAATCATGGCCACAGGAATCTTCCCGGCATTCCAGTCGATGATGTCCTGACTCGACTTAATCTCCCTCACCTTGAAACGCTTTCTGATCCTCTCAAGGTCATGCTTGAACCAGTAAGCCACAAGGATAGGATTGCCGTTGGCCGATTCGATAATGTCCTCCAGGGCATCAAGCTTTCTTTGGTGAAACTCCACGATATTCCTGTCATCATCGTAAATCGCACCGTTGGACAGCTGACTTAACTTGTTGGTAAGGGATGCCGCATTGGAAACCGTAATCTCACCTGCAGAAAGAGTCAGCACCAGTTCTGATTTCAGCTTTTCGTACTGCTTTCGCTCATCGTCAGACAGCACCACCTCGCATTGGGAGGAAATCAGTTCCGGCATGTTCAGATGGTCGGTACACTTCATGGAAATGGTGATGTCTGAAATTCTGCGGTAGATTTCCTCCTCGGCATCAGGTCTCGGCTTATAGGAAAACACCATCTGGCTGTTGCGCTTATCCGGCATAAAGAAAGCCTCTCTGTATCTCGTGATGAACTTTCCCAGGCGCTCACCCATGTCCAGCAGCCGGAACTCCGACCACAGATCCATCAGCCCGTTTGAGGAAGGTGTGCCGGTAAGACCTACAATGCGGTTTACCTTTGGTCTTACCTTCATCAGCGCCTTAAAACGCTTTACCGTGTGGTTCTTGAAGGAGGACAGTTCATCAATCACCACCATATCGAAATCGAAGTATCCGCTTTCCACCAGCCAGTCCACATTCTCACGGTTGATGATGGTGATGTCGGCATTCCTTTCCAGTGCCGCCCTGCGTTCTGCCGGAGTCCCTATCGCCACCGCATAAGTGAGATGCTTTAAATGCTCCCACTTGGCAACCTCCATCGGCCAGCTGTCTCTGGCAACCCGCAGAGGTCCGATAACCAGAATCTTATGCACCTCGAAAGAATCGAACAGCAGATCAGCCATGGCCGTCAGTGAAATAACCGTTTTCCCGAGCCCCATATCGAGCAGTATGGCTGCCACGGGATGGGACTTTATGTACTCCACGGCATATTTCTGATAATTATGCGGTTTAAAGTTCATCAAGCATCTCTCCTATCTGTTCAATCCCGTCAATCACATACACTCTGAACCCCAACTCCTTCAGCATTCGGTGCCTTGCCATCTGCAGTGCTCTCGGATGCATCCCGGGAGCTTTTAGTTCAGCGAAGGCGCATACACCGTGAGGCAGCAGGAGCAGTCTGTCAGGCATTCCGGCAAACCCCGGTGATACGAACTTCGGGGCAATGCCTCCTCTGTCCTTCACGGCAGTTACCAGTTTCTGCTCAATCTGCTTTTCTCGCATTCCACATACTCCTTCCAGCATTCCTCAAACGCATCGATACAACCATCACAGGCATCAGCCATATTCAGATAACCAAGGATCAGTTCATGTTCATCATCAAAATTTCGAGCCTTGTTTCTTGGAAAGTTCATCCGGTCGAGATGCATATCTCCCGCTAAATCCCCTTTTGGAGACTGTTCATTTCTATAGTTTTTCATCATCCAGTTATAAAAATTCACGTTTATATCCCTCTGTTGTGCAAGTCATGATGGTTAATTGCTAAAACCCCCTATAGACTTATTTTTTTTCTTCCTATAGAGACTTTTAGTAAATGAGGTTCATGACCTGCATCATTGCTACCTGTGCAGGTCATGACGGTTAATTGCTAAAACCCCCTATAGAGCTATTTTTTTTTCTTCCTATAGAGACTTTTGGTAAATGAGGTTCATGACCTGCACAGTTCCTGTTAAAAATCCTGTTCAGCCAATTTAAGACCTTTGATGAACATACCCTTCGCCTTCTTATGACGGGTAAAACCGCGCTGTTCCAGACACTTATAGAATTCAGTGGTGCTGCGGGCAAACTCTCCGTTTCTCCCGCAGTAACCCCGGTACTCGGCATACACCTCCCCCGACTTTTCCTCGAGTCCGTCAGCTACCTCACAGCAGTCATCAAGGAAATGACTCATCCAGTCATTCTCAGCCTTGTAAGCACTGATGGCATCACGCACACACTTTGGCGGAGTCAGTTTGAATCCTTTTCTGATGACTCTTTCAGCTCCTTCAATCAGCCACTTCAGAATGTACGGTCCGGCATTATCCAGAAGGTACTTGGAGTAGTTTTTGACCTCTCCGTTGCCCTTCAGACTGGCGTTAAACGGAATGACAATTATGCGTCTCCACGTTCCGTCATCCATGGCACCGACCTTAGGCAGATGATTGGTGTAAAGCACCAGTGTGTGGCTCGGCCGAAACTTGAAAGGATCCTTGTATTTTTTCTCTCCCTCGATCTCATCGATGGAAGTAAGCTGCTTTATGATTGAGGTAGACAGGCGTTTTCCCTCATCAAGTTCCGCGGCAATTAGGAGACGCTTGCCCTTCACCTCCGCCAGCTCCGGTTTTACGTTCCTCCGGCATCCTGCAGTAAGAGCATCGGCTGAGATCATTCCGCTGTACGAGCCCATGGCTCCTGCAATGGAATCCCAGAAGGTGGATTTACCGTTGCATCCTGTTCCGACAGAAAAGATGCCGGCCTCCTGATACACGCTGCCTATAAGGCAGAGACCACCGTTGTCCTGCACATACTCAATCGTTTCAGCATCGTTCTGAAAGGTTCGGTTGACCGATGCCAGCCACAGATCCTTACCTTTGTCTCCCGGGGCAAAAGCTGTCATTTGCGTAATGTAATCAGAAGGATCGTGCTCTCTCCTTCCCGCCATTCCCTTCCTCAAATCGTAGGTACCGTCAGGGCAGTTAAGAAGAAACTCATGACTGTCTAGATCTTTGGTGGCAATTTCCACCATAGGCTTTACCGCTGCGAGGGCCCCGTTGATGTATTTGATATCCCTGCGCTGACGTGCAAAGCTCTGATATGCCAATGCATTCAGATAGTTTTCGTAGGCATCACGCTGACCGCTTTCCACGGCTTTTGCCAGAGTCTTGCCCCCTGCGGCAACGGCATCTGCTGAAACACCGGATTTCAGCAGTTTATCTTCGGCATCTTCAACGCTTTTTCTCGCATCCTCCAGCTGGCGATCAAGGAACCTGACCATACATCCCATGGCCTTCGGCTTGGATTCCTCCCAGTGTTTGCCGTTATACACAAGGAAGTCTGTGCCGGTTGTAAATGCCAGCTCATTGGCACAGTCCATAGAGAGAACCTTCGCCTGCCCCACGTCAGAATAGTCGCTTGGTTTAAGCGTACTGGCCGGTCTGTATTTTTCCGGCGGAACATATCCGGGCTGACTCTGAATCTTCTTTGAGAAACGCTGTGCGCTTGACCAGATTTTTCCAAGTTCGTCATCATCAAGAGGAGGATTGCATTTCCCTGCTTCATCCATAAAGATTTTGAAGGCCTGTTCGGTAGCTCCGTACCTCTTTACAACCCTTCCGGCAAAACGACTCATGGTGGCATTGCGCCGTCCTTCCTCGATGACAAAATTACTGCCGTAGCTTCCCCGGGACATTCCGGCATCAAAATCTTCCCCATCATCACCAAGAAACTCGTTCAGCGTTTTGGCTCCCGGGTGGAATTCGACCTGCGGATCATCTGTGCCATAAAAGAAATGAGCTGAGTCCATCGCTTTGGGATCAAAGAAAGGGAACCTCTCATGAACACGTTCTTTGAGACGTTTCAGTTGTTCGGGACTGCTCACCGGATCAATCTGAAAGCCGATGTGGAACTTAGGTCTCGGTGCTTTTCCCTTCTTTTCTTTCATATGATGCCGGCTGTAGTGAACCCAGAAGGTAACACCGGGGAATTCCTCCGCCACCTTTTCCGGGGTAATCCAGTCTGAAGGATTATCTGAATGAGTGTTATCGCAGTCTCCGGCGCAGCAGTTGCTGCTTATGAAATTATCAGTATTGCGATAACTGTTCCTGTACTCAGCACATACATAATCCCGGGACACGGCTTTAACCAGAGACTCCAGATCAGTAATATCAACTCGGTTAGGGTAACGACAGTTATTCTCCATCCCGGTGACATTTGCGCTATAGATGGTAATTGGCATCAATCATCAACCTCCTTTGATTCTTCTTCCAAAACCCTGGTAATAAACTTCAAAGCCTTTATGATGGTTGAAAGTTCGGTATCACCGCCTAAAACAACCTCAAGTTCGTCAGTGTGGCCGAAACAGTCGGTTACCGTTTTTACTCTCATGTCGGTACTGGCCAGATCCTTAATTCGGAAGTAGGAGCGACCGCCATGACCTGTGTCTCCGCCCTTATAGCCGGTAGTGCCTGCCTCCACTTCAAGAATGTTGGCATCCGTGATTTCACGGGTAAAAGTCCTCAAATGAGTTCCGTCATTCAAAACTACAGATTTGTTTTTAATTTCATACATAAATAAATCTCCTATTGATTAACCTTAAGACACTGTTCGCTGATGGCAGTCCTTGCAAAGTCGAGAGCCTTGCTTACCGCATACAGTCCCTCATCCCCGCTCACGGCAATTTCAAAACCGACAACCCTTTTCTTCTCGTTAATTACAGGAAGAAAGCAGAAATCACCGCCAAAGCTTTCAAGTGAAATGTAGGCTCTGCCGCCTCTGCTGCGGTTTTTACCGCCCTTATACCCGGTGGTTCCTGCTTCAACGCGAAGGTCAGTTCTGCCAAAAGCCGTTTTACGTTCGAAGGTCTTAAACAAGACCCCGTTGACACACGCATGTTTTTCTTTAATTGCGTACATTTAATTTCTCCTGAATACCGTTAGTCTCAAGGGCATTTTTCCGCCCTCTTACCTACTAATGCCCAGAAGTCCCCCGTATTTACAAAAAATCCTAAAAAAAATTTCTGCCCGCCAGGGGGCACCGTCCTTTATCTAAAGATGAATGCAGAAAAATCGTAAAAACAGTCTGGTCTTGGGCATTAGGCAGTAAGGGCGCAGAAAACCCGTGCTGAAAAAAATCTGAAAGTTTTTTGTAAAAACAGTCCGGTTCTGGGCATTAGGTAGTGAAGGCACAGAAAACCCCGTGCTGAAAAAAAATCTGAAAGTTTTTTGTAAAAACAGTCCGGTTCTGGGCATTAGGTAGTAAGAGCGCAGAAAAACGTGGCTGAAAAAAAATCTGAAAGTTTTTTGTAAAAACAGTTCGGTTCTGGGCATTAGGTAGTGAGGGCACATAAAACCGCCCCGCTGAAATTTGAAATTAACTGTATTAAGGACAATCCCATGAAAAAGAAAGACCTTTCTATTCTGATTGACGGATTCCGCAGACTGAGCGCTGATGCCGCTGAAATAGCTGAACTGCTTTCAGGCGCGGAAACCACTTCTAAAAAGACCGAAGTAGAACCTGAGACTGAACCGACTCCTCCCGCAGCAGAGGAAAAGCCTGCAAAGGTTTACTCCTTTGAAGAAGTTCGCGGAATTCTGGCTGAAAAGGCACGTTCCGGTTTCAGAGCCGAGGTTAAGGCATTACTTACCGCCCACGGCTTTAAGCAGCTGTCCGACATCACCGATCCATCTGTATTTGCTGCCTTAGTGGCAGAAGCGGAGGAACTCGGTAATGGCTAAACATGCAACTCTGTCAGCATCAGCAAGTCACCGCTGGCTTGCCTGCCCTCCGAGTGCTTTGCTCTGCGCTGAAATCGAAGATCAGTCCAGTCCCTATGCACAGCAGGGTACCGATGCCCATGAGCTCTGTGAGTACCTTGTAGAAAAAGCTCTGGGACATGACGTAACAGACCCGACGGAAAATCTGGGAACTTACGACGCTGAAATGCAGGAATCAGCCGAAGGCTATTGTTCCTTTGTTATGGAACAGTTAGCCGGAGCCAAAGAACACTGCGCTGATCCTCTGGTGTGCATTGAGCAGAGACTTGATTTCTCCAGATGGGTGCCGGAAGGATTCGGAACGGGTGACTGTGTAATCGTGGCTGATGACACCCTGCACATCATCGATTTCAAGTACGGAGTCGGAGTGCTGGTAAGCGCTGTGGATAACAGTCAGCTCAAGTGCTATGCCCTCGGTGCTCTTGATACCTTTGGAAGTCTCTACGACATCAGAAGAATCAAACTCAGCATCTATCAGCCAAGACGCGGCAATGTGGACACCTTCGAGTTATCCACAGAGGAACTGCTGAAATGGGCGGATGAGGTTTTAAAGCCAACGGCTGAACTGGCATCTGCCGGTAAGGGTGAGTTCCATGCCGGTGACCACTGTCAGTTCTGCAAGCTGAAGGCTACCTGCAGAGCCCGTGCGGCATACAGTCTGGAGCTGGCGAAGTATGACTTCGTTGAGGCTCCAAGTCTGAATACCGATGAAATTGCGGCAATTCTGCCACAGGTGGACTCACTGGTCTCCTGGGCGGATGACATCAAGGCATACGCTTTGGAACAGGCTCTTTCCGGTGTCCGCTATCCGCACTTCAAGGTTGTGGAAGGAAGAAGTATTCGCAAATACACCGACGAAAATGAGGTGGCAAAGGTTGTACAGAATGCCGGGTACGACCCGTTTGAGAAGAAGCTGATGGGAATCACTCTGATGACCAAACAGCTAGGCAAAAAGAAGTTCGATGAACTGTTGTCAGGTCTTGTTATCAAGCCTGCAGGAAAACCTGTGCTGGTTCAGGATACGGATCCCCGCCCTGAATTCAACACTGCTCAAATTGACTTTAATGGAGAAATTTAATTATGCCAAACAATGTTAAAAATCCTACCAAGGTAATCACCGGTCCTAAGACTGTATTTTCTTATCTTAACGTTAACGAACCTAAGGCTCCTATGGGTGGCGGCACTCCGAAGTACAGTGTTTCACTGATTATTCCGAAGTCCGACACCGTGACTATTGCCAAGATCCAGGCTGCCATTAAGGCTGCCTACGATGAAGGCCAGTCAAAACTCAAGGGCAGCTCCAAGTTCGTACCGGATCTTGATTCTCTCAAGACTCCGCTGCGTGACGGTGACAAGGAACGCAAGGGTGATGCCGCCTATGCCAACTCCTACTTCGTGAATGCCAACAGCACCACCAAGCCTGGCGTGGTTGACGCAGACCGCCAGCCGATTATTGATACCTCTGAACTTTACTCCGGTATTATCGGCAGAGCATCCATCAACTTCTATGCCTACAATGCCAACGGCAACAAGGGCATCGCCTGTGGTCTGAACAACCTTCAGAAACTCTCTGATGGTACTGCTCTTGGCGGTCACAGCAGAGCTGAAGATGACTTCGCCGACCTTGATGATGACGATGAGGATTTCTTAGGTTAATCCGGTAATTTCTGACAATCTGGGCGGTGGGCATGCCTGCCGCCTTTATGACAATGAGGTGAAAAAAAAAATGAATAATTCTATGGATCTCTGGCAGGTTGCCGGACTGTATCTCGTGTTCATTACGTTCTTTGTGCTTGGCGGAGGAATCGCCCACCTGGTGGCTACTGCAATCAGGAAGTTCAGAGAAAAACGATATGGAGGTACGGGCAAATGGAATGCGGACTGACTCCCGAGGAAATTTCTCTCATGAAGTTTGCCTTCGGCTTTGTTATCGGAACCGTGCTTGGCATCATCGCCGGCAATCTAGTTGACCTTGTGAGATACCTGTTGAACAAACGGTTACTACGTAAATAAATATATCAAGGGCGACGGTCTACCTGCCGCCCTTTTTAATAAGGATTAAAACATGGAAATCAAATACATGTCACTGGATTTGGAAACCCGCAGCAGTGTGGATATAACCAAATCCGGAGTCTACAAATATGCCGAATCCCCGGACTTTGAGATCCTGCTGTTCGGAGTATCTGTTAACGGCGGTCCCGTCGCTGTATATGACCTTGCCAGCGGTGACAACGTACCGGAAGAAATCATCAAGGCACTGTCAGATGACTCGGTTACCAAATGGGCATATAACGCATCGTTCGAACGTGTATGTCTGTCAGTATGGCTGCGCCGCAACTATCCTCAGTATTTCAGTTCTTACAGCATAGACGGAGATCCGGTTCAGCAGTACCTTGATCCGGCATCCTGGAAATGCACTTTGGTGTGGGCGGCATATAACGGTCTCCCCCTTTCTCTTGATAAGGTTGGTGCCGTGCTTGGCTTTGAGGAACAGAAACTTAAAGAAGGCAAGGAACTAATCCGTTACTTCTGTATGCCAAGCAAAACTGAAGGTCGTAAGTGGAATATGCCGGAACACGCGCCGGAGAAGTGGGAACTTTTCAAGAAGTACAATCAGCGTGATGTTGAAGTGGAAATGCAGATTCAGGAGCGTCTGAAGAATTACCAGGTACCGGACTTCGTCTGGGATGAATACCACCTCGATCAGGAAATCAACGACCGCGGCATCATGATTGACCGTGAACTCGTAGAACAGGCAATCAGCATTGATGAACAGTCCCGAACCGACCTTACTGCCCAAATGCAGAAAATCACAGGTCTGGACAACCCGAACTCGGTCATGCAGCTTAAGGAATATCTGTCTGACAACGGTCTGGAGACCGATAGCCTTGGAAAGAAGGATGTAACCGCCCTGCTCAAAACTGTTCCTGAAGGCATAGCTGAAGTTCTGTCTCTCAGACTGCAGCTCGCCAAATCGTCAGTTAAGAAGTACCAGGCAATGCAGAATGCTGTATGTTCTGACGGTCGCTGCCATGGAATGTTTCAGTTTTACGGTGCGAACCGCAGCGGTCGATGGGCCGGCAGACTTATTCAGCTTCAGAATCTGCCCCAGAACCATATGTCTGATTTGGAACAGGCTCGAGGTCTCGTAAAAGCCGGAGACTACGAAATGCTGAACATGCTTTATGACTCCGTTCCGAACGTCCTGTCTGAGTTAATCCGCACCGCCTTCATCCCCCGCCCCGGCTACAAGTTTATCGTCAGTGACTTCAGTGCCATTGAGGCGCGTGTTCTGAGTCACCTTGCAGGAGAGAAATGGCGTACGGAGGTGTTCAGTTCCGGTGGCGATATTTACTGCGCCAGCGCCAGTCAGATGTTCAAGGTTCCTGTAGAAAAGCATGGCGTTAACAGCCATCTCAGGCAGAAAGGTAAAATTGCGGAACTTGCCCTCGGCTACGGCGGCTCTGTCGGTGCTTTAAAGGCTATGGGAGCACTGGATATGGGGCTTTCTGAAGAAGAACTACAACCACTTGTAAACATGTGGAGAAACTCAAACCCTCATATTGTGAATTTCTGGTGGCAGGTGGACAATGCAGTTAAAACAGCTATTCAGATGTGTACTTCAGAAAAGGTCGGAAACATCACCTTCACTGTAAAAAGCGGCATGCTGTTCATCACCATGCCTTCCGGCAGAAAGCTGGCATACGTGAAGCCCCGTATAGGCATTAACCAGTTCGGCGGTGAGAGTGTTACCTATATGGGAATTGATGCCACCAAGAAATGGAGCAGAATCGAGAGTTACGGGCCGAAGTTCGTAGAAAACATCGTGCAGGCAATCAGCAGAGATATCCTAGCCTATGCCATGCAGACGCTGAAACACTGCTTTATTGTTGGCCACGTTCATGACGAACTCATCATAGAATGTTCGGAGAATGTATCGTTAGAGAAGATTTGTGAACAGATGGGGAGAGCGCCTGAGTGGACATCAGGGTTGGTGCTTAGAGCTGATGGGTATGAGTGTGGGTTCTACAAGAAGTCATAAAAGTGAGCAAATCCGCATAAAATCTCTAATTAATGCGAAAAGCTCTTAGAAAAATGCGATTTTCTCTTATTTATGCTATAATTCATCACAAGTTATTTAGATTCAAGAACAACAATCTATAGAAGGAGAAAAAAATTGCCAATATCGTACAACAAACTATGGAAGCTTCTGATAGATAAAAAAATAAGCAAAGCAGAGTTACGAAAAATAACTGGAATATCCCCTAATACGATGACTAAACTGACACGAGATGAAGAAGTTGCAATGGCAGTATTGTGCAGAATTTGCGATGTACTTCAGACCGACATAGGTGACATTATAGAATACAGAACCAGCGTATCGAAGGAATTTCCAAATGAAAAAAAATGATAAGAATACAATCACTGAACAAATAACCATTCCATATGATTATATTTCCAACTCTGATTGTATCAAAGGGATGAAATCTCTACCAGACAATTGCATAGACCTTATAATTGCGGATCCTCCATATAATCTTTCAAAAAGTGGAGATTGGAAATGGGATAACAGCGTTACTCTTCCAGGTATGGGAGGAAACTGGAATATTACAAACGAAAATTGGGACAATATGTCACTAAATGAATATTTCAATTTTACCGTTGCTTGGTTAGCTGAAGCAAAAAGAATACTTAAACCAACTGGTTCTATGTGGTTCTTTGGAACCTATCACAACATAGGTATCATAAATATCGTTTGTCAAATGTTAAACATTGAAATAATCAACGAAGTAATATGGTATAAGAAAAATGCTTTTCCAAACTTATCTGGTCGACGATTAACTGCAAGTCACGAAACAATTTTGTGGGTTCATTCCGGAGAGAAGAAAAGGGAATACTATTTTGACTATGACTACTCCAAAAATGGAGTATTTGAAGGAGACGATCTTAAAATCCAAGGCAAACAGATGCGTACAGTTTGGGATCTTTCAAATAATAAAAAGAGAGAGGAATTGCAGTTCGGGAAACACCCCACTCAAAAACCAATAAAAATACTAACAAGAATGATAAAACTTTCTTCACACCCTGGTGATATCATGCTGACCCCATTTTCAGGGGCTGGAAGCGAGTGCGTAGCGGCAAAAATGACCGGACGTCACTACATTGGATTCGAAATTGAAAAAGAATACTGTGATATATCAGAAGAACGCCTGGCTCATACAGATTTAGAAGTTGAACAGGTAGATTTATTCCACAATTCATAAGAGAAAATAAACACAATGATTAAGCCTGTAATTAAATGGAGCGGAAGCAAACGTACACAAGCAGAAAAGATTAAGTCTTTCTTCCCTAAATCATTTGGAACATACTTTGAACCCTTTATTGGAGGAGGTTCAATACTATACATAACATCACCTAAAAAAAGCGTATGTGGCGATATTTGTAAGCCGTTAATTGATTTATGGATTGAGATACGAGACAACCCGCAAACTCTCGCAGACAGCTACACAGAAAGGTGGGAAAGGCTTCAAAATGAGGGGTATACGGCGTACTACAATATTCGCGACGATTATAATCGAGACAAGTCACCGTATGATTTACTATTCCTCTCAAGAACTTGTGTAAATGGTCTAATTCGATTTAACGACAAGGGCGAATTTAATAATTCATTGCATTATTCAAGAAAAGGAATTAACCCAGAAACACTGAGAAGCATTATCCTGGATTGGTCATCACATATTAAAAACACAGTTTTCCTTGCCGAGGACTATTCATTAACTACTGAATCAGCTAAGCCTAGTGATATTATCTACCTAGATCCTCCATATTTTCACACCAAAGGACGTTATTTTGGGACTATTGATTTCGAAAAATTTTTAACATACTTGGAACAACTAAACAGTAGAGGGATAAAATACATTCTCTCCTTTGATGGGAAACGCGGTAATGAAAATTATACCGTAGAGCTTCCAAAAGAGTTGTATAAACGTCATGAATTTTTGCCGTCTGGAAATTCAACATTTAAAAAAGTCATAGATAAAGAGACTCAATTAGTTCTTGAATCTCTTTACATGAATTATTAATTTTTATCTAATTGTATAGTGGATATCTCCAGACGCCAAATAATTGTTGATAATAAATTTTTTTAAATAATCACTTCTAGGAGTAGATGGGATAATTTCAATATCCCATCCTACTCTGTTTGTTGTCATAATTGGGGCCATCACGAACAGTATTTCACAATTCTTTTGAAATACTGTTTCTTTAGGTTCCGCATATTTTCGCAAATACGCTGCGGCAGATATCGTTTCAAACATAGAAAAATCTATTATTTTATTCCCCCACTGCCATTCTGTTAGGGTTGGACTAACCCTGCGAACAGCACTTGGCACATAATTCATTAGGTTTTTAATGTAAGTTACAAGACTATTTCCCACATCATTTTCTAAGTCAACAGATCTTTCTTTCGATTCAATAGACAAGAGTAGAGGACAAGGAAAAACTCCAAACAATTCAAGAATATGATCTGGCCTTTTCCCATTCACAAAATCACTTACTCTTGGTAATGAAAGCCATCTATTTTCATAACTCTCAATGTAACTCCCATTATTCACATTCTCGATTATGGAAAATCCACTCCAATCCCCTCCTGGAGGATTACACATTCCTTCAAAACAGAACTGTCCTAATACATGTGTAAAAAAATAATGAATCCCTGTATCAACATCATCTTCACCATAACTAACAGGTACATTAGAAAATGCTACACTTGCACAAATTTTCTCCCCTAAACCTAAATTATTATAATAAGATTTCAGTTGGTTTGTATTGTATATACGAGTAGTATCATAATGGCAATTTTTACCTAGAACAGGAACGTCAAGTACAACATAGTTACTCAGCGAAAGAATAGATCTCCAAAGACCGTTACTTTCAGCCAATTTGTTTATATCAGAATCTAATAAAAGGAGATTTGCCTCTATCAAAGGACCATAAATAAACGACATAATCTCGATATCTGGAGATGAAAGCATTGCAGCCAAAGGCAACAACCCTCGGTCAGGTCGATTGTCATCTCCACGAGGCTTAAAACCCTTAAAAATTGCAACAATCAGATTCTTACATGATTGGCCAATGGCCTCGATATTTGATTGCTCAACATCAGGATACAATTCAGATAATCTTTTTGCAAAGTCCAATCTAGATTGCGACGGAATAATACCAAAAGGAAGATCTTTAGATGCAAGACCTACACTGTACTGATCTACTATTTTTATAAACTCCTCAGATGCACCATGATGACTTTTTGCTGCAATCGTTTTGTGAAAGCCAAATCTTTGTTTATTAACAGCAAAATCAACAATATTTGATCCATTTAAATTGTATATATCTTGCCATTCATCAGCAGCAAAATTACTTGATTTGTCAAACCGATTAGCAAGAAATCGAACTACGTTCATATTCTTTTCAAGAATAATATCTTCCTCAATTGATGTATCCATATCAAGCATTAGCTTAACAATATAAATGCCGAGAACGTCTTCACCAAAATCTGCCTCATCAAAATCAGCTAGCGATGGGTCTCTCGTTTTATCAAACTCCTCAGATTTCATGTACAGTTGTGCGACAAAGTTCCCTGTTGTTTTTGAATAATTCACATAACTGTATGGAACAGCTGCGTTCGGAAAGCGAAGATTCTTTCTCGTCCTAGTTGTGTTGTCCAATTCATATTTTACAAAATCAACTATATACAAATACGGGCAGCCTGTCCTTCCTGTTGAAAATGCTCTAGCACTCCTTTGCCATGCTTGATTTCCTGCCTGCAAAGCAGAACAAAACTCAATAGCAAGGATTATTTTCTCCATGTTTTCACTGTTCACCATTGAAATAATAGCATCTGGAGTTTCATCAAAATAACTACCAGCTTCTCTCAGGGGAGTAAAAATGTTTGCTGACCATCTACGTTTTGTATTCTTATTAAAACCAGGAAGAAGCACAAGCCTCCAACTATATGAAATAAAATTAAACACAAAAGCTAAATCAATGCAGATCGTTGAAGGAGATAGAAGGGAATAATGAACTGTAAAAGGATTAGTTGTTTGAATGATTAAATTTGCAATTCTTTCACATTCAACAATATTGTCTCCGTGTATTCTAAAAGTTTCCATTGAAATATCTCCTTCTGTATATTAATCAATTCATATTGCGACCATTGCAATATACACTCTCACAGCCATAAAATACTTATAAATATCCACACCATATTTTTTTTCAACTAGAGTTTTAATCACAACTTCAGTTAACTACAAACAATTCAGGGATATTATTCCAAACAGACTGTGCTTCATTTCTAACACTAATACTTGAACAGTCCAATATCGAAATATTTATTTTTATTCCATTCTCGGTATGTGAGATGTAGGTATCTTCGTGTTTTTGAATATATGTCGCAACTTCGGAAGAAAAACCATTTTTCTGCAACAAAATACAGATTTTATTAGTGGTTCCATACTCTACATATTCATACCAATCATTTGGAAGAAACTCTCGGTGATGATATTTTTTCAGCTCTGTAGAAAGCCTCATAAAATAATTAGATAATCTGAACAGAATAATGGTATTTACATCATTCAATGTATCCTCAATGACTTTATTATGATGTTCTGGACTATTATCAAACGGAATTGATTTTCTGTTTATACTAATATTCTTACCAACTTTAAACAGGATTGCCTGCTCAATGAGATACTTAAGCCCTTTTCCTCTCAACCATTGAGTAAGCAAAGTTGCATAATATCTCAACTTTGTGTGTTTACTATTTTTTACCTGCCCAAGTGTACTTGTTTCGTACGTTTCCCAATCAAACACATCACATAATTTTTCGAGAAAATTTAGCGTGTCTTGAAAATCAACATACCCTGACAATAAATTTACCTTCGGATAATCTAAGCCGTCAGC
>JAEEGL014915814.1_pt1 | contig 15544 bp, 11 predicted proteins | sample 9134231 | NCBI WGS metagenome assembly JAEEGL01 (sample SAMN16246548, study PRJNA631951) | gut metagenome | biome: gut microbiome; feature: rumen; material: fiber-attached | host: Bos | place: Iran: Karaj | collected 2018-10
CGGAGAAACTCGCGAGATGCCCGCTCGCGATCCAGGTACGGGGATTCATCAGAATGGCGCAGTCAACGCCGACGTTCTGCGGGGATTCCTGCACGAATTTCTGCCACCACGCTTTTTTCACGTTGTTTTTAAGTTCAACGCCGAGATTCCCGTAATCCCAGGTATTTGCAAGGCCGCCGTAAATCTGGGAGCCTGCGTAAACAAACCCTCTGGCATTCGCCAGCGCCACGATCTTGTCCATCGTCTTTTCCATACTGTTCTTTCTCCGTTTCTTAATGGTATGCCCTGTCGATTATTTCTTGTCCAGAATCAGGATGGCCGGCACCTCTTTCCCGGCTTCCTGGATCCGGCAGGTATTCTTCTTTGTTCCAGCCGTCACATTGGAAGACATGTATAAAACTGATTTCGGGAAGGAGACCGTGCCCGGTTCCGTCATCACAATCAGCATATTATCCGCAAGATCTTCCAGTTTTGCCGCCGTCAGGATATGCATGCTCTGTTTAGTGGATACCGCTCCCAGGATCGGCGAAAGATCGATCCCCTGCTCCCTGGCTTCCCGGACTGTTCCGTAAAACAGGAATACATTATTGTACTCTGAATACAGGTCAGCCGAACGGTACGTCATGGTCAGGTACGCAGTCTGGTGATCGACAGAGAGAGAATCCTTTTTGATCCCGCCGTCATAGGATGCGATACTGTCGTCGATCGTCTGTTCCAGTTCTTTTTCACTGTAATAAGGGGCTGAGAAGTTCTCGACGTTCGTGACCCGGATACTGCCGTTTTTCTCGAATACCATGCCTGGTTCTTTGTCCGCTTTCCCGCCGCAGCCGGAAAGCATAAAAATACATACCGAAAGAACGATACATATCCAGAAAACCGGGCAAAATCTCTTCGGCATAAACACGCTCCAATCCGGAAATCCAATCAACGATAAAATGCGGCCGCTAAACCAATTTATTATAGCGGACCGCATTGTATTTTTCAATGAAATATAAGGTTTTGACTGTATTCAAATAAAAATGCCGCTCATGTTTCCGATGAGTGACGTCTGAGCCACCCGTCTGCGCAGGCTGCAAGTCCCGCGGCGCCGATAGGAAGCGCGGCTTCATTGAACACTACCCTGGAATTATGCTGACTGTACGGACACGGAGTTTCTCTGTCGATTCCGGCGCCGATGAAAAAATAGGCGGACGGTACGAGGGAAGTGATGCTGAAGAAATCATCCGATCCCATTTTCCGGACCGGTTTATCCGCCAGAACCGCCTCATCTCCGATAGTTTCTCTGAGACAACTCTTGATTTCTTCTTCAAGACTGTCATCCAGGACGACGACATCCATCTCACTGATAAACTGTATGTCTGTTGAACAGCCGAAAGCTGCCGCGTTTCCTTCGCATACTTCACAGATTCTGTTCTTGAGGTAAGCCCTCTCGGATCCGCTGTACGACCTCAGGCTTCCTTTCAGTTCAACGGAATCGGGGAAAGAGTTAAAGACTTTCGTGCTGCTTTCTATGGAGCAGACAGTAAGAATATTCGTTTCAGACGGATCCGCTTCTCTCGCGATCAGCGTTTCCAGCGCGATAACCAGGTGCGCAGCGCAGTTGACGGCATCTTTTCCCTGATGCGGCCTTGCGCCGTGACAGCTCTTCCCTGTTACTGTAATGGAAAACGCATCGGTTGAACAGAAAACCGGCCCGTGGCCCCAGTTGATCAGGCCGAGCGGGGAGGCAGCGTCGACGTGGAATCCGATCGCCGCACGCGGCACGGGATTTTCAAGGATCCCGTTTTCCAGCATTTCAAGACAGCCTGTCCCGGTCTCTTCTCCCGGCTGGAACATCAGTTTCACCGTTCCGCAGAGGCATGCATCGTTTTCTTTCAGCATCTGCGCAGCGGCAAGCAGCATGGCGGCGTGATTGTCGTGCCCGCAGCAATGCGCTTTGCCGGGAGTTTCCGAAGCAAACGGCAGGCCGCTTTCTTCATTCATCGGCAGCGCGTCCATGTCTGCCCGAAGCAGGATTACCGGTCCCGGTTTTTTTCCGCCGACCAGTGCTGACAGCCCGAAACGGCCGCAGCCAACCGGTCTGATTCCCATCTGCAGCAGGCGGTTCCTGATATAATTGCTGGTAACGGGCAGATCCAGCCCGGTTTCCGGATTCCTGTGCAGAAACCTTCGGTCTTCAATAATCTGCTGTTCCAGTTCATGCGCTCTTTTCAAATAATCCATTGGATACACCGTTTTCTCTAGTTAACAGGCTCCTGTAAAAACTTCAGTAGTCCTGCCAGTCCTTCCGGATAGAGTTTTTCATATTCTTTCTTCAGTTCCAGCAGATTTTCCGTCCGGATAAGACGTTTCCCGGCTTCTATCTCTTTGATCATCCCGACAAACTTTCGGCAAAGCGGGAGTTCTAATCCTTCTCGTTCGCCGATTTCAATCGTCAGGCCTACCGTACCGTCGATTTCACTTTTCCTTTTACGGACTGCCAGGTCACGGTAAAGACCCGTATAGTTTTTGACCATCCTGTGGTAATGATCTGACGTGGCTTTCATCGCGTCAGCGTAACGTCCCTGTCTGTAAAGTTCCGGCTTGAAATCATCAAATTCGACCAGAGGGACACCGAGTTTATACGGAACCTGCATGGCTTCGAGTGCGATACAGGCGATGGTTTCCTGCGTTTCCGGGAAAATCATACCGCCGTCAATCATCAGCGGCGTCATCCCGGTAGCAAACATGGCACAGATATTTACCTGTTTGCTCCAGAGCTGGGACAGAATATTGCCGCTGATCTCCGGCTTCTGAAAAGGGGTAAAGAATTCCTGCAGAGCCAGTACCCTTTCTGTTGTCCGGCCGTCGAGTTCTCCGATCGCAAAATTGGAATGACCAGCGAACTGGATAACTCCGGGAGACATATAATCTGCCGCCCAATTGACGAATGCGCCGACTGTTCTTTCCCTGCCGGCATAATCCGAGATGATGTATTCATTCAGCCCGTTCTGCAGACTGACTACGAATCCTTCCGGCTTCAGCAGCGGCGCAATCACCTTCATGGCATCTGCAGTATGCTGGCTTTTTGTCGCTAACAGTACGCATTCGAGCGGTTCGTCAAGATCCTGAAGCAGTTCGGCTTTTACCGGAACTGTAAAATCTTCCTTTCCCGGGGTATAAATCCGCATTCCGCAGCGGTTCAGCGCTTCGACATGTTCAGGCACAACGTCGACGTAGAGGATTTCGCCGCCTGCCTTGCTGATATAAGCAGCCATGGAGCCGCCGATTGCGCCGGCCCCGATCAATGTATATTTCATATGTTCTCTCCGGTAAAAATCAGGCCGGGTACCCGTGCTGCCGGGTATCCGGCCTTTAAAGTCCGACAGTATCAGAAGTCTTTCAGGAGGGCTGCCGCTTCACGAAGATAATAGTGGACCCTGCTTCTGTTCCTGAAGATCTGTCTTTCCAGGAATTTGAACTCATTGGAATCCGGATCCATCTCCGCCAGTTTTCCGGCATCCTCAAATTCCGGGAAAGGCGGGATTGGAATCGCCAGGTCAACCTGGAACAGATCGCCGTTTTTGCAGTAATGGACCGGGATCAGCGTGCGGTTCAGCTTCATGCACAGATCGTTCAGGGCCACAGCTTCCGAAGTTTCTTCCGGCGTCAGCGATTCTCTGCCGTTCAGGGAAAGAATTCTTTCGTCAAGTTTCTCAAATTTTCCTTCCAGTTCTTTGACTAGAGACATTTCTTTCGACAGATCAAGCCTCTTTCCGGATACTTCGGAATAATGAATGAGATTTTCTTTCATTTCTTCCGCAAGCGGAACGAAGGCGAACGGGCAGACCGGAAGACATGCCGCCCTGGTCAGCGCCAGCGCCACGATCCTGGCGTCCCTTAAAAGCTCTTCTCTGCCGAGATGTTCGAATTTGTCTTCTGTCGTATGCCAGTACCAGGGAAGTCCCGGCATGAAAGTGCCTTTTCCCTGGCCGGTCGTCGGCTGAAGGGAGAGACACTCAAACAGTGTCGGTACGCCCTGTGCCCAGAAAGACTGGTCGCCGTTGCGCTGGATACGGAAATACTCGGGCACCTGCCCGACCCGTTCGCTGACCACTTCTTTCCCTAGCGTATAGCACTGTTTATTACATTCAATGTGTTCAAAATTGTTGGATCCTTTTGTCCCGATCGTATCAATATCGACGTTCAGGACAGCGTTGTCATGGATATCCTCCCAATGCGTATCAGCATACCAGTTGCTGCCGCTGTAACGGCCGTTGCTGTGGCCGCTCCACCAGCAGAAACGGATATTCAGGTTCAGATATTCCCTGTATTTCTGGAACACTCTGGCCAGTTCCAGCACAGTGGCGTTGGAACCACCGTTGTCAGCCCCGCCCTTATGCCAGGAATCGACATGTCCGCCGAACATAATGAAGCGGTCAGTGGGCTTTCCGGCTTTTACTTCTGCGATGCAGACAGGGACTGTCCTGAAACGGGTAGATACTTCCGCGTAAACGGTCACACGGTTTCTGCCTTCTGCCATTTCTTTTTCCAGTATCTCCCCATCCGGTGTGTTGACCGTAACGACCGGAATCTTTGAGATCATTCCGACAGTTTCAGGTACAGGCTGTCCCCAGATCGGGCTGATAGACATGTTAAACGGATAATTGCCGCTGGTTATGCAGATGATGCCGGCAGCCCCGGAATTTTCCAGCTTTTTACAGGGAACGGCTGAAGCCAGCCCGTGCATGACGGCGATCTTTCCGCATACGTCCGCATCCGGTCCGGCCGCTACAGCCAGTCCTGTCAGTCCTTCCGGACCGGTACTGGCGCCATAACTGTGTGTAATACAGGATTCAAGTTTCCGGCCGTCCTCCAGGGTCACGGAGCCTTTTTCCGGAAGGCTTATATAGTTTTCTATATAGTTGATCCGGGTCTCGATACCCTGCTCTTCCATGCAGGTCCTGAAATACTCAGCCGCTCTTTTTTCACCGGGGCTTCCCGACTCCCGGTCTTCTGCGGTGATATACTCCGCATATTTCATCAGGTTGTCGGCGCTGACTTCCTGAAGGATCTTATTTTCAATATCACGAATACTCATGGACAGTTACCTCATACTGATAATGTGATCAGGGAACGATATACGGAACACGGCCGCAGGATTCGCCGCCGTCGATCTTGAAATCGCTGCCGGTGATCCAGTCGCCGCATTCTCCCGCCAGATACGCGACCATATGGGAAATATCTTCCGGTTTTCCCGGCACGCGCAGAAGGATCCTCGGAATGATCCCGGCCCTTACCGCGTCTTTCTGATCGTCTCCTTCCCATTTTCCGACTTCCACATAACCGACGGAAACCGAATTGACGTTAATATGGTGCGGTGCAAGTTCCAGGGCCAGAGCCCTGGTAAATCCCAGGACTCCGGCTTTGCTTGCACAGTAATTGCTGAAATTTTCCCGCCCGGAATGAGCCGCTCCGGAAGTGATATTAATGACCCGTCCGGGGTGGTCGTCTGCAACCAGACGGCTGCAGACTTCCCGCGACATGAACATGGTTCCTTTCAGATTGATATCAATCGTCTTGCTGACCTGTGCGTCCGTCATCTCAACGAGCGGTACGACATCGTAAAAGAAGCCGGCATTATTTACCAGAATATCGATTGGCCTGGAGAAATAGTTCTGCGCTTCTTCCACCATGCGCCGGCAATCTTCCGATCTGGAGATGTCGCCCTGGACAATAAATGCTTTCTGCCCTTTTTTTTCGATCTGTTCCGCGAGTTTTTCACATTCCTTACGGCTGTTATGGCAGGAAAGCACCACGTCGGACCCCAGATCGGAAAAATCCGCGGCAAGGGCGCCGCCGATTCCTCCGCCGGCGCCTGTGATCATTGTTAAATGTCCGCTTAAATCCAGTGAAATCATGATTATCTCCTCTCCAATACTCTATCAGCTGAGGAAAATCGGAGCTCCGGGGCCAAGCGGCAGTTTCAGGTAGTAGAATACAAGGACTTCCAGGATAAATACGACCAGGAATGCCAAGGCGTAAGGAATCTCCATGGAAATCAGCGTTCCGAGGCCAACCTTGTCTTCCTTGCTCACCTTATAAGACTCCAGAAGACCCAGGGCGATGGGAACGTTCAGTTCGACAGGGGAGATAATGTTGAAGCAGGAATCGCCGATACGGTAAAGGACCTGCGCCATAGCCGGGCTGATATTCAGCATGGAAAGCATAGGAACCAGCATCGGGGCCAGCATGATCCATTTTCCGGAGTTACTGGTGATAAACAGGTTGCAGAAGCAGGAAAGCAGGATAACCAGGATAAAGATGCCGACGTTGCCGACTTTCAGCCGGAGCAGAAGCTGTGCGCCTTTGGCCGCCAGGACAGTCGCGATCTTGCTGCTGGAGAAAATATCAACGAAAAGGCACGCGCTTAAGCATACGATCATGAAAGAAGAAGCAAGACCCAGGCACTGTTCCATCGTAAGCGGGACGTCTTTCCATGTTTTGATCTTGCCGATTGAAATGCCGTATGCGGAACCGACTATCATAAAGAAGAAGAACAGGATCGGAATGATCATGTTCAGGAAAGGTGAATTCGGGATCAGCGTCCCGTCCGGGCTTCTCATGAACGAATTCTTGGGAATACAGCAGACTACAATAACCGCAACATAAATCAGCGCCGCTCTTCCGGCCGCCTTTAAAGCCTTCAGTTCTTCAGCGGACAGGGCCATTTTTGCGATTTCGGAAGAATCCTTATTCAGGACCAGTTCCGGATGCTGCTTCGTAAGATGCGGAACCGTAATCAACTTTGTAATCAGGACGCAGACGAGTGTAATAATGAACGTCGCCGCAGCGATGAAGAAATAGTTGTTCATCGGGTTAGTGGCAGGCGGGTTACCGGCTGCGTCAACGATGTGATTGGCTTCCACCATCTGGGCAGAAATGCCGGCCAGGGTGGTATCTGTTGAAGCGACCAGCAGACATGCGGTATAACCGCCGTTGGCGGCAGCGTAGCCCATGATGATACCGATCCACGGATGAAGGCCCAGCGATTTAAAGACTGCGGCGGCAATGATCATCGTAAATACGACGCCTGCGCCGAAACCGATACTGGAGTTGACACCGACAAAAGCGATCACGAAGAAAACGATCATGATCGGCGCGCCGACGACGGATTTTCTCATGATCGCGTCAAACAGTCCGAGCTTTTCGGCATATCCGACGGCAATGGTCATGAAAATCAGCATGCCTAACGGATAGTAATTCATAAAAATACTGATGAAATTAACCAGGTAATGAGCCAGCCTCTCGCCGGTCATCATATTGACTACTGTGACCGTCGTATTCTCAGCAACTCCGTTAACGACCGTCTCATACGTGGCGGACCATCCGATAGCGCTCAGAATCCATGACAGCACGACCGTAATAACTCCAAGGAGCGCAAACAGCCAGAAAGGATGCGGTAATTTGTTACCCACCCTTTCTACAACGCTCATGGATCTTTCGAGCCAGCCTTGTTTTTCAACTTTGTTTGTACCCATAATCCCCTCCTGAAATACAGTTTACGGTAACAGATTCATTATATACTTTTATTCAGATAAAACCATAAAACTTATGCGGTATTTTGCATGATTATATGAACAATCTGCATTTGTGCTATAGTATTATCAACTAACAGTGGAGGTGTCAGACATGAACAAAACAGGAAAAATCAAAGCCATGCTTTCTCCTGAGTATTCAGGCCCCGTCGGCTCCTGCGGCTTCGTGCACCTGCCGGAATATGACCGGGGAAAGTAATTACCTGTTCAGGGCATCCAGAATCGTCAGGGAAGTGAATGAGTGCTGGAAAAACCGGTTTCTTTCCGTATCCGCAAAATGGGTCAGTTCAAGGAGCGGTTCTTCATCCAACGTAAATGAAAAAAGTTTTGAAAGAGGTTCCTGTTCAATATAAGAGACAGCTCTCCGCATGGCGGGATGGACTTTCGTGTCATCCGGAAGCCCGCGGAAAACACCTTCCTGCATAATGAGTCGAAGTTCAAATACAGCTTTGACAAGCGGCTTCGGAACGGCCCCTTTCTCCAGCGCCCTCAGAGAATAATAACCCAGGAGCAGCGGGAGCGATCCGTCGCTTCCTTCCCTGGTCAGGTCGTCGAGGACTTCCATGAAATATGACCCGTAGCAGGCGCTTTCAACATCGGCTGAAAGGGAGTCGAAATAATGATCGATATTCGCTTCTGTAAGGACATATGAATCACGTCCCCTGTAAAATCGGAAAGAGCCGAAATTAAACACCGCAGTCTGTCCTGTCAGCTGAGAACGGCTTCTTCTTGCCCCTCTCGCGAAAGCCGATATTTTCCCCAGTTCCTTTGTCAGCAGCACGACGCGCCGGTCGGCTTCTCCGACCGGCGACGTCTTCAATACCATACCGATGGTTTCAATACTGTTTTCAGTTTCCCGGGCGGAGGGTCTTAACGTCATAACCGAACTGCTTCAACTGGGTATCGTTATCTTTCCAGTGCTCCCTGACTTTTACGAACAGTTTGAGATTCACCTGTTCTTCCATCATTTCTTCAATATCCGCGCGTGCATCGGTTCCGATCCGACGGATCATACTGCCCTTTTTCCCGATGATTATTGCCTTGTGCGATTCTTTGTCGCAGACAATGGAAGCGTCGATGTCGCAGATCGGGACACCGGACGATGCCGTACGTTCCTTCATGCGCTCGATCGAGACCGCCACACCGTGGGGCACTTCTTCCTGCAGCAGGCGCAGGGCTTTTTCCCGGATTATCTCGGCGGCTATATCCCGCTGGGTTTCGACCGTCACCGTATCTTCGTCATAAAACGGCTCTCCTTCCGGCAGTTTATCAAAGATACTGTTAAGCAGTTCTTCCACTCCTTCGCCGGTCTGCGCGCTGACCGGCCAGATTTCGTCGAATCCGTATCCGTTGATCCTGCGGATCATGGGCAGCAGTTCTTCATTTTTATATTTGTCGGTTTTTGTCAGGACGACCATCACCCTGTTTTTCAACGGTGAAAGCAGCCGGATCATATCTTCGTCTTTTTCCGTGAATTTCTTACCGGCTTCGATCAGGAAAAGCACCAGGTCCACGTCGTTTAAAGCGCTTAAGGACGCGCGGTACATATATTCCCCGAGACCGGTCTTTTCCCGCTGCATACCCGGTGTGTCGAGAAATACGACCTGTCCGCGGTCATCGGTATAGACGGTCCGGATCTTTTTCCGGGTAGTCTGGGGTTTATAGGAAGTGATTGCGATCTTCTGGCCGATCATCCGGTTCATCAGGGTTGATTTCCCGACGTTCGGAAGACCGACAATCGCGGCAAATCCCGCTTTTTTCATTTGCTTTTCTTCTGCCTTTCAACAGTTTTCATCTCGCTTTTTCGAACAGCTCTCCGAACCAGCCATACAATAAAGAGGATGATCAGGATAAACATGACGACAAATACCAGATACGGGCTGTTCACGACAATCCATATCCCGAAATCCTGCAGGGATTCCGCCACGTCCTCGGCGCTTTCGCTGAATCCCTGGACGATCCGCTCGCCGACGCTTTTGGGTTCCTGGACGACTGTATAACGGTTAACCCGCCGGACATCCAGATAAACTGTGCTGTAGTTGACCTGGTTTGCCATCGACCGCAGCTGGGATTCCGTACTTTCCAGCTGATAACGGACGTCGGTCATACGTTCTTCGATCCGGATCATGTCTTCTACAGTCTCCGCTTTTTCAAGCAGTTCCATCAGACGCTTCTGTTCGGTCTGGAGCGCGGCTTTTTTACTCTCCATATCGACGTAGCGGAGCGTGATGTCCTCCACGTTGCTGTTCTGGCTGACAATATTGGCCTGGTGTCCGACAGCCGCAACAAACCCGTCCAGGCGCCCGCTCGGGATCCTGAGGACGTAAGAAGCGCTGCTCCAGCGGTTTTCATCGTTTTCCCCGGTAGTTTCTTCGGCATAGTATCCGTAATCCCGTCCGCCGCTGTATTTATTCTCCGACTGAATATACCCGCCCAGTTCCGCGACTTTCGTTTTGATAAAACGGTCCACGTCGTTCAGGTTATAGGCTTCCGCGTCCAGGCTGATCGTGCGGATCAGCTTCCGGTCTGAAGGGACGGAGGTCACATCCGAGGCCGTAACGTTCTGCGTATCGGAAACGTCTTCCGCCTTCTCCGCTTCTTCTTCGTCAAAATAGAGGCCGACTTCCTCATAAGCGGCTTCCTCCGCCGGCTCGTACATCGGCATTTCCGGCGCATACGCCATCGCCGCCGGCGCGGCCTCCTGGGATGCGTAAGCCGCCGACGATGAAGCACCGTAAGCGCTGTCCTTTGAACTCCTGAATGAAGAGCCGCATGCGCACAGCAGAATTGCAGCCGACAGGAGAACCGCCGAAAGCTTCACCGTCCGTTTATTAAGATTAATCTTCATCATATTCATTCAAACCCTCCTTAACGCAGTCTCAGCATATGAATGTACCTATACTGTAAAGGACGCAGTTTTTATCCGCCTGTTGCAGCCGTATCGGTCAGAAAAGCTTTTCGGTATGTCCGAACAGGTCTTTATATTCTTCGATCTTCCGTCTGGTCCCGATCACACAGAATGCGTGATCCTCCAGAATGCTCTTTGTAAGATCCGAGAGGGCACGGATTGTTTCCGGGCCGGCCTCCAGCACCTCGTTTCTCTCCTGCTGCAGGTCTTCGTCCGTCATGCCCGTGAGCGCCGCACTCAAACAGAAACGGCCGAACAGCGGCGGGGTAAGCGGATGATCCAGCGTGCTGACGGCGCCGATAATATATTTCGTCATATTCCGTTCATCAGCTTCAAAAGCGCTAAGATAATCAGGAATCCCGGAGAAAACATCAACAGTGTTTTTCAGGTGCGGATCCCGGAAAGAAACAAAAAATGCCGATCCGTCCCTGGAGAAGCTGCTCATACAGCCGTACGCGCCGCCTTTGACCCTTACCATGTTCCATAAATAATCGTAACCCAGAATCACCTTCAGAATCCGGAGCGCCCCGGTATAAGCAAATCCCCTGTCCGCAAAATTCCCGGCGCAGCATACATACTGCACCTGTCCGGCTGTCATAAAGCCCTCCTGCCTGAATTCCGGCACGAATTCCCGCCGCCCGGCGTCCGGCACCTCCGGATAAAGCATCTCCTGCAAAAGAGCCGTTTCACCGGATAGAGGAGGCAGCAGTTCCGCCTGTGCGGTCACGTCCAGCATGAAGTTTCCCTTTGAATACAGTTTCCTGTTCAGCTGCCTGAGAGACGCGGACAATGCATTAAACTGCTCATCGTAATGATTCAGGATCCGGTCGATATACCGGTTCGCGGCAATTCCGCCGGTTTCGTCCAGGCACCTTCCGGATTCCGAAAAATAGGACAGTGCCCTGACTGAAGCGGCAATATGCGCGGCGCCCGTCATGCTGGAGCGCATGGCTGAGCGTTCTTCTTCCAGAATCTCCCGGATTCGTTTCCTGTCCGAAAAGTCAGTCGCAAACAGGATTTCCCTAAGAAGTTCCATGGCTTCGTGGAGGCGCCAGGGAAATACCTTCATCGCAATTTCAAATTTCCCAACTGTCCGGTTCCTGTTCCTGATGTCCGTGTAAAAACTGACTCCGGCCGAAAAGCCTCCGGTCAGTATATGGATCTCCTGATCCAGTTCCGTGTATGAATAGTTTTCGGTATTCAGCGCGGAAAACAGCGTTTTGTATATCGGCAGCAGAAGGAACTCTTCTTCCGTCAGTTTCTTTAAATCAAACAGGAAATTCAGATACAGGATCCCGTTTGTAAAAAGATTATGGGCAAGCGCCGGTACCGGAAAGTCCGGCAGGATCTCCGTTTTTAGCGACGGAGCTTCTTGCTTCAGGTCCCCGCGTTTCAACATGGGAATCTTTAATAAGTCTTCTTCACGGTCAGGCGTCTCCTGCCATTTTTTGAGTGCTGCTTCTTTTTCTTCAATAGTAATCCAGTCTGCCTCGGACAGGGTGTGTTCATAAGCCGCGAGCCGTTCAGCCTGTTTTTCTTCTTCCGCTTCCGCGAGCCCCTTCTCCGCTTTCATAACGACGAGGCTGCTGTGTGTGTTTTCCAGAAAACATCTGCGGAGAAGGTCTTCAAAAAATCCTTCTTCCGCTTTCTTTCGCATCCAGTCAAAGACTTCACCGATGTTCAGACGGGCAAAGGGTTTGTTATCATCGTACAGCCAGGTTTCCATCATGGCCAGGCCGTAAACCAGGCCTTTCGGAGTCGTCCCGAAATCAGCTTCCCGGTAGCGGAATTCCATGGATGAAATCGCCGCTTCAAGGCTCCGCCTGTCTATTCCGTTCCTGCAGAGGTTTTCCAGCGTATTCCTGATGACCGACCGGAATTCTTCCTTCCGGTCCGCGTCGGAATAACGGGCCGTGAATGATTCATACGGCTGGAGAATCCCGTTTTCATACACGCTGCTGAATTCTTCGCACAGGCCGGCGGAATAAACAGCTTCTTTGAGCGGCGCGCCTTCAGCGTCGCATAATACATAGTCCAGCACTTTGAAAGCCATATCCGATCCCGGATCGGCAGCGCCCGGCAGCGCGAAACACAGAGACAGATAATCCTTTCCCTTTTCATCTTCGTCCGGAAGCACTGCGTATGAACAGGAATATTCCCCGGGTTTCTCAAACTGCGGCTGGCCGGCAATGGCTGAATTCACCGGCATACGGTCAAAAGCGGAAAGATAAGCCCTGTCCATCCAGACGAGACGCTCTTCAAAATCCATATCCCCGTACAGATAAATATAACTGTTGGAGGGATGATAATACCGGCGGTGGAAATCCAGGAACTTCTCATAGGAAAGCTCCGGGATTGCTTTCGGATTGCCGCCGGACTCGTTCGCGTAAACTGTATCCGGGAAAAGCGAAGCATATACGGCATTCTCCAGCACGTCCTCGGGGGAAGAAAGTGCGCCTTTCATCTCGTTGTAGACTACGCCGTTCAGCGACAGTTTCCCGTCTGTTTTTTCATACCGCCAGCCTTCCTGACGGAATATCTCTTCTTTCCGGTAAATATCCGGATAAAACACAGCGTCCAGATATACGTGCATCAGATTCCTGAAATCCTGCTCGTTGCAACTCGCAATGGGATAAACTGTCTTGTCGGGATAGGTCATTGCGTTCAGGAACGTGTTTAACGATCCTTTAACCAACTCGATAAAAGGATCCTTGACCGGGAAATCCCTGGATCCGCACAGAACCGTGTGTTCTACAATATGGGCAACGCCGGTGGAATCCGTCGGCGGCGTCCTGAATCCGATATAAAAAACCTTGTTGGCATCGTCGTTTTTAAGGATGGCAACCCGCGCACCTGACTGTTTATGTTCCAAAAAAAAGGCTTCCGCGTTTTGATCCTGCAGAAAGCGATTTTCCAGTAACGTATACTTATCCTGCACTTCTTTACGCAGCATTCGGATCCTCCAGTAATACTTATTATTCGTCCCCGGACTGTTCGGGGCGGGATTATCGGCCAGACTTAAGTATACTTTATTTTTGCACCAAAAAAAACAGAATACAGGTACCCATTCTTCCGTATAAATATTACAATAATCAGATAGACAGGCCGATCTGACAACCTGATCCGTTAATGACCTGAAAGGATTTGATAATGAAAATTTCCGGCAGAATAAAGAACCCCGGACTGAAGGCAATCCTGTTTACTTTATTATTTCTGTGTCTGGCCGTTTATTTCCTGATATCCGATCTTTCCTATAATATGACTTATAACGCTGATCCGGAAGCCATGCGGCAGAGAATGGATCCCGGGCATTCCTGTCTGGAAACAGAAGCCTTTTCGCTGCGGCCGGGCATCTGGCAGATCAGTGTTTCCTACTCCCCTGACGATACCGGCAGCAGCCTGTTTTCCGAAGCTTATGCAGACATCGCTCCCGGACGTATGTGGGCCTGCGAAAGTGACAGGATTCCGCTCCCGTATTACAAAGATCATTTAAGTTACCGGATCTATGTCCATGGGGAAACTGTTCCTGTACGTATCAAGAATACGCTTGAAAGCACAGCCGGAAATCCGGATATTCACTCAATATCCATTTCTTTCCAGTCCCTGAAAACGCTCGGATACGACCTGGGCCGCCTTCTGTTTGCAGCATTTATCACAGGCCTGCTTCTGTTTGGAGGCTCATCATGGCGGAAGCTTTCCGCTGAGCGCCGGCTGCATATCCTCGGTATCTCAGGTATCATATTTCTCTCCATCCTGCCGGTATGCACGTATTACATCGCCGGCGGCCATGATGCAAATTTCCATCTGTACCGGATCATAGGCCTGGCCCAGGGTCTTGCCGACGGACAGTTTCCCGTAAGACTCCAGCCTCTTTGGGCAAACGGACACGGATATCCGGTTTCCATTATGTATGGAGATCTTATGCTTTATCCTGCTGCCGTACTGTACTTGATCGGTTTTCCGCTGCATTCGGCTTTCCGCGTCCTTCTGCTGTATCTGACTGCTCTGACAGCTCTGAGTGCCGACTGGGCAGTCGGGCATATTTTCTGCAGGAAATCCTCTTCCGAAACCGAACGCACCATTCTGTGTCTCTCTGGCTCCGCACTGTACGTCCTGAACATATGGCGTCTGACGGATGTTTATACCCGTTTTGCCGTCGGTGAATATGCTGCCATGATTTTCCTGCCTCTCATCGCCGCCGGCGCTTTCAATCTGCTCAGCGAGGAACATGCCGGCGACAGATATCAGACCGCCGTATTGTTTGCGGCAGGCTTTACCGGCCTTCTCCAGACACATCTGGTAACCTTTTTCCTGGCCGCCCTCGCCATGGTTGTATTCGTTCTTGTCTATTGCAGGAAAATCCGTGCCGCGGGATTAAGGCTTCTGTTTGCTGCCGCTGTATTCACGATACTGATCAATCTGTGGTTTATCGTACCTTTCATCGATTATTCGCTGAAGCAGAACCTGTACGTTTTTACAGTGGAAAACAGTCTTCAGCAGAACAGTGTTATGCTGTTCGAACTCTTTTCCACCCGCTTTATGCCTGCCCTGCATTCGTTGAGGGGCTTCTCCGTACAGGAACATCCGATGACGGTCGGCCTGGGTCTCTTATTCGGTCTGATGGCCTGTATCGCGGGAGATCTGGCCGGCATCTTCAAAACATACCGAAAACCCATACGTGCCCTTTGGATTTCCTGCGTCATATGTCTCTTCCTGTCCAGTATGTATTTCCCTTACGACTGGTTCAACGCACATATGCACAGACTGTACCAGATTTATGGTTCCATCGAGTTTGCTTACCGGATTTTCCCCATCCTGATCCTGCTGCTGATCCTTCTGATTCTTTCTGCCGCCAGGGAATTATCCGCGAAATATCCGGCTGTCAGCGCTGTTTTCCTCTCTCTCCTTGTTGCCGTTACTGTTTTCCAGGCTGTCCGGTATGAGAGCGATTACCGGTATGACATGGATGAGACTGCCGCACCGCTCATAGACAGGGCATCCGTTTACGACTTCGGATCTTTTCTGGAATATACCCTTGTCGGAACCGGCGATTATTTCA
>JAEEGL015858112.1_pt1 | contig 15544 bp, 12 predicted proteins | sample 9134231 | NCBI WGS metagenome assembly JAEEGL01 (sample SAMN16246548, study PRJNA631951) | gut metagenome | biome: gut microbiome; feature: rumen; material: fiber-attached | host: Bos | place: Iran: Karaj | collected 2018-10
AGAGAATTTAAGAATGCTTTACTGCTGCCGCTCCGGGGAGGATCCATTACCACTACAGTCGGTATCTCGTCATTACTTAATTTGCTTCTCTTTTGCGCCAGCCCTTCCAAATACTCTCCCGCGTCCTTGCAAATAAAACGAATATTTTGCAAATCGTTTTCCTTCGCGTTTCGTTTTGCATCCGCCACGGCATCTTTGTTCAATTCCACACCGACCACTGCTTTCACCCTGTTTGCAAGAGTGCTTCCTATAGTTCCGGTTCCGCAATATGCATCCAACACCACATCACTTTCAGAAAGATTTGCCATGTCCCCGGCACATTGATACAGTACTTCGGTTTGTCGTTTATTTACCTGGTAAAAAGACTTTGGTGAAATCTGAAAATTCAAATTCAACAACGTATCGGTAACATATCCTTTTCCATAGAGCACTTCTTCCCGCTCTCCCAAAACCATACTGGTTTTTTTATCATTGATATTCCACACGATGGTGGTAATCTCCGGATACTTTTCCACCAATGCTTTTACAAAGTTTTTCTTTCCAGGGAACTCCTTTGTACCGGTGACCAAAATCACCAGATACTCTTTTTGAAGCACATCGCCAATCACATGCTCTCCCACGCGAATTAAAACATGACGCAACATCCCCGTTTTTTTATCTTCATCAAAAGGACGCATGCGAAAAGAAGGCATCATGTCCTTAATCCCACGGATGATTTCTACCGCCTTTTCTTCCTCAATTTGGCAAGTGTCAATATCCACCACCCAATGGGAATTTTTTTCATATATGCCACAAATGGTTTTTTTGTTTCTTCCCATACCAAATACGGCATGCACTTTATTTCTATAACAATAAGGATTATTTGCACCCAAAATAGGAAGAAATTTCTTTGAAACCTCTTCCTTTTCATATCCGTTTTTCAGCAAAACAGGAGCCAAAAGCCCTTCTATGTATTTTTGTTTTTTAGCGAGCTGCTTCTCATAGGACATCCCCTGATAATCACAACCACCACATTGTTTTGTATACTTACATTTATTCATGGGCTCATTTTAACATAAAAAACCCCGTGGGAGTAGTTCCCACGGGATTTCCATTCACCGTAATCCATGCAGGCTCTTAAGATATTGGTGCCCATTTTGTCTCCTTTATATAACTATAGATACCCCGTTTTATTAATTCAAAGTACAGACTATTTCATTTCCATTATCCTGTACTTTTACTGTCACATTGGCTTCGGCATTTACACGAACCACCGCCTGCGCCCTTCCGTAATAGGTGGAAAATCTTCCTGTCGTATAATCTTCTTTGGTACAGGGATTGGCACTTCCAAATCCTAAAAGCTCGCCCCCTTCCACAGAAACCTCCAGTGTACGGTCTGCATTGGATTCTACGATTCCATCCCGGTCACGAAGAGAAATATCAATATAGGCAATTTCACCCTTTTGGAAGTTCTCCTTTTCCGGTTCAATGGAGGCCATGCTTTCTCCTGCAGATTTCAAGCTGCTTCTTCCCAGTTCTTTTCCGAAAACGTCATAAGAGACTGCTTCGATTTCTCCCGGTTCATACTTTGTTTTAAACAATGCATGATACTCCTTCAGTTTCTTTATGCCCACAGATTTGTGATTCACAAAGAGTTCCACTTTATCTCCCTGTGAAAAAATGTCAATTTCTGCCTTATTTCCATCACAGTTTTTCCAAGACCAACTTTCAATGGCATTGGTTCCTCTCCACATGGATTTTGAAACCCTCACCTTTGGATGATTCACCGGACGCACACCGATGATTGGATGCTTTGTCGTTTTCCAAACCACCTTGGCAAGGCCTGCGCTGGCATCAGGGTTGCCCAAAATATCTACAACCCCCGCTCCCGCTAATAACCAGGGATACGGACGATTAAAAGGAACACCTCCCGTATAGCTCCAGGCACCAATTCCAGCCTCGCCCAAATAATCCCAGGCGGTCCACATAAAATCTCCAATCAAATAAGGATAGGTTTCCACCATTTTCCAGTTTTTAGCGATTTCGTAAGGGAAGGTTTCACTTCCTACCACAATACGATTGGGATGTTTTTTTCCTTCCAAAGGATATCTTCCGCTTGCATAATTGTAGCCGGCGATATCTAAGGCATCCAAAATCGGAGTGGTAACCTGATCCACCTTCTTGGAATTGCCCGCCTTATTCATTCCCGGTCCGATAAAGCTTACTATGGTATTGAAAAACAAACTTCCGTTTTTAGAACCATCTTCCTCCTTCTGTCCGTTGGCCATTACCCCTTTATCCGCGTCATCATAAAGCCCTTTTCCTTTGGCATAATTTCCCATAATCATGAGATTCATACCTCCGGTTACCGCTCTGGTATCATCTATGGATTTAATCAGAGAAATAATTTCTTTTCCCTGTTTTACACCATCTTCTTTCCCCGGTTCCGAAACCTCATTTCCGATGGAATACATCACCACAGAGGGATGATTGTAATCTCTTGTCACCATGGCTGAAATATCATCTTTCCAGCAATCCATAAAATCCACTCCGTAGTCGTATTTATTCTTACGGATATACCACATATCAAAAGCTTCATCCATAACATACATGCCATAATAATCACAGGCATCCAACATAGCGGAAGAAGCCGGATTATGAGAAACTCTGATAGCATTAAAGCCCTGTTCCTTTAAAATACGAACCCTTCTCCATTCACTTTCCCTTAAGGATGCCGCTCCAACAATACCATTATCATGATGTACACAGCCTCCCCGAAGCAAAGTGGATTCTCCATTCACATAGAAACCTGTGGTATCCCAGGTAAGTTTTCGAATTCCAAAATTTTCCACACATTCATCCACCAAAACGCCGTCCCGATATACCATGACATGAGCCTGATACAACTCCGGATGATGTTCTGACCAAAGCTTTGCATCTGGAATATCAATTTTTGCAGCAGTTCCTTTTCCTTCCGCCACCTTTTGTTCATCCTTTAGAATCTCCACAACGACTTCTCCCTCAGTCACCGTTGTTTCCACAAGAATCTGAGCGGGTTGATACTCCAAAGTTGTAATCTTTACACCTTGGAAAGGAATTCCATTCTTTTCTCCTATCAAAAGAGAGACTGGGCGATAAATGCCACCGCCGGTATACCATCTGGAGTTTGGAAGTTTTGAATTATCTACTGTAACTTTTACTGTATTTTCTTCCTCATAGTTTAAGTAGTCATCCAACAAAACGCAAAACTGGGTATAGCCATATTTATGCTCACCTGCTTTTTTCCCGTTAACTTCCACAATGCAGTTTCGATAAACACCCTCAAACAAAAGTCTGATTTCTTTCTCCTTCCACAATGCAGGAGCATGAAAGCTTTTTTCATAGGTATAAACATTTCCAAGAAAATACCCATGTCCACTTCCACCTTCTGCATCAAAGGCTCTTCCGTCCAAAAGCTGTGCGTCATGAGGCAAGGTTAAAACAATTGGGTCTTTCCCCTTTGTCTCAAACCGCCAGCCTTCGTTAAACGATTTCTTCTCCATAAGAATCCTCCAATTTGTATTGTAAAAACCGGTTTTACTGTTATACTTACATTATAAATAGTCGTATATGCCAGTTGAATATCACATATGCTAGTTTTCATTTTATTTTCTAACATATTCGCAGATAATTATGAGGAGTTGCCATGTTTTATACCACCACATTAGATACCTTAGACAACATATCCCTGGCTAATATTTCCTATCCGGGGAATTTTCCAAATCCAAACATGATCCCCACCAATTATCAAATCAACACTCCCTTTCGCCTGGTCTTTGTAACCAGAAAAATCGATAATGAGGAAAGCTATACCAACGAGTGCTTTATCTCCCCTGAAGGAACGGTATATACGAAATTCGATCAAGAGGATTTTGCCTATCTAAATCCATTTTTAAAACTTCACAAGCATTCTTTTTATGAAATCATGTTTGTTTTAGAGGGAGAAGTTTTTGTAAATATAGAAAACGAACGTCACTTATACAAAAAAGGAAGTTGCTGTATTCTCAACAAAAATGTAATGCATTTAGAAGAATATATAACAGAGTTTCAAGTCGTCTTCCTTCAGATTTCCAACGACCTAATGAACCTTCTTTTTTCCGACTTATCCTTAAACTTTTTCGGTCCAAAGGCGTCCTTGTTCAAAACCGATTTGGGAGAATTCTTTTATTCAAACTTAAAAGAAAGTAATACCACTAAGGACTATTTGGATTTCATTCCGGTGAAAAAGGATGGTTCCATTGCAAAGCTAGTCCATGATTGCTTTGACAACATTACCAAGGAAACCCTATCTCCCAAAGATATGTCTTCCTTTATCATTAAAAATTTGCTCATCGAACTGTTTTGCCTTATGGGCTCCCCACAAAACTACAGCACTACACCCATACGCATAGGTTCTGACAGTGAATACGTATTGTTTCAGCAACTGTCCGAAATCGTACAACACAACAACGGCAGAATCAGCCGCAGTCAGCTTTCTGAAAGTTTGAATTATTCCGGAGCTTATTTAAATGAAATCTGCAAAAAATATTCCGGTCTTTCCCTATTTGATTACGGAATGACTTTTACCATGAAAAAAGCCGCAGAGCTTCTGGTAACAACCAATGAAAACATTGAAAGCATCGAATCCCTGTTAGGTTTTTCCAACCACACCCATTTTTATAAAATATTTAAAAATACCTACCAGATGACACCTGCTGCCTATCGTCGCAAGCATTTTGCTTCTCATTAATCGAAAAAACCTGTGAGATGATCTCTCACAGGTTTTCTTATTGGTAAATAAAAATATCTATTATCGTTTGTTGGATCTTCTCCAAATCTTTTGCGCTTCCGCTTCTTTAATCAACTGATCTCTGAAATCAGGATGGGCAATGGAAATAATCTTTTCCGCTCTTTCCCAGGCAGATGAGCCCTTCAAATTTACCATACCGTACTCTGTTACCAAATAATGTACCTGGGGTCTGGTATCGGTAACAATGGAACCGTTTGCCAAGGTGGGGCGAATACGTGAGTTTACGGTGCCATCTTTGGAAGTAAAGGTAGAAGACAAACAGATAAAGCTCTTTCCGCCATTGGATGCATAGGCACCCATTACAAAGTCCATCTGTCCACCGGCTCCGGAGATTTGCTTGGTTCCTGCAGATTCCGCATTCACCTGTCCGTACAAATCCACATCTACAGCATTGTTAATGGAAATAAAGTTGTCAATCTTTGAAACCACACGAACATCATTGGTATAATCCACCGGTGCACTCATGCACTGCGGATTGTCATCCAAGTAATCGTAGAGTTTCTTTGTACCTGCACCGAAGGCATAGGCCTGACGGAAACGGTCGATATTTTTCTTTGCTCCCGTAATCTTTCCGGCTTTTGCAATATCCACAAAGGCATCCACATACATTTCCGTATGTACACCTAAATCTTTCAAATCAGACTGAGCAATCAAAGAACCAACAGCATTGGGCATACCACCAATTCCAAGCTGTAAACATGCTCCGTTAGGAATCTCATTTACGATCATCTCTGCAACTTTTTTATCAATCTCTGTAGCAGGACCACCAGCAGGAAGTTCGCAAATAGGAGGGTTATCTCCTTCCACAATGGCTTCCACCTGAGAAATATGAATTTCAGATTCAAATCCTCCAAGACATCTAGGCATGTTTTCATTTACTTCCACAATAATGTGCTTTGCCCCTTCACAGGCAGCCATTAAATGAGATGCGGAAGGTCCAAAGTTGAAGTAGCCATGTTTGTCCATGGGAGCCACCTGCATCATAACCACATCGGAAGGCTCAATACTGGTACGATAATAAATAGGAAGTTCCGAATAACGAATGGGTGCATAATATGCCAATCCACGGTTAATCATCTTTCTTTCCACTCCAGACATATGCCAAGAGTTCCAACAGAAATGCTCCCCAGCATCTTCCCGTTCAAAAATCGCCGGTGTATGGAATAAAATACCACCACGTACCTTTACATCAAACAATTCATCGGTACGTTTTGCCAAAGCCTTGTCCAAAGCCTCCGGTGTATTTACACACCATGCATAATCCACCCAGTCCCCGGACTGTACCACTTTTACTGCTTCATCAGCAGTGGTTAATTTTTTTTGATATTCCGCTTCGAAATCCATAGTTCTCCTCCTAAAAAGCATATTTTCGAAAAAGCGACCTTACTTTTGATCTCTTTTTATTCCGCTTTTCTGACTTTGTTAAAAAATAAACATACTTAGAGCATAGCACCTTTCTCCACAGATTTCAAGATACGAGTAAAAGATATTTTCTTAGAATTCCACAGACTCCACGGCTTCCTAGGATTCCTCCGGAATACTCCAGGCTCCCGCTTCCGTTAAATAGTGTGCTGACAACTCTCCCTGTCCCAGCTTCTCATAGCAATCGGAAAGAGCAACCATAGTAGCTTTTCCCTGACTGTGAATATCCAAAGTTGACTCCGTCTCATGAATGGCATTGTAATACCAAAGAGCAGCTTCGGAATAATCCTCTTTTTGCATATAGTAGTCTCCAAGTTCCTTACAAATCTCAGAATTGGGTGTCATGGAAACCACCTTTAAGGCATACTTCATAAAGCTGGAAGTATTTCCCAACAAACGCTGTGTTTTGGCTATTACGGTACAAAAATCTATAAACATCTCCTGAGACAATTCTTCCTGTTCCATAATCGTTTTAAAAATCTTTGTCCCTTTGGAAAGGTTCTCGGTATTTCCCCACTTATACAGCTCCCGTGCATACATTTCATAAAGACGCTTGGAAAGTTTTCCCTCCGTTTCAAAAGAAAGCTCAAAAATTTGGAAATCCCGTGTAGAATGGTTTCCTTCCGGCATATGAAAAATCTCTACGTCGGAATCAAATACCACCGGTTCGGTACGAACGGTTTCATGAATAGGGTCCACCCACTGGAACGTACGAAGTCGTTTAAAAAGTTTTGGACGGTATTCCTTCTTGGCATTCAAAACCGTTTGGGTACCCTTTTCCACATACCACATTTGCACGATTTCCACTTCCGACATCAAAACAGATTTCAAATTCAAAAAGCGTCGGCGGTTGGCTTCATCCAAAACCTCATCTGCATCCGCTGAATAAATATAATCACAAACTGCGTGCTGAAAGGCAAAATTTCTCGCCAAAGAAAAATCATCCACCCAAGGGAAATCATAAATCTTGTCCGTGTACTTCGCTGCCACTTCCTTGGTGCGATCACTGGAGCCCGTATCCACAATAATTATTTCATCCATTAAATCAGCCATGGATGAAAGACATCGATTCAACACCTTTTCTTCATTTTTTACAATCATGCAAAGACTAACTGTTACCATACCATACCTTCTCTCGAAATCTGTTTCCGCTTCTTTCACAAACCTTCCTTATCTGTTTGGGTATTGTTCTTTTGTGAATTTCTCCAACACGGGAATTGCCCGCTCTACCTTTTCCGTATCAATACAATATGCCATGCGGAAATATCCCGGTGCGCCAAAATTATCTGCAGGCACCAAAATCAAATCATATTCCTTTGCTTTGTTGCAAAAGGCTACTGCATCCTCTTCCAAGGCTTTGGGGAAAATATAAAAGGTTCCGCCGGGGCGAACCACCTCATAACCCAAATTCACCAGTGCGTCATATAAGAGATTCATGTTTTTTTCATATACAGAAATGTCTGATGTTTTATCAATTACTTTTGCTACCGCTAGCTGAGGTGTTGCTGCAGGACAATTGTGACCGATTCCTCGACTGATTTGACCACACATTACTGCCAAAATATCTGCATCCTTCGCCTTGGGATTTACTGCCACATAACCGATTCGTTCTCCCGGCAAAGACAGGCTTTTGGAAAATGAATAGCAGGAAATCGTATTGTCGTAATACTTACTGGGATAAGCAAATTTCTTTCCGTCAAACAAAATCTCACGATAAGGCTCATCGGAAATAATAAAAATCTCATGGCCATATTGCGCCTGCTTTGCTTCCAAAAACATCGACAGCCTCTGCAAGGTTTCTTCAGAATAAACCACTCCGGAAGGGTTGTTTGGAGTATTGATTAACACCGCCATTACTTTTTCATTCATCATTTCCTCAAAGGCTTTAAAGTTGATTTGGAAATCTTCCAAACGAGGCGGTACCACCTTTAATACCGCACCGCTGTCATTGATATAAGGCATGTACTCCGGGAAAAACGGAGCAAAGGTAATTACCTCATCTCCCGGCTGTGTTACCAGTCGCACTGCATGGGCAATTGCTCCTGCTGCTCCCGATGTCATAAAAATATGCTTGGTTTCGTAGGGAAGTCCAAAGCGTTTTTTCAAACTCTTTGCCACAGTCTCCCTCACAGATGTATTTCCCAAAGAGGGACTGTAGCCATGAATCTCCATGGGATCCATATTTTCATGCATTTCAATTACTGCTTTTGTATATTCGTCCACACAGGGAACGGAGGGGTTTCCCAAAGAAAAATCAAAGACATTTTCATATCCGATTTCCTTTCCCCGTGCGGTTGCATACTCCGACAATTCCCGAATTACGGATTTTGCCGATAACATTTGCTTGTATTTTTCATTAATCATAGTTCATCCTTTTCCTTTTCTTTTCCTTTTCACGTTCTATTCTATCACAAAGATGTTTTTGTTTTCATTATAATCCCATTTTATTTTCCTATTGACACATACCCCCACGGGGTATATACTTCACTCAAGTAAATACCCCCACGGGGTATATTGATTTATAAGAAACTATTGATTACTACGATGTCCATTTCAAACATTACGAAAGGATTTTTCTATGAAAAAAGAAGATATTTTATCCGAAGAGCAACTCACAGACAACACTACCGTGGAATGTCCCTGTTGCAGTGAGCGGAAGAAAAAAAGAGACCAAAGTGAGTACAAGGATTTAATCAATCGGTTAAGCCGAATCGAAGGTCAAGTTCGCGGAATTAAGCGAATGCTGGAGGAGGATTGCTATTGCATCGATATTATGCGACAGGTTTCCGCTACCACCTCCGCACTAAACAGCTTCAATCGTATTATGATGTCCAATCATTTAAGAAGCTGTGTGGTAAATGACCTCAAAGAAGGAAACGAAGAAACCATTGAGGAAGTTTTAGAAGCACTCCAGAAAATGATGAAATAAACACCAATAGAAAGGTTTAGCTATGGAACAGTTTAATGTTGAGGGAATGAGTTGTGCAGCCTGTGTCGCCCACGTTGAAAAAGCTGTACGTAGCGTTTCCGGCGTAGAGGATGTAAGTGTCAGCCTCTTAACCAACTCTATGACCGTTGAGGGATCTGCTGATATCGGCGCTATTTGCAATGCCGTTGACAAAGCGGGCTATCATGCTTCAAAAAAAGGGGACTCCTCCCCATCCAATGATACGTCTGCCAATGATTTAGAAGACACAGAAACACCGAAGATGATTCGTCGTCTTCTTTTGTCCCTGCTATTTTTACTTCCACTGATGTATGTTTCCATGGGACACATGATGTGGGATTGGCCCCTACCCTTCTTTTTAGAAGGAAACCACATTGGTATGGGACTCTATGAAATGCTTCTTTCCATTTGCATCATGATCATCAATCGAAAGTTTTTTATCAGTGGACTTACCGGTGCCCTCCATGGGGCTCCAAATATGGATACATTAGTGGCCATGGGTTCCGGCGTTTCTTTCTTATACAGTGTCTACGCCCTTTTTGCCATGACCTATTTTGATGCATTGGGCAATCAAACGATGGTATCAAAATACATGATGGAGTTTTATTTTGAAAGCGCCGCCATGATTCTCACTTTGATTACTGTAGGAAAAACCCTAGAATCCTACTCCAAAGGGAAGACCACCAATGCCCTAAAAGGTTTGATGGATTTAACCCCTAAGACTGCGGTTATTTTAGAAGGAGAAAAAGAAACCACACGGCCGGTTTCCTCTGTATCCGTAGGAGAGATTTTTATCCTTCGACCGGGAATGTCCATTCCCTTGGATGGAGTGGTTTTAGAAGGAAACAGCGCCGTAGATGAAAGCGCACTTTCCGGCGAAAGCATTCCCGTGGATAAAAACACCGGAAATGAGGTTTCTGCCGGCACCATCAACCAGTCCGGATTTTTAAAATGTCGTGTTACCCGAGTAGGTTCTGACACCACCATTTCAAAGATTATCCAGATGGTTTCCGATGCCGCAGCCACAAAGGCTCCCATTGCAAAAATTGCAGACAAGGTTGCCGGCGTTTTTGTGCCAACAGTTTTGGTGCTTGCCCTTATTACCGCTATTATTTGGCTTCTTACGGGAGCAGATGTAGCCTTTTCTTTAGAACGGGCCATTGCTGTTTTAGTGATTTCCTGTCCCTGTGCCTTGGGCCTGGCTACCCCTGTTGCCATTATGGTAGGAAACGGGAAAGGGGCGCAAAACGGTATTTTATATAAAACCGCCTCTTCTTTGGAAGCAGCGGGACGAGCAAATATTGTTGTCCTAGACAAGACCGGAACCATCACAACAGGAAAACCAGTGGTTACAGATATTCTTCCATTTATGGCAACAGATGACGCCAAGGATGTTCTTCTTCAAACCGCCAATGCGTTAGAAGCAAAAAGCGAACATCCCCTGGCAAGGGCAATTACCCAATATGCAAAGGACAACCACATTTCCACAAAGGAAGTTTTGGATTTTGAAAACCTGTCAGGAAATGGAATCAAAGGGGTATTGGATGGCGTTTATTGTTTTGGTGGAAAAGAAGACTTTATAAGAGATATCGTTGGTGCTAAAACTTTAGATCTTTTCAAAAAAGAAAACCAAATTGATACCTATCTAAGCAAAGGCAAAACACCTTTATACTTTGCAACCAAGCACGAACTTTTAGGCGTTATATTTGTAGCAGATGTAATCAAAGAAGAAAGTCCCTTGGCCATCCGACAACTGAAAGAAATGGGCCTTCACACCGTTATGCTTACCGGCGATAACGAAAAAACAGCCGCATCCATCGGGGCCTTTGCCGGCGTAGATGAAATCGTAGCAAATGTACTGCCCAACGAAAAAGACAGCGTCATTCAAAAGCTGCAAAACTACGGTAATGTCATTATGGTAGGAGACGGTATCAATGACGCTCCCGCCCTGACTCGGGCAGATGTAGGCTTTGCCATTGGTGCCGGCACAGATATTGCCATTGATTCTGCAGATGTGGTATTGGTAAACTCCAAACTATCCGACGTCCCTGCAGCAATTCGCCTAAGCAAATATGTGATTCGAAACATCCATGAAAATCTGTTTTGGGCATTTATCTATAATATTATTGGTATTCCTTTAGCCGCCGGTCTTTGGATTCCCATTACCGGATGGACCTTAACCCCTATGTTTGGGGCAGCCGCTATGAGCTTATCAAGTTTCTGCGTTGTAATGAATGCACTGCGTTTGAACCTTATAGACATAAATTCAGCAAAAGCATTTTTAAAGCCAAAAAAAGACATTGCAACACCCTTATTAAAACCAGCTCAAGCTGATTGTAATAAAACAATTCAACAACATACTATGGAGGTAAAAAACATGACAAAAGAAATCAAAATTGAAGGAATGATGTGTGAGATGTGCGAAAAGCACGTAAGAAAAGCATTGGAAAATCTTGACGGAGTCTCAGCAGTTTCCAAAGTATCCCATGAAGAAGGAATTGCCGTAATCGAAGCATCAGAAGACTTATCCGATGAAACAGTAAAAACTGCCATAGAAGAGGCTGGATATAAAGTACTCGGCTAAAGCAAAGACAAGGGGGACGGTCCCGAACCGTCCCCCTTGTTGCTAGTCTTCTTCCTCTTCCGAACCTGTTCCCAGGGATTCATTGATTGTGTCGACTTTTTCTTGAGCCTTTCTGGCAAGTGAGGTATCCGGATACAATTCCACAACTTTATTATAATAAGTCAAAGCTGTTTCAAAATCCCATTTTCCGGAATAACTTTCTGCCAAATTAAAGAGTGCCTGGCCATTGTTATAGCCTTCCTCTAATTCAATCACTGTTAAATACTGAGTAATGGCTTCGTCGTAGTTTTGTTCATTAAATGCTGTGTTTGCAGCGGCATAGGATGTTTCCAATACCTGTGCATTGATCACAGAAGCCAAACTGTCATATAATGCCTGTCCGTTTGTTCCCAGCAAATCACGATTCACCTGACCAATTGCAGTTGCCGCTCCTGTGGAATCACCATTGTTTTGTAATTCCTGTGCGCTGAATAACTGCTCATAGGAGGTTTGCATATCTCCTTTGCCTTCGTAGTTCTCCAACTTCGCCTGCAACTGTTCGATTTGCGCCTTTAAGGCAACAATATCGGAAGCATTTCCCGCAGCCTCTTCATTGGCATCCACCAAAGCACTGGCAGCTGTGGAATTTGCAGTTTGACGTACGTTTGGAACAATCAAAAATACCGTTACCAAAAGTCCAATCAAAAGACCAATTAAAATATTGAAAATACCACCTCTGATATTATCAATGGTTTCCAATAACGTCTGACGTGGCAATGCCATAGCATCCATGGTCGGATTGTACTCCGGCAGATCACTGACACGCTTTTTCTTTTTTGCAGAACTGCTCTGCTCTTTTAAAACCTTACGAACCTCTTGCATGTAACGAATGGTTCTGGGGTTTTTCACATCTGTCTTGGCTGCTGCGGATAACTCTTTTCTGGCGTTCTCATACTCGCCGTCCTGAATGTAGAGCAAAGCCAAAAGTTGACGGGCACGAACCATCTTGGGATTTAATCCCAAAACTTTTTTCAACTGGATACGGGCCAAATCCCGGTTTCCCTGATTGCAGTATTCAATGGCCTGATTGTATTTTTTCACAGTCTGATCCAGCTTGCCAAGAGCTCCGGCTCCGTGCTGAATCTCTCCCAGGTAATAATCCGCATGATTGTTTTTGGGCTTAAGATTCTTAGAAATAACCCATTCTCTCAAGGCCTGCACCGGCTCACCAAACTCGTAATACACCAACCCCAAAAGGTTTCTGGCATCTATATTATATTTGTCGTACTGCAGACTTCGATTCAAACTCTCAATGGCACCGGACAAATCTCGCATCTTTGCACGCTGCAAGCCATCGTTATAGCTTTCTGCGCATGCCTTTTCTATCATACGATAGGCTCTGATATCCGCGCCGCAGTAAGGACAGGTTTCTTCGTTGTCTACAATTGTGTTGCAAACGTAACAATTCATGAGTGACGTTTCCTCTCCATTGTAATCTCTTTCAAAATATCAACCATATCCGTTAAGTCACGGCTTTGGATTGCATCTTCCGCTTCCGCTACTTCAATACTGGGTTTGAATTTTTTTAATTCTTCTTCAAAATCAATCATATCTTCCTCCTATAAAGTAAAGGACATAGGGAGCAATTCTCCCAAAGTATATTTACGATATCCCTGCTGATTTCCCAGAAGGACAATCATATTTTCGTCTGCAAACTCTTTTAATACCTGTCGGCAAATACCACAGGGAGTACAAATGCCGGTAATGTTTCCGTTTAATCCTCCCACAATGGCAATGGCATAAAAGGAACGATGACCCTCACTTACTGCTTTGAATACAGCAGTTCTCTCCGCGCAATTGGTAGCGCCATAAGAAGAGTTTTCAATATTGGTTCCCATATAAATATTGCCGTCGGCAGTTAAAAGTGCTGCTCCAACTTTAAAATTGGAATAAGGACTGTAACTTTTTTCCATGGCTTTGGTTGCGTAGGCAATCAAATTTTCTTCCAGCTCCTTGGATAACACCAGTTGATCTGCCATTATTCTTCACCTGCTTTTATTAATTTCACTACGCGACTGCTTCCCAAACGGTCTGCACCAAGTTCCAAAAAACGTCTGGCATCTTCTAGAGAAGAAATGCCTCCTGCAGCCTTTATTTTTTTCCCTTCATCCATGTGTTTTGCCATAAGCTCAATCACATCAAAGGTAGCTCCTCCGGTAGAAAATCCCGTAGAAGTTTTAATATAATCCGCATTGGAATGGTTGATTGCCTGACACATGGCAACAATCTCTTCCTCGCTTAAAAGACAGCTTTCAATGATGACCTTTAAAATCTTTTCACCGCAAGCCTCTTTTACCTCATCGATTTCTTCAATAATCCAATCCCAACGGTTTTCTTTTACCCAGCCGATATTTACAACCATATCGATTTCAGAAGCTCCGTTTTGTACTGCTTCCTCTGCCTCGTAAACTTTTACTGCCGTAGTGGAATATCCATTGGGAAATCCGATGACCGTACATACAGACAAGTCAGACTCTGCTTCTGCAATGTAGGCCGCTGCCGGCGCTACAAAGGAAGGCGGAATACAAACCGAAGCTGTTTCATACTTCATTCCATCATCTAAGATTTCCACAATTTCATCCCATGTAGCATCCACATTTAAAAGGGTATGATCTACATGGTGTAACAATTCTTCTTTTGAAATCACATTTGCTCCAATCTGGCAACAACTTCTGCCATCATCTGCTCATATTTTTCCAACTTCGCTTTTTCTTCAGCAACCTTTGCTTCCGGTGCCTTTGACAAGAACTTCTCATTTGAAAGCATACCTTTGGAACGAGCCAACTCTTTTTCCAATTTTGCTTTTTCTTTGTTCAAACGTTCTTTTTCTTTTTCAAAATCAACCAAATCTTCCAAAGGAACGTACAATACCGCATCAGGAATCACTACGGAAACCGCTTTTTCATCGATACCGTCTTTTCCTTCCTGAACTACAACTTCTGTTGCACCGGCAAGTCCTTCGTAAACGGGTCGAACCTTTGTGAAAATATCACGTACCTGAGCATTTGCTGAGGTAACAAAAATCTTTGCTTTTCTTGAAGGAGGTACATCCATGTCTGTACGAAGGGTTCTCATTCCACGAACCAAATCTTTCGCACGCTCTACCATAGCTTCTTCTTCATCAAAAGCCCAATCCTTTGTGTAAACCGGCCAATCGGAAATCATAATAGATTCCTCTTCCGGATGCAAAGAACAGAAAATCTCTTCTGTTACAAATGGCATATAAGGATGTAATAATTTCAGTCCGTTTGTAAGTACGGTATTTAATGTCCAAAGTGCCGCATTGGCTGATACTGCATCATTTTCCTTGTTGTACAAACGAGGTTTTACGATCTCAATATACCAATCGCAGAACTCATCCCAGATAAAGTCGTAAACCTTTTGAACTGCAATACCAAGTTCGTACTTATCCATGTTGTCTGTAACATCTTTTGCAAGGGTATTTACCTTAGAAAGGATCCACTTGTCTGCTTCTGTCAATTCATCAACAGAAGGTTTGGTAATGGAAACGCCTTCCATATTCATCATGATAAATCTTGCAGAATTCCAAATCTTGTTGGCAAAGTTTCTGCTGTTTTCTACACGTTCCCAGTAGAAACGCATATCATTTCCGGGTGCATTACCGGTAATCAAGGTCAAACGAAGGGCATCTGCACCATACTTGTCGATTACTTCCAAAGGATCGATTCCGTTTCCTAAAGACTTTGACATCTTTCTTCCCTTATCATCACGAACCAAACCGTGA
>JAEEGL017207172.1_pt1 | contig 15544 bp, 12 predicted proteins | sample 9134231 | NCBI WGS metagenome assembly JAEEGL01 (sample SAMN16246548, study PRJNA631951) | gut metagenome | biome: gut microbiome; feature: rumen; material: fiber-attached | host: Bos | place: Iran: Karaj | collected 2018-10
GTGCAGGCGGACGGCCTCTACTTCCGCGGCGTCATCTGCGCTGGCATCATGGTGACGGCGGAGGGGCCGAAGCTGCTGGAGTTCAACGGGCGCTCCGCCGACCCCGAGACACAGGCCGTCCTCATGCGGCTGGATTCCGACCTCGTGGAGGCGCTCTGCGCGGTGGCGGACGGCGAACTTGCAAAGGTCACGCTGCGCTGGTCGGCGGAACCTGCCGTCTGCGTCGTCATGGCTTCCAATGGCTATCCGGGCAAGTATCCCAAAGGGCTGCCCATCAGTGGCTTGAAGGAGGCGGAGGCAACTGGCGCCGTCGTCTTCCACGCCGGCACGAAACTGGTTGACGGACAGATTGTCACAGCTGGCGGCCGCGTCTTGGGCGTTACCGCCAAGGGCGCCGACTTGCGGCAGGCGGTGGACAACGCCTACAAGGCGGTCAAGTGCATCTATTGGGATGGCGTGCAATATCGCAATGACATCGCCCACCGCGCCTTCGAACATCTGAAGGGGTAGGGCGCTTGTCGCACACCGGCGGTGTGCGACCTGTCGGTTGTGGTTTCTTGGCCTTCTGCGGCGGTCGTCGCGGGAGGCCAAGTCTTTTTTGTTTTGGAGGGCGTCATGCCGTGTGTGCATGGAAGGTGGAGTTATATTAGCGCCATGTCTCATTTCATCCACTTCTAAAAAGGCATAACCATGGCACTCAAGAGCATCTTCTCGTTTTTGTCGAAGGATCCTGAAGAGCAGCGCAACCTGCTGATGTTCGGCCTCTCCATGACCTGCATGTCGCTGTCGATTCCTCTCTACGGCGGCAGCGTGGTGGTTGCCTTCAACGCCCAATACGGCATCACGCCGGCGCTCCTCGCCAACATCACGCTTCCGGCGCGCGTGCTCGGCATCGTCGTGATGCTGATGGCGACCGGCTTCATCGACCGCGTGCGCAACCGCATCGCCTTTAACGCGTGGGTCATGCTGTCGGCCCTCATCAATTGCGCATCGTCGCTGGTCATGTGCCTCGGCCCGGAGAGTTTCCGGACAGTCAAGGCCATCTGCGCCTTCACCCTCATCTTTGGCATTCCCGCCAGCATCATCGGCGCCTTCCGCGGCGGCGCGGACGCCATGGTGCAGTGCCGCATCCTGCACAACGAGATACGAAGCCGCTTCTGGAGCATCTTCGGCATCATCGGCGGCATTGGCGGCCTGGGCATCGGCCTCTTCATCACATGGCTGCTGGCCCACTATTCCGTGCGGTTCTCGCTCTTCATCGTGACGCTGCCCGGCGCGCTGTTCCTGATTCTGTCAGCCTTCTTTGCGGGACTTGTGCGCGAACTTCCTGATTTGCAAAATGTTGAACCTCCGAAAAAGGAACCTGTCCTGAAGAGCATTGCAAGCATTGTGACCATGAAGCAGTTCCGCATCATGATGCCCGCCAACTTCATGCGCAGCATGGGCGATGGCTGCGTGGCCTACGCGCTGCTACTGGCCCTTCAGAGCTGGGATCCGGTCCTGCCACAGAAATACGCCGGCTACCACCAGACGCTCTGTAGCTTCGCCCCCTTCCTGGGCTACATCATTTTGGCCATGGTGGGCGACCGCTTCGGGCCGGGCATTGTGCTGCCCGTGGTGGACACCATCATGGGTGTCAGTATGGTCTGCATGGCGGCCATCCACAACGGCTACTGGTTCCTCGCCGCTACACTGGTCTACAACACGCTGCTGACCACTGAGAGCGCCGCCATTCCGCTGGCGCACTACGAGGTCATCCCCAACGAGGTCATGGGCGCCTTCAACAATGCGCGGCTGCTCTTGCTGACGCTGACCGGCCTCATCTCCGGAACGGCGGCCGGCAACGCCCTCAAGTTCTTCAACCCCGTCGCGGTCTTTGCCGTCGGCGCGGCCATCAAGATATCCGCCGGCCTGCTCTACAGCTACGGTATCTTCACCCTGCGCAAGCACAAGGAGGCGGGCAGCTTCGCATAGCGGCGGGAAGGGCGCTCCCGATGCCCCGCCGACGGCTTCTTCCGGCGGGGCCACCCGTTCGCCGGAAGATGCGCTCCTTGCCCTGCGTGCCCACAGTTGCTGATTGCTAATAGCGGAAAAGCGTCGTATTTTACGGATTCATGGCAACAGGCTTCGGAAGGCACATTAGATTATGCTCTATTCCCGCAGACAACCCATGGAGGTTTGATGACCTTAGCGTTCAAGACATCTAATTTCGGCATGGCTGGGCATGGCGCGGCCTGGGAGCGCCGGGGAGGTTCGAAGGCTGGGCTCAAGTTCCTCTGCAGTGTCTGGCGGCACGGGAGTTCCCGCGCATCGCTTTTCGGGCAGGTCAGGCTTCTCTTCGGCATTCTTTTTTGCTGCCTGTGCCTGTTTTAAGAGTTCAAGATGGCTGTTTCACATTGTGAAGCAGCCTTTTTTAATTTCATCAAATGAAGAACTTCAAGAATCCCATCCTTCTCCTTTGCCTGGTGGTGTTGCTGCTGGGCGCCGCTGCCTGCGCCAGCTGGGGCTATCATCCAGTCTTTGCGCTCTCGCTGCATGAGTTCAGCGACGTGGACGGCAGCCGCCTTTCCATCGGCGTCAAGGACGTGAACCACCTCTACTCCCGCCGGATCATGAAATACGGTTTCCTGACCTCGCGGGACATCACGGCGGCGAAGGTCTATGGGCCTGAGGAGAACGGCAAATACGGGCTGCACCTGACCATCAACATGTGGCAGGCCAATGACGTGCGCGCCACCGCCTGCGCCAATAGCGGCGTCCTCTATGCAGTGCTGCTGGACGGCGAATACATCGACTGCGCGCATTTCGTGCGCGAGACCCACGACGGCGCCTTCGTGGTCGAACCCATCTTCACCAAATACGTGGCGGAGCAGATTGCCGACCACGTGGAGAGGAATTTCGAGTACTTTTCCCGGAAGCACCGCTGGTAGAGCGGGCGCCTCCGGGGCGACATGACACAGAAAAAAACAAACAATAGGAGTCTTCATCCATGGCTACTGCAGAGAGTTATCTGGACATGACAGAGATGCGTGAACTGTTTGAGGCGGCAGGCGACCGCAACGTGAATGCCATCGCCGCCCTGGCGGAGGCCCTGGAGGCCGCGCCGGCGGATTTCGGCGTCTGGCCGGCCGAGGCGCGCACCGCCTGGACCAAGGGGCTCGTGCCACTCTGCGCCAGGCTGGAGCGCCCCGAGCGCATCACGGGCGAGGTCGAGCGGCTTATCAAGGCTCTGCTGCGCCGCGGCGTGGACACCAAGGAGGCCCGCCAGCTCTACGAACTGCATTTCAAGTATTCCTTCCCGCGCACCGATGCCGCCGAGGATGTCCTGAACGCCATCGGTTTCACGGATCCCGCCCAGAAGATCCCGCTGGCCGCCCACAGATACCGCCTCTATACCATGCTCCGCATGGGCGAGACCGCCAACTGCTTTGACACGGAACACGGCAAGGGGGCCATCATCAAATTCGATACCGTGCGCCGCAAGCCCGCGGCCAAGGGAGAACCCAAGACCGAGGAGTGCCAGATCCAGATCCTGCAAGACCGCATGCGCGTCTTCGGCCTGCGCGATTTTCTGGACACCTTCGTGCTTGTGAAGCGCGGCAGCTTCCTGGATGGCGTGATGCACCACATCAATGGGGGCCACTGCCAGAACGAGGCGGAGCGGGCCGCCAAACTGCTGGAGGGCGTCGAGGCCATCGCCTCCGTCACGGCGGAGAACATCCATCGGATGCTGGTGCCTGCCATTATGAGCGAGGCGGCCTACGAGGCGCTGGCGCAGCCGGCGGTCGCCAAGCCGTCAGAGGAGGTCCGCATATCGGGCGATGCCGACAGCGGGCGCTGGGACGACAGCCGTTCCGTGGCCGAAATGCAGACGCGCCTGGCCAATCTGCTGGCCAAGAAGCAGTCCCTGGCCTTGGAGGCGCCGCATGTGGACAACATTCGCGCGCTGCTGGAGCGCGACGCCAACCGCACGGACGCCGCCCATGGGCAGCTGGCCCGCCAGTGGACGGAGGCGGTTGCCATCCTGCGCCAGAGCGACCTCTTCAACGACCTGCTCCAGGAGCTTCTTGGGCGCCTGGACGCGGCGGACGGCGTGGCGGTATGGAAGGATCTGGACTTCTTCGCCGAACTGGTGGACAAGATGGCGAAGGCGCAGATTCCCGGCTGGCTGAAGGTGACGCAGGAGATCAAGGGGAGCGAATATCTGGTGGACGCGACGGTCAAGCTGCCGCAGAGCCTGTGGTGCCATACGGAGAAGCTGCTGGACGCCACGCGCGAACGCGGCCTTCTGGAGGAGCGTGTCTTCAAGGACTTCGCCGAAGGCCATCCCACCAACGACCACTATTGCTGGCTGTGGAAGTGTCCCACCAGCGACCCGCGCAAGGCGGAGTATCTGGGGGATGTCTACCTGCTCTTCAAGACCCTCCATCTGGAATTGCGCGGCAACTACCTGAAGAGCCAGCGCACCCTGCATAAGCTGCTGATGGACGATGTCAAGTTCCAGCAGGCGGTCATGCAGGACGGGGATGCGTCGGCTGTGCAGAACCTCATCCGCTGCATCCGCCACAAGCCGTTGCTGGACGCCTCCGAGCGCCAGTCGCTTCTGGTGAAGATCGTGCGCATTTACCCGCAGTACAGGTCGATGGTGGAGGAGCGTTCCACCGCCACGCATACCCTGCGTCCGGCCCGTGCGCTTACTTCGGCGGCCTCCTTCCGGCGTCTGCAGGCCGAACTCAAGGAACTGGTCGAGGTCCTGCAGCCGAAGAACACGAAGGCCATCGAGGAGGCCCGCGCCCTGGGCGACCTCTCCGAGAATGCCGAATACAAGTCCGCCAAGGAACTCCAGCGCGAACTGGGGCGCCGCCGCAACGCCATGGAGCGCCAGATCCAGAACATCCAGCCGACCGATTTCAAGCAGCAGCAGGTGGCCGACGTGGTGATTCCCGGCTGCAAGCTGACCTTGCAATACGAAGGCGCGGCCGAGCCGGAGACCATCTATCTGCTGGGCGTTCTGGACGGCGATGTGACGCGCCATTTCCTCTCCTACGAATCCCCGCTGGGGCAGCTTCTGGTCTCCAAGCGTGCCGGCGCTGGCCTCGTGGCGCCTGACGGCACGCCGGTCACCATTGTCAAGATCGAGCCGCTGCCGCAAGAGATTCTGGACGAACTGGCGTAGGCCTATTTAGGTACTAACGGATGGCCATGCAGACTTGCCGCGACAAAGTTCTGACCATTGAGGAGGCAGTGCGTTGGCGCAATGAGCTTCGCACGGCAGGCCGCCGCCTTGTTGTCACCAACGGCGTCTTCGACCTGATGCACAGGGGGCATGTGACCTATCTGGAGCAGGCGGCCGCTTTGGGGGACGAACTGCTGGTGCTGGTCAACGACGACGCCAGCGTGACGGCGCTGAAAGGGCCCGCCCGCCCCATCGTGGGGGAGGGCGACCGCGCCCTCATGCTGGCCGCATTGCAGTGCGTCAACGCGGTGGCCATCTTCAAGGGGCCGCGCGCCACGGAGGCGCTGCGCGCCGTCGCCCCCGACATCTATGTCAAGGGCGGCGACTACACGGTCGCGGATCTGGACAGAGACGAGTTCCAGGCCCTGCAGGCCTGCGGCGCGCAGGTGCGGATCCTGAAGCTGGTGCCCGGCTGCTCGACGACGCTCATCGTGGAGCACATCCGGCAGGCGGCGAATTCGGCGCAGGGGGCTGCTGCACCGACAGGGCAGGGCGCTTCCACGCCGAAGCTGGACGAACGTCTCAAGGGTATCTTCGGCCGTCGCTCCATCCGGAAGTTCTCGTCGCGCGAGGTGGAGCAGTCGCTGGTGGCGTCCCTGCTTGAGGCGGCGATGTCGGCGCCCTCGGCGCGCGCCACCTATCCTGCCGAGTTCATCGTCCTGCGTGAGGCGGAGGTCCGCCGGCGCGTGGCGGCCTGCCTGCCCAACGGCGGCTTCCTTGCTTCGGCGCCTTTGGGCATCCTCATTTGCGGCGACATTTCCCGCGCCTGCCACAATGCGCTTTCCTATATGATTCAAGACTGCGCGGCCTGCATGGAGAACCTGCTTCTTGCGGCGCACGCTCTGGGGCTTGGCGCCTGCTGGCTGGGCGTGCATCCCAACGAGGACCGCATCCAGGCCATCAGGGCCTGTTTCAGCCTGCCGGAGAATATCATTCCCGTCGCCGCAGCCGCCATCGGCCATCCGGGCGAGCACAAGCCGCCCCGCACCAGCTACGCTCCCGAACAGGTCCACTGTGACTGCTGGTAGGGGATGAGTCAAAGCGGCAATGAAGTCCTCCTTCAGTCTCCCTATGCATCGGGCTGCGCGACGGTCCGCAGGGTGCACTTGAGCGCCTTGCGGAAGGGGGGTGCGCCGGCTGTGCCGGCGGTCCGCAGCCAGTTCTCGATTTCAAGGCGGAAGAGGTGGAAGGACTGTTCCATCATGGCCAGCCCGCGTCGCTTCTCAAGGCCGGGCACCAGGTCGAAGGTCAGCAGATGATAGTCCCGCCCCAGCTCCTTGCCGTATCCGGTGGCGCAGATGACGAAGGGAAGCACGTATTGGAAGTCCATGCAGAAGATGGCCTGCGGCGGATCGGGGCGGGTGAAGATGGCGCGCGTCACGGGGTCGATTTCCGTGACGATATCCCGCAGCTCGAACTTGAAGATCGATTCGTGGCTGAGGTGTCCGTGGAGGGTCAGGCAGCTTTCGTAGAAGGCGATGATGCGGCCGGCCAGATAGGGGCGTTCCCGCGTGGCCGGCGGCGTAATGAAGGCGAGCTCCCGACCGCCCTCGATGAAAAGCCACGCGAGCCCTTCGCGAAGGCTGGCCGCCGGATCGGTCCAGACCGCGTCGAAGCCGGCGTAGTCGCGGTTGATAAGCAGCTGCGGAACGCCCAGTTTCTGCAGATGCTCCATCTGTCCGAGCATGGTCTCAGGAGGAGTCATCCAGATGACGGCCTGGTTGGGGCGTGAAAGAAGTTCATGGTGCGTCATGACCTGGCTTGCCCCGACATGTAGGACGGGGAGGTCGTCGCCCAGGTGCTGGACAAGCATCGAATACGGGTTGTTGGGGGAACTGTAGAGCAGATTTACGGCCACGATGCGCTCGATGCCGCTGTGTGGCGTCGTCCTCTGCGCGAAGACGCCGCTGCCTTGGCGCCCCTCCACGAAGCCGCGCCTGCGGAGTTCCTCCACGGCATGGACAACGGTCGTGCGTGAACAGGAGAAGCGCCGCATGAGGGTGCTCTGAGACGGAATCCTGCCGCCCGTGCGGATTTCGCCCCCCTGCATGCGCTCTAGGATGTACTCGGCGATCGCGTTTTTTTTCGACATGGCTTTGGATTATACAAGTATTCAAGTTGAGTTATCGTGGATTTGTCCTAAATATACACCAATTTGCCTTCTTTATGGCCAAACTGATTTAAAATATGTGTATAAGTTTTTATGGTGAAAAGCCTTGTTTTCTGGGCGATTTGGGATTAAAATATGTTTGAAGACCGCCGGACGGCGGTTTTCCCGTGTCCATCGTTTCACACCCCACCTCTTGCCTACAGGAGTCACATGAGAAACCATCTTACCCCCCCGTAAAGCCTAAGAATTTCACCCTGATCGAGCTGCTGGTCGTCATCGCGATCATCGCGATTCTGGCGGCGATGCTGCTGCCGGCGCTGGCGAAGGCGCGTTCCAAGGCGCGGAGCATCAGCTGCGTCTCGCTGCTCAAGCAGACGGGGCTGGCCGCCCAGATGTACGCCAACGACTACAACCAGTGGGTCTGCAACATGCCCGCCGGCACCTACGCCTACGGCGGCAAGAGCTTCTGGGCGTGGCCGGGCATCATGATCGGCTACGGCTACTGCCTGCCGGGCCAGCTCACCTGCCCCCTCGCCCAGAAGAAGCTGAGCATGGACGAGACCGGCGTCTTCACCTACGGCGTCTACGTCCTCCGCAAGGACAGCACGCTTGAGAACCGCAAGCTGCTCATGCCCATCAAGGACGGCACCTACACCTACCCCAGCGGCTGCACCCAGACCGGCCAGTTCTACGCCACCTACGTCAACACCGCCAGATTCTCGAACGCCTCCGGCGTCTACTACCACATGGACTCCTACAGCGGCGGCAACCCCTGCGGCTTCGTGGACATGGCCGTCAACTACTTCGCCTACGCGCCCCACGACGACCGAACCAACATGGACTTCATGGACGGCCACGCCGAATCCCTGGGGCCGCAGCAGTGGGTCGGCCTGATGCTCTCGAACCCCGCCGACTACCACCTGGGCCTCACCAACGACAACGTGCAGTACGTCGTCATGTCGGACGGCGTCGGCTCCTGGTTCAAGAGGTAGTTTGAAAGCGTTCCCGCCCGCGCACATCCTGCGCGGGCTTTTCTTTTTTCCCCCAACCGCCAAGTTGCTCCCCATGAGACACATCCTCGCCATCCTCTCCGTCCTCTGCCTTGCGCTTCAGGCCGCCGACCTGTCCGACGCCGAATGGGAGGCGCAGCGTCAGCGGATTCTGGACCGCCCGCGCGGCGTCATCTACAACACCGACGGCTGCGACGCGGTCTATTTCGGCCTGCGCGACGACCCGCGCAAGGAGCTGACGCCGGAGAGCTTCAAGCGGGAGCGCTTCGCCTACTGCCTGGGCACCGAGACCACCACGCTCTCCTACTGCGTGGGTGGCTCCGGCTTCGCCCTCTACGACAGCAAGGTCGCCAGCCCCATGCTGTTCCAGCCGGATCCGTCGGGCGGACAGGGGCGCAACGTGCTTGGCGAGCTGCTCGCCATGGGGACCAACCCCTTGCGGCTGGCGGGGGAGTTCTGCCGCGAGCACGATCTGGAGTTCTTCATCAGCCTCCGCATGAACGACACCCACGACGGCTACCACACGAAGGCGTATCCCTCCATCTTCTGGAGCGCCTTCAAGGAGAATCACCCTGACGCGCTCTTCGGCAGCGAAGACCGCCGCCCTCCCTACTGCACCTGGACCGCGATGGACTTCAGCCATCCCGACGTCCTGAAGTACGAAAATGACCTCATGGAGGAGCTCTGCGACCGCTTTGACATGGACGGCTTCGAGTACGACTTCATGCGCCATGCGCAGCTCTTCCGCAGCGTCGCGAACGGCGGGAAGGCTTCGCAGGAGGAACTGGACACGCTGACGGGCCTGATGCGGCAACTGCGCGCCCTCACGGAGAGGACTGGCCGCGCCAAGGGGCGCCCCGTCCTGGTCGCCGTCCGCGTTCCCGATTCGGTGGAGTACTGCCGCGCCATCGGCATTGACATCGAGAGGTGGCTCTCCGAGCGCTTGGTCGACATCCTCATCACCACCAGCTATTTCCAGTTGAATCCGTGGCGCTACACCGTGGAGCTGGCGCACAAATACGGCGTCAAGGCCTACGCCTCGCTGGACGAATCGCGGATTGCGGCCCCGCACCTGCCGCTGGGCAACCGCAATTCCCTGCAGTCCTATCAGGCCCAGGCCATGGCCGCCATGCGGCAGGGCATGGACGGCATCTACCTCTTCAACATGGAGTACAGCGGCCTGACGCCGCGCGCCTTCTCCAGCCAGAAGAGCCTCGTGTTCAACGACAAGCTCTACTACGCCACCTACCGCGGCTCCGGCGGCTTCCTGCCTGGCGGCTATCTGAACGGCGGCGAGTTCTACAGCAACATGCCGCCTGCCGTCGAGCCGGGCAAGCAGGCTCTTGTGCCCCCCGACGGAACGCTTTCTATACCTATATACATAGGGGACGACCTCCAGGATGAGGCCGTCAAGGCCCGCGCCCCTGTCGTCACCGCGCAGCTGCGCAGCCTCGCCGGCTGCGACTTCCGCCTCGCGGTCAACGGCACGGAGGTTCCGCTGGCCGCCAAGTCCGCCGACGGCGTCTACACCTACGACATGCCCGCATCGCTCCTCCGGTGCGGCGACAACCGCTTCGCCGTCACGCCTGTCGGCTATCAGGAGAGTTTCCGGCAGGTGGCCGCCATCAGGGGCGACGCGTTGCTGACGGGACGCCTGCAGGGGCAGTGGCGCAGATTCTACCGCGGCGAACCTGACGGCGAATGCATCGTGGACGGCGCCTATCAGCTGAAGGACGTCGTCTCCAACGACCACAGCGCCGCCTCGCTCTGGCATCCGCTGCCCAGCAAGGAGATTCCCCTGAAAGTCAAGGTCACCGCCAAAGTCGCCGAGGCCACCGACGCAAACAGCGCCGTCCTGCGCATCGCCGACGGCGTGCACGTGGAGCACATCGCCTTCCTGCCGAACGAGATAAGGCTGGTCTTCGGCGGCAAGAGCGTCCCCTTCGACACCACGGACGCCTTCCACGACTACGAAATCGATTTCGGCAGTGGCGCCGTCACCGTGCGGGCGGACGGGAGGGAGCTGCTCTCCGCGCCGCTGAAGGGAGACGTGCGCGATGCCGCCACCCGCATGTCAGGCTACTCCGAAAGCATCCCCGAAATCAACAGCTGCGGCGTCGTCATCGGCTCCGTCAGCGGTCCGGGCAAGGGAACGCTCCTCTTCAAGAATCTTGATGTCCTGCAGAACACCTTGGCGGTCAACGACTTCGCCGTCGCCATCATGTTCCCTGCGCCCCCGGAGCCCGAACTGCTGGCGCTACGCGACGTGCCCATCAGGCCGCTGGCGGCCGTGGCCGTCAAGGACGGCGCGCTTGCCATCGACAAAGGCATTACAAGCTACTACAAGCCGACCGCCGTCGTGCCCGACGGGGATGGCGTGCTCCTGCTGCACCGCGCACGCAACGCCAACCCCTACTTCAATTTCACCTCCATCCTGCCGCTGGAGAAGCCGCCGCGCTTCCTGCTGGCGGAGTTCACGGCCGCCGTCTTTGCGGACGGTCCGAACGGCGAACCGGCCGGTCTCTTCGTGCTGACGCCCGCCCGCGCGGGCCACGAGGGCCAGTTCTGGGATGCGGGCTTCTTCCTCAGCACGACGGCTCTCCGGTGCGATGCGATGCGGGGCAGGATCGACTATACGGGCCTTGATTTGCATCAGGACAACACCTACCGCTATGCCATCGACACGGAGACCGGCAACGCCGTCCTCTGGTGCAACGGCAGGCTCCTGCTGGCGGACGCCCTCCGCACGGGAACGGCCAAGGCGCCCGCGGCCTATTTCGGCGACGGCTCCGGCCGCGTGGATGGCATTCTGCGCTTCAAAGGCATCGTCTTCGGCGTTCCCGAATGAGCCTTCGGGCGCCAGGCGCCTTGCCGCCCACGTTTTCCCCGGAAGGCGCTTTGGCAAAAGGCGCCTTGAACTGAAGGCGAGGCAGGGGATGGGAGCGATGGAGAGGGGAAGGCGGCGCCGGCGCATGGTGACGGGATTGTCATGAAATGGCATTTTGTTGTCTTTTCCCACTTGTAAAATCGGGCAATTGGGATACATTATGTCGTTTTACTCTTCACCTGCCCGCTTTCGGCCGGGCGAATAGACAGATTTTTGTTTTGTTTCATTCCAGATACGAGTAAGGAAATAAAATGCCCACCATCAACCAACTGATTCGCAAAGGCCGCAACGTGAAGACGGCCAAGAGCCGTGTCCGTGCGCTGGCCCAGTGCCCTCAGCGCCGTGGTGTCTGCCTGCTGGTCGGCACCCGCACCCCCAAGAAGCCTAACTCCGCCCTGCGCAAGTTCTGCCGTGTGCGCCTGACCAACGGCCAGGAAGTGAACGCCTACATCGGCGGCGAAGGCCACAACCTGCAGGAACACAGCGTCGTGCTGGTGCGCGGCGGCCGTGTGCGTGACCTGCCTGGCGTGCGCTACCACGTCGTCCGCGGCACTTTGGACACACTGGGCGTCGACAAGCGCCGCCGTGGCCGTTCCAAGTATGGCACCAAGCGCCCGAAGGCCGGTGCCGCCAAGAAGTAGTCCCCGCCGCGCGGGAGAGTGTAAAACTGCGAATTTGGTAGAACCATGAGAAGACGTACAGCAGTCAAGCGCACCCTGATTCCCGATGTGCGCTACAACAACGACCTGGTCGCCCGCCTGATCAACACGATCATGCTGAAGGGCAAGAAGACCATCGCCCAGAACATCGTCTACGGCGCCTTCGACATCCTGAAGGCCAAGAAGCCGGACACCGAACCCCTGGAGTTCTTCCTGACGGCGCTTGAGAACGCGAAGCCCCGCCTGGAGGTCAAGAGCCGCCGCGTGGGCGGCGCCACCTACCAGGTGCCGCTGGAGGTTCCCGCGAACCGCCAGGTCGCCCTTGCCATGCGCTGGATCGTCACCTATGCCCGCGCCCGCAAGGGCGTCAGCACCTGCGACGCGCTGGCCGCCGAGCTGATCGACGCCTACAACAACACCGGCAACGCCATCAAGAAGCGCGACGACGTGCATAAGATGGCCAATGCCAACAAGGCGTTCGCCCACTACCGCTTCTAGTTCCCCTCTGACCTGGATTCGCCCTGCGCGTCTCCAGGTCTCAATGCTTCCAGGGGCCGCCCCCTCGTTTGGAGGAGTGGCCCGCCCACCGCATCGCCATGGCCGCCTCCGACGCCATACGGAACGTGGGCGTCATCGCCCATGTGGATGCGGGAAAGACCTCGCTGACAGAACGCATCCTCCACCTCTGCGGCAGCATCCGCTACTGCGGTGCCGTGGACGAGGGCACCACGGTCAGCGACTACCTCCTCCAGGAGCGGGAGCGCGGCGTCTCCATCGTGAGCGCCGCCGTCACCTGCCGCTGGAAGGAGTGCCGGATCAATCTCATCGACACGCCGGGGCACATCGACTTCACCGCCGAGGTGGAGCGTTCCCTTCGGGTGATGGACGCCGCAGTCGCGGTCTTCTGCGGCCTGCGCGGCGTCCAGGCGCAGTCGGAGATGGTCTGGCGCAGGGCCGCCCGCTACGGGCTGCCCGCCATCGCCTTCGTCAACAAGCTTGACCGGGAAGGCGCGAATTTCGAGGCAGTCGTCGCCCAGATGGGCGAACTGCTGGGCAAGGAAACGCATCCCGTTGTTCTGGCCTGTCCCCTGCGCGCCGCAGGGGTGCCGCAGAGCCAGAATGAGCGGGAGGCCATCATCGACTTGCTGACGGGACGGCTGGACGGCGGCGGCGAGCTGCCGGACGAAGCCGCCCGCGAGCGCTGCCGCCAGGGCCGCCTCCGGCTTCTGGAGCAGCTGGCCGACTGCGATGCCGCCATGATGGAGGCCTACGTGGCCGGCGAATGGCCGGACGAGGGTGCCCTGCGGGGCGTCCTTCGGAAGGCGGCGCTGTCGAACCGGCTGGTGCCGGTGCTTTGCGGCAGCGCCAAGACCGGCGCGGGCGTGCCCCTCCTGCTGGACACGGTGCAGGCCTTCCTGCCCTCTCCGGCGGAACGGCTGGCCTCGCCTGCCGGAAGACGCCTTTTCAACATCTCCCCGACGCGCCTGACGCGCCCCGATGGCGGCGACTACGCCGTCCTGACGGTCATCAAGGCCTTCCGGGGCGGCTGGCAGGGCGACTGGATGGCCGTCCGCCTCTACAGCGGATGCCTCCACAAGGGACTTTGCCTCCGGGACTGCAACCGCGGGGCCGACTTGAAGATCGGCGCGCTGTGGCGTCTGAACGCGGCCGACCTCCTGCCGCTGGACGCAGTCGAGGCCGGCGACGTGGTTGGCCTCTCGCCCGAGGGCGGCCTGCCCGCGAATCTTCGCACGGGAGATACGCTGGCCGAGGCCGGCGGCCCCGAAATCCGGCTGGCGCGGATGCATTTCCCTGAGCCAGTTGTCACAGTCATCTTGAACGGCGTGGATGCCGCCGACCGGGCCAAGCTGCCCGCAGCGGCCGCGTCCCTCGCGGAGGAGGATCCCACCCTCCGCTGCCGCTGCGATTCAGACAGCGGCGTCTGCGCCCTCTCCGGGCTGGGCGAATTCCATCTGAAGATCGCCGCCGAGCGGCTCCGCACCGAATACGGTGTCCGGACGCAGGCGGGCCGCCCGCAAGTCCTCTACCGGACTTGCTGCGGCGTGTCCGTCCGGCATCGGGGCGAGTTCCGGCGGCAGCTGTCGCCGGAGACGCTGCTGCAGGCCAGCGTTGAAATCAGCCTGGAGCCGCTGCCACGTGGCAGCGGCGTTGAAGTCCGCTTCGCCGAGCAAGTCGGCGGGGCGGCCCTGCCTTCCGGATGCCTCGAGGCATTGCGGAGCGCAGTGGATGAAGTCGTCGACGCGTGCGGCCCGACCGGCTGCCCGCTGACGGATACGCGCGTCACAGTTCACGAGGTCTCCTCCCTGATGGCGGAGCCTTCAGAACCGGTGTTCTTAACCGCAGGCCGGACGGCGTTGCTCGAGGCATACGCCCAAAGCCGCCCTGTTGTGCTGGAACCTGTGATGCGGCTCGAAGTGAGCGTCCCCGCCGACCAGACGGGCAGCGTGATGGCGGATTTGGCCTCCCGAAGGGGGCGGATCCTCAGTCACGCAAGTGTGGCAGACGGAGGCGTTCGCGTGGTCTCACGGATCCCGGTGGCAGAGATGCTCTCGTATGCCACCGACCTGCGGTCCCTCACCGGGGGACGGGCGGAGTTCTCTGCCGAACCCGCAGGCTACGAGGTCAAGCCGGAAGCCGTGAAAAAAACAAGGTAGAAAAAATGGCGAACAAGCAAACCATCCGAATCAGGCTCCAGGCCTTCGAGAACACGATCCTGGACCAGTCCGTTGCGGAGATTGTCGCGACCGTCAAGCGCACTGGCGCACAGGTCGCCGGGCCCATCCCGCTGCCCACCCGCATCGAGCGCTTCACCGTGAACCGCTCCCCCCATGTCGACAAGAAGTCGATGGAGCAGTTCGAGATCCGCACGCACAAGCGCGTGCTGGACATCATCAATCCCCTTCCGAAGACTGTGGACGAGCTGAAGAAGCTCTCCCTGCCTGCCGGCGTGGACATCGTCATCAAACTCTAAGCCAGGGAGGACCAAGAGATGAAGAAAGGTCTTATCGGCAAGAAACTTGGGATGACGCAGGTCTATTCCAGCGACGGCGTCCTGGTCCCGGTCACCGTGGTGGAGTGCGGCCCCTGCACTGTCATCACCGCCAAGACGGTCGCGAAGGACGGCTACAGCGCGCTGCAGCTGGGCTTCGGCAAGGCCAAGAAGAAGAACGTCTCCAAGGCGGTCCTGGGCAACGTGAAGCCCGCCGGCCTGGAGGACAATCCTCCCATGTACATCCGGGAGATCCGCCTGGATGAAGATCCCACCCAGAAGCCCGGCGACGTGCTGACCGCCGACGTCTTCGCCGTGGACGAATACGTGGACGTGACCGGCGTGACGAAGGGCCGGGGCTTCCAGGGCGTCGTCCACCGCTTCAACGCGCAGGGCGGCCGCGAGACGCACGGTGGCGCCTGGACCCGCCGCACGGGTTCCATCGGCTGCCGCGAGAAGCCCGGCCGCATCGACCGCGGGCACAAGATGCCCGGCCACATGGGTGCCGTGAACCGCACCGTCCAGAGCCTGAAGGTGATGGGCGTCCGCCCCGAGGAGAACCTCCTCCTGATCAAGGGGGGCATTCCCGGCGCGAAGGGCGGTCTGGCCTCTGCGTACAGCGCCGTCAAGAA
>JAEEGL011055298.1_pt1 | contig 15543 bp, 11 predicted proteins | sample 9134231 | NCBI WGS metagenome assembly JAEEGL01 (sample SAMN16246548, study PRJNA631951) | gut metagenome | biome: gut microbiome; feature: rumen; material: fiber-attached | host: Bos | place: Iran: Karaj | collected 2018-10
CCATAAAACTTTGAGTAGATCCTTGTTAATGCCATATTCCTCATGGATAAAGGTGAATGTTTTTCCTGCTTCTAACAGATGCATGTACTTTAGACGATCTGCGTAATCATGTTTCTTTCTCTTTCTTTCTAACATAATAAACCCCGAAAGTTTTTTTGTCTAACTTCCGGGGTTCACTTCATTCTCTGCGGCCTTTTCCCTTAATATATATTTTTTTGAGTCCTTATTCTTTCTCTCCTATCCCCATGACTTTCCAGTAGGTGATGGGCATCACAGTCAGAATGAAAAACATCGTCAGGAGAGTGCCATAGCAAATTACAGCACCCATCGGAACCCACAAAGCACTGCCACCCAGAATCATCGGCACAACACCCATTGAGGCTGCAGCCGATGTCAGGAAGATGGGACGCATACGACGCTCAGCAGCCACGTGAATGGAGTCCTTGAGAGACAGATGCTCCAACTCTTTCACCTCAGCAGCATAGTCGAAGAGGATGACACCATTGCGCACCAGAATACCCATCAGCGACACAAAGCCCAGAACGCTGGTAAGCGAAAACTCGATACGCTGAATCATCAGACCCATAGCCATACCGAACACGCAAAGCGTCAGACTGACCATTATGAGGAGCGCCTCGCTGACACTCTTGAAGTGCCACAGCAGGACGAAGAAGATGATGATGACGGAGAGTACGAGGGCCGCAGCAATCTGGGGACCGGTCTCATTGTCGGCCTCATACTGTCCTCCGTATTCCAGTTGCATGCCTTCGGGCAGTTTGAGGTTCTTGAGGCGCTTCATGATTAGTGAAGTGACAATGCCCTCGTTCTGCCCGCGAGCCAGTTCTGCCATCACGGTAACGGTGCGCAGACCATTGCGATGACATATTTGTCCATACTGCCATGTAGGCACAATCTCGGCGAACTGGCGCATCGGGACGCTGGGAATGGCCTCACCCATGCTATGCAGACTCAACAGCGTGGACATATCGGTGGGAATGGCAGCTGCCAGACCGATGGGAATCAGTTCGTCCATTATATCCTGTTCCGTTGCTTGATCGGCGTCCTCTGTCTTCATCTTCACGTTGACGTCGTAGTCGCCCTCCCACGCTGTGCTCACAGTGATACCGTCGCCATAACGGAACGCCATCTGCAGCTCCACAGTCTGATTGGTGATGCCCAGGCGGCTGGCTTTGTCGTCATCTATCTTGATACGTGTAGTGGAGAGCGGTTCCAGCATATCGTGGCGCACGAGCAGTAGTTCCGGCATTTCGCGCATTATCTTTGCCACGCTGTCAGCGTAGAATGCCAGTTCCTCAAGATTGTCGCTTTTGAGGCGTACCTCAATGGGTACAGTGCACGAACTGAAGCTCAGTTGCTTGATTTTCACATAGGCTTCTGGGAAGTAATTGGTGAACTTCTTAGTGTATTCGTCCACAAGTTCCTCTGTGGCCTCGTTGCCGGTGGTGTTCACGATAAACTGCGCGTAGCTCTCAGCAGGGAACTGAGGTGCGTAGGACGTGTGGAATCGGGGCGACGAAGAGCCCTTGAACGATGCCACACCCACAACGCGCTCATCCTGACGCATCATATGTTCCAGGGAATCGGCGATGAGCGTAGTGTACTCAAGGCCCGTGCCCGAAGGCAGATATATCTCCACAGCAAATTGGTCACGATCGGCAACAGGCATCAGTTTCTGCGGTATCTGGGTGAACATCAGCGCGCCTATCACAAATCCACCGACACCCATAGCCACAGTGCCCCACGGATGGCGGAAACACCAATTGAGCAACACCTTATAATACTTGTCCATAAGGTCGAGCAGATTGAATGGTTTCTTGCCGTTCTTAGGTCTCGCTTCCCCTATGGGCTTCGTGATGAAGTAGTATTGCAGGATGGGCAAGAGCGTCTGAGCGATAATCATTGAGATGAAGAGCACAATACTGATGGCCCAGGGAAACGACAATAGGAAATCGTGCATCTGTCCCTTCATGGAGAACAGGAACGGGAAGAACGTCACCGAGATACACAGCGTGGCAGTGAATATGGACTTCAGGAAGTGAACTGTGGCATCGATGGAGGCCTGCCAGCGAGGCTTGCCCTCCGCCATCATCTCCATGTAGGAATCAATAATCACAATGGAGTCGTCCACAATCATACCCAGAGTCACAATCAGGGCCGCCAGAGTCACAGTATTGAGTTCGATGCCGAACAGATAGAAGGTGCTCAGCGAGATAAATATAGTGATGGGCATAGTGCCGGCTGCCACCATAGCCACACGCATTGGCATAATGAGCACCACCACGAGGATTACCGTAGCAATGGCTATCATCAGCTCGTGAAGGAAGTTCTTGATGGAGTCGTCCACCACCTTCTTCTGGTTTGTGATGGCATTCATCTGCACGTCGTCGGGCAACACCTTCTTGATGTTGGCCAGTTTTTCGTCTATCTCTGCACCCATGCTAGACACATCCTGTCCCTTCTTGATTTCCACGCTCAGGATAAGACACTTCTTGCCGTTATTGGTGATGAAGGACTTGGGCTTCGGATACTCACGTTTCACGGTAGCCACATCCTTCAGTTTCACGACATTGCCGCTAGCATCGGTATAAATTACGGTGTTCTCCACATCGTATATCTTGTTGAGCGCGTGGTCCACATAGATGGGTGACTCGTTGCCTTTGTTCTTAAGGCGTCCGCCGGTGGTAACGAAACCCTTGGCCTTCAGCTGCTGTCCGATGAGCAGATAGCTGATACCGTAATGAGAGAGTTTGTCGCTGTTGATATAGATGCTTATTTGGTCTTTCTGCAAGCCGTAGACGCTCATCTTGCCCACGCTGGGTATCATACGCAGCGAGTCGATGAGCTGGTTCATATAGTCGTTCAGTTCGCGGTAGGTTTTGTCCTCTGACTCCATCGACAGCAGCAGCGCTGAGGTGTCGCCGAAATCATCGTTCACCATGATAGCCAGCACGCCATCGGGTAGTGTACCTTGGAATTCTTTCACACCATGTTTGAACTTCGACCAGAATTCATCCTTGTCCGTCAAATCGTCATTCAGTTCGACGCGTATGATTGCAATGCCGTCTTTCGTAAAACTGACCGTTTTCTCCTTCTTCACTTCCTTGTAAGTGAAGATGTATTTCTCCAGAGGCTTGGTCACTTGCTCCTCCATCTCCTGCACAGTCACGCCGGGATACACGGCGATGACCAGGCCTTGGCGGATGGTGAAGTCGGGGAACTCATTTTTATTGATATGGGCCAAGCCAAATATACCCATCGCGACAAAGCAGCTGACGAGCAGAATGATGATTTGCCTGTAGTGCATCGACCACTCCTGCAAACTCATCTTTTTCTCCTTATTTTCTTCCATAACAGTTTAAACTTCAAATTACAAACTTTAAACTTTAAACCACTACTTGACAACATCAACCTTCATTCCGTTGCTCACTTTTTGCTGCCCGGCCACAATAAGGAGATCGCCCACAGAGAGGCCTCCGCTAACCTGCACACCCTGTGCTGTGGCACGTACTATGGTAATCTCGCGACGCACAGCCAGACCTCTGTTCACCACCCAGACGAAGCTCTTGTTGTCGCTGCCCAGTTGCACCAGATTGGCGGGAACGAACACGCCCGTAGTACCTATCATGTAGTTGGTGAACGCCTGACATATCATACCCGGCAACAGCAAACCTTCGGGATTATCTATTGTGGCCTTCACCTCATAAGTGCGTGCACGGGGGTCAGCACTCACGCCGCGCTCCGTCACTATTCCAGAAAACTCGCGACCGCCCAGCGCTGGCACTATAATTTTCATCACCGAACCCTTCTGGATGCGCTGAATGTCATCCTCGGGAACGGCAATCTTCACCTTCACTGTGCCTATGTTCACCAGTTTTACAACAGTCAATCCCGGTGCTGTAGTCTGTCCGGCATCAGCCGTCTTGCTGGAGACATATCCGCTGAAAGGCGCGTAGAGCTTAGCATCCGCCAGCGACTTTCTAGCCATTGCCTCCTGAGCCACTGCCGACTTAAGATGGTTTTCAGCCATCACCCACTCCATTTCCGGCAGCGCACCGCTTTCATAGAGCGCTTTCATACGTTTGTGAGTATCTTGGGCCTGTTCCAAAGCCGTCTTAGCTATGATGTGGGCGTTTGTCAAAGTTGTAGGATCAAGTTCTGCAATCAGCTGACCCTTGCTCACATTCTGACCCTCGTTCACGTAGATACGTTGTATCGTGCCGCTCACTAAGAACGACAGCGAAGCACCGCTCGATTCCTGTATAGTACCCGAGAAACCCTGCTCTCCGTGCACCGGCTCAGCGTGCAGTTCCTGCACTTTCACCCTCACAATCTGCTCCTCATCGGCCTGTTTCTTCTCTCCGCAGCTATAAAGCGCCATCAACGCCACAACAGCCGTCAACACTCGAATCGTTTTCATGTGTTTCGTTTTTTCTATTGTTTTCCTGTATTTTACATGCATTAAATACGGCAAAAATAGTTATTTTTTTGTTTTCCAACACATTTTTCTTTGAAAAATATCGCAAAAAGACCCATTTTTTAATTATCTCCCAACTTGTCAACTTCTCAACTAGTCAAATTGTCAACTATTTTTAATATCTTTGTTGTCGAAAATAAAAAATGATTCAAACAATCATGAAAAAAACAATTATCATAACGACGCTCCTCATCATGGCACTGGGAACAGTAGCGCAAATCAAGGTTGAAGTCTCCGAAGCCGTGGAACTTATGGGCATCCTTTCACGCACAGCGGGATACGAGGAATACTGCCACAATGCGGCCGGACAATACTCAAAGGATACGGAGGATTGGTTCGCCCTGCACAAGAATCATCCAACCATACCCTACTATCAGGACATCCGCGCCAAATACGGTATCAGCTACGAGAAGGTGACTAACATGGCTGTACACCTTGATATAGAGAAGGGCAAGGTGAAACTCGTGGGCGACAGGAAAGAACTCAACAACGGATGGAAAAACGTGGACCTCGATGACTTCGTAAGCCGTCTCAACCAATTTTACACCGACACCCGTTTCCACGAATTTTTCGAGCAGCACCGGGCATTCTACGCCGAAGCAACACAATGGTATCAAAACAACATGATGCCGGCGTTCCATCCAGAATGGTACGGTCGCTTCTATTATGGCAAAGAGACGACGGAGACATTTCGTGTCATTATCGGCTTCACCCACGGCTACAATAGCAATGGTGTATGGCGCCAGTTGCCAGGCAAGCCCAGAGAGGTTATTGCCGTCTGCGGTTACTATCTCGATTCGGCAAAGAGAGGTCCGAAATTCGACGCTGCGATACTCATCCATGAGATGTGCCACTCGTTTATCAATCCTCTGCTCGACGATGCCACCAACGCCGCAATGATGCAGGACATAGGTCAGAAACTCCTCCGGCTATCCCAAGCCGCAATGATGCGGCAGGCATACAACAACTGGCAGATAGTCATCAACGAGAGTCTCGTACGTGCCTCCGTCATTATATATTTGATTGACAACGGTTTCAACAGGAACGTAGCCGGTAGTGTGTTAACCTCGGAAATGACAAACAACGGCTTCCTGTGGATGCCCGAACTGGTCGCATCCCTCCGTCAATATGCCGCCTATCGAGACAAGTACAGAACGCTGAACGACTACTACCCAGAAATAGCCCGCTGTCTCAGTAAATACCTCGACACAGAGACCTCAAGGATTACGAAAGCCTTGGAATAATTACCTCCACCCTTTCTCCCACCACACGGAACTTTATCTCTTGTCCGGCAAAGACAAAACCATAGATACGCTCCGGGTCGTCATGATAGTGGGGACGCGGGTCGGCTGACAGCAGTTCGCAGAGCGACCGGCGTAGAGACTCATCCATACCATCCATAGACTCCGGCAAGACCACCTCCAACGGACGGAACTCACGCAGCACCTGCTCCGTGAAACCGCCACGCGCCTCTGGACGGGCATCCGTGTAGGGAAGATAGGGTTTTATGTCTAGAATCGGCGTACCGTCCTTCAAATCCGCTCCGGCAACGTGAAGCACGGGACCGTCCTTGCTGTCAAGTTCCACCTTCAGGAGCTCCACACAGGAAAGGCCGATATGATTGGGACGGAATGGACTACGCGTAGCAAACACACCCATACGTTTGTTGCCCCCCAACATGGGAGGACGCACTGTGGGCGACCACCCCTCCACCTCGCTGAACTGCCACAGAAGCCACACATGGGAAAACTCCTCCAGTCCGCGAAATGCCTCGGGATTGCGAAACTCCTTTTCAAAAACTATGCGCGAATGCACCGAACGCACCAGACCGCTCTGGCGGGGAATGCCGAACTTGCCCCCGAACGGGCTCTCTATGTGCGCAATAACTGTCACTGCATCATCAGATAGCGCTTGAAATCGACAAAGTCCTTAGTCATCTCCACCGACTGTTTCTCACCGCGCATGAATGCCTGCAGACGCTCCGGAATAGCCACATCGCAGGAAAGGATGGCATCCACCTTCTCCTTGAACTTGGCGGGGTGTGCCGTCTCGCAGAAGAAACCCGTCTCGCCTTCCTGCAAGCCATCTTTCAGCGCCTGATAACCGCAAGCTCCGTGGGGGTCGAGCGTATAACCCGTCTCATCGTAGCACTCGCGCATGATACGGGCGATTTCCTTGTCGGTGTAGGTGGCACCCGAAATGAGCGCCGTGATATTCTTGTGGGAACGTCCATAGAGATCCCAGATACGTGCAAAATTAGAAGGATCGCCCACATCCATGGCATTGGCAAGCGTCTGTACGGATGCCTTGGGATGGTATTCGCCCGTCTGGAGGAAGCGGAAGAAGATGTCGTTGGCATTGTTGGCAGCGATGAAGCGCTTGATAGGCAGTCCCATACGATGACCGAAAAGGGCGGCGCAAATGTTGCCGAAATTGCCGGAAGGCACGCAGCACACAAGCGAGTCGGCCTTGCCCAGACGCTTCATTTGAGCGTATGCCCAGAAATAATAGAAAGCCTGCGGAAGGAAACGCGCCACATTGATAGAATTGGCGGAGGTGAGACGCATGTGTGCATTGAGTTCCTCGTCCATAAAAGCGGACTTTACGAGCGCCTGACAGTCGTCAAACACGCCGTCCACCTCCAGCGCCGTGATGTTGCGGCCGAGCGTAGTAAACTGGCATTCCTGAATGGGCGACACCTTGCCCTTGGGATATAGTACATAGACATGAATGCCCTCCACACCGAGGAAACCGTTGGCCACGGCACTGCCCGTGTCACCACTGGTGGCCACGAGGACATTTACATCATCGCCGTTACCATCCTTGCGCAGGAAATACTGCAGGAGACGCGCCATGAAACGGGCACCGACGTCCTTGAACGCCAGTGTGGGACCATGAAAGAGTTCCAGACTGTAGATACTGCCCGTCACCTTGACTACGGGGCAGTCGAATGCCAGCGTGTCGCAGACAATACGATGGAGCGCCTCTGTCTCAACATCCTCGCCGAAGAAGCAGTCCGCAACTGAGCAGGCAACCTCCTGAAACGTCATCTTGTCGCACTTCTCGAAGAACTCCTTCGGGAGCGGTTTGATACGCTCGGGCATGTAGAGTCCTTTGTCTTCTGCCAAACCCTTCACCACAGCCTTTTCCAGTGTGGCGACGGGGGCTTTTCCGTTTGTGGAATAGTATTTCATGTTAATCTGTATTCTTGTGTTATGCCATCACACCTTCATCAGTGCGTCGATAAATCCGTTTCCCTCGAGCAGTCCGTATACACCTTCCTTCGCGGCATCCTCGTCGAAGGTCTTCACCCCGTCGGCCTCCATACCGGGAGCGTAGATGACGAAGGGAACGGGTTCTGCCGTATGGGTGCGGTGAGCAACAGGTGTGGGATGATCGGGCAGCAGAGCCACTGCCACCTTGTCGCCGCACTCTCTGATGAACTGCTCCGACTGCGTTGCCTCCAACACGAGTGCTATCAAACGCTTGTCGAGATTCTCTATTGTCTTGAGTTTCAGCTGCAGGTCGCCGTCGTGACCGGCCTCGTCGCTTGCCTCCACGTGCACATAGACGAAATCGTCGGTGCGCAGTGCATCGATGGCAGCCTGTGCCTTTGCCTCGTAGTCAGTATCCCAGAGACCTGTGGCACCCGGAACATTGATGACACGCAGTCCGGCATACGTACCAATACCCCTGATGAGGTCGACAGCAGTGATGACGGCTCCGCGACGTATCTGTGGATAGGTTTCGGTGAGCGGTGTCATCCGGGGACGATAGCCCCCACCCCACGGCCAGATACTAGTGGCCATGTCCATACCCTTGCGGGAGCGCTCCTGATTGAGCGGATGAAGAGGCAGCAGTTCCTGACTCCTGCGAATAAGGTCGCACAAGAGACGCGCTGTGTTCTCAGCTTCGGGGCACTCGGCCTTCGGAAGTTTGTCTTCCCACGTCTGCAGGGGCACATCGTGGGGCGGCGTGCAACTGACACGCTTGTCGCCTCCCTTGATGACAAGAAGATGGCGGTATTGCACTCCCGTGTAGAAATGCACCCGTTCGCTGCCGAGCTCCTTCTCCAGATAGCGTATCAGCGTGTCGCCCTCCTCTGTCTCCAGACGACCACAGGAATGATTCTTCAATATGTCACCCTCCACACAGACGAGATTGCAGCGCATCGCAAGGTCGCCCTCCTCGAGCTCCACACCAATGGATGCAGCCTCGAGAGGGCCGCGTCCCTCGTAGACCTTCCGCTGGTCATAGCCCAGTATGCTGGAGTTTGCCACCTCGCTGCCGGGATGAAAACCGTCCTGCACCGTACGCAGCAGTCCGTTGCGACCGTGCTCAGCGAGCCAGTCCATGTGTGGCGTATCGGCATACTGCAACAGCGTCTTGCCGCCAAGATCGTCGCGGTGCCAATCGGCCATGCCGTCGCCAAGAATGATGATATGTTTCATTTATGCCAGACTCATTATGTCAGCGAACACACCGGCAGCCGTCACCGACGCACCGGCACCGTAGCCCTGTATCAGCATGGGATATTCGCGATAACGCTCCGTGGTGAGGAGCACAATATTGTTGGAACCCTCGAGGACGTAGAACGAATGGTCCTGCTCAAACTCCTCAAGCGACACACTGCCCTTGCCGTTCTCGTAGCGGGCGACGAAGCGCCACACCTTGTGTTCGCGCTCCAAACGCCGGCGACGCGTCTCGAAGTCGGCATCAAGAGTGGGCAGATTCTTCCAGAAATCCTCCATAGAGCCCTCGAAGAAACTCTTTGGAATGAAGAGGTTCGCCTCCACATCCTCCTGATTTATCTCATAACCTGCCTCGCGGGTCAGTATCACAAGTTTGCGGATAACGTCCTTACCGGAGAGGTCGATACGGGGATCCGGTTCGCTGTAACCCTCCGCCTTCGCCATCTCGACAGTCTTGGAAAACGGTATGTCAGCTGAAATCTTGTTGAAGATGAAGTTGAGCGTGCCGGAGAGCACAGCCTCTATCTTGAGTATCTTGTCGCCCGAGTGGCGCAGGTCGTTGATGGTACGTATGATGGGCAGTCCGGCGCCGACGTTCGTCTCGAAGAGAAACTTCACACCGCGCTTCTGAGCCACCTGCTTCAGACGGCGGTAGTTGTCGTAGTCGCTGGATGCCGCAATCTTATTGGCAGCCACCACGTTGATATTGTGTTCGAGGAAGTCGCCATAAAGCCCGGCCACCTCAGCGGATGCCGTGCAGTCGACGAAGACGCTGTTGAAGATATTCATACCTATCACCTCGTCGTGCAAGCGCTGTATATCGCTGGCTGGAGCAGATTTAAGACGCTCACGCATATTCTCCGTGAGCTCCACACCGCCACGATCGAAGATGGCGTTGTGACCGGAGGCTACACCCACCACATTGAGAAAGAGACCTTCCTCCTTCTTCAGCTTCTCCTGCTGCAGACGTATTTGCTCAAGCAGCTGACCGCCGACAGTACCCACACCGCAGATGAAGAGGTTGAGCACCTGATATTCCGACAGGAAGAAAGAGTCGTGAATGGAGTTGAGCGCCTTGCGCAGACTGTCCTCCTGAATGACGAACGATATGTTGGTCTCCGAGGCACCCTGAGCACAAGCGATAACACTGATACCGCTACGTCCCAGCGTGCCGAACAGCTTGCCGGCAATGCCGGGAGTGTGTTTCATGTTTTCACCCACGATAGCCACCGTGGCAAGACCCCTCTCGGCTTTCATGCGGAACATACGGCCGTCCTCGATTTCTTTCTGGAACTCCTCGTTGAGCACGCGACATGCCTTGTCGGTGTCACTGTCCTGCACACCAATACTGGTACTGTTCTCCGAAGATGCCTGTGACACCATGAAGACGGAGATACCATGCTGCGCCAGAGAGGTGAAGATACGCTGGTTCACACCTATCACACCCACCATCGAGAGACCGCTCACAGTAATGAGACTCGTGCCTTTGATGGAGGAAATACCCTTGATACTTTTGTGTTCGTCCATCTTCACCGTCTGCTTGACGATGGTACCGGCAGCACCGGGATTGAAGGTATTCTTGATAAGTATGGGTATGTTCTTGCGACAAACGGGATATATCGTCGGGGGATATACCACTTTTGCACCGAAATTACAGAGCTCCATGGCCTCCACGTACGAGAGTTCGGGAATAACGTATGCCGTGGAAATCACTTTGGGATCCGCCGTCATGAATCCGTCAACATCCGTCCATATCTCCAGTATCTCGGCATCGAGGGCTGCTGCAATGATGCTCGCCGTGTAGTCGCTGCCGCCGCGTCCGAGGTTCGTCACCTCGCCGCTTTCTGCGTCTGAGGAAATAAAACCGCCCACAACATTCAGCTTCGGCAACGTCTTAAAGGCCTCTTTCACCAATTCCACAGTACGATCCTGCGCCAACACGTTGCGGCCGTTCTGCTTCATGGTCTTGATGAATTCGCGCGAGTCCTTCCACTCTGCTCCGCTCACCAGATTTGCCACAATTCGCGAAGAAATACGTTCGCCGTAAGACACTATCGTGGCCTCCGTTTTGGGCGAGAGGTCGCGTATGAGGAAAACACCCTGATAGATGCTCTTCAATTCATCCAGCAGCGCCGTCACTTCTTCGAGCAGCGGTTTTCGCTTCGCCTCGTCGGTGATGACTGCATTTATGAGATTCACATGGCGTGACACCATGTCCTGGAACATATCTCCGTAAGTTTTGTCTCCTGCCATCGCCATTGTCGAGGTTTTGAGCAACTGGTCTGTGATGCCTCCAAGGGCACTCACCACTACGACTACCTGCTCGCTCTCGCTCTCAACGATGCGCTTCACCGACAGGATACTTTCCACAGAACCGACGCTGGTTCCGCCAAACTTCAATACTTTCATTTCGATGTAAAATAGTATTTCTCGGCAAAGATACGAAAAAATACTGAATTCAAGCCTTATTTCCCTGTAAATAATATCGCTCACAGCCATATTTTCCACCACATATCCCCAAAAACTCCCACATAGAAGAAAAAAAGGAGCCCTCACACGCGCACGACTCATTTATTTTATATATATTTGGGCTGTAAAGCGTTATTTACATAATGAAAAGATGAGAAAAAACATCATATTAGGCATTTTAGTATGCTTTCTTTCGCTGCAAGGCATCGCACAGAATCCCAATCAAATGCCGAAAAAGGCACAGAAAATAAATCTCTCAGAGCGCTGGGGCAACTACGAGCGCAGACAGTATTTCGGCGTTCGTTTCGGTATGAACGTATCACAGGTGATGTTCTACGGTCCCGATGTGAACAACAGTTCGCGCATAGGACTCAACGGCGGCGTCGTAGCAGGTTTCATGCTGGCAAAGACAGCACCAATCTTCTTGGAAACCGGATTGCTATATCAGGGTAAAGGTGCTTATATCAACGGCGGCAAGAAGAATGAAATCACCATACGTCAGCACTTCCTTGAGATACCAATCCTCTTCAAATACAAGATACAGACCAGCGTCGACAACCTGAAAATACAGCCTTTCCTCGGAGGTTTCATTGCAATAGGGCTCGGCGGTGAGACACGCTTCTACAACGCAGACCCGCGGCTCTACCCTGTGGATGAACGCGGACGCTACAAGAGAGGCACTTTCAGCGACGGAGCATTTCGCGGTTTCGATGCCGGACTGAAGATGGGGTGCGGTATGTCGTACAGGAATTTATATGCAGAACTCTCCTACAGTATAGGCATCATGAATGCCGCCCAAAAGGAATTCAACGACTTCGGTTTCGACAACTTCGACAATAGCATCCACAACGGCAATTTCGCCATCACACTCGGACTTGATTTCTAACTACTTGCATCATATATGAAAAGACTATTCACATTGCTTGCACTCTCGCTCCAAATAACCGTAATGATGGCAGAAGTGCAGGCATTCATGAAACTGTGGGACAACAAACACACTTACCCGCAAATCAATCAGATAGAGTTCAAGGGCGACGTACCCACACTCGACAGTTACAACGCCATCTACGGCCACGGAGCCATGATGGAGAACGAATACTGGGGACTGCGCCTCTATATGGACCACCGTCAGAGCATCGATCTCTTCGGCAAGAGCGGCAGCGCACTCGAACTGCATCTCACCAACTTCTATTCCACACGCGAGGATATGGCGCGCGGTTTGGGATGCGACATCCTGTGGGCGGGTCAGAGCGTTGCAGCTGGCTCGTTCCGTGGTTTCATACCCGACAGCACCGACGAGAACGGACACATGAAGGGACACACCACCTACGTAGACTCCGTATCTGCACGCGGACAGCGTATCATGAAGGCCGGCCCTGACACCTGCGCCGTAATGCTGTGGGATCGCGACTGGCTCTACAACGGCCACCACATCTATATGCAACAGGTCTACAGCATGCGCAGCGGAAGCCGTGAACTGGAAATCGACATTTATTTCAAGGGAGAAAGTGAAGACGACCTTTTCGCCACCGGAGCACAGAAACTCGAACTCGACAATCAGGGCTTCATCGAGATGTTGGGACGTCCCGATGTGGATACCTCCAATGCAACAATGCTGCTTGCCTCATGGGGTCGCAACGTGCCCGACAAGAATGCACCAGACCTCATTGAGGGTGTAGGCATCGGTGTGAAGGTGGCATTGCCCTACGTTGTAACAACGATAGAGGACGACATCAACTATCTGGCGGTGCTGCGTCCCATAAACCACCACATACACTACACACTAACAGTCTGCTCCCTGCGAGAAAAGGAAGGACCTAAGAGCGCCGAGGATTGGTTCAACATGCTAAGAACAAATTAAACAAACCATGAATAAGAGACACATTCTACTGACAGTCATGTGCGCGCTGACACTGACACAGACGCTGCACGCAGAAGAGGAAATCAACGACCAGAACACACCGCTGCATCTGCTCGCCCCCGACTATAAGATGCCCTACGGCGCACTCAAGAGCGAGGACGTGAAAGCTACACTCGACCGCGTGTTCTCATGGTGCAAGGAAGGCACCTTCCGCCTCGATTCCTACGAATGGGGCATCACCTATCAGGCACTCATGCGAGCCTCCGACGTGACTGGCGAGAAACAGTATCGCGACTATGTGGGCCAGAGTCTCAAGAAGGTGGTATCCAGTCCGATGCGTCGTCTCACCGCACTCGACGACTGCGGCACCATCACCACCGCCATGATGAAATTCGACGGCAAGAAAGGCGGCAAATACGACAAATACATAAACGGCTACAACGACTTCATATTCAACAAGCAATACAAACTGCCCAACGGTATGTTCGCACGCACACGCCCGCAGTTCAACACCATTTGGCTCGACGACATCTATATGGGTATACCCGCAATGGCTGAATACGCTATCTGGGCCGGTGACAGCAAGAAGATGGACGAGGCCGTCACGATGTTCTTCCATTTCGTAGAACGCATGTGGCGCCCCGAGAAGAATATCTACCGTCACGGCTATGTGGAGGGTCTTGCACAGCAACCCACCTACTCGTGGGGCAGAGCCAACGGATGGGCACTGCTCACCAACACCGAACTGCTCGATATGGTGCCCGCCGACCATCCCATGCGCGGTGCTCTCCTGGAACAGTACCGTAAACACCTGAAGGGACTTTGCGACCTGCAGAGCTCCGAAGGTCTCTGGCATCAGCTTCTCGACCGCAACGACTCTTATCTCGAGACATCCTGTACCGCCATCTACTGCTATTGCATCGCGCGCGGTATTAATAACGGATGGATTGAGGGTATCACCTACGGCGGTGTGGCACAACTCGCATGGCACGCCCTCTCCACCAAGGTGGACGAGAAGGGACGTGTGCTCGGCACCTGTGTGGGCACAGGTATGGCGTTCGACCCCGCATTCTACTACTATCGCCCCGTTTCCAGTGCTGCTGCACACGGCTACGGTCCTATGCTCTGGGCTGCTGCCGAGATGATAGAGCTTCTCAAGCATTGGTATCCGCGCACCAACGATTCCGGTCTCCACTACTATTCCACCGAGCAGACCAATCCCGCTCCCCTCTTCTTCCTCACGCCCGACGGCAAGGGAGAATCCATCAACGAGTGGTAAACGCATTAGCAAGCTGCTTATGAATCAGTTGTATGAAGCCATAAACTCTACGGACGTCACGTTCGCAAGTTCTATCTACAAGCTATTCCTGAGTCTCGTGCTGGGGGCTGTGGTCGGTTTCGAGCGCAGGCAGAAAGGACAGGTTGCCGGCATGCGCACCTTCTCCCTGATAGCGATGGGAGCCACATTGGCAATGATTGTGAGCATATATATCCCGCAGGAGTATCTCGGACTGAAGAACGGTGACCCGGGTCGTATTGCTGCACAGGTAATATCCGGTATCGGTTTTCTTGGTGCCGGTGCCATCATTCAGATGAAGGGTTCGGTGCGCGGCCTCACCACCGCCGCCGGTATATGGATGACAGCCTGTCTGGGATTGGCAGTAGGTTCCGGTATGTATCTGACAGCCACGGTGGCATGCGTACTGATTCTTGTTGTCTACCGCATACTTGAACAGATAGAGAAGATATTCCTCAAGAGTGCGGAACAGAAGATCGTGCGTATCAAGATAGACAAGATTGTCACCGACAGCACGCCTTACAGGCAGTGCTTCAGCAAATTCCGTGTGCATATCTCGGACGAGTTCCTCCGCTACGACTACACGCAGGGTGTCACCACCATCAATTTCATGGTGCGCTCCAAGGACGACACCGACTTCATCGGTCTCTTCGAGTGCATCCGTGCTCTTGGCGACACGCTGTCAATCACTCTCACCAACGAGGTGAATAACTGAACAAGGCCCTCTTCTCCCACGGATCCGTGGGAGAGCAGGCCGTTGTATAAAAAACAAAAAAGCCTTCGAGAAAAATCTCAAAGGCTTCTTTGTTAAAACGGCGGCTACCTACTCTCCCACGGGTGTGCAGTACCATCGGCGCGGGCGGGCTTAACTTCTCTGTTCGGAATGGGAAGAGGTGGAACCCCGCCACTATAACCACCTTAAGGCTTCGCAGTGTTTACACTGTAAAAG
>JAEEGL012166511.1_pt1 | contig 15543 bp, 16 predicted proteins | sample 9134231 | NCBI WGS metagenome assembly JAEEGL01 (sample SAMN16246548, study PRJNA631951) | gut metagenome | biome: gut microbiome; feature: rumen; material: fiber-attached | host: Bos | place: Iran: Karaj | collected 2018-10
ACAAAAGCAATTCTATATATCTACAATAAGCCATATTATGGTGATGATAGAATTATAGCAATGTATGAATTAGTATTTGACGCGACAATAGGTGATTATGTATATAACGATAATGATGATTACATCTCATTACCTGTTGAAGTAATTATTCCTGAAAAAGCAACACTAGATACAATTAATTCATCCGCAAGATATAAGGATCAGGATCCATTATTCTTTGATTCGAGTGGAACTGGCAATATAAGAATTAATTCACTTGATTCAAATGTAGTTGATTTAAGCTTTAATATCCAATATACATTAAAGGAAACAGAAGAATCAACAGGAACTGTAGTAAGCTATTCATTCACAAAGAAACATGAAATAGAAAGTGATACTGTTAATTTAGATTATGCTATATATTCAGTATTAAGTGATTCTGGATATGGTAATTTCTCATGCCTAATGAATTCTGCAAAGTATGATACAGAAACAGGTATAGCATATATCGAAACCTATACCGATGATGTAACAAAATACTTAGATGCGAACGGAAATGAAGCGCCTTCAACAGCTGTAGACATTATGAGATTAAACAATGTAATGTATTATTTGAAGGGTGATTTAAAAGCAAATATTGGATGTTTTAATGATATAACATATCAGGGCCCATACACATTAAGTGTAAACAAGGCTGGTGGAAATATTTATAATACATCTAATGGTGAGATGATCAATGATTATGATGACAATCCACCAAATAAATTATCACAGTATACTGAACAAAGCTCAGATATATCAGGTATATATATGACTTTCCTACACACAACATTAGGATATACTTTTGATGATTCATCAGGAGATAACTATTTATATGGTACTAATAAATGTGAGCTTGAATTTGAAATATCAATTGGAGATAAGGTTATCGCGACAAAGAGTATAGAATTTGTTGGACCAGTTATTAGTGCTAATGTTAATTCAAATACTAATACAGTATTTATAGATACAAATTATATTAATCCGGATTATTTAAACGGAACAAAGAATTTAGCATTTAAGGATGCTACAATTGATTTGACTAATACAACAACAAGCCAAACTTGCGGATCTGCAACAGTAAATGTTACGGACCAAGGTAATGGATTATTCAAGATTGTGATTGAATCTAGCGATTATCAAGATGTTAAGGGTGATTTAGTTGTTGAAACAAAAGATTCTGATAATGGTTATATAGAAATGACATATTCTATCTAGGAGGAAAAAGAATTATGAAGGAAAAGAAAACGAGATTAAAAAAAGGATTTACAATTGCAGAACTCATAGTGATTGGTATTGTACTTGTTACATTCGTCACATTTATGATTATTGAGGCAGTAGCTCCAGAATCACCATTTGGTAGCTGGGTTGCAGAGTATGTATGGAATACTTCTGATGTTGGTGCATATTTTGTATCACATCTAAAGACATTCATTCAATGCTTAATTTATGTAGTAGTTATTTATGCTCTATGTAAGGTAATAAGAATGCTATTCCATAAGAAAATGGTAAAATCTAATAGAGCTAAAACAGTATTAACATTACTAGATGGAATTGTTAAATATGCATGTGCTATTGCTATAATCATTTTCACATTACAAGCATTAGGTGTTAATGCCATGGCTATTTTCGCATCAGTTGGTATTTTAACATTAGTAATTGGTTTAGGTTGTCAAAGCTTAATCGCCGACGTTGTTGCTGGTATGTTCATCGTATTCGAGAACGAATATAACGTTGGTGAAATAATCACAGTTGGTGACTTTAGAGGTACAGTAACTGAAATTGGTATTCGTGCTACTAAGATATTAGATTTAGCTGGTAATATCAAAATTATAAATAACTCTGACATTTCAAATGTAATTAACATGTCTAGAGAGCTATCTTTAGCTGTAGTAGACTGTGAATTCCCATATGATGTACCTATCGAGGTAATCGAAGGATTATTAAAGGATCATTTCGATTCATTTAGAGAAAAGATTCCTGCAATAGTAGAAGGACCTTTCTATAAGGGTGTTTCTGGATACGGTGATTCTAACGTTGCAGTTAAAATCGTAGCTAAGTGTCTTGAAGAGGATAGATATCAGGTACAAAGAGATTTATTAAGAGAATATCGTATGGTATTTACAGAGGCTGGTATCGACTTATCATTCAATCAGGTTGTTGTACAAAACTACAAGCCTACAGAATATAAGACTTCTAAGAAAAAGAAGGAAGAGGCTCAAGACTTCGTTAACGAGCAAAAGGAATTATCTAAAACAATGGATGCTCAACAACAAGAATAGTGGTTTATACCACTATTTTTTGTAAATAAGAAGGAGGAAAATCTATGGGAACTAAAACTGAAATGCTAAGAGAATATTTACCGGAATGTATGGTAATGCTTAAATCTAATGGGGATTTTCCTCTTAAAAGCCTAACTGATGTTGCACTATATGGTAATGGTGTAAGAAAAACTATTAAGGGTGGTACAGGCTCAGGTGAGGTAAATTCTGAATATTTCGATACTGTCTATGAAGCATTCAAAAAGAGTGGAATAAATGTATTAACCGATGAATGGCTAGATAGCTATGATAAGGAATATTTAAAGTTTAAAAAGAATTTTAAAAAGTATCTAAAGAAAAAAGCTAAGGATGCCCATCAGCCTATATTTTTAGTTAGTATGGGTGAGGTAATGCTTGAGGGTGAGTATGATATAAAGCTTGATGTATTATGTGATACTGCAATCTATGTACTATCTCGTATCTCAGGTGAGGGTGCTGATAGAAGGTTAGAAAAGGGTGATGTTTATTTAACCGATACTGAGGTTAAAACAATCAACTATTTAAATACTAATTATAAGAATTTTCTATTAGTACTAAATGTAGGTGGTGTAGTAGATTTAAGTAGAGTTAATAATGTAAAAAACATTCTTTTATTATCTCAGCTTGGAGTATTAACATCATATTCATTAATCGATGTAATACTAGGTAAATATTCACCATCTGGTAAGCTTACTACAACCTGGACAAACCCAACAGATTATCAAGCAATTGGTGACTTTGGCTTAAGGGATGACACATCCTATAAGGAAGGCCTATATGTAGGCTATAGATATTTTGATTCATTAAGAAAAAGTGTATTATATCCTTTTGGATATGGATTAACATATACTAAATTTAATATTGATGTTAATAAATATAAAATAAAGGATAATACATTAAATATTAATATTGATGTATCTAATATAGGCTTATATAAGGCTAAGGAGGTAGTTCAAATCTATGTCTCTAAGCCTAATAATAAAAGAAATAATCCTTATCAGGATTTAGTATTATTCCATAAAACTAATAATATAAATCCTAACGATAAGGAGAATATAGATTTAAATATTAATTTATTAGATTTATATGTTTATGATACTGAATTAAAATCATATGTAATAGATAAGGGTGAATATATCTTTAGAATAGGTAATAGTAGTAGAGATAATAAGCCATTTTTAATAGTTGATATCAAGGATGATATAATTATCAGGAAATGTAAAAATCTATTCAATAAGCCTGAATTTGATGATTATAGCGTAGGTATTATTGATAATTATGATTATAGTAATATTAAGCATTTAAAATATAATCCAAAAATAGAAACTGAAATAATTGATTATACTTTAGCTAATAATATCCCTAATGATATTAAGAATATGAGTGATGAGGATTTAATCAAGCTATGTATGGGTCTATTCGATGAGACAGGAGGCCTAAAAAGCATTATTGGCTCACAGGCTAAGAATGTACCAGGCGCGGCTGGAGAAACAAAGGAATATAGCTTTATTAAGGGTATAGTAATGGCTGATGGCCCTCAAGGATTAAGATTACAAAAGGATTATTTTATTGAAAATGGAATTAAATATTCAAATTCAGCTTTAATTCCTGAATCAGTAAAGGAATATATGCCATGGTATCTTAAATTGATATTAAATATATTCCAAAAGAAGCCAAAGAAGAATACAGAAATACTACATCAATATACAACTGCGATACCTATCGGAACTGCACTTGCTCAAAGCTACAATACTAATTTAGCCTATCTATGTGGTGATATAGTTGGTAGTGAGATGGAAACATTTAAATGTGATCTATGGCTAGCACCTGCCCTTAATATTCATAGAAACATATTATGTGGTAGAAATTTTGAATACTATTCAGAGGATCCGTATATAAGTGGTATTATCGCATCTAGTATTACTAAGGGTGTAGAATCACATAAGAATAAATATGTAACTATTAAGCATTTTATGGCTAATAACCAGGAATATAATAGATATCAGAATAATAGTATAGTAAGTGAAAGAGTAATAAGAGAAATCTATCTTAAGGGATTTGAAATATGTATTAGAAATTCTAATATCAAAACAATAATGACATCATATAATCTACTTAATGGTATTCATACAAATGAAAATATTAATATTTCAAAGCTATTAAGATGTGAGCTTAAATTTGATGGCTTAATTATGTCAGATTGGGTAGTTAGTGTAATGGCTAATGAATCTAAATATAAGGAAGCCTCACCAATTAATGTAATAAAGGCACTACAGCTATTTATGCCAGGCTCAAAGGGTGATTATGATAAGGTATATAAGGGACTAAAAACAGGGCTTATAAATCGTGATGATTTAGAGGCTAATGCTAGTATTTTATATAATTTTATTAAAAATAATATAACTGAATAAAATAATACTTTTATATTTAAAATTAAGTTATATAATACTTAAGTGGAATGTAAGAAAAGAGTAAATTTATGGGTGAAGTAATTCTAATTATCGCTAACGTATTATCATTTATTGGTAATTCATTATTTACGTTATCAGCAATATTAAAATCAAAAAGGAAAATATTATTATTTCAATCATCTAACCATGTACTTGCGATAGTTGCGGAATTCTTAACTAAAGCATACTCTGGAATGGTTCAGGAGGGTGTTTCTTTAATAAGAAATACTATTTTCCTATTTGTTAAAACAGAAAAGAAAATAATAAAGCTGATTATTAGCCTTGCCTGTATGGCACTTGCAGTAACACTTGGTATATTATTCAATATCTGGTTTAGTGAGGGAGTATGGTATGGCTATTTACCAACTGTTGGTGGATTCATCTATTCAACATTTGTAATATTAGCATTCATGCTAAATATAAATGAATTAAGAGCGGAATTTATACTAAAAATAGGCTTAGCACTAAACTCAATCTGCTGGGGTGTATATGGCTATTTTGTAATGCTATATCCAATTATGATTTTTAATGCAATTAATTTTGTTTTATGTATTGTATCATTCGTAAGAATATATATTACTGTAAAGAAAATAAAGGAAGTAGAAAATAGGACAGAAATAGAAGAAATAAGCGAATAATTAATCATTTTTAAAATTATTATTTTAAAGACATTGCATTCTAAATATGATATAATTTACAATAGTGGTGGTTTTTATGATTAATTTTCACAATTATGGATTCTTAGATTGTAAAAAATTAAAAGCTAGATTGGAGGATTCCAACGCTTTTTTATCATACTATAATCCCACTTGGCTTTTTCTTTGGAGTGATGTATATCACCCAGAGATATCCTTCGGTAATGAATTTATCTTCATTAGGATAACAATACCTAATCTAGGTAAGGTTTATTACCCGCCTATACCTGTTGGTGGTGGAGATTTGGCCATGACGGTTGTTGAGCTAGAGCTTGAGGCTCAGGAGATGGGTATCAATTTCATGCTCGGACCAGTACTTGATATTGATAAAAGGAAATACAAGAATTTAGGTATTCCACTATATCAAAATAAATCATTATCAAATTATATTTATTTCGCTAATGATTTAACCTTTACAATCACTAGATATAAAAAGCAAAGAAAGATTGCGGAGGTATTTAAGAAAAAGCATAAGAACTTATATTATAAGCTTATGAAAAAGGATGATTTCTCTAATGTATTAGAATTTATATCTCATTACAGAGAGGAAAGAGGAATCGATAATACCGATATATCATTTTATGCAAAGCTAAATATGATAAAAAAATGCTTCGAGCATTTATATGAATTAGATTTGCTTGGAATGATGCTGATGACTGAAGAAAAGATATATGGGTTTGTTATCGCTAGTATAATTGATAACTGTACATATATTCATGTTAGAATGTCATTAAAGGAATTTGGAGCATCTGCTGAATTATTATCAGCATTTGCTAAATATGCACAGGCTAAGGCGAGATATATCGCCATAGATTGTACAACTGATCAAAAGGAAGAGGAGCAGCTAGAGTCACTATTCCCTCAAAGAATAGAATACTTTAATGGCTCATTCAATATATAATTGTACTAATAAAGATGGAGGTAGAAAAAAGTGCAAAATAATAACGTGCCTGAGAGCATTTGGGCAGATGGTATTCCTGAAAATATTAAAGAGGAGGATAAGCTAACACTTGAAATATTAGTAGGTATGGCTACTGATTATCTAATGAAGAATTTATTAATTCCATTAGGATTCAAGATTGAGGATGGCTTTCCTAGACCAGAGTTACCAAATATAGTAATGAAGAAGGATGGAGTATCATATGCAATTATAATCTGTCCATCTGTATTACCTAAGTATATGATCGTTAATGACGAGGTAAGATTAAAGTTTGTACAAATGTGCAAGGAAAGAAATACAACACCACTTATGGCACCTGTGCTATACGCATCTATAGATAAGGATAGAGCTAAGGAAGGAATTGCCTTAAGAGGAGATGTATTTAGAACAAAATGTCCAGGATTCATTATTTTAAATGATGAGCCTGAGCAGGATTTAACTTTAGCTGATGAGTCTAAGCTATTTAGACCAGAATAAAATATAAGGAGGAAAAGGTCATGAGAAGTGCAAGTAGAATTTTAATTATTATTGGAGCTGTTTTAGCATTTTTAAGCTTATTAGGCTTATTAATCGCAGGTATAGTATTCCTAGTATTAGCTAATCCTGAAGCAAGACAAACAATTCTTGATGGTTTATCAAATGGATCTATCACATCATCATTTACTGGTTCTACTGAGGAGCAAGCACAACAAATCCAAGAGCTATTCAAGATTTTAGGAATTGTATTTATTGCTTTATCAGCAGTATACCTAGTTAGCCCAATAGTATCTTTAATCGCTTCTGGTAAGAATTCAAAGGGATTATATATCGTAGGATTAGTATTAAGTGTATTAGCATTTGATTTATTCTTAATCCTTGGTAATGCCTTTGGATTAGCTGATGAAGCATAATTAAAAAAGTGTTTGACTATTAAAAAATATTATAATATAATATACACTGTTGTAACATGCACCACATAGAAATGGTCTAAAAATGGATAAAAACCTACCATCATAGTGTGTCTTAAATAATAAAGGAGGTAACACGACATGTATGCAATTATTGAAACTGGCGGAAAGCAAGTAAAGGTAGAAGTTGGTCAAGCAATCTATGTTGAAAAGCTAGAGGTTGCTGAAGGCGAAACTTATACATCTGACAAGGTTTTATTAGTATCTGACAAGACTGTAAAGGTTGGTAAGCCTTATGTTAAGGATGCAACTGTAACTGCTAAGTGTGAGAAGCACGGAAAGAACAAGAAGATTACAATCTTCAAGTATCGTCCAAAGAAGCACTCTGCATCTAAGCAAGGTCATCGTCAAGCTTTTACTAAATTAGTAGTTGAAGCAATCAATGCTTAATTATAATGATTAAGTATAGTATTAATTACAATGACAATATCGTAGTTAACGTTACAGGTCATGCAGACTTTAGTGATAAAGGAACTGACATTGTATGTGCTAGTGTATCTAGTATGCTAACTATGACAGTAAATTTGATTGATAATTTAGGTTATAAATTCAATAATGTTAAGATGGAATCTGGAAATACATCATTTGATGTAATTAACAATGAGGTAACTAAAGGTATCGTTACAACACTTGAAGAGTTACTTGATTCCTTGGTGAATAAATATCCTAAGAACGTAAAAAGAATTATCTAGGAGGAAGAATTATGTTATTTGAATTAGACATTCAATTATTCGCATCTAAAAAAGGTGTTGGTTCTACTAAGAACGGTCGTGATTCTGAAGCAAAGCGTCTAGGCGCTAAGGTTTCTGACGGCGAAGTAGTAACAGCAGGCTCAATCCTATATCGTCAAAGAGGTACTAAGATTTTCCCAGGTACTAATGTTGGTCGCGGTGGCGATGATACATTATATTCTACAATTGATGGTGTAGTTAAGTTCGAGCGTAAGGGTAGAGACAAAAAGCAAGTATCTGTATACCCTGCTTTATAATTGATATTTTTTAAATGATGCCCAAATTTAGTTTTGGGCTTATTTTTTTAGGAGGTCGGAGGTCTATATGTTTGTTGATCAGGTAAAAATAGACGCGACTGCCGGTGCCGGTGGAGATGGTATCGTTGCCTATAGACGTGAGCTAAAGGTTGAACGAGGAGGACCATTCGGTGGAAACGGTGGTAAGGGTGGATCTATTATATTTAAGGGTGATGAGGGATTATCTACTCTAATCGATTTAAGATATAATAGAATCATTAAGGGTAAAACCGGAGAAAAAGGTAAAAATAAGGGCCAATATGGTGCGAACGCAGAAGATACAATCGTACGTGTGCCTGTTGGAACTACAATATTTGATGATAAAACTGGTAAAATAATAGGTGATATTACCTATAACGGACAGGAAATAACTGCTTGTAAGGGTGGTAGAGGTGGCCGTGGAAATATGGCGCTTTCATCTAATACCTTCAAGTGTCCTGACTGGTGTGAAAAGGGTGAGCCAGGTGAGGCTAAATCAATTCGATGTGAGCTAAGAGTTTTAGCTGACTGTGGACTTGTTGGATTCCCATCAGTTGGTAAATCAACTTTAATCGCTGCAGTATCTCAGGCAAGACCAAAGATAGCTGCATATCATTTCACGACACTTGTACCAAATTTAGGTATGGTTCGTTTGGATGATGGTAGAGACTTCGTTATGGCAGACCTACCAGGTATCATCGAGGGTGCTCATAGTGGCTTAGGACTAGGCTTACAATTCCTAAGACATATCGAGCGTTGTAAGGTTATTGTTCATATTGTTGATATGGCTGCTGTAGATGGTAGAGACCCATATCAGGATTATTTAATAATTAATAATGAGCTAAAGGAATATAAGATGAATCTATCAAAAAGACCAATGATTATCGTTGCTAATAAGATGGATTTACCTGAGGCTAAAAAGAATTTAGAGGAATTTAAGAAGCATGTATCAGATCCTATCATTGAGATAAGTGCTTATACAAAGGATAATTTAAAGGAGCTATTATATAAAATAGCTGATACCTTAGATAATACTGAAGAATTTGATTTATTTGAGGATGATGAATACGACTTTGTGGAGTATAATTATGAAGAGGAGAAAAAACCATTTGAGGTTGAGCGTCAAAAGGATGGAGTATTTAATGTCTATGGAGATAAGATAGAAAAGCTATTCCAAATGACAGATTTTGACTCTGATATCGCAAGAGCTCGCTTCGCAAGAATGCTAAGATCAATCGGTGTTGATGATAAGCTTCGTGAGCTTGGTGTTAAAAATGGTGATACTGTAAGAATAATAGATTTCGAATTTGAATTTATTGATTAGTAAGGTGATTGAATATGAAGGATGAAATAATTAAGTGGATTAAGGACTATTTTAATGAAAATGGTAAGGGCTGTAAGGCAATCATTGGTATCAGTGGTGGAACTGACTCAAGTGTCACAGCTAAGCTTTTAGTAGAAGCACTTGGTAAGGAAAATGTAATCGGTGTATTAATGCCATGTGGTATTCAGCATGATATCGATGTATCACTTGCCCTAGTAAAGCTTTTAGATATTAAATATCATATAATTAATATTGAGGAGCCAGTTGGTGCTTTAAGAGAAATAATCGGTAAGGAATTTGATAAGGATCCAAATTCAGTGGATGCCTATAAAACAAATACACCTGCAAGAATTAGAATGACTACATTATATGGTATTTGTGCACTTTATGGTGGTAGAGTTGCTAACACATGTAATTTAAGCGAGGACTGGATTGGTTACTCAACTAAATTCGGTGATGCAGCTGGTGATTTCTCACCTATTTCTGATTTAACTAAAACTGAGGTTAGAGAGCTAGGCCGTGAGCTTGGTTTACCTAGCCTATTCGTAGAAAAAACACCAGAGGATGGAATGAGTGGTAAATCTGATGAGGAGAAGCTAGGATTTACATACGAGGTATTAGATAGATATATTAGAACAGGTGAATGTGATGATCCAAAGATTAAAGAAAGAATTGATCATCTACATAAAATAAATTTACACAAGATTGAGCCAATGAAGGCATATAGGAGAAAGTAATATGAAGCTAGAGCCAATTATCGTATCATTACTTGATACAGACCTTTATAAATTTAATATGAATCAGGTTATTTTCCATAAGCATACAGATTTAATTGGTGAATATCATTTTAAATGTAGAAATGAGGGTGTAGTATTCACTCAAGAAATGCTTGATGAAATTAACGAGCAAATTGATTATTTATGTAAGCTAAGATTTTCTCATAAGGAGCTTGAATATCTTAAATCAATAAGATTTATTAAGCCTGACTATGTAGAATTTTTAAGATTATATCATCCTATTAGAGATTATGTTACTACATCACTTAATAATGGTGAGCTTTCTGTAATAGTAAAGGGACCTTTATTTAGTGCTATGCAATTTGAAATATATCTACTTGAAATTATCAATGAGGTATATTTCAGATTCCAATATAATTATTATGAATTACTTGAGGCTGCGAGACAAAAATTAGATGCTAAAATTAAAGCATTTAATGATGGTACATATACATTTAAATATGCTGAATTCGGCTCAAGAAGAAGACTATCTAGAGTTTGGCAGGATGAGCTATTAGATAAGCTAATTAAGAACACAAAGAATATGGTTGGTACATCTAACGTATATTTCGCTATGAAATATAATGTTACACCAATCGGAACATATGCTCATGAATATGTTCAAATGTATCAGGGTATCGATAAGATTCCACTAGCATATACAAACTATTATGCCATGAAGGACTGGTATGATGAATACCGTGGTGATAATGGTACTGCCTTAACTGATACAGTAACTACAGATTTATTCCTACGTGACTTTAACCGCTCAATGGTAAATAACTATTCAGGTGTACGTCATGATTCAGGTGATCCATATGTTTGGGCAGAAAAAATCATCAACCACTACAAGAAATATGATGTTAATCTAAAGGATAAAACATTGTTATTCTCTGATTCACTTGACTTTGATAGAGCTCAAGAGATTCACAATAAATATAAGGATATCACAAAGGTAGCCTTCGGTATTGGTACATTTGTAACAAACGATACAAATGTAGAACCACTTAATATCGTTATTAAGCTTCAATATGTTAATGGTAGACCAGTTGCGAAGCTATCTGACTGTGAGGCTAAGTCAATGTGTGATGATGAGAACTATCTAAAGTATCTAAAGGCATCAGTTAAATTTAGACTCGAAAGAGAAGATGGGAATGAAAAAATATAAGCTAGGATTAGTCTTAGGAAGATTTCAGGTATTTCATAAGGGTCATGAGCTAATTATTGATACTGCATTAGAGAATTGTGATAAGGTATTAATATTTATTGGCTCAAGTGATAAATGTAATACCTATCAAAACCCATTTGATTATGAATTTAGAAAACAAATTATCACTGAAATATATGGTGATAAGGTAATAATAAAACCACTACCAGATTTAGGTGTTGGTAATGTCCCTTTATGGGGTAAATATGTTATGGATAATGCAAAAAATGCTGTAGGAATGCCTGATTGTATTATCTATGGTATAGAGGATAAATGTGAGACCTGGTATAAGGATTATACTGATCTTACATACCTAAAGGTAGATAGAAATAATATAGATATTTCATCTACAAAGCTAAAGGAAATAATTATTAATAATAATTATAGTGATTATCAAAAATATGTTAATCCAAGGATTTACAAGTATTATAATGAAATTAGAAATAAATTAATTGAATTAAAGAAGTAATTTATTTCTTTTTCTTTTAACGAGGTGGAATCATGATTGATAAGGTATTAATAGATTTAGATGGAACATTACTAGATTTTAGCAAGGGAGAAAAGAAAGCCTTCATAGAAACAATAAAGAAATTTACAGGCTATACTCCTGATGATTTTGAATGTCAAAAATTCTCTATTATCAATGAATTTTATTTCAATGAATATAGGAATAAAAAAATGGATAGGGATACCTTCCATTTTAATAGATTCAAGGAAATCTATGAATATTTAAAGATTAATGCTGATATCATGGAATCAGATACATATTATGTTAATGCACTTAAATATAACGCTGAAATCTATGATGATGTATTAGATGGCATTAAATATCTAGCTAAGAAATATGATCTATATGTTGTATCTAATGGTATGACAGAGGTACAAAGGAAAAGAACTGAGCTTGCTGGATTATCTAAATACTTTAAGAAATACTATATTTCAGAAGAATGTGGAGCTAATAAGCCAGATATAGAATTCTTTGATTATGTATTTAATGATATAAATGACTTTGATAAATCACATTATATCATTATCGGCGATAGATTAGATACTGATGTATTAGGTGGTATAAATGCTGGTATTAAAACTATCTATCTAGCAAGAAAGGAAATCTATTCTGATATTAAGCCGGATTATGAGATTCAATCTCTTAAGGAAATAAATAATATATTATAATAATACAAAGTGGCATTTATTAGACAAGAGAAAAATCTCGAAACAGTATGTTGCCATGTAAAACAAAAGTAATTTTCAAAACAAATCATAAAGAGATTCAAAAATTTTAAATTGAAGAATCTCTTTTTTTTGGCTTTCTTGTTGCACTCTTGTTGCAGACGATATTGTATAATAATTATGAAAATGAAAGCAGGTGGTTTTTATGATGATGTCAAAAAAAGAAAGATATGACAAATTATATAGATGTAATGTTAGTGACTTAATAGAAAAAAACTTTAGACAATTTCAAAGTGATAACTTAAAGGATTATATTGATAAGTCAATTGCTTATATTTTAAAGTTTAGAGTTGATGGAAATGCACCAAGCCCTAATTCACACCTTAAAATAGGAACTTTAATAGATACAGCTAGAAGAGAAGTTGCCATAAAGGTTGCTAAGTTGCAAATAGCATCTGATCCTAAGGATTTAACTAATATGCATTCTGAGAATGACCTTGATGTTAAACTATTCATTTCTGATCCAGTTGGATATATGGTTGCTAAGCTTAATGATCCGGAGTATTATAATTCAATTAAGCCTGGTAACTTTGAGGGATTAAGTGATCTTGAAAATAGTGGTTATATTAAAAAATATGACAAAAATAAGGAAAAAATACTAAGCTATATAAGTACTGATGAATATAAGGTTAAATTTACTGCTGCTGAAAATAGAAAGTTATATACTGATGATATTTTGATGCTTCTTGGTGAAAAAATGCCTAATACTTCAATTAATGCGGAGTTAAGAAGACAAAAAGGTGGTTTCTGGGAAAAATTTTTGTTTAGGACTTCAAAACAATATAAGACTTTCAAAAAGACACTTGTAAATTTTACAGGTGTTCGTAATCCAGGCTATGGTGATAAAAAAGCAATTAAAGATACTGCAATGTCGTATTTAAAGCATAAATTTCCTAAATTAAAGGATGGTGAGCTTCCTACTTTAGAACAAATTGAAAAGCTAGATGCGACTGGTAAGGCAAGAGCAACATTCTGTTATAACGTTGCAAAATCATGTATGGAGGTTGAGCATGCCGATAAAGTAATTGATGCAGTTAAGGGCTTGAATTTAGGTATGGATGGCTTAAAGAAAAAAGAACCAGAGGAAGCTAAGTTTGTAGATAGTGAGGAGAATCTTGCTGCGAGAACGAAAAAAATAGAAAATAGCAATATGGTCGAAGTATTAGATCGTGATAATAAGAAAGTTATAAAGAAAAGTAGCCTTAAGATGCCTAAAAAAGATAATCCTAATGATATTGTAAGGAATAAAAAGCATAAGAGGGTTATAAAGTTTGATGTAGAAGGTAAAGCCCCAAAAAGATATATGGATTCAAATGGAAATCAGGTTGGTGGAGATAAAACTGTTCCAAAACTTCCACCTCAACAACGAAAAATCCATGTGTACGAAAAACATCCTATGTCTACAGAAGATGGAATTAAAGAAGAACAAGAACTAAAAAATGAAATAATTTCTGAAGCACAAAATCCTAAGCAGATAGCCCCTGATAACAATGAATTCCTTGAAGGATTAAAAGCTGATACAGAAGAAAAAGTAGTTAATAATGAAGAAATGATTGATACTTCAACAAATAAACAATTACCGGAAATTGAAGAATCAAAATAATTTAATCTCGACTATAAAAAAATCCCTTTGATGTTGGGTACCCAATAATTTGGACTAGATAATTTAATATTATAATTTGGATAAGGATTGTTGTCTATATTCTAATGGACTCAATCCTTTTCTTTAAATAATTTTAACCGCGTCGAATTCGACCCCCTTAAAATGAAACTAGAAAGTATGCTATAAACTATATAAAAGTGTAGTTTTTTAAAATACATGTGCAAATATTACGCTATTGAAGAATGTGCATTGCGCAAATATTGCACATTTTCATTTGACAAAAAGCGCAATTATTGTTATCATATTATTGGTGATATTATGAATGAATTGAAAAAAATAAGGATATCTTTGAATATGAGTCAAGTAGATGCAGCTAAAGTTTTAGGGATATCTAGAAGAACGTATCAAAAATACGAAGCACTTGAAAATGAATCTGATAATAAGCTTAAATATTATATTTTTAGATTAAATGAGTTAAATGTTTTAGATGAAGAACATGGTATTTTAAAAATAGAAGAAATCAAAAAAATTGTAGATAATATCTTCTCTAAATATAACATTAACTTTTGTTATTTGTTTGGTTCTTATGCTAAAAATAAAGCAACCCCAAAAAGCGATATTGATTTATTAATTGATACAGAAGTAACAGGGCTTGATTTTTTTGGTTTGATTGAAGAATTAAGACAATCATTACATAAAAAAATTGATTTGTTAAAAATTAATCAATTAGATAATAATCAAGAATTATTGAAAGAAATATTAAAGGACGGAATTAAAATTTATGGATAATGTTAAAACTCCCAAATATTATATCGACAAGATTTTAAAAGATATAGAATTTTGTATTAATAATTTAAACGATGTAACAATTGAAAAATTCAATGAAGATGAAGTATTATCTAGTGCAATTAGTTTTAAATTTGTTCAAATATCAGAAAATGTTAAAAAATTACCAAATAAAATATATGATATATATCCAAATGTACCATGGATGAAAATAAGTGGATTAAGAAATAGAATAGTCCATGATTATGGATCAATACA